>Ga0209507_1001160_pt1 | contig 22075 bp, 17 predicted proteins | sample AD_UKC028_MetaG_FD_184414 | JGI IMG/M metagenome (GOLD analysis project Ga0209507, IMG submission 184414) | Active sludge microbial communities of municipal wastewater-treating anaerobic digesters from USA - AD_UKC028_MetaG (SPAdes) (version 2) | ecosystem: Engineered > Bioreactor > Anaerobic >...
TGTCTGGCGGTTGTCTGGACGGAATTTAAGGGTTTTTCGGAAATACGATATATATTGACGGCGAAACGTTTTATGTTACCCCAGGCAAAACGATCGTGGATCCTCCTTTCGGCGACGTTCATCCTCTTGCTGTTTGCCGAGAAAGTGGTTTATGCCATCAGTGACTTGCGTCAAGTGCGTGAAATCACCGTGGCGGAACGAGCGGTGCCACTCTATCAGCCGTTGACGATACGCAAGATGGCGAGACGGTTTGGCATCAACACCGATCATATGTCTCTCCCGCCGCCGGATCACACAAAAGAAGGCCTGTCTTATCCACGGCAGCCGTTGGTTTATAATACACCCAAAAAGATGTTTAATTATGTCTGGTTGATCATTGACGGATGGCGTTCGGATGCCTTTTCTCCCGAGATCACGCCCCATCTGTGGCAATTCGGCAAAAAATGTCAGGTGTTTTCCCGGCATCTGAGCGGCGGAAACAGCACTCGCTTCGGTATTTTCAGTCTTTATTATGGGTTGTATGGCGCTTATTGGCCGACTTTCCTAAACGAAGGACGAGGCCCTGTTTTTATCGACCGTCTGAAAGAAATGAACTACCGTTTTAAAATACTGTCCGGTGTGCCGCTGACGTCTCCTGAATTCCGCCAGACCGTTTTCAGCCAGGTCGTCGAATTTGTCTCAGATGAACTGCCCGGACAACAGCCTTGGGAGAAAGATCAGATGATGATGTCTGAATTGCCGTCATTCCTGTCCTCCGCACGTTCATCGCACTTTTTTATCAGCGTTCTTTTTGATTCGACCCATATCGGATACAGTTTTCCGCCGGATCGGGGTTTGGACCCTTTCCGCCCTTACCTGAAAAGCGTTTACTATTCCGAGTATGGCAACGCATATCATCTGGTGGAAGATATGAACCGTTATAAAAATTCAGTTTATTATGTGGACCATCTGATCGGTAATCTATTGGAAGATATGGAGCGGAAAAAACTTCTGGAGAACACCGTCGTTCTGGTTACCGGAGACCATGGTGAGGCATTCGGAGAGAACGGATATTGGGGGCACAACAGCAGTTTTTCCGACGAGCAGGTGCATGTGCCGTTTTTGCTGTATGTTTCCAGCATGAAACCACAGACGTATAATCATCCCACCAGCCATCATGATGTTGTGCCGACGATCATGCGTTTCCTGGGGACACTCAATCCGTCGGATGATTACAGTCTCGGTCAATCGATGTTTCAGATCGCCGCAGCATCCCGCACGTTGGTCAGCTGCGGGTGGGACGAATGTGCCGCAATCAACGATACTTCTTGCATTGTTTTTGGGACGCGTAGTTATAAACTGGCGCGTCCTGTGGTCTATGGCAGAGATTATAAAGAACGGTCTGACCGGTCCGATGTGCTCAACGTCAGGATGTCCGATCTGACCCGAATTATGTCTGAACTGGGAAAATATTTCAGGTCATCTAAGCGGTATTGAAAAATAGGGGCATCGGCAATAATTGAAAACTGAGCGCATGAACATTAATGTAATACATAAGTAAATATCAAATCATTAATTAAATAATCAGATAAAGATGACATTCTTTCCGAAAACTGGACCAGAATCTGTTTTAGAAATATGCTAAGCCCAAAAAGACAAAAACATATTTTCCATTTTCATCCGTTTTGCTTCCTTTTTTAGCGCGGTAATAATAAATCCATCCACTCCTTTCCAAATATAAGATACAAACCTTACCGGTTTGAAATTTCCCTGGCGATCGTAATATCGAAGGTTGTATAACTCGATCTGTTTATAGAGCAACGGAATACAGTCAGATATGATGTCCTGGCCATAGAGTTTTCGTAAAGGGGGAAAAGCTTTTTTATAAAACCGGTAAGAAACAAAACCCATGTGCCGCAGCACAATTTCATTGGCGCTTTCATGGGAACCTCTTTTGGCTTTTGCGATTAATCGGCGTTCTTCTCGCAGCGATATTTTAGGGTAGCGCCTAATAATTTTGTAGTAATTTCCCTGCATAATCCCAAGAAATACACTACCAAATTAAGCATGATACCGTATGTCCGTCTCACACAGATGGACACTAAATATCCTATGGGATATTAGCGATATTCGATTCTATTTTACGCATCGAAATGTCGGATTTTAGTGCAGGTAATATTGTATTTCCTACCTAAAAAACGGACAAAACGGACATTAAAAACTGATGCTCTTACCTCACTGAGCACCCCCACCGGAGCACTTTAAGTAAACCGTTGATATGCAACGGTTTTAAGAAAAGCGGAGCAAGACAGTAATCAAAACTCCGTGTTTTTCCGTCGAGAAAGCGGTTCGAGATGAAAATGGACCCCGAGTATGAATGATGTAACGGAATCACCGCATGGGTTGGATGGATTAACGAGGGCATTGCAGATTCAATCCGCAATGCCCTTTTTGCTTTCACGCCTCAGCAGACGCCACACAGTTGAGCCGCACCATTTCCCTTGCCGGCGGGTTTCATGATCTTCTGCGTTGAGGCGCTTGGCAATATTTTCCATCGACAGACCCTCAGCCACCAATTCCCGAATCCGCTTAATCCATTTCAATTCAGTTGCATCAACAGCCCGGCCTCGTTCCGTCACCTTCTGCCCGAAGGGCACGCGTCCAATTTCACGGACGATTTTTTGGGACTGGGCTCCTGACGCCGGTATGGTTGCCTCCTTATCTTTTGCGTTCAGTTCAGCGGGAACTTTCTCTCCCGTTGCCAACCGAATAGACGCTGTTGCCAATAAATCCACAACCCTTCTTAGCCGTTCCTCCGGCGTCATGTCTTCGGGATCCAAATGTTTCCGCCAGTCATTCATAGGCACCTCCCCCGTCCAGCCTTTGGCCGAACGTGGGTTGATACCTTCGTTTGATAAATATTGCAATACCCCTCAACAATGCAGGGAGTGGTTTTTATAAAAATGGAACCGTCATCAGATTTAACGTTCATAACAAACGAATCCGGGAAGACACTGTCTGACCGATTCGCCGTCTTACTTAAAGAAGACACACGTTTTTTCGATTGTCTCATCGGCTACTTTTTTATCAGCGGCTTTTACAAGCTCTACCCCTCGCTCACTAAGGCCGAAAAGATTCGAATTCTCATCGGGATCAAGACCGACCGCGCTACTTATGAACTAATCCAAGCCGGCAAAGGACAGCAGGAGTTGGCATTGGAATCCCATGCCCAAGTCCGGGAACGATTACCCGGCGAAATTCTGACCGAACTCCAAACATCCGGCGATAGTTCGGATATTGAAGATGGGGTCCACAAATTTGTGGAGTGGATTAAATTCGGAAAACTGGAAGTCCGCGCTTATCCATCGGAACGCATTCACGCGAAGCTATACATCATGACCTTTCACGAGGACGACCGAGACAAAGGTCGGGTCATCACAGGATCGAGCAATTTTACGCAAGCTGGTTTGCAAGATAATCTAGAGTTCAACGTTGAGCTCAAGAACCGCTCCGACTACGACTTCGCTATTCGAAAGTTCAACGAACTCTGGGCAACGTCGGTTGACGTGACAAAGGATTACGTCACTACTATTGAAGTTAAGTCTCCGTTCGCACAGTTTACGCCGCATGAGCTTTACCTGAAATTTCTTTACGAATACTTCCGTGGCGAACTGAACCTACCGGAAGAAATCGATGATATCTACCTGCCCGCCGGGTTCAAAAAATTGAAGTATCAGGAAGAAGCGGTTCTTAATGCCCGTAAAGTCTTGGATGAATACGGCGGCGCATTCCTGTCGGACGTGGTTGGGTTAGGCAAAACCTACATGTCGGCGTTGCTCGCCCAACATCTGAATGAGCCTTGCCTCGTCATTGCTCCTCCCCACCTGCTTGATGAACATAATCCCGGCTCTTGGCCGAATGTTTTTCGCGATTTTGGGATTCGTGGTTACCTATGCGAGTCTTTGGGCAAACTCCAATTCCTAACTGATCGCGATTTGAAGAAGTTCACCACAATATTTATTGATGAGTCTCACCGTTTCCGCACCGAGGACACCCAGAGTTATGAGATGCTGGCGCAAATTTGCCGGGGGAAGCGCGTCGTTTTAGTGTCCGCAACACCTCTTAACAATACCCCGCAAGACATTCTGAGCCAGATCAAGCTATTTCAGCCGGGCAAGAACAGCACAATTCCCAATGTTCGCAATCTCGAAGCGTTTTTTGGGTCGCTTCGCCGCCGTCTCGAAGGGCTTGACCGTCAGCATGATCGGGAAGCTTATTTTCGCACTGTGCAGGAGAATGCCAGACAGACGCGCGAAAAGGTTCTCAAGTATCTCATGATTCGGAGGACACGCAGCGAGATCGAGAAATACTATGGGGAGGACCTGAGGCGACAAGGGATGAAATTTCCCGAGGTTGCGAACCCCGAGCCCCTCTTTTATAAGTTCAATAAGGTCGAGGCACAAGTGTTTGATGAGACTATCAGGGCGCTCACCCACGATTTCAAATACGCTCGATATACGCCGCTGGCCTACTACACCGGCGAGCGAGACGAACAGGAAGTCCTGAGCCAACGCAACCTCGCCAAGTTCATGAAAATTCTTACGGTCAAGCGCCTTGAAAGCAGTTTCACGGCGTTCCTGGCTACGCTCGGACGTTTTATCGAGACTTACGAACGCGTGATCAAAGAATTCCATAGAGGTCAGGTTTTCATCAGCAAGAAACACATCGGGAAAGTGTTTGAACTACTGGAATCCGATGATCAAGAGAGCATCGACCGCCTCCTGGAGGAGGAAAAAGCCGAGAAACTTTCAGCTAAGGACTTCCGGCCGGAGTTCATCGCTGACCTCGAGGGCGACCTCAAGGCTCTCAAGGCCATCCGCGCCTTGTGGGAGCAAGTCACCCGCGACCCCAAGTGGGAGTCCTTCCGTACCATCCTCAAGAAGACGCCACTGCTTAAGGACGGCAAGATCATCATCTTCACCGAATCCAAAGAAACCGCTAACTATCTTGCCGATAAAATCCGTAATCAGGTTGAGCCCAAGATTCTTCTATTCACCGGTGAGTCGCTTCATAGTGTCCGCGAGCAAGTCATCGCTAACTTTGATGCCAAAGTTCATCGACCGAAAGACGATTTCCGTATCCTTGTCTCTACAGAGGTTTTGGCGGAAGGCGTCAACCTCCATCGTTCAAACATAGTTATCAACTATGACATCCCGTGGAATCCCACGCGCCTCATCCAGCGGGTCGGGCGCGTTAATCGCGTAGACACCAAGTTCGACAAGATTTACACCTATAACTTCTTCCCGACCGATGAGGGGAATGACCTCATTAAACTCCGCGAGGCCGCCGAAGCAAAGATTCACGCCTTTATCCAGATGCTCGGTGCGGATGCCCGACTGCTTACAGAAGGCGAAGAGATCGTCTCGCACGATCTCTTCGCCAAGTGGAACTCCAAAAAGACCATCACCGGCGAGGATGAGGACGAGGAGACGGAACTCAAGTTCCTCACTGAAATCCGCAACGTGCGCGACAAGCAGCCTGACTTGTTCGAGCGCATCAGGCGCCTACCCAAAAAGGCGCGCTCCACTCGAACGCTTCGCTCCCTCGCCCCCGCCGGAGAGGACAGCCAGATTGAGGGAAAGGTTTACTCATTTCCTTCACTACTCACTTATTTCCGCCAGGGCAGGCTCGATAAGTTCTTCCTCACGTCAAACGGCAAGCAGCTCGCGGTGGAGCTGGATTTTCTTTCGGCGGCAAACATTCTCAGGCCCGCTGATCCCCAAGAGCCGCGCCAATCTATCCCGCGCGAGTTCTATGATTTGCTCGATAAGAATAAGGCCGCCTTCGTCACCGCCACGACCGCCGAAGCCGAGCAAGCCGCCGCCACCCATCGCGGCAGTCCGAATGACATTTATCTTCTTAAGCGACTTAAGGACAAAGCAGTCCGCCGCTGCCAGCAGTTCACCGAGGACGATGAGGAGTTCGTCGGCAAGGTCATTCGCCTTGTGGAAGATGGTTCGCTGCCGAAAGCCACGGCCAAGAAGGTCGCCGCCGCCTTGAAGAAGCCCGAGAACCTTATGCCGCTCAAGGTGCTCGCGGTGCTTCGTCGCGATATCACACCTGACTTGTTCCAGGTCACGCCGGTAGCCCACGCAAGTCAAGCGCTGGCGCCGCGAGAAGTCATCCTGTCGTCCTATCTCGTTCAACAACCATGAACTCCCAACAAGCCCGTAGCCTAGTCACCGAGACGTTTCCACAGACCTTCGATAAAACCCGCTTCCGCAACTTCACGCTCAATCTACTCAACAAATTCGATGAATCCAAGGCGCAGATGTGGAACACTACCTATATTAAGGACGCCTTCAAACCCCACATCCAGAAATACGAACGCCTTGGCACTTACACGGCGCCGGACGATGACAAGCTTGATGTCCTTATCGTATATCTAACCGCTGAATCGAAGCTTGAACGTACCCGCACCGCCATTCGCAACTTTGTCGCCGACCATCTGAAGACCCGTGACAACAAGGACGCCGCCCTCGTAGCCTTCGTCTCGCCCACGGAGAAGCAATGGCGATTTTCCTATGTGAAGATGGAATATGCCGCCGCCCCAACCGAATCCGGTAAAGTCGGCGTGGAAACCAAACTCACACCCGCCCGTCGCTTCTCTTATATAGTCGGTGAAGGTGAAAGCTGCCACACCGCCCAATCACGCTTCCTCGCGTTGCTCCAGGACACCGAGAACCTGCCCACGCTCGCGCAGATCGAAGACGCCTTCAGCGTCGAGGCCGTTACCAAGGAGTTCTTCAATCAATACGCCACGCTGTTCGGCAACATCAACGCCGCACTGGAGAAGCTTGCCAAAAAGGATAAATCCATAGGCGACGAATTTGCAAAGAAACGCGTCAGCACCGCGGATTTCGGAAGGAAGCTCTTGGGGCAAATTGTGTTCCTTTACTTCCTGCAGAAGAAAGGTTGGCTAGGTGTCGAGAAAGGCAAGGATTGGGGCACTGGTTCACACGGCTTCCTGCGCCAGCTCGCCAGCGGCAAATACGGCGCTTACGAGAACTTCTTCAACGACATGCTCGAACCGCTGTTCTACAAGACGCTTGCCACCGATCGTGGACACGAGGCGTGGTGCAAAACCTTTAAGTGCCGCATCCCGTTCCTCAATGGTGGCCTCTTCGAGCCGTTGGGCGATTACGACTGGTTCAAGATTGACATTCCCTTGCCGAACAAGTTATTCACCAACACCGAGAACAACGATGCCGGCGACATCGGCACAGGTGTCCTCGACGTGTTCGACCGCTACAACTTTACCGTCAATGAAGCTGAGCCACTTGAAAAAGAAGTCGCTATTGATCCCGAAATGCTCGGCAAGGTCTTTGAAAATCTTATCGAAGAAAATCGGCGCAAGGGCCTTGGCTCTTACTACACACCCCGTGAAATCGTCCATTACATGTGCCAGGAGAGCCTCATTAATTACCTGGACTCTACTCTAAACACCAGCGAGGAATCCATCGCTCCAGCGAAGCCGAAACAAGGCAAGCTTTTCGGTGCTCCCGATCCGGCACAGATGGGCCTGAAGGCCACCGTGCGGCAAGAGCGGGTCCCCCGAGCCGATCTCGAAACATTCGTCCACCTCGGAGACCAAATCTCCCATTACGAAGCCGTCGAGGCGAAGTATGCCATCAAGATGCCCAAAAGCATCGAGCAACACGCCCGGCTCATTGACGAAAAGCTCTCTGACATCATCGTCTGCGACCCCGCCGTCGGCTCAGGTGCGTTTCCTGTCGGCATGATGAGCGAGATTGTTCGCGCCCGCTCAGCGCTTACACCCTACTTCAATGACGTTCACGAGCGAACTCCTTACCACTTCAAGCGACATGCTGTTCAGAACTGCCTTTACGGCGTGGACATTGACCTCGGCGCGGTCGAAATCGCCAAACTCCGCCTCTGGCTCTCGCTGGTGGTAGACGAGGAGGATGTGAAACAGATCAAGCCGCTGCCGAATCTACTCTACAAGATCGTCACCGGCAACTCGCTGCAAGGCGTGGAGAAAAACCTCTTCAACCAGCACCTCTTCCAGCAACTCGAAATACTCAAACCGCAGTATTTCGATCAATCGGATCCGTCCACAAAGGCCACTCTCCGCCACCAGATTGACCGCCTCATTCACGAACTGACCAACGGCAAGGAAGCCTTCGACTTCGAGATTTATTTCTCCGAAGTGTTCCATCGCAAAGGTGGTTTTGATGTAGTCATCGCCAATCCACCTTACGTTTCCGTTGAAACATTCGCACGAACAGTATTTCAAAGTGAGTGGAAAAGGATATTTAAGACATTTGCCTCGCGAGGCGACATCTACTGTTTATTTTACGAACGAGGTCTTCGATTGTTAAGACCGCACGGCGTCCTCACTTTCATCAGTTCCAATAAGTTTCAAAGGGCTGCCTACGGTAAGGGATTGCGTGAACTTTTGGTCGCGCATCGGATCAGCACATTAATCGATTTTTGCGAACTCCCTGTTTTTGCGGCTGCGACAGATCCGATAATTGTCGTCGTCTTCAACGAGATAGCTCATTCCAGCGATGAATTCCCTGTACTCGTAGTAAAGGATGAGACTGAGTTTGGCTCTCTACCGAAATCAATTGCGACACGCGCATCCAGCTACAAACCGGACCAGCTGAAGATCAGCGGCTGGTCTCTCGAAGGCGGGGCGGGTCTAGCGTTGGTCGACAAGCTCCGTGCGAAAGGGACGTCCCTCGGGCGTCTTGTGAACGGCCGGCTTTGTCTTGGAATCCGAACGGGATTAAACGATGCGTTTGTTATAGATCGCGCAACAAAGGATAGGCTTGTTCGCGAAGACAAAAGATCTGCCGACTTAATTAAACCATGGATTCGGGGCAGGGACATCAGGCGGTGGCTGCATGAATACCGCGACCTTTTTGTAATTATCGTGCATCACGACTTTCATGGAGAACTAAAACGCTTCCCGGCCATACATCGTCACTTGACGCAGTATGAGAAGAAGCTAAAGGCTCGTGGTCAATGCCAAACATCTCGCGATGGTTCAAACGAGGGCCAGCATCATTGGCTTGAACTCGACAACAATCCTTCTGAAAATTACATCAAGGCTTTTGAAACCCCGAAGATTGTTATCGCAGACATCGGAAGACGGCTCAAAGCATCATGGTGTGAAGACGGACATTTTATTGGCAATACTGGTTACATTATATCGAGCGCCGACAAATTTACGCTTGCTATCCTGCTTTCGACTGTCACCGACTGGTATGCTCGCATGACTTTCCAAGGGCTGGGCGATCCTTGGCGTGGCGGAAGGTTGCGATTCATAAATCGTAATCTTGTCACGATTCCAATTCCGCCCGCGGAAGCTACGGATAAGGCCAAGCTTACAGAACTTGTGAAACGAGCAGAGAAGCTCGCAAACGAAGATGCTAAACGTGCGCTTGCCAAGTTGGAAGAGGAAATAGATCAAATTGTTTATCGACTGTTTGACCTGACAGAGGATGAAAAGGCTCACATCGGAACGTCGTTGACCTATGTACGACAAAACGAAACTGAAGATGAGAATAGTGATGAATAAGCAATTCATGAAAAGCGCCTGGGCAGTGGACGGAGTATTTCAATGCACATTGTCCGTCTAACTATCTCGGGATTTCGAGGAGTACGGTCGGCGGACATCAAGCTGGGTCGCCACACGGTGCTGGTCGGGCCGAACAACAGCGGCAAAACAACTGTGATTGAGGCGCTGGCGCTGCTCCTTGGCCGCGACCGGCTGGTGCGCCGCCTGACCGAGCATGATTTTTACGGCAGCGCTCCAGATGAAACCGCGCGTATCTTGTGTGTCGCCACTGTGACGGGCTTTACGCCCAATGACCCGGATCACCATTCATCTTGGTTCAGCCCTGAGCGCGGCGTCGATAAATGGTTTGATCCGAACAACAAGACCTTGAGCGTTGCGGCGGATGCGCAGCATACCGACCTAGCCGTGCAGATCGGATTCGCCGCACGCTTCGACCTGGACGAACTAGAAGCCGAAACGGTCCGCTTCTTCGTGGATGACGAGGCCACTCTGGGCGATCCGTTTGCGGAAGACGCACACCTGCGCACGATCCACACGAAGGCACTCCAAGAGTTTGGCTTCTTTCTGGTCCCAGCGTCGCGCACATGGGATCGCTGGATTTCCTTTTCATCGGAGTTGTTCCGCCGCGTCGTGGCGACGCGCGGGGATATGCCCGCGCAGGCCGTGCGCGCCGAGCGCCAGAGACTTTGGACTCCACCGGAGGGTGCGCGGCTCGAAGACCAGCCAGGGCTTTCCGAGATCGTCGAAGCGGCCAATGACGAGTTGCATGCGCTCATGGCCAGCGCCCCCAGACTCCAGTTGCGCCTGACCGCGACCGACAGCAACTCGTTGCTGGAAAGCGTGGTGCCGCACTTCGTGCAAGGCACGGGGCCGACCCTTCCCTCGCAACGGCAGGGCACAGGCATCGTTTCCCTACAAAGCCTTCTTTTGCTCATGCAGTTTGGTAAGGCGCGTGCGGAAACGGGCCAGTCCTTCGTGCTAGCCGTCGAGGAACCGGAACTGCACATCCAGCCCTCGCAGCAAAAGCGGTTAGTCAACCGCCTCAATGCCCTGTGCAACCAGACGATAGTCACGACGCATTCGCCCATCGTGGCCGCAATATTTCCGGCTGCTGAGACGCTCTTCATCGAAACACGCGAGGGCGCGCTGAGCGCCAAGCCACTGATAAACGCAGTGCCCGCACAGCCTACTAACCACCAGCAACATTTGCTGTACGCTTGGCGGCAGAAGCTGGTCGCCGCGCTCATACACGAATGCGTCCTAATCCCCGAAGGGGTTTCGGACGTGGCATGGATTGAGGCGTTGCAAACCGCTCTTGAGCAGCATCAGGGTTGGGATAGCGGGCAAGCGAATACGCCGCTTCTCTCCACATTTGTTGGTATCGTGCCTACCATCGACGCTAAGATTGCCGACACCTTCGCGCTGGTCAGCGCCGTTCACGCGCGGCCCTGCATCCTTGTGGACGGGGACAATGACGGGCGCGGCTACTTCGATGCGGTGAAGGGCGGCAATCCGCCGCCGCGCTGCGTCGTGTTCTGGCCGCAGGACTGGGCGATGGAGCATGTGGTTTCATGGATTGCGGGTGCGGATGAAGCCGCAATGCTGGCGGCGCTTGGAACCACGCTTGGGACGGTTTTAGCCGACCGTCAGGCGCTCACCGCCCATTTGCTTACCCAGAAATCCTACGCGCCGACTCACGAGAGCGCTGCCGTCACACTGATGGCCAATGCGGCCTGTCAGGCGCGCACCGCGCAGTTGCTCAATGCCCTGTGCGATGTGCTGCGCGATCCCGCCAACGCCAATACACCGCTTTTTGCGCGCATCCCGGCGGATTCGACCGCTGCCATGCACGTTTTTCGATTTGTGCCGCCTCAATGACGTTCGATTTTTTTGAGGGGGCGGCAGGCACGGGCAAGACCCACAATCTTGTGGGCCACGCGGGAAAACTTGTTCAGGATGGAGCACTGGGCGAAGGTCACAAGCTCTTGGCACTCACCTTTATGAACGGCGCGCGCCGCCGGCTGGGTGCGCGCCTTGGCGAGAACCTGGCCTTCCGCAGGCGTTTTGATTGCCAGACGTTTGATGTGTTCGCCCGGACGCTGGCCGCACGGCGCAGAAGCCTCATTACACCTGCGATGCAGGCGCAAGCCGCAGCCTTGAACGAATTTGACGGCCCGTGCGCTCTCGCAGCGGCCCTTCTGGAAAACGAAGTTGTCCGCAAATGGCTGGCTAGAAGCTTCCCGCTGGTTCTAGTCGATGAAGCGCAAGACCTTGATGATCACCGGATGCGCATCCTTCAGGGACTTTCGCAATCCTGCCGAATCGTCGCGGCGGCGGACGCCTTTCAGTGCCTTCACGATGGGCGTGATATCGAGCCCCTCATCAACTGGCTTAGAGGAGCAGGACGAACCCACCCCCTCACGCAGACCCATCGCACCAATCAGCAAGGTCTTCTGGCCGCCGCGCTGGCCGTGCGCGAAGGGCGGGATGTGAAGACGGTCCTCACGGCCAGAACCGCCCAGAATGGGACGACATGGAACGGTGCAGGCTTCCGGCTACTGGAAGCGCCCGCGACGCAGAGGAATACGGGACTTCTCGCTTGGGCGATTGCCAACGACATTTCGCAGCGCCAAAGCTCGGTCGTCATTCTCACACCCGATGCACGCAACGCCATTATCCGGGCCGCGCTCAACACAGTGCAGACGCGACGGTGGCCTCGGAATAACGGCGCGACCTTTGGGCCGTATCCGCACACTTGGGACCGTCACGACGACGAAGAAGCCGACGCCTTGCTGGCCGATGTCGTCTTGCCGCAGAATGCTTCTTGCGCCGACCTTCTCGCGCTTCTAACGCCCTTGGCTGGACACGCCGCCATCGCGCAGACTATCAGCCGTATGGACCGCCTGCGTAGGGCGCATGGGCAAGTGGCCTTCACCGCCGCGCAAGTCACCGAGTTCGTACGGGATTCCGTGCGCAACCGTTCGCGTCTCGGATTCCGACAGCAACGCGGCCACCTTGCCATGACAATCCAGCGCGCCAAGAACCGCGAATTTCCGAACGTCATCGTGCTTTGGCCGCACACCGCAACAGGCGACGCAGCGTATCTGCGCCGATTGCTCTATAACGGTATCACTCGCGCGCAGATCCATTGCACCGTCATTGTTCTGGGCCAGAACCGACTTCAATCACCACCCTTCGCGCCATAGCCAAAAATGCGCGACAATCTTGAGTTATTATGAATTGTTGAATCTGTCATATGTGCGGCCGATATTCGCAAACCACTGATGTCGGGTATAAAAGGTAGAAGTAAAAGGGGACGGTCTGGAGTTGCCCGATCAACGCCCTAATCCCCAAACATCCGTCCCACTATACGTTCGTTGCAACAGTGGGACCACCAGCGGAGGTCCCGCAAGCCCTTCAACCGGTCGTTGCCCTTTTCGTCTTGTAAAACAGGTCACACCCGAAATAACTGCTTTTTACCCTTCTTTCCAACCTCCAATTTAAACCCCAGCTCGTCTTCCAGATGAATTAATTCCGAATTATTTTGAATACTGTAACACTCGGGGAGATTTCATAAGAATCAAACCACTGAAATCGAATATCACCCTAAAAAGCTCAAAAAAGAATAGAATTCGGAAGACAGTGCGCAGAGAAGGGGGCGGAGTCAACCAATCAACTTAAGGGGAGGAGACGTCCTCTTATTACGGATAGGAAGTATACCATGGACATCGTATCTCATGCTCTCTGGGGGGATCTCGCTCGGACGGCGAATAGGAAACGAAATATCCGAGGCCGAAATAGGACGGCACACCATACCATGCACAAGAACCACGTTATCATTCTTTTAACGGTCGCGATGTTGGCCTCTGGGACGGCTTTCTCAGAGGACAAGGATTACCACATCAAAAGCGCCGAAGAGGAGGCCGGCTACACGTCCACCCGAAACGTCCGCGACCCACAATTGACGCCGGGTAAGGTGGACACGGGCTACCAAGGCATCCCGGGCCTGTCCGGCAGCGCCGCCAAGTCGAAGGATGAAGTCGGGGCGGGCGGCCAGACAACGGTGGTGGGCATTTACTCCAGCGGGGCCGGCGACAAGACCAAATTGACCATCAACGGCAAGTCCTACGAGATCGTCGGGGGCAACGTCGTCGACGCCGCCGGCAACGTGGTGGGGAAAGTCATCGGGAGCGGCGAACAACGGGGCTGGAAGCAGCCGTCCGATTTCATCATCGCCGTGGACGGGCAAAGATACACTGTCTCCGTCACCAAGATCGAAAGGGGCCCGAACAAGGGCGCCTCCGGGACCGTCAAATTACTCCCCGATCAGCGACTCGATTCAAAGCCAACGGGGCGCTACAGGAGCGCCAAGCCCGCCGGCGAAGCGCATTTTACCGTGAACGGTAAGAATTACACGGCCAAGGGAAAGACTATTGTCGATCCCGCCGGCAACGTTGTGGGGGCGATCGAAGGAAGGGAAGCGGCGAGGGGCCCCAACGAACCGGAGATCATCTTCAACGTGGACAATAAGCGCTATGGTATCGTCATTAAGCGGAACGCGACGAAAGAGGAGAGCGGCTCCGATGAGGGCGAATCCGGAACAATCTTTGAAATCCTCACGAATCGGTGAATCCGTGTCAGTCTTGCCTTTTTGACTTGTCAGCGTAGCAGCCCCGCAGGGCGTCCTCCGCCCTTTCCGCAGAGCTCCAAGGACAGGCTGCCCCGTAAGTCGTCCGTTGCGACAACGGGACCTACAGAGTAGGCACTTTAGGAAAACGTAGACGCGGCCGAGACTGCGGGACCACCAGAGGAGGCCCCGCAAGGCGTCCTCCGCCCTTTCCGTCCTTCAAGACGTTCGCTGTCCTTTTCGTATAACTTACAAGGACAGGGCACGCTTTAGGAATACGCATACGTGCCCGAAACTGTAGGGCCTGTCCCACAATACGTTCGATACAACTGTGGGACCCGTATAACTGTTCCTGTAATTCATCCGTTGCGATAACAGGACCTACAGTGTAGGTAACACAGGCAGAGCTCCAAGGACACGCCACCGTCCTTTTCGTATAACTTACAAGGACAGGTCACGCTTCAGGATTACGCATACGTGACCGTATCACTCTTGGTACCAGCGGCGCGTCATAGCCGCGAACACTCCGCAGTGGCTGCGCTTTAGGACTACGTAAGCGCGACCGGCGAAAACTATTTCTGCATGTTATTTCGCTACGTAAATACGTGACGTTTTATCGTGCGGAGAATACGGCTTTTAATCTCCGCATTTTATGCAGTGGCTACGGGTCGGTGGGAAGCAATGCCTTTTTTATGTTAACCGTTGACTTTTTGGTTAACCTGTGTTAACCTATATACAAGAGGTTAACATATGAAAAACGAGTATCCACAATGAAATACTTCACAATTCCAGAAGCGGCTAAGATCCTCAAGATAAGCCGAATCGCCGTTTATAAGCAGGTCAAGTCCGGCAAAATCAAGGCGGTTCGATTGGGGAGAAATTACGCCATCCCAGCCGGCGCTCTACCCCAGATGCCGGGAAAAGAACTGCGGTCGCAAGACAAGGCGCGACTGGACGCGGGAATTAAACGGGTCATTGGCGAATACAGTGAGACGCTGAAACTCCTCGGCCAAGAATAATGAAGATTGTTCCTCTCGCCCTGGTTGACGTGAAATATATTGCCCATCGTTTGGCCCAGGAAATCCTGAACTTCGACGAGCCCATTCCGGACTTTTCCACCCGGTTTCCCGACAGGTTGGAAAGCTGTTTAAGCGCGCCTTTTCAGAGCTTCGGAAAGAGAGATTTTTATAAGACACTCATCGACAAAGCGGCCATTCTTTTCTATTTGATGATCAAAAATCATCCATTTCAGAACGGGAATAAGCGTGTGGCCGTGACGACACTGTTGGTTTTTCTCCATCAAAATGAAAAATGGGTTTCGATGCACCCGCAAGATCTCTACAAATTCGCGGTGTGGGTGGCTGGAAGCAGTCCGACGGCCAAGGATGGCGTCATCCTGTCCATAAAACAAATTTTGGAGAAGGATTTAGTGAAGCGGGATTCGGTTAAGTAGATTGTTCCAGTTGTTTCCAGATCTGTTTTTCAATGGCGGCAATCTTGTCCTTCAGCATGGCGAGAATGGCCTGTTGTGTCGCGGGCCCTTTAAGTCGTCCTTCGCGACTAAAGGACCTGCAGTGCAGGCGTCAGCGTAAGCAAGCTCAAAATCTTCCCCATCTGAACAAGATCAATTCCTTCCTCTTGGGCCAATACTTCGCGGGTCAGTCCCGGATTAGCCCTCAACCTCTTCTTGAAAATATAAGCCTCCCGTAAAAAATCCGGAATTGTTGGCGGCGGTGGCGGGACTGGTTTTGGTGGGCGCGGTTTGCGTTTATACGCGGCGCGTTTGGGGCGGCACATTTCCGGTGGCAGAGGGAAAGTATCGATCAAATAGAAGCCTGCGCCCTCGTCTTTTTGCATCATGAGCAATCGCGTATGAACATAGGGAGGCATGAGGCCGGGATCTTTTTGATTTGTGTCATATGAGGGGGGCGTTTCAGGACAAGAAGCCGTTTTGACTTATCGGTCAAGACGACTTCTTGCTTTTAGGATGTATCCGGCCTACTCTGTGAATTCCGCCGCCAGAACGGTGTGGTCCGAGGGGCGTTCCGTCATCCGGGGGGCTTTATCGATCCAGATGCTCTTCAACCGGGCGGCCATGGGAGCGGTGCCCAGGATGAGGTCGATGCGCCAGCCCTTGTTGGTGGCGAAACTGTTGGAGAAGAAATCCCAGAACGTATAGTGGCCCGGCCCCTTTTCTTTTTCACGGAACAGGTCGATCCACAGTCCTTTCGCGGCGTCTTCATAGGCCTTGCGGGTCTTGGGGTGGAAGCAGACGTGCTCGGCGTTGTCTTTGGGGTTCCAGAGGTCGATCTCGGTGGGGGCCACGTTCAGGTCCCCCAGCCAAAGAGCGGGTTGGGTGGCTTTGACGGTTTTGGAGAAATATTTTTTGAGCCGGGCGAAATAGGCCAACTTCATCTTGAACTTGTCGGAATCCGCCGTGAATCCCTGCGGCACGTAGGTGTTGATGATGAGCACCTCGCCGCACCGGGCCGAGATGAACCGGGCCTGGTCGTCGGTGTCGAGGGAGTCCAACCGCAGGACCGGCTGTTGCAGCGGCTTTTTGGAGATCAACGCGACCCCGTTATAGCCCTTTTGTCCCCGACACAGAACGTTCCAACCCGCTTTTTCGAACGCGTCACGGGGGAACAGGTCATCCGTCACTTTCGTCTCTTGGAGGGCCAGCACGTCCGGTTGTTCGCGCGCGAGCCAGTCCAGGATGATGGGGAGCCGGATGCGGACGGAGTTGGCGTTGAACGTGGCGATTTTGAGCGTCATGGGGGGACCAGTGTGATGATCTTTAGTCGGATTCTCCCGGGAATGTCATAAAGTGTATCGGCCGCCGAATTACAGGACGAACCACCAATAAGCGCCCGCCATCAGGCCGAACAATACCAACATCGTGATCCAGATCCAATGTTCCCGGCCCATCAGGGGCCAGGCGCGGTGGACGTCTTTGAGACAGGCCTTCAACAGTTGTTTGGACTCGGGGGAGAGGTGTTTTCGGTGTTTCTTCCTGATGCGCAGGACCGCGAGGCCCAGTTGGCCCAACATTTCGGTGCCGGTCGTCCAGGCGGTCTCCATGAGGAATTGGATCTCCCGCGCGGGGGATTCGAGTCCTTGGGCCCGGAGGCTTTTCATGAGTTCGGTGAAGGGATCGGTGGTGTCGCCCATGGGATATTTATACAAAATAGCCGGCCGGTGAAATAGTGGAGAGGGTGAATCGCCGTGTATGGAAAATTGTATAATAAGACCGCTGTCACGTTTCACTCCAAATCCAACTCATCTTAAATATCACAGGAGGATCATCATGAGGAAGATCGTTTGTTTGTTGTCGTCGTTGCTGTTGGTGGCTCCGTTGAACGCTCGGCCCAAGGGCATGACGTACAATGCCCAAGAATTCCAGGATGTGCCGTCCGTCGCCAAGAAATTGGTGGAGGTCAAGGTGGACGCCCTGAAAAAATTTAACGTCAAAAAGGTCATCATCGCCGAATGTTTCGGCGAGTTCATGGAATCGAAGGAGAAGGCCGATGCGGTCGGGGGGTTCGCCTGGGACGGCGGGACCACGTTCAAGACGACGGTGAAGATGGGGAGCGATTATTATGAGACCGTCACCAATGCGGTGTATGACGCCGTCGTGGATGCGCTGAAGGCCGGCGGAATCGAGGTGGTGGAGAAGGACGCCGTCATCAACAACGCGGCTTATGCCGAACTGGGATTGAAACAGGAGAGCGCCGGCGGCGGTTATAAGAAAGGCGGTCTCACCAGCAAGGCGTCGACCACCAAGACCTTGAAACGGTCCGCCACGGACATGGGACTCATCACCGGCGAGTTCACCGGACCCTTGAAGATGGCCAAACTCAAGAAACTCCTGCCCCAGATCGCCAAGGACAACGGCGCGGATGCCGCTCTGAAGATCGGCTTTTTCGTGGATCAGGGGGAGGATTTCGCTCCCGTCCTGAGCCGGCTGAACGTCTCGATGGATTGCAACCTCATCGAGCAGAACGCGGGACGCGGTCGTGTGGAATATTGGTTCAAGACGATCCAGGTGGCTCTGATGGACATGCAGACGCCTCTTCTCATCGACGCCGCCGTGAAGGTCAAGAAAGACCCGTTCAATGCGGAACTTTATCATCAGTCGTTGATGACGCTGATCGATTCGGTTGTGAATTGCTATAAATCCGTCCTGGAGGAGGCGAAAGCTCAACCCTGACGTCGTTTCGAGCAACTTCATACGTTCATCGACGGTCCGTCCGATCCGGCCTTTCGTGGCTGGGTCGGACGGATTTTTTTGTGCGGCGATATCCATGCGAAATAGTCGACCGGTGAAAAGTGGAGAGGGGGGGATGACAGAAAGAAGAGGGTAAGAATAAAAGACGATGGTCTGTGTGAGACGCGGACGGATATTTGTAGGGCTGGATCCCCTATAGAAGCATTAGGGGATGACAGCGTTAAGTGAAGAAAGTTTTTAATCTGTCATTCCCGCGTGTTGTTAGCGGGAATCTAGTCCGAGCATAGAGGGCGATTTGATAAGACGACGGTCTGTGTGACGCGCGGACGGATATTTGTAGGGCTGGATCCCCTATAGAGACATTAGGGGATGACAGCGTTAAGTGAAGAAAGTTTTTAATCTGTCATTCCCGCGTGTTGTTAGCGGGAATCTAGTCCGAGCATAGAGGGCAGGATTTAAGAAGACGACGGTCTGTGTGCCGCGTGGACGGATATCGGTAGGGCTGGATCCCCTATAGAGGCATTAGGGGATGACAGAAAGAAGAGGGTAAGAATAAAAGACGATGGTCTGTGTGACGCGCGGACGGATATTTGTAGGGCTGGATCCCCTATAGAAGCATTAGGGGATGACAGAATGAAGAGGGCAAGAATAAAAGACGACGGTCTGTGTGAGACGCGGACGGATATCGGTAGGGCTGGATCCCCTATAGAGACATTAGGGGATGACAGAAAGAAGAGGGAAAAGAATTTAAAAACAACGGTTTGTGTGAGACGCGGACGGATATCGGTAGGGCTGGATCCCCTATAGAAGCATTAGGGGATGACAGCGTTAATCAAACAGCGGAAATGATGACGTAGGGGCAGCACTTCTCTTTAATCCGTCATCCTCGAACGTTTTTATCGTCCCAATTACGCTAAAGATAGGGATCGTCCCTTGACGGGACAGAGATCTAGACTGAGGATGGCTGTTCACGCTTTATACGGATGTCTGTTGAGGTTGCCCTCTATTGGTAGGGCTGGATCCTCCCTCTGTAAGAGGGGGGAATATCGTTCTTTCGGCGGGATATTGTTATACTATTATTCCGTGATCGGATTTAAATATCGTTCGGATAGGAGTCTTCCATGAAACTGATCCTGAAGATCGTCGGTGGTTTGATCCTGTCGGCCGCGTGTTTCGCGGTGGCCGTGTTTTTGACATTCAGTCAGGCGACTGTTCCCACGAAAGGACCGCGCATCGACGGTTATGCGGAACCGCAGAAGGCCGTGTTGGTCATCGACGTGCAGGAGGATTTCATCGGAAAGAGCGCTCATCCGTCGAGGCAATACAAGAATTCGGACAACATCATCGAAGCGATGAACAGGGTCATCGAGGAGGCCCGAGTCCGGAATTATCGCGTGGTCTACATCCGCCAGGAATATGAGGGCATCTGGGCCCAGTTCCTGTCAAAGACATTGTTCGGGGGACGGGGGCTGCCCGGCCGGCCCGGCACCCAGATCGACAAGAGGGTGATGATGGTTTCGGAAGACATCTTCACGAAACGGATCGGGGATGCGTTCTCCAATCCGGCGCTCAGCGATTTTCTGATCGCGAATCAGGTGGACGAATTGTTGCTGGTGGGGTTGGACGTCCAATATTGCGTGCATGCCACCGCGCAAGGCGCATTGAACAGGGGGTATAAGGTCTCCGTGGCGACCGATGCTGTGGCGATTTTGAACGAGAAGAAGTGGGATCCCATGATGGAGAAATATGAGCGGGAAGGGATCGTTTTGACGAACAGTAAATCGTTTTGACGATGTTTCAAGGGAATCAACACACATGACGAAGCCGACGACGGGCCAACGGGTCGCGCTCATCACGGGCGGGGCGCAGGGGATCGGGCGGGCCATCGCTGAACGGTTCCTGAAAGGGTCGGTGGCGGTGGTCATCGCCGATCGGAACAGGTCCAAAGGCCGGCGCGCCGCCTCCGAGTTGAGCCGGTGGGGGGACGTGCGGTTTCTTCCGCTGGATGTGTCGTCGGAAAGTCAGGTCCGGACGGGGATCGACGATGTGATCCGTCGGCATGGCCGGCTGGACGTGCTGGTGAACAATGCGGGGATCGTCACGCCGGGAACGGGATTCGATTTTAAACGGTGGAAGGAGATCGTTGCGGTGAACCTGACGGGGCCGTTTCTTTGCTCGAAGTATGCCGAACGGCCGCTTCGCCGGTCGCGCGGGAGCATCGTCAACATCGCGTCCACTCGGGCCCTGATGTCGGAGCCGGGCACGCAGGCCTATTCCGCCTCCAAGGGCGGGTTGGTGGCGCTGACCCATTCGTTGGCGGTCACGATGGGGCCGGCGGTCCGGGTGAATTGCATCAGCCCGGGATGGATCGACACGCGCAATTCCCGGTTGCGTCCGGCGGACCATCAGCAACATCCGGCCGGTCGGGTGGGGCTTCCTCGCGATATCGCCGAACTGGCCTGGTTTTTGGCGTCGCCGGAGGCCGGGTTCATCACGGGACAGAATTATGTGGCGGACGGCGGCATGACGAAGAAGATGATCTATGAGGAATGAGGAGATAGGCCAGTGACAAAACCGGAACTGAACAAGAAGGGACAGGTCGTCGTCGACGCCGAGATCGTGCGGGACGATATGTATTCGGCGCAGAGGGAAGAGTTGCACATGACCTTGAAGGCTTGCCTGGATAAGAACGAGCCCCTTTCCGTGCATGAAAAGGCGGTTCTGATCCCGGATGAGATCTATGTGGTGCTTCAGAAGATCAAACATTCCAACCATTTTTCCCGCAAGGAACGCAACGCGTTGACCGAAGCCGGGTTTCAGGTGGATAACCTGTATCCCGACCTGTGATCCGTTCGAGCGGGTCCTTCCATCCCATCAATCCACGATAAACTGCCGGGAGAGTCCTCCGGTTTTCTGACGCGCTTTTGACTGGAGGCGTGACGGGGGTTATTTCAGTTCGATGGTCAGAGAGTGTTCGGGCGTTTGTAGGGAAAAGAGGGCTGATTCCCACGAGGGCGGTCCGAAGCGCCCCCGGGCGTTGTTCGAGAAGCCGTAGGGTTCGGCGGGGCGACCCAACAGGTTTTTGTCCAATCGGGTGTTCCGATTGATGTCTTGGAATGCTTTCACGGAGTAGACGCCGTAAGGCAGGGGGCCGAGCCGGACAGGGCCTGTGGATCTTTGGAGGTCGACGGTCATGCCGATGTCGGGACGGTTTTCGTCGGAATGTTTTTGGGGGGATCCGGAGACGGCGATGCGGAGGTCCCCTTTTCGATCATCGAGTCCTGTGAAGTGGAGCGTCAGATAGGATTGTTCCGCCTCTTCGGCCGACGGGCCCGTCAGGGGGAGGCCCAGGAGTAAGGCCAGGGTGAGCGCCCGCCGGATCATCGGTATTTATCTGAGAGACATTTGGCCACGATACGGCCGGACTCATAGATGGTGGGGAGTCCGCTGCCGGGATGGGTGCCTCCTCCGGTGAGCCACATGTTCTTGAATTCCTCAAAACGGTTGTGGGGACGGAAAACGAGCATCTGGCCGATGTTGTGGGCCAGGTTGAACGTGGCGCCGTATCCGACGCGCATTTCATTCTCCCAATCGAGGGGGGAGACCGCTTTTTCGAAATGGATGTGTTGTGAGA
>Ga0209507_1001163_pt1 | contig 22028 bp, 21 predicted proteins | sample AD_UKC028_MetaG_FD_184414 | JGI IMG/M metagenome (GOLD analysis project Ga0209507, IMG submission 184414) | Active sludge microbial communities of municipal wastewater-treating anaerobic digesters from USA - AD_UKC028_MetaG (SPAdes) (version 2) | ecosystem: Engineered > Bioreactor > Anaerobic >...
ACATTATCGTGACCGACTTATCTTGCGCAAGGCTCCATTCCATGCAGCTCCCCCAGCGCAAACAAGAATTCCAGAACGTGCCCGGAGCCTAATCGCTTTTGAAAAGCTGAATGTGGCATGTCAAGAGATCGAGAATCGACAACGGCGAGCGCTTCCGGTTGAAGAGCGTGAAGCCCATTTCTTCTCAATACGCGGGCTTAGTCCAGCGATAGGCGCGGAGGTTGACGCCTGCATCGACAAGATAAGAGCAACTGATGCAAGGTTCGCTATTGCTGAGTTGCGGACGTTTGCCTTTGCCCCTGCATCGCGAGATGCAAGGATCAATGATGGTGACTTCCTGCTGGCGTTATCGAACGAGGATGACGACATCGAACTTGATGTGCCGTGGCGGAACTATCTTGGGCTATCTTTTCCGGACGCCCAAACACTGCTCTCCACTGCAGGGCTTAATGACAACTGGATGGTCAATATATCCCTCGGAAGAATGCTTCAAGTTGAAGTTGTTCGTCTGGAGGCGATGCGGGAGCCTCCCTATTTGGTATTGAGACCTGGGCATAGTGGCTTATTCAGATTCGCTATCGACCAAGGGCTTCTTAATCTGCAACGACCGCTTGTCTTGGACCCGCTCTTTCAAGATTTTTCGAGCGAGCGGGTTGCACAAGCGTTGCAAGCAGTGGGGGGCAACCCTCCTCCCATGCGGCGGCGAAGGAGGAGGGATTGACCATGGCAGCCCGCAAACAGTATCCACGGATTGAGCCAGCTCACGGATTGCTGTATGAGCCCAACAGTCTGCAAATGTCCCGGCCGGTGGATCAAGTCGACAACCTGCTGGAAGAGGTGTCTAATTATCTAAAGAACCCCTTCAATCCGAGGCAAGGAGAAGCTTTCCGGACTTCATTTACTCAACGCCTATCCCTTCTTTGGGGACCGCCTGGCACCGGCAAGACGACGGTCCTGGCAGGTATTATCCTCGGTTGGATTGAACAGTCGTGGCGATCCGGCAATCCCATCATTGTTGGCGTTGGTGCGAGTAACTATAACGCTATCGATAATGTTCTCAGGGAGGTAGCGGATCTTTTTCAACGGCTGCAGAAGCATCAGGGGAATCCTCCTGGCCATGTTCGCGTTGTCCGTCTTCGTAGCCAGTCAGCCAAGCCCCCGTTGGACGGACGCATTGAAGATGTCGCCAGAACGACACCTGCCGCCACCTCCTTGGCAAGTGCCATTCATGAACGAGCGAGTTGCATTGTGGTCGGCGGAACCTGGCAACAGTTGGGACGTGTGGCGCAGGCTGTATCAGGCAACAACACCCCTGTCGCCGGGTGGTTTGACCTGTTGGTATTGGATGAAGCATCACAGATTCCAGTTGCTCACGCTGCGGCCTATTTTCTGCTGATGCGGGAGGATGGTCATCTCGTCTTAGCCGGAGATCACAAACAGTTGGGACCGATATACGGATTCGAGATGAGAGACAGCGCGCAGGGGCTTTTCGACTGCATCTTTTCGTACATGCAGGAAACCCATGGCATAGATCCTGTTGCACTTGACCGAAACTACAGGACAAATACCGAGATCTCGGGATGGCCAAGAGAACGCTTCTACAGCGAAGGATACGAGGCGTTCTTCCCTGAGCGCCGACTCACCATTGTGGTTCCGCCAGCGACAGGACGGCCCCCTGCTTACTGGCCTGCGAACCTACCTTGGACTGATGTGTTTCTTCGGCTTCTCGACCCGGAGCTTCCTGTTGTGGTGGTGAGCTATGGGGTACATACTTCGACATTGTCGAACCCGTTCGAAGCCCAAATGGTTACGGCTCTGGCTTTGTTATACCGGCGCATCCTGGGACCCAGCGGACAAGGTCCAGGCGATCACGAATTCTGGACCGAACACCTCGGCATAGTGACCCCACATCGAGCGCAGATGTCTACAATCCGGAACCTCTTAGTGGATGCAGCCGGCATGCCGATGGACCCACCGCCGTTTGTCGATACAGTTGACAGGTTCCAAGGACAGGAACGCGACCTGATGATAGCCAGTTACGTGGTCGCAGACCGCGATTTCGTAGCTGCCGAGGAGGCGTTCATCTTAAACCCTCGACGATTCAACGTCACACTTACCAGGGCTCGTAGCAAGTTCATCATGTTTGTGAGCGATGCCGTCCTGCAGCATCTACCTGCAGATGCCGATGTGGCTCGTGACGCGGCACACCTGCAGCTATTTGCAGAAAATTATTGTACGTCAGTGATGGAAGAAGTTACCTTGCCTTACCTTGAAAGTGAGAAAATAAGAGAGATGACCTGCCGTCTTAGAGGAATGAGAGATCTCAAATGATATCGTATTGTATATTCTCACACCAGATGCCCGCTATCCCCCCGCTATGCATTCCAAAATAGCGAAACCTGCCCGCATCTGCTTTGAGGTACGGCTGGTAGTCAATTAAAGCAATAAGATACGACGAACCATCGCAAATTCCAATCCTCCTGGTAATCGAAACAGGCTTTGTCAGAATAGTCCCAAGAAACATCTGTGGAGCGGGGACCCCCGCTTCACAATCCCTTCAAAAGACGTTTTTCAAATTACTCATTGCTCTCTCATTTCAGAAAACCTCAATAATCATCTATAGCTGACCATCATCCTTCACCCCCGTTGCCCCCCCGTTGTTTTCACGCGCGCTTTCCTCAGTTAGAGATTTCCCATGCGCCGGATCACCATCGATCCGTGATCCGCATGCACTGCCGGGATCTCGAAGCATCTCCGGGGAAAGGAGCCGACGTGAGGGCACGGAACATCAAGCCTGGTTTTTTCAAGAATGAGGAACTCGCGGCCAAAGATCCGCTGGCGCGGATCCTCTTCCAGGGGCTTTGGTGCATGGCGGACCGGGAGGGGCGCCTCGAAGACAGGCCCGCGAGGATCAAGGCAGAGATCCTTCCCTACGATGCCTGTGACGCGGAATCCCTTCTTGCATCACTGGCGTCGGGAGAGGATCCATTCATCCTCCGATACGAATCGGAAGGACGCCGCTTCATCCAGATCGTCCACTTCGGCAGGCATCAGAACCCCCACCTGAAAGAACCCAAGAGCACCATACCGGCACCGGGCCGGCACGATGCCGACACCATGCCGGAACCGGAAAAGCACCAGGCTGGCACGGTGCAAGCACCGGAAGAGAACCATGCCGACACAGTGCAAGCACCATACGGGCACGGTGCAAGCCCTGCTGATATCCTGATTCCTGATTCTCTGATTCCGGATTCCTTAAACAGCTTATCTGAAGATAAGCAGCCTCCGGCTCCCCCTTCATGCAGTCCGCCGGAGACGAACCCGCCTAAAAAGAGCCCTTCGCCAAGGGGAAACCACTTTCTGGCCCACATCGCGGACGAAAAACTCAGGAACGAGATCAGCGAGTTCGGGGGCGCGATCAATCCCAGGAAGTTCAACGCCTACCGGTGGTGCCAGGCCAAATTCAGCGAGAAGAAGTTCAACCCCGCGGCCATCCTCCACACCCTCCAGAGGATCGCGAAGGAGCAGGACACCAAGAAGGATCTCTGGCCGTACGCGAACAAGATCTACGAGGTGGAGTACGGCAAATTCAACGAACGCGACCATATCGAAAGAAACCGGGAATACAAAAGGGATTTGTCGCAGGGGGAACTCGTCAGGATCGGCGCCGTTTTCAGCCGGCTTGCGAAGCCGCCCTGACCGTACTGGTGCGTGAATCAGGGGACCTGAGAGAAGACACTTTGAACTGGAGGAGACAATGGCATTACCTGCGGCAACCGCGTCCCGGGAAGGGAATTACGAGACACATCGAACCGAGGCCGTCCGGTGGGTCGAGCGGAACATGAGAAAGATAAAGGGGAGAGCTGCAAAATTCCAGCGCTACTCGCCCTACGACCTGGAGGATTTCACACAGCAGGCCTACGCGGCGGCGCTCGCAGCCGTGGACGTCTCCATGAACCAAGGCATTCCTTTCGAGGCCTGCTTCTGGGTCCTGTTCACGGCCGACAGCAGGACAATGGCCTCCAATCCCGTCACCCGGAACCGATACGAGGAATTCAGGGAAAACTACACGGAGCGAGGATACGCGCCCACCCCCACGCAGGAACTTTTTCAGGACTTCGCGGAGGAAACCGAGATGGGGAAGGAGGATCTGGAGATGGTTGAAGCTCTCATCGACATGGCTCTCCAGGTAATGACCACGAAGCAGAGAAAGGTCTGGCGCTATCTCCTGAGCGATACGTACTACACGACGACGGACATCGCCGAGATCCTCTCGGTGAAACGGCAGGTAGTGGAGGAAATCCGGGATACCGGCCTCAAACGGGTCAGGAAATATTTCGAGGCGGGCGCATGACCTTCGAAGAGGCCTCCAGAAAATACGAGCTTCCACTCAAGGTGTTTCACCGTCTCCGGGAACTGGGCATGGTCAAGGGCGATCCCCTGGCGGACGGGGATATCCATGCCGTCGAGATCGTGCGCGCGGTTTACGGGGACCGGATCCTCTTGAGGGCGCAGCTCGCGAAATTCAACCGGGCCACGAGGGAGGACTTTGTCCGCACGGCTGAGCTGGCCAAGTGGGAACGGTACGTCGTCAACCGTTACAGGAACCATGTCACCCGGGATTGCGGGAAGCTTTACGTGAAGCAGGTCGCCGACGAGATCAAGCGCTACTACGGGGTCGAGAAGACCTCCGAGGTGATTACGAGGATCTACCGCCTGAGGAAAAGGGCATACAACGAACTGCGAAGGAGAACCAAATGATCAAAGAACTGCGTCGATACAAGAGAGGAGCGACCATCATCCTTGGGCTCGCCGGGATCGGCATCATGGCGGCTTACAGCCTCTGCTCGGAATCCTGCACGTACCTGCGGGGATCCATGCTCGGCCTGGATCTCAAGTACCTGGGCATGCTTTACATGGGGGCTGTACTAGCTGCCGGCGGTCTCGGGAAGAACGCCGCCTGCGCGATCCTGCTGTCCCTGGGCTTGGGCGTGGAAGTCTTTTTACTCGGCTTCCAGGTCATGAACGGCGTTTACTGTCCCTATTGCCTCGCCTTCGCCGCCGTGGTCATCGTTCTCTTCGCAATGCATCTTGAGAGGATCAGGCCGTCGACGGCGATTCTCTTCGCCATAATCGGGTTATCCGTGTTCCTCTGCCTCTTTTCCGGGTCAGCGACGCCGGCCTACGCCGAAGAGACTCGGATACCCTCCTTCGGGAATGGCCCCGTCAGGGTGAGAATCTACACCGATTATTTCTGTCCTCCCTGCCGCTCGATGGAGCAGGAACTGGAGCCGATCGTCATCGACCTGGTCAGGCGACGGATCGCCGCAGTCACCTTCGTAGATACGCCCGTCCACAGGGAAACGATCCTCTACGCGAAATGTTTCCTGGGAATGGTGACTGGGAGAAGAGATGTCTCCCAGATCCTCTGGGCGAGAGCCGCTCTCTTCAAGGCGGCGGAGAAAAATATCCGGAGCCTGCCGGACCTGGAAGCCTTCCTGGGCAAAAGGGGCCTGAAGTGCCGGTACGTCGATTCTTCCCAGGCCTTTGAAACCTTCGGCAAACATCTCAGGGATGACCGTATCGATTCCACACCATCCTGCGTAATCGAGGGGCCGGGCGGCAGGAAGAAATTCACCGGCGCACGGGAGATATTGAGGGCGCTGACCCGCCTGGGGGAAGGCGCATGAAAATAAACAACGTGTCTATAGTCTGGAGCACGGTCCGGAAGCTCTCCGGGTGGTCGAGTATTTGCCATTCGATGGCACACCGGGTTCGCCCCGGCAAGTGTCTCAATCGCACGAACATAATAAACATTATTATGCTGACTCAGGCGAAGGCCCGTACCGGATCATTTTCGGGGTTTTCCGGCGTGGAGAATATTCGACCGAAAAACCCCAACGGAGGGGAAAAATGGTCGAATACTCGACCATGCACGTCAGCCTTTAATTAAGGAAGGAGGTCCATTCATGAACCAAACGCCGATAATGCCCCGTTCACATCTTCAATCGTTCGTTTTGCCCGGCAGGCGCGCGAATCGGATTCTCAGGGAAGGTCTGGAGGTCACGATCGGTCACCATGCCGAGGCCGCAATCCTGCGGAAGTTTATCCACTGGACCGGCCGCCTCTGGGATTTCGACCAGTTCATGCACGAGGAACGTGCGCGCGGGGAACAGGAGTTCCAGGACGATCCGCCCGAAAGCGGCTGGATGGAAAAAACGGCGGACGATATCCTCAGCGAATCGATTCCGTCCTTGAGCAGGCATGCAATCAGGAAACATCTCAAGTCGCTCGTCCGGAAGGGATTTCTCTATGAGCGGGAAGACCCGGTGTATCCGTGGGAACACGAGCTCCAATACCGGGTGAATCTCTTCAAGCTCCGAAAGGCCCTGGCCAGGCGGGGATATCACCTGGATGAACGCGATTTCGGTTGAGTGATGAAACGACGGGACTGTCGACAAAACTTAAAAAGAACACCAAGGAGGTGTGCAAATGAATCTGGGACTGGATGTCGGGTACGGGGACGTGAAGGCCGTTTACCAGCGCGAGGGAATTCTGGAGATGCTCAAGTTCCCGACGGCGATCGCTTACGCGGAGCGGGAAGTCGGGGATCTGTCGGCCTTTACCGGGGGCGAGGAATACGAATACCGTGGCAGGAAATACCTCGTCGGCAGGGAAGCCCTGGTCGGTGCCTTTTCAACGCGGAGCTTCGAGTTCATGAAGAGGTACTCGCCCCTTTTCGTCTTCAAGGCGGTGAAGAAAATCCACCGGAAGACCGGTGAACTCGTCACGGACGTCGCCATGGGACTCCCCCTTTCCCATTACACGGACGTGAACCTGAAGGAACTCGTTCCCCTCCTGCAGCGGATCGAGGTTGGCCGCGAGGTCCTGGAATTGAACGCGAGGTTCTATCCCCAGGGTCTCGGTGTTCTTGCGGATTACCGGCTGTCCCAAGCGGGGGACGTTAACGCGCGGACGGACCATGACATGCTCATTCTCGACATCGGATTCAACACCGTGGACGTTATCGTGGTCGAGCGGGGACGGATCGTCAAGGGCGAATCCGACACCATGGAGAGACACGGCGTTTCGAAAATCTCCCTGGACCTTGCCAGGGAAATCAAGGTCCGGATGCAGCTTGATCTTTCCGAGCAGGAATCGAAGGACGTGCTTCGCCAAGGCAGGATCAGGGTGTACGGGGCGGAACGGGATCTCACCGAACTGGTCAGGGAGTCGGCGGAGAAATATATGGACTGGCTGATCCAGGAGGTGCGCTCGAAGTGGACGGCGAGGATACAGCGCGCGGAGAAGGTCATCATCGCCGGCGGGGGCGCCTATTACCTCCAGGAGCACATCCCGGAGGAATACCAGCCGCTCGTTCACGTACCCGATCGCCCCGAGTATGCCAACGCGAGGGGTTTTCTGAAGGCGCTGGACGTGGAATCAAGGAAATGACCGCGAAGCATGAAATCACCCTGAGGATCACCCTGACTGACGAAGAATTGATCCGGAAGATCCGCTCGATTTCTCAGCCGGACCGCGGGCGGGTCATACAGAGAGCCCTCAAGGTTTATTTCGACACGGTCGGCGGCAGGGAAGTTTACGAGATGCTCTCGAAAGAAGTGCAGGGCGCTAAGTCGGGAAGAAGAGAGGACGCGCCGGCGCGTCAAGGCGCCCCGGACAAGCTGAAAGACGTTTTAGGCGATTTCTGAAGGTTTCACGTCAAGTCAAATTCGCCATTCAAAAGCGATTCGTGGAAAGAGGTTGAGATGAAGAAAGAGATCATGGTGAAAAGGGAGATCAAGCCGAGAATGTTGTCTGTAGACGAGGCGGCTCTGTATCTCGGGCTTGCGTCCAAGACCATTCGCAACAGGATAGGACCCAGGGCGGCCGATCCTTTTCCGATAAAGCCGAAGCGCATCGGCGGAAGGGTTCTTTTCGACGTGAAGGATCTGGATGCATACCTGGACTCGTTGCCGGCTGCGTAGCCGGGGAACCTGGAATCGACTTCTGGTCCCTTGATGAAATTGCTTGCGAAATATAGACGAAAAGTCTATACAGCATGCATGGAATCCCACGAACTGAAACAATGGCGGGAGAAGAACGGCTATTCCCAGGGACGGCTGGCCCGGATTCTGGAGGTCGACGTGATGACGGTGTCCCGCTGGGAGCGTGGGATCATGAGGATACCTTCTTTTTTGAAATTGGCTTTAGCCTATATCGAATTGAGAGGGGATGAGTTGAAACGGGCACCTAAACGAACAAGAACGACAAAGAAAGGAGGAAAAGAACATGGCGGTACTGGCAGAGTGTCCAGTTTGCCACAAGAAGCAAAGCATAAGAACTAAACTTTGTCATTGTGGCGAAGACCTGGACAAAGCAAAGCGATCCCAGAGGGTCCGCTTCTGGATCAGCTATTATCTTCCCGGGAAAAAACAGAAACGGGAGTGCATAGGCTTTTCCATTCAGGAGGCAAGGGATGCTGAAGGAAAGAGGCGCAGTCAGAAGCGGGAGAACCGAATCTTTGATATCAAGCCCGATGACAAGATGAGTTTCAGTGAACTGGCGAAGTGGTATCTCAAACAGGAGAAAGTAAAATCAAAGGCCTATTACCCTACCCTGGTCATTAATCTCGACAGCTTCAACAGCGAGTTCGGCGATGTGATCGCAAACCAATTGAAGCCGGCGGACTTGGAAAATTACCAGGCAAAAAGGAAGGCGAAGGGTTACTCGGATTCTTACGTGGACCAGGAGATAGGGGCTGCGAGAACGGTGATCAACAAGGCGTTTGATAACGACCTGATCAGCGGTGATGTCGTGAAGGTTTTCAAACGGGTAAAGAAACTGCTCAAGGATAATGCCAATGCGAGGGACCGGGTTCTAACCAGGGAGGAATTCGATCGGCTAATGAAGGCCCTCCCTTCTCATACGAGGGGTATAGTCGCCACCGGTTTTTATGCGGGGATGCGGCGGGGCGAAGTTTTGAATCTGACATGGGACAAGGTGGATCTGAAAAACCTGATAATCAGACTGTCCGCCGCGGACACAAAGGATAGGGAAGCGCGGACAATTCCGATTTGTCGCGCCCTCCACGATGTGCTCAAGAACATCCCCGTGGCCATCCACGACAACCATGTGTTCCTTTACAAGGGGAAGCCTGTCAAAGACATCCGAACGGCTTTGAAAAGGGCTTGCCTCGATGCCGGTATTCCCTATGGACGGGGCGTAAAGGATGGGTTTGTCTTCCATGATACCCGTCACTGTTTCAATACCAACATGCGGAAATCGGGTGTTCCGGAATCGGTTATCATGAAGATCACCGGACATTCAACAAGGGAGATGTTCCTCAGATACGATACGGTTGATGACGCGGATACAAGGAAGGCTGTCGAGCAACTTGAAGGCTTCCTGAAAAGTAGTGACCAAAGTAATGACCAAGCCCCTGAAAAGGAAAAGGGGGCTAACCCAACTTCCGAGCTAACCCCCCGTTTTTCTTATGGTGCCGAAGCCGGGATTTGAACCCGGACAGGCGTACGCCCACTAGACCCTGAACCTAGCGCGTCTACCAATTCCGCCACTTCGGCACGCGTGAAGTGACTATACTGAACGGTGGCATCTTGTCAAGTTAAAATGAGCTTGAATTTAATACCCAAAATGCTATGTTGCAACGCTAATTAAATGAAGTTGTAGAAAAAAATTATGATTATTTTTGAAGGCATTGAAAGGATAACAAACGATTACCGGGGTGCGTTTGTCACCATCGGTAATTTTGACGGCGTGCATCTGAGCCATCAGCACATTTGCCGCAAGCTTGCGTCCGAGGCAAAAATCGCCCGTCAGAAGTCGCTGGTGATTACCTTTGATCCGCATCCCAAAATGATACTTCACCCGAATATTAGACCCTTTTACTTGATTACCACACGGACCGAAAAGTTAAATTTGCTCGAACAATGCGGTGTCGATGCAACGGTGATTATCACTTTTGACCTGAATTACTCCAAAATAACCGCCGAGCAGTTTGTGCAGGATTTTCTGTGGGAAAAACTGGGTATTACTAAAATTATTATCGGCCATGATTATACCTTCGGGCAGGCCAGACAGGGCAACGACGCATTCCTGAAGGCCCAGGGACGAAAACTCGGTTTTTCAGTGGAAGTGATTTCGGCCTTTAAAATAGATGATGAGATCGTCAGCAGCACGCTGATCCGCAATAATATTCTGGCCGGCGATGTTCAGGCCGCAACCCGATTGTTGGGGCGTTACTATAATGTTGCAGGCGCCGTCGGCAGCGGGGCGGGACGCGGTGCTGGCCTGGGCTATCCTACGGCCAATATCGAACCGGAAAAGGAACTGTTGCCGCCGCCGGGCATTTACGCGGCATTTGTCACGGTTGATGGTCACCGATATATGGGAGCTCTGAACATCGGAGCAAAACCGACTTTTGAAGATTACACATCCACGTTTGAGGTTTTCCTGCTGGACTATGCGGGTGACCTGCGCGGAAAAAAAATAAATGTGCTTTTCGTGGAGAAGCTGCGGGACATCGTTAAATTCGACGGTCCCGAAAGTTTGAAGCGCCAGATTGCGGCGGACGTGAAGAAAACAAAAGAAATATTAAAAAACAAATAATTTTGGAGGAAATTTTTTATGTTAAAAATTGCCATCGTGGGCGCAACCGGCATCGTAGGTCAACAGGCGATCGTCAGCTTACTCGGACATCCCTGGTTTAAGATTACCAAACTTGTTGCTTCGGAACGCTCGGCTGAAAAGAAATATATCGACGCCCTTCGTGACGCTAACGGCTCCATCCGCTGGTGGTGCACCGAGGAATTGCCCGCGGACATCGCCAATATGGTTGTGGAAGAAGCGGCAAGATTCGATCCGACATCCGTCGACATTATTTTCTCGACTATGGATACAGGCCCCGCTAAGGAATTGGAACCCAAATACGCCAAAACCACTCCGGTCATCAGTACCGCCTCGGCGTTTCGCTATGAAGAAGATACCCCCATTCTGGTGGGCGGCGTCAACATGGATCACGCGGCGCTTCTGGCTGTGCAGCAGAAAAACCGCGGCTGGAAAGGATTTATTTCTCCCAAATCCAACTGCACCATCGCCGGTCTGGTCGTTTCATTAAAACCGATTCTGGATGCCTTCGGCGTTAAGCAGGTTATGATGACCTCCTTGCAGGCCATGTCCGGCGCAGGCCGCACCCCCGGACTTTCCGCTATGGACATGACAGAAAATGTTGTTCCTTATATTTCCGGCGAAGAGCCGAAAGTGGAAACCGAGCCGCAGAAAATTCTGGGCAAACTGGTTGGCAATAAAATCGCGAATGCTCCGTTTGGCATTACCGCCGCCTGCAACCGGGTACCGGTGCTTGACGGACATCTGGTATGCGCGTTTGTGCAAACCGAAAGACCCTGTTCGCCGGAGGATGTGAAAAAAGCGATGATGGATTATGGCAAGGATTTTGCCGAGCTGCATCTGCCCAGTTCACCACCGCATCTGATTGACGTCACCGATGATCCATTCCGCCCGCAGCCGCGCGTGGATCGCGATAAAGGCGGCGGCATGACGGTGAGCGTCGGCCGTATTCGTAAAGACCCGATTATCGAAAACGGCATCAAATACGTCTGCCTGGCGCATAACACCAAGCTGGGCGCGGCCAAAGGCGCTTTGCAAACCGCAGAGTATCTGGTCAAAAATTATCTGAAGCTGGTCTAGGATTTTCGACTCAGATGCCAGGTGCTGGAGGACGGCAATTCAATAAGCTGTCCTGAAATTTAATGCGATCAAAAAAAGGCCGGCTTATTGCCGGCCTTTAACGAAGTATCTCTGTTTCGGGATCGGTTTTACACGACGTTACTGCCAGGCCCCATTAAAAAGGACCTTCCTGCCGGCTCAAACATTCTGTTTGAACCGGCAAAGAATCCTATTTCGCGTAGAGCTTTTCTATCTGGTCCTTGTATTTGTCAAATACAACGCGCCGCTTAAGCTTCATCGTCTGAGTCAGCATGCCATTCTCCAGAGAAAAAGGCTGGTCGATAAATATAAATTTCCTGGGAATTTCATAGCCTCCGTAAGTGGCCTTTAATTGATTAACTATTTCATTCTCTAAGAATTTCTTTGTCTCCTCCTTTTTCAACAGCTCTGCATGGTCCTTGGGCAGGTTATTTTTTGCGGCCCATTTATCCAGGGCCACAAAGTCCGGAATGATCAAGGCGACATTAAACTCTCGGCCCTCCCCGTAGATCATGGCATTTTCAATGTAATGGTTCAGTTTGATATCTTCTTCAATAGCTACCGGGAACACATATTTACCGTTTTCGAGTTTAAACTGTTCCTTGATTCTTCCGGTAATAAACAGGAAGCCCTCTTCGTCCAGACGCCCCCGGTCTCCGGTCCGGAATCCACCATCCGGCGTCATAACGGCTTTTGTGGCTTCAGGTTTGTTATGGTAACCCTGCATCACGTTAGGTCCATAAATGATGATCTCCCCATCAATTGAATTCGGCCCGACAACCGACTTGTCGATCACGATTTTGCCCAACCCCATGGGAGGGCCAATGCTGCCGATCTTGTATTTCGCCGGGCAGTTCATAGTTGCACCGGGCGAGGTCTCAGTTAATCCGTAAGCGTCATAAAGCGGGACGCCCATATCCCAGAAAAAATGAGAAATTTCCGGATTCATCTGGGCGCTTCCTGTCATGGCCCCTTTTAATCGGCCACCAAGTCTTTCTCTGATTTTCTTAAATACAATCGCATCGGCAATCTTAAATTTCACGTTAGTCTTAAGGCATGATTTACCTTGTGCCGCCAACTCCCGTTTTTTCTTTCCACTTTCCACTCCCATGACAAATAATTTCTTGGCCAGCCCGCCTTCTTCGTTCATCTTCGTCCATAATCCGTCATACACCTTGTTAAAGACATCTGTCGCATAGGACATTAATGAGCAGTGCGGTTCTCCTTCCGACACAGTAGCCAGAACACATATCTTGTTTGCTTGAATGAGTTCCTGAATATCTTTGCGCATGTTGTAGCTCCTTTGTGACGAAACAAATCACGAAAAAAGAATTTTAAAAGAATATCAATTAAATTATTAAAAAAGTTTTTTGACTTAAAACAAGCAAGTTGAATTCTTTAAACAACTCATGATAGTGTCTTTCAGACTAATTTTCAAGGATACACTGAATGACCGGTCATAACCGCGCCGATATCAAAGTAGGAGCAAGCGTAAAAGTTATGCAGAAGCAGGATCAGCGCGCGGGCAAGCTTACCGAAGGCATTGTACGGGTGATTCTGACCAAATCCGGCACCCATCCGCATGGTATCAAAGTGCGCCTGGAGAGCGGGATCGTGGGTCGGGTCAAGGAAATCCTTTGATACCGGTTCCTTGACGGCATGGGTCATGCGGAAATGTCACCCAGGAGCTATTTGGTATTTTCTCAAGAACGATCTGCGGTCCATGCCTGCTTATGTTTTCGGTAAGGACTTTGCCGTTGCCGGCGCTAAATACATCACGTTACTTTAGCTGCCACAGGGCGATTTAGCTCGATTGAGGTCGCGACTGTGAGCTGTAATCATACATATGGAATCAGGAGGTCTTTTCATTTTGAAAAACAACATCACCACACTCAATGAATTTGAAGGGTCAGCTCTGCTTAAGCAGTGGAAAATTCCTGTCATCGACGGTGCTCTGGTCAATAATTCTCCGGAGGCGGAAGCAGCGGCTAATCGGATGGGCTTTCCGGTCGCGCTGAAGATTTGTTCCGAGGCTATCCCGCACAAAACCGAACAGGGCGGCGTGGTTCTGAACATCAAGGATAATGCCGCTCTGGGCAGAGCCGTCCGGGAGATGGAAAAAAGATTTCTCAATGTTCCCCACGCACTTCTGGTGCAAAAGATGGCCCGACCGGGCACCGAACTTATCCTGGGCGTAAGACGCGATCCCGTCTTCGGCCCCGTGGTCCTTGTGGGAATCGGCGGTATCTTCACCGAAATCTTCCGTGATACGGTAATCGACCTTGCCCCCGTGGATGAAAAGGCCGCCCAGGCAATGCTCCGGCGTCTCAAAGGCGTCGCCCTTCTTGACGGCTATCGCGCCCAGGAGCCCCTGGATATTGTCGCTATCACCGCGGCCGTCTCCTCGCTCTCCCGTCTCATAGCCAACCGGACGGACATCCTCGAAATCGATGTCAATCCCTTCATCGCTTATCCGGACGGGGCTGTGGCTGTTGACGCCCTGGTGCGGCTGGACGGCAGCCGTTCTCCGTCTTCCCGAAAGCGCCCTGACCCGGCAACCATAGCGCCATTTTTCAATCCATCCTCCATGGCTGTAATCGGCGCCTCACGAAGTCTGGGCAAAGGAGGCAACATTATTCTGCGTAATCTGCAGAAGGCAGGCTTCAAGGGCGCCATTTATCCCATCAATCCTACGGTCAAGGAGATTCTCGGCATGCCCTCCTATGCCAGAGTTCGAGATGTGCCGAAACCGGTGGAACTGGCCATGATCGTGATTCCCAAAACCGCGGTATCCGAGGCCTTGGAGGATTGCGCCGTAAAGGGAGTTACCAACATCATCCTCAGCACGGGCGGTTACTCGGACATGGGAGAAGAAGGCGCCAAGGAGCAAAAAGTCATTATCGATCAGGCTCGAAAGGCGGGCATACGGATCATGGGACCCAACAGCATTGGAACGCTCAACCCGTCTGTCGGCATGTCCACTTCCATTGTAGGCCTCGATCCGATCAAGCCGGGGGGCGTTTCCATCATCGGCCAATCCGGTGTTTTCTCGTCTGGCTGGGCGCGTTGGATTGCGGAAACCAAACCCTTCGGTCTGGCCAAGGTCTCCTGCATCGGCAATAAGGGCGATATCAACGAAAGCGACCTTCTGGAATATCTGACCGAGGATACACAAACCACCACCATCGGCATGTACCTGGAAGGTGTGGTTGAGGGAAATCGTTTCGTCAGAGCTGCCGGCATGGTCTGTAAAAGTAAACCCGTGGTGGTGATGAAAGCCGGCCGCAGCGAGGCCGGAGCGATTGCTGTTGCTTCGCATACCGGCTCACTCGCCGGATCGGATGCCGTGTTCGATGCGGTCTGCCGCAGGACAGGCCTGGTTCGGGTACAAGACTCTGAAGCCTTCTTCGATACCTTGTCGGCATTTGAAAAACTCCCTTTGCCAAGGGGAAACCGCATGGGCGTACTTTCCATCACGGGCATGGGCTGTGTTGCCGCCACGGATGCCGCAGAGGAATACGGCATCGTTCTGCCCGCGCTCCAACCTGGCACGCTGAAACGACTGGGCAAAGTAATGCCTTCCTGGGCGCCGGTGCGCAATCCCATCGACACCTGGTCCGCCATTGAACAGCATGGCTCAAAGAAGGCCACGAGCCACATCGCCCAAAGCCTGATGGACCAAAAGGATGTGGATGCCCTGCTGATTACTTTCGTGCTGATGCCGGAAAGCATGTTCGACATTCCCGAAGCCTTTGCCGAAATTTTCAGCCGTCATCCGGACAAACCGGTCTTTGCAAGCTACTACGGCGGCACAGCCAGAGAGATTGCTCATATCCATGAAGGATTTGCCGCGCTGGGCGTCCCCTGCTACCCCACCCCTGAACGCGCCATGTTTGCGTTTGGCCGCATGGTAGATTACGCCCGCTTCCGCGGAGTAATCCGCAAATGATCTTCGACAGGGAGAATATTATTTCATCCTCCTTGATTCAGTTTATTGCTGAACGAAATCATCCAGGCATTTGAGGCAGGTCGGTAACATGAAAATATTATCGGAGAAGAAAGTTTTTATCACCGGAGCCGCAAGCGGAATAGGCCGTTCTACCGCTATAGCCATGGGCAAGTTGGGATGCCGTTTGTTTTTAACTGACATTGACAATGATGGCCTTAAAAAGGCGGTTGATGTCATTTCCGACTCCGGCGGCAAGGTATGTCAGGTTCGCGCCTTTGATGTCGGTGATTATCAGGCCATGATGTCTTTTGCACAAGATGTTCATGACGGATATGGTCCTATGGATATTCTGGTGAATGTGGCAGGGGTAGCCCTCTTTTCCCAGATTGAGGATATGCAACACAGCGATTGGGAAAGGGTCATCAAAGTAAATCTCTGGGGAGTTATTCATGGCCTGGAGTGTTTTGTGCCGGAGATGATTCGTGCGGGCAGGGGTGGGCATATCGTTACCGTGTCATCCACGGCGGGCATTATCGGTCTTCCCTGGCATACGGTATACGCCGGGGCAAAGCATGCATTAGTCGGCATATCCGAGTCTCTGCGTTATGATTTAAGAAAACACAATATCGGGGTCAGTGTGGTATGCCCCGGATTGGTCAATACCGGTTTGGTGCAGAGCGTGAAAATTCATGCCAGACCGGAAGCAGCGGATAAATTACGTGCATTAGCCCCTCGAATAGCAATCACGCCGGATAAGGTTGCAGATTTAATTATCAAGGCGATTCGTAACCGTAAATTTATGGTTATAACTTCCTTCGACATCAAGTTATTCTATTTTTTCAAAAGGTGTTGCTTCCCCATTTATCATCTTGTGATGATTTCTATTAGCCACCTCATGGACAAATTACTCAGAAGGGATGTTTGAAAATAAATATGTTTAAAGAAGAGATACCAGACTTCACTTCCTAATAAACATAATCCACACTCCATATTTCGTGGTCAATATTTAATTGACATATTCAATTGACAGACAATAACATCATTCTTATACTTTCTCGCAGTAGAAGCAATGTCTTGTCAAAATCAAAACCATCAAACTGTTGATGCAAAGGTATTCCACTATGGATAAGAAATTACGCGATACAGCAAATAAACTCTTTAGATCTGAATATGAAAAGCTTACTAAGCAAGAAAAGCATGTCGTTCATCACATAAACGAAAGAACCCCAATTTCAACAAATGTCATTCAAGAACACTCCGAACAATTAACTTTTGGGCAGAAGATGGCCGATAAGGTCGCTTCTTTTGGCGGGTCTTGGATGTTTATCATAATATTTATGATTGTGTTGGCTACATGGATTATTTTGAATTCGTTCCTTCTAATTAAACTAAAAAGCAGTTCTTTTGATCCATATCCATACATCTTTTTAAATCTTATTTTATCAATGCTTGCTGCCATTCAAGCTCCAATTATTATGATGTCTCAAAATCGGCAGGCCTATAAGGATAGACTTAGTGCGGAACATGACTATGAAGTTAATTTGAAGGCAGAACTTGAAATAATTGGTCTGCATGAGAAAGTTGACTCACTAAGGCAGGAACAGTGGAAGGATCTGATTGCAATACAAGAAGAACAGTTAAAGCTCTTAAGCCAATTGGTTGAAGATCTGAAAAATAATAGACGAAGCACCCTTTAAATATTTTTCATCCCCCAAAATACTTGAGAATTAAGGCGCTGGGTATCGAGTCATACATCATTCATTACGGATACATTGTCATCTTGCTGATGACCTTCTTTGGAGGTGAGGAATTTCTGATGTTGGCTGGGTTTCTGGCGCATCGCGGCTACCTTACCTTTTCTCTGATTGTTTTGAGTGGATTCACTGGATCACTTGTCGCCGACCAACTCTATTTTTTTCTAGGACGGAAAAAGGGCTTAGCGTTTCTTAATAAACATCCGTCATGGAAGACAAGTGCAGACCGCATCCGGAAACTTTTACAACACCATCAAAATCTCGTTATTCTTCTATTCAGATTCGTCTATGGTATCCGTGCCGTTACACCAGTTCTGATTGGAGTAAGCAATGTCTCTTCATTTAAGTTTTTAGTATTGAATGCCGTTGGCGCGCTGACGTGGGCTATAGCATTAACCTCTTTGGGCTATTTTTTCGGACATACGGCTGAGCTTCTTCTTGATGATGTTAAAAAGTATGAATTCGTTATTATAGGGATTATCATACTAGTTGGTTTGGTGGTTTGGATACTGGAATATCGCGCAGAAAATAAAAAGAAAACTTGAAGATGTCAATTTCGTAATAAATTCCATTCAAGCCTAACGATAGATACCTTACTGATCGACATTTTTGTCGAAAGGCAAACAAAAATTGTCTTTTGTTCATCTACTTATTATTTTTTGATTAATTGAAAGTTAATTCGACATTTATTGCCAAACGTTCGCTCTTATAAAATAAGAAGCAAAATCAATTATTAATTAATATATTTACATATCAACAGCTTACGTTTTAGCTGCAACTATGGCACAATATTTTCATTAGTTCGGCAGTTTAATGGATATAGGGGATGCTGGCATCGGTCAAAGATGAAAATATCAAAATCCATTAAATCGCAAAGCACTGGCAACAGCTTACGGAAGCACACGTTAGGAGATGTTTTTCATGAATTTGAATACTATGAATGTATGCATGGCTGTAATTATGGTTCTCACCAGCCTGTTTATGTTTTTCATATGGTTTCTCGCCTGGATTAACAAAAAGAAAACGCCTAGACCTAGACGTGAAAGCATTCATGAAAAGATATGGTTGGAGGAAAAGAGGTGGAAGGAGAGTAGATGCGTCAATAAATGAAATTATGCACCATCAATGTTTATCTGACACGTCAATAGAAAATCCCGAAAAAATAAGTGGTTGGTAATTCTTCTGAAAAATACAAAAAAGTGTAGTTGAATTTGTTGGCATTAATAATGCTGAAGGACAGGATTATTTTAGGTAGAAGGTAGAGTATTTATCATGATAAAGAAGTTAACGAAAATATTAGTGGTTTTTATCTCCATTCTATCCATTGCAGGCACGGCCTTTGCGGGGGAGATCTGCGCGTCAAAGGCTGATGCGAAAAAATTGGCGGCAGCCGAGACCAGCTTTATGAGAAGCTGCGAAGCTGATACCAAAGCTGCCAACGCACAAGCTAGCCGTGAAGCCAATACAAAAGATAAGAATATGGTGAGCGTAGCAAAGTACAGCTTACTCCAGATATTGTTTGGCCAACACAAAATATAGATAACTCGTTTATCCAAGCCTAACGACAACTGATAGGAGCAGAGCCCAAGTGCATGGTAAGGTTCGCTAACAGGTACACTTACTGATTCCTCAAATAGAAGGAAATTACCCCTCAGATTATGAAAAGATTGACAACTGCGAAGCTCATCATCATTTCAGCCGTATTTATTGTCCTGTTCAACAATCTTGCTTTTTTTAGAAACGTCATAGAAGTTTATCCTATCTCCTGGGGTAACATAGGGTTTTTGGCATCACTGGCGGTGGCGTTGACGGGCGTGATCATACTATTACTGACCCTCGTTTCTTCAACATATACGTTCAAGCCCATCCTGATTCTCATCCTTTTCATTTCGTCGATTGCCAGCTACTTTATGAACAACTACAATGCAGTCATCGATCACACGATGATTGAGAATATCTTCTCGACGAACATGAAAGAAGCTGTCGATCTATTCAGTTTTAAATTGGTTTTATATGTTTTCTTTTTGGGATTTTTGCCCGCCCTATGGATTTATCGGGTCAAGGTGAAACACGGCACCGTAAAAGCTGAATTTATCTCACGCCTGAAACTCGTCGCGATTACTCTGGCGGTGATATTCTTTTCTGTTTTGATTTTTAGCAAATTTTATACGTCTTTCCTAAGAGAACATAAGCCCCTGCGCTATCGAACAAACCCGACATACTCCCTCTATTCCATGGGGAAATATCTCGGCAACAAATTTAAAGACCGGCACATTGAACTCAAACGTATCGGTGAAGATGCAAAAATTCCGGCAACCGATACCGACCGGGAATTGATCATCCTGGTCATCGGTGAAGCCGCCCGGGTGGATCGATTTTCCCTCAATGGTTATCCGAGAGAAACCAATCCTTTGCTTAAAACAGATGATGTCATCAGCCTTAGAAATGTTCAGTCCTGTGGGACATCGACGTCAGTCTCCGTGCCCTGCATGTTTTCTATATATAGCAGGGGCAGTTACAGCGAGAAAAAGGGGAAATCGACGGAAAACTTGCTTGACGTGTTAAGTCATGCCAACAAGGTCAACATTTTATGGCGGGAGAATAATTCCGACTCAAAAGACGTCGCCTTGCGGGTTCAATATGAAGATTACAAGAATCCCGACAAAAATCCGATCTGCGATGAAGAATGCCGGGATAAAGGCATGCTGGAAGGGTTGCAGGATTATATCGACAGTCAACCTAAGGGGGATATTTTGATTATTCTGCACCAGATGGGCAATCATGGACCAGCTTATTATAAGAGGTATCCGCAATCATTTGAAAAATTCAAGCCGACATGCAAAACGAATGAATTAAATAAATGCTCAAATGACGAAATAAATAACGCCTATGACAATGCCATTCTGTACACAGATTATTTTCTTCATGAAGCCATTAAATTGCTCAAGCAGAATGACGGCAGGTTTGAAACGGCCATGATCTACCTGAGCGATCATGGCGAATCGTTGGGCGAGAAAGGTGTATATCTCCATGGCATTCCGTATTTTATCGCACCGGATAATCAAAAGAATATTGCAGCAATTTTTTGGTTGGGAGACAGCTTCAAGGCGCAGAAAAAATTACTGACGAACAAGATCAACACGGAATATACACATGAAAATCTCTTTCATACGGTATTGGGTTTGATGGAGGTCAACACGTCCCTTTACGACAAGCAAAAGGATATTTTCTATTCAAATAAATAGGGTATTGAACTGTAAACGTTAAGAATACTCCGCGCCGCAAAAAGTGATTGCGATATTACTATTATAATAAATGCAAATAAACCAATCCCATAAATTTCCTTCTGCGTTTTCTGCGTGCCTCAAAAAAAGGAATATTGGAATCATTCTGCTTCTTGCCATCTTTTTCGCGTTCTCATTGATGACTAGAATCGTCTTGATGATAAAGTCAGCTCAGGAGATATCATGGGACTTGAGCCTTTTGGCATCTTTTGGCTGGGGACTCATTTATGATATTGGCACGGCTTCCTGGTTAGCGATACCCTTTATCCTGCTTCAAACGGTCTTGCCCGAACATTTCTTCGAACGCCGATGGGGTCGGATCGCGATGCATGCGATCTTGTTTATTTTTCTTTATGCTATGTTGTTTTGTCTGGCCGCCGAATGGGTATTCTGGGATGAATTCGGAGTGAGATTTAACTTCATTGCCGTGGATTATCTTGTCTATACTAAAGAAGTCATTGACAACATTTTCGAATCCTACCCCATGCCTTTGATACTGAGCGGTATCGCCCTATCATCATTGATATTCCATATCGTCATCTGGCGCACTGGGCTTCCTGCCACTTGGGCGGTAAACTCGGCAGCTCCTGCCGGTAATCGCTATAAATTTGGAGCTTTCGCCTGTGCCGGTGCTATTGCAGTGGGCCTAATAGTGAATCAAAGCTGGTTGCCTGACTTCACCAACAATTATAACAGAGAACTTGGGAAAAATGGTTTGTGGTCATTATTTACTGCATTCAAAGAAAATGAACTCGATTTTAACCAATTTTTTCCGACTATTCCTATTGATAAGGCATTTCAATTCATGCGTGGTGAATTGGTGGAGGACGGTTCGATATTATTGAGACCTAATGAGAAGGACACGCTAAGATTCTATTCCAAAGAAGGCCCGGAACTTCACTTGAATGTTATTCAGATTACAGTGGAAAGCTTGAGTGCTGAATTCCTGGATAATTTAGGTCCCTATGCAAACCTGACGCCGAACTTATCTGCCCTTGAGCAGAAAAGTCTGGTGTTTGATAATTTCTACGCTACGGGAACTCGCACAGACCGAGGAATGGAAGCCTTGACTCTATCGTTGCCGCCTACACCAGGCCGTTCTCTGGTGAAACGCCCCCATAATGAGGGATTATTTACCCTCGGTTCAATATTTCGGCTAAAAGGGTATAACACCGCGTTTCTCTATAGCGGATTTGGCTATTTCGACAACATGAACTATTTTTTCGGCAACAACGGTTATAAAGTCATCGACCGCAACGCAGTAAGTCGGAATGATGTAACCTTTGCAAACGTATG
>Ga0209507_1001168_pt1 | contig 21963 bp, 23 predicted proteins | sample AD_UKC028_MetaG_FD_184414 | JGI IMG/M metagenome (GOLD analysis project Ga0209507, IMG submission 184414) | Active sludge microbial communities of municipal wastewater-treating anaerobic digesters from USA - AD_UKC028_MetaG (SPAdes) (version 2) | ecosystem: Engineered > Bioreactor > Anaerobic >...
CATATGTTCATAATAGGCAGCAAGGACGAAGAGGTCCTGGCCCTGAGGCCAATGACCTGCCCTTTCCAGTTCCTCATATACAAATCCAAGACGAGGAGCTATAAGGACCTGCCGTTAAGATACACCGAAAACGCTGTTTTATTCCGCAATGAAGCTTCGGGAGAGATGCATGGCCTGACGAGGATCAGGCAATTCACGCTGGCCGACGCGCATATCGTATGCATGCCCGAGCAGCTCGAGGACGAGTTCAAGAAAGTGCTCGACCTCATAAAATATGTGATGAAGACCCTCGGCATCGAGGATAAGATATGGTACAGGTTTTCAAAGTGGGACCCGAATAATAAGGAAAAGTATATAGACAATCCGAAGGCGTGGGAAGAGTCCCAGGCCGTGATGAAGAAGATCCTGGACGGCATAAAACTGGAATATACCGAGGCCGACGGCGAGGCGGCATTTTACGGCCCCAAGCTGGACCTGCAGTTTAAGAACGTTTATGGGAAAGAAGACACCATTATAACGATACAGGTAGATTTCGCGCTCCCCGAACGGTTCAACATGGCATATATAGACAGGGACGGCGCCGAAAAGACCCCGATGGTAATACACAGGTCTTCGATAGGCTGCTATGAACGGACACTGGCGATGCTTATCGAGAACAACGGCGGCGCATTTCCCGTATGGCTTTCGCCGGTCCAAGCTGTTATAATACCGATATCGGATGAGCATAAGGAGTATGCCGGCAAGGCCGCCCAGGCGTTGCGGGAGAAGGGCATAAGGGCAGAGATAGACGACAAGAGCGGCAGGATGCAGCATAAGATAAGGGACGCGGAAGTCCAGAAGGTCCCTTATATGCTGGTCGTCGGAGGCAAGGAAGCCCAATCGGAGAGCGTCTCCGTAAGGGAGAGGGGCAAGGGCGATCTCGGCGCGATGAAACTCGCCGATTTCATACTGAAGATCGTCGACGAAGTGGAAAAGAAAAAATAGGAGGGTTAGGCAATTCAGTTCCAAGCGAAATCTATCAGGGTAAATGACAGGATAAGGATACGCGAGGTAATGGTAATAGGTGAGGATGGCGCACAGCTTGGCGTGATGGCCCCGGAAGAAGGCCTAAAGCTCGCGCAGCAGGCGGGGCTGGACCTGGTAGAGATAGCGCCGATGGCGAAACCGCCGGTCTGCAGGATAATGGACTTCTCCAAGTATAAGTACGAGCAGGAGAAGAAGGAGAAGGAATCCAGGAAGAAGCAGCATGCGACCCACATAAAAGAGATAAGGGTCAAACCGAAGATTGGCGACCACGATTACCTTGTCAAATTAGGGTTCATCAAGAAATTCCTTGAACGAAAAGATAAAGTGAAGATAACGCTCGTGTTCCGCGGGCGCGAGATGGCGCATCCGGAACTCGGGAATAAAGTGATCGAGCGGTTAAAGGCGGATATATCGGAGATCGGGCAGATAGAGAAGCCCCCGCTGAGGGAAGGGCGCTTTGTCATAATGGTAGTGGGCCCCAAATAGGAGACAAGAGATGCCTAAAATGAAAACGCGCAAGGGCGCAAAGAAAAGGTTCAGGAAGACGAAGACCGGCAAGATAATAAGGCGCAAGGGTGGCAAGGGCCATCTCTTGACCGGCAAAACAAAGAAGAGGAAGAGAGCGCTGAGAAGGTCTGACCGGGTCAGCAAGAACGACCACGAAAAGATATCGAAGCTCCTGCCTTACGCTTAATAAAGACGACATAGAAGGAGAAGAAAGCAATGCCTAAGTCGAAGTATTTGCCTGCGAAAAAACAGCGCAGGAAGAAAGTGCTTAAAGCGGCAAAGGGTTATTTCCTCGGCCGTTCGAAGCAGTATAAGAAGGCCGCCGAGACGGTCAGAAGGGCGATGGTCTATGCTTACCGCGACAGGAAAGCGCACAAGCGCGAGATGCGCGCCCTCTGGGTGGTCCGCATCAATGCCGCGTGCAGGAACTGCGGCATTACCTATTCGAAGCTCATCGCCGGGCTCAGGAAACTGAAGATAGGGCTCGACAGGAAGATATTATCCGATATCGCCGTGAACGATAACGCGACATTCGTAAAACTCGTAGAAGAAATAAACAAAGCCAAATAATGCTTGAGAAGATCAAAGCCATTGAGGCCGAAGCCAATAACGAGATAAAATCGGCCGGTGACTCTAAGGCGCTCGATGATCTTAGGATAAAGTATCTTGGGAGGAAGGGCCTTGTCACCGAGCTGTTGGGCAGGATCTCGTCCTTATCTGCCGAGGAGAAACCGCGCCTCGGCAAGGAGCTCAACGCGCTGAAGTCCCGCATGGACGAGGCGATGAAGGCCAGGCAAGCGGAGATTGCAAAGTCTCCCGCCCTCCCGAAAGACTATACCGACCTTACCCTCCCGGGATTCAGGCCCCCATCAGGCACAAGGCACCCGCTTACGAAGACGATCGACGAGATACTCTCGACGTTCCTCGGCATGGGATTCAAAGTTGTCGAGGGCCCGGAGATAGAGACCGAATTCTATAATTTCGAGGCGCTTAATATCGCGCTCGACCACCCGTCCCGCGACGCGTTCGACACATTCTACATAAAGAACAGGTACCTGCTGCGCAGCCACACATCCCCGGTCCAGGTAAGGTTCATGGAGACCGAGAAGCCGCCGTTCAAGATAGTCGTCCCGGGCAAGGTCTACCGCCCGGATGCCGTCGACGCATCACATTCGTTCATGTTCCACCAGGTCGAGGGGCTTGTTGTCGGGGAGGGCGTGACATTCGCGGACCTGAAGGGCGCGCTCAGCATGTTCATAAGGAATTATTTCGGCGCGAACGCCAAAGTAAGGTTCAGGCCGCACTTCTTCCCTTTCACGGAGCCGAGCGCGGAGGTGGATGTGTCATGCTTCATCTGCGGCGGCAAAGGGTGTAGCGTATGCGGCAGGAAAGGATGGCTTGAGATCCTCGGATGCGGAATGGTCCACCCGAACGTTTTCAAGGCGGTCAAATATGACGCTAAGAAATATACCGGCTTCGCTTTCGGGATGGGCGTGGAGCGCATCGCGATGCTCAAGTACGGCATAAACGACATGAGGCTCTTCTTCGAGAACGATATGCGTTTCCTGGAACAATTCAGATGAAAGTATCCTATAACTGGCTAAAAGAATACGTATCCTTCAGCGCAGACCCGGCCGCGCTTGCCGAGAAACTGACTATGGCGGGCCTTGAGGTCAAGGGCATCGAGCAGAAGGGCGGCGACTACGTATACGAGATAGAGATCACATCCAACAGGCCGGACTGGCTCTGCCTGTACGGTATCGCGCATGAGATACAGGCGCTTTACGGGCTGAAGATGAAACCCGTAAAGGCATCTCTCCCGAAATCCGCCGCAGGCAAAGCTCCGGGGCCGTCGATAGCCATAGAAGACAAAAAAGGATGCCCGAGGTATGTAGGCGTCGTCATCGACGGCGTGCAGGTAGGCGTTTCGCCCAAAGGCATCGCCGCCAAAGTCGAGAGCGCCGGCATGAGGCAGGTCAACAATATAGTTGATATCACGAATTTCTGCATGATGGAGTCGGGCCAGCCGATGCACGCCTTCGATTATGACAAGCTCGAAGGCGGGCGCATAACCGTCAGGAGGGCCAGGAAGGGAGAAGAGCTGGTCACGATCGACGGCATAAAGAGGCAGCTCGACGAGGATATACTTGTCATCGCGGACGCGTCGAAACCGGTCGCGGTAGCGGGCGTCATGGGCGGGCGGGATACCGAGGTCGGCTTTTCCACGAAAAAAGTGCTCCTCGAGAGCGCGTATTTCGACCCGGTGCTGGTGCGCCGCGGCGCGAGGAAGCTCGGCATCTCGAGCGAGGCGTCGTATAGGTTTGAAAGGAACGTGGACATCTGCGGATGCCTGAAGGCTGCCGAGAGGGCTGTCTCGATGATCTGCGAAGGCGGCAGGCCGGGCGTCTCTAAATTTACCGACATGGGCTCTAAAGGGCCGAAGGATGTAAAAATAAAACTGAGCGTATCCGGCGCTAACAGGATACTCGGGACGGGCATACCTGCGGCGAGATGCGCATCGATCCTGAAGGGGCTCGGCCTCGGGGTGAAGGCGTCCGGGAAGGACGCCCTGATCGTATCGGTCCCGTCTTTCAGGAGGGACCTGAGAACGGAGATAGACCTCGTAGAGGAAGTCGCGAGGATATACGGTTACGGCAGGATACCCGAGACACTTTCGAAGATACAGACGTGGGGCAAGGGCAGCCAGAAGAGCCATGACAGGATCGTTGAAGAGGCCGCCAGGGAGGCCCTTACCGGCGCCGGCCTCAACGAAGTGATAACCTACGCGCTCAGGTGCAAGGACCCCTATGTGCAGAAGGCGCTTTCGATACCGGATGATAATATCCTGCAGGTGCAGAATCCGCTCAGCTCAGAATCGGAGACGCTGAGGTCCGCGCTCGTATGCGGCATGCTCGACGTCGTATCGCATAACATTAACCGGAAGGTCTCCGACGTGAGCATATTCGAGCTCGGGAAATCCTATTCATGCTCGGGCAACGGGACGCCGTGCGAAAGCGGCGTGCTCGCGATGGCGCTCTGCGGCATGAAAAGGAAGGATTGGCACGCCAAGGAAGCGGCGGACATATTCGACATCAAAGGCGTCATAGAGGCGCTTTTCGACCGGCTCGGCATAACGGACTATTCTTTCGAAGTGAAGCCGCTGCCGCTTTTTTCGCCGGCCGCATCGGCGTCAGTCAGGATCGGCACGCGGCAGGCCGGCGCGATAGGCAGGGTGGATAAGGCGCTGCTCGACCGTTTCGGCATAAAAAGCGCCGTGTTTGCCGGCGAGCTGGACCTTTCCGCCATTTATGAAGCGGCAAACCTGGAAAGGAAGTTCGCGGAACTTCCGAGGTTCCCTTCGGCGGTGCGCGACATATCGCTGATCGTAGATGACAAGGCCGGTAACGCCGAGATAACGGGCACGATAAAAGAGATATGCGGCGCGCTCGCGATAAACGTAGTGCCGTTCGATCTATACCGCGGCGAACAGGTGCCAAAAGGGTGTAAGAGCATACTGTATTCGGTTGAATACAGGGCTCCCGACAGGACCTTGACGGACGAGGAGGTAAACTCGCTCGACGGGAAGGTCCGCGAGGCATTGGTAAGGAAGTTTGGCGCGAAGATACGGTAGTTTATGAAAGACCTGTTCGAGAAGAAAAAGAAGCAATCCCCAAAGTCAGAGCCGCTGTCCGCAAGAATGAGGCCGCGCGGCCTGAAGGAATTCGTGGGCCAGCCGCATATCATCGGCGAGGGGAAACTCCTCACGCGGGCGATCGAGGCGGACACGATAACATCCCTCATCCTTTATGGGCCTCCCGGCACCGGAAAGACGACGCTCGCCCATGTCGTATCCAACGCGACAAAATCCGAATTCGTCCAGCTCAACGCCACCACATCCAACGTGCAGGAACTAAGGAAAGAGATAGAATCCGCTAAACAGCGCCGCGCGCTGTACGGCAGGAAGACGATACTCTTCGTCGACGAGATCCACCGTTTCAATAAGGCGCAGCAGGACGTCATGATGCCGGACGTTGAAGCGGGCGTTGTGGTGCTTATAGGCGCTACGACTTACAACCCGTTCTTCTCGATAGTCGCGCCGCTGATATCCAGGTCGCTCGTATTCGAGCTTAAGGCCCTGACCGAGGAGGACATAAACGCTATATTATATAACGCGCTCAAGGATAAGGAGCGCGGCCTCGGCAATATGCCGATAAAAGCGGAGAAGCAGGCGATAGAGTTCCTGTCGAAGACCTCCGAAGGCGACGCAAGGCGCGCGCTGAACGCGCTGGAACTCGCAGCGCTGACGACGCCGGCGTCCGCGGGCGGCGTCATAAATCTGACCATGAAAGTCGCGGAAGAGTGCATCCAGAAGAAGGCGGTCGTATACGATAAGGACGAGGACAGCCATTACGACACGATATCCGCGTTTATAAAGTCGATGCGCGGCTCCGACCCGGATGCCGTGCTCTATTGGCTCGCGAAGATGCTTTACGCGGGGGAGGACCCGAGGTTCATCGCGCGCAGGATAGTCATTTGCGCGGCGGAGGATGTCGGGCTTGCCGACCCGCAGGCGATCGTGGTGGCGAACGCGGCGTTCCAGGTCGCTGAGTTCGTGGGGCTGCCGGAGGCGAGGATACCCTTGGCCGAGGCGGCGGTGTATATCGCCTGCGCGCCGAAATCAAACTCGGCGTACCTCGGCATCGAGAAGGCGCTCAAGGACGTCGAGGAGGGCCGCGTGATGGAAGTGCCCGCGCACCTTAAGGACTCGTCCATGGACGGCAAGGAGCTCGGGCACGGCAAGGGATATAAATACGCGCATGATTTCGAGGGCCATTTTGTCGAGCAGGAGTATATGCCCCGGAAATCGAGGTATTACGAGCCGGGAGAGATAGGTTTCGAAAAACAACTGAAAGACCGGATAGAGTCGTTATGGAAAAGAAAACAAAAGCCATAGGGTTGTTCAGCGGAGGGCTCGATTCCATCGTCGCCGCGAAGCTCGTGATGGAGCTGGGCGTCGAGGTAGAGCTCGTGCGATTTACCACCGCTTTCTTCAACGGGCCTGTCGACAGCAAGGGCATGCCGCTTACCGTCATGGACCTGACGGAAGAATTCCTGGAGATCCTGAAGGACCCCGTCTACGGTTACGGGACCGCGATAAACCCGTGTATTGACTGCAAGATATTAATGCTGAAAAAAGCCGGGGAATACATGAAGAAGAAGGGGGCGTCCTTCGTTTTCACCGGGGAGGTGCTTGGGCAGAGGCCGTTCTCCCAGAGGAGAGAGGCCATGAAGATAATAGAGAAGGACTCCGGCCTCAAGGGATACCTGTTGAGGCCGCTTTGCGCGAAGCTCTTCCCCCCGACGGTGGCCGAAGAGAAGGGGCTCATAGACAGGAATAAACTGCTTTCGATGTCCGGGCGTTCGAGGAAGCCGCAGATGGCGCTGGCAAAAAGGTTCGGCGTGGAGGAGTATCCGGCAGCCGCCGGCGGTTGCATTCTGGCGGAGAAAGAGTTCGAGAGCAGGCTCGGAGACCTTATGAAATACGATCCCGGTTTCGGCGCGGGCGACATAGAGTTGCTTAAGCACGGGCGGCATTTCAGGATATCCCCGGAATCGAAGCTGGTCATCGGCAGGAATAACGGGGAGAACCACAAGATAGTATCATTGAAGAGAGGCGCGGGCCTGATGCTGCACGCTCAGGAACCGCTCGGGCCGGTCTCGGTCCTGCTCGGTAAGACGGACGGGGCGGAGTTTGACGAGGCGGTTTCGATAGTGGCAAGGTATGCCCTCGGGAAGAACGGTTCCGGGCACGCAAGGATTAAGTGTTTCGCGGGCCGGTCGGCGGACAGGGTAATAGACGCCATGCCGTGCGAAGAATCACTGGCGGCGAGCAGGAGGGTCTGAAAAATGGAAAACGGGCCGGACACCATCTCGCTGGCGGCCGCGTTCATAGGCGGCATACTTTCGTTCCTGTCGCCGTGCGTATTGCCGCTGCTTCCGTCGTATATATCGTATATCACGGGCATTACATTCGGCGAACTGACCCGGGAGTCGCTGCCGAGGAAGGTCCGAATGCTCACGTTGGCGCATTCGCTGCTCTTCATAACCGGCTTTACCGTGGTCTTTGTGGTCCTCGGGATGTCCCTGAATTTCCTCGGCGGCTTCCTGCCGCAGAACAGGGAGATAATCAGGAAGGCGGGCGGCGTCATCGTGGTCTTCTTCGGCCTCTGCATAGCCGGCGTGATAAATCTCGGGTTCATGCAAAAGGAGAAGAAGCTGGAGCTGAAGTCCAAGCCGGCGGGCTACGCGGGCTCCGTGCTCGTTGGAGCGGCGTTCGCGATCGGATGGACCCCGTGCGTAGGGCCGATACTTGCCTCTATACTGGTCTTGAGCTCAACGGCCGGGGAAGCAGGCAGGGGAGCGGCCATGCTGCTGAGTTATTCGCTCGGCCTCGCCATACCTTTCCTTATATCAGGCCTGCTGATCAACAACTTCCTGTCCTATTTCAAGGCCGTAAAGAAGCACCTGAGGGCCCTGTCGGTCATCAGCGGCGTCTTCCTAATCGTAATCGGCATAATGATTTTCACCAATTCATTCGGGATGCTTACGGGGCTGTTTGAGAGGGTGTTTTCCCCTTGACTAAAGGCGGTTTTAACCTATAATAGATGTTAGATGGTAGAAAAGCTAAAAAAGAACTTACGAGATAAGATCCTTAGAAGGTTAAAAATCCAAAAGGAGGAAGAAAGGCATAGTAAGAGCCTCGCTATAAAAAGGAGGCTTTTGTTGTTGCCCGAGTTCAAAAGGGCGAACGTCATAATGTTTTACGTCTCGAAAGGCGGCGAAGTGGAGACGATGCCGATGATCGAGGCGGCTTTGGAACGTGGTAAGGCAGTTCTGGTGCCGGTCATTAAAACGAGAAAGAAAAAAATGGTGGTATCCGAGGTAATGGATCCCGATAAAGATCTGGTTAGAGGCCCTTACGGAATTTATCAACCGAAGGCGCATTTTGAGGTGTTTCATCCGCGTTCGATAGACCTTGCTATAGTCCCCGGAGTTGCGTTCGACAAGAAAGGCAACCGCCTGGGGCGCGGCATGGGCTATTACGATAAATTCCTTACGAGGCTCCGTCCAGGAGTCCCGACAGTAGGTCTCGCATTCAAATTCCAGGTCGTCAGGAAATTACCCACCCTTTCTCACGACAGGCCCGTCACCAAACTCCTTACCGCATAACTCTAATATAGCCAGGTTTTTACAAAGGGGGAACCAAGATGAACGCTGTTTTAGCCATCGTCCTCTGGCTTGTCATATTCATAGCCGGAGGCTTAGTAGGTTTTTTAGCAAGAAAGATGTATGCGGAGAAGAAAGTCCAGTCCGCCGAAGAGAGAGCCAAGCTCATCATAGCGGAAGCCGAAAAGAAGGCGCAGGAGAAGAAGAAGGAAGTAGAGCTTGAATCCAAAGAGCTGCTCCATAACATAAGGGCGGATTTCGAAAAAGAGACGAAGGACAGGCGCGCGGAACTGCTTAATACGGAAAAACGCCTGATCCAGCGCGAAGAGAACCTCGACAAGAAAGTCGAGGTCATGGATAAGAAGGAAAAAGAACTTAACGATAAGATCAAGGACCTGTCCACGAAGGAGCAGAAGCTCCGCTCGATGGAAGAGGAATATAGGGTCATGCTGGCGGAGGAGAAGGACAGGCTGCAGCGGGTGTCGGGATTGACGGCCGAAGAAGCCAAGAAGCTGCTCCTTTCGAGGATGGAAGAGGACGTGAGGCAGGAAGCCGGCCTCATGATAAAGAAGATAGAGGAAGAGACGAAACAGGAATCCGACAAGAAGGCGCGCGAGATACTCGCGACCGCCATACAGAGATGCGCCGTCGAGCATACGGTCGAGTCGACGGTCTCGGTGGTCAACCTGCCGAATGACGAGATGAAAGGCAGGATAATCGGGCGCGAGGGGCGCAATATCAGGGCGCTCGAGATGGCGACCGGCATAGACGTCATAATCGACGATACCCCGGAAGCGGTCATACTTTCCGGTTTCGACCCGGTGAAGAGGGAGGTCGCGCGCATAGCGCTGACGCGCCTGATGGAAGACGGCAGGATCCATCCGGGCAGGATCGAGGAGATCGTCGAGAAGGTCAAGAAGGAGATGGAGGTCTCTATCAAGGAAGCCGGCGAACAGGCCGTCTTCGAGGTCGGCGTGCGCGGGATACACCCGGAACTCGTCAAGCTCATAGGAAAACTGAAATACAGGACGTCGTACGGGCAGAACGTCATGGACCACCTGAAGGAATCGGCGTTCATCATGGGCACGATAGCGAACGAGCTCGGGCTCGACGCGCAGCTCGCTAAGCGCATAGGCCTCCTGCATGATATAGGCAAGGCGGTAAGCCATGAGATAGAAGGCGCCCATCCGAAGCTCGGCGCGGAGATGGCGAAGAAATACGGCGAGAACGAGATCGTCTGCAACGCGATAGAGGGCCACCACGGCGAGATACCGCCTATATCGATCTACACGGTCCTGTCGAGCGCGGCGGACGCGGTCTCGGGCGCGAGGCCCGGAGCGAGGCGTGAGACGCTCGAGGTGTACATAAAGAGGCTCGAGAAGCTCGAGGAGATAGCCGACTCGTTCAAGGGAGTCGAGAAGGCGTACGCGATACAGGCGGGCCGCGAGATAAGGGTCATCGTCGAGCCGGCGAAGATAACCGACGCGCAGGCGACGGTCCTTTCGCGCGAGATAAAGAAGAAGATCGAGGAAGGGATGGAATATCCCGGCCAGATAAAGATCACGGTCATACGCGAGACGCGCGCGATAGAATACGCGAAGTAAAAAAATGAACATACTGTTTATAGGGGACATAGTCGGGGAACCCGGACGCGAAGCCGTGAAATCGGCCCTCCCGTCGCTTAAAAAAAGGGAGGGTATCGATTTTACGATCGCTAATTCCGAGAATGCGGCCGGAGGCGCCGGCATAACGCCCGATATAGCCGATGAGCTTCTCGGCGCGGGCATAGACGTGCTTACGAACGGCGACCACATCTGGGACAGGAAGGAGATAATCGACGGCTTCGACAGGGAGCCGAGGATACTCCGCCCGCTCAACTACGGCGAAAGCGCCCCGGGAAAAGGCTCGATAGTGCTAAATTCGGCGACCGGCGCAAGGGTGGGGGTAATAGACCTCGTCGGCAGGGTCTTCATGCAGGCGGTCGAATGCCCGTTCAAGGCGGCTATGGCGGAGATAGAAAAGATAAGGAAAGAGACGCCGGTCATCGTCATCGACATGCATGCCGAGGCGACGTCGGAGAAGATAGCGCTGGCCTATTACCTTGACGGGATGGCCACAGCAATATGCGGCACTCATACGCACATACAGACAGCCGACGAGAGGGTCTTCAAAAAAGGCACCGCGTATATATCTGACGTTGGCATGACCGGGCCGTTCGATTCGGTTCTCGGCAGGAAGCCCGAGCAGATAATAAGGCGTTTCATCACGGGGCTGCCGACAAGGTTCGAGATGGCCGACTCTGATGTCCAGCTTCAGGGCGCGGTCATAACATGCGACGACAAGACGGGAAAGGCAACCGCGATAAAGCGCATACAGGAGAAACTCCGATAACTGATGCAGGCCGCCTGATATATTCCGTTACCCAGATAACCAGGGAGATAAAGGCCGTCCTCGACGGCGCTTTTCCCCAGGTATGGGTCGAGGGCGAGGTCTCGAACTTCAAGCTGCATTCGTCCGGGCACATGTACTTCGCGCTGAAAGACGCGGAGTCGGTTATACAGTGCGCGTTCTTCAGGGAATCTAACCAGTCGGTCAAGTTCCAGATGAAGGACGGCATAAAGGTCCTTTGCCTCGGCAGGGTCGGCTATTACAATAAGACCGGGCAGACCCAGCTCTATATAGACAGGGCCGAACCGAAAGGCATAGGCGAGCTGCAGCTCGCTTTCGAGCAGCTGAAGGAAAAACTCCAGAAGGAAGGGCTCTTCGACGAGGCGCACAAGGTGCCTGTGCCGATGCTGCCCTCAAGGATAGCCGTTGTCACTTCGCCGACGGGCGCGGTGATACGCGACATACTGCATATCCTGAGGCGCAGGTTCAGCGACGTAGAGATACTGATATATCCGGTCAGGGTGCAGGGCGACGGCGCGTCCGCGGAGATAGCCGGAGCTATCGGCGACCTGAACCGTATGAAAGATATAGACGTCATGATAATAGCCCGCGGCGGCGGAAGCCTCGAGGATCTCTGGGCATTCAACGAGGAAGAGGTGGCCAGGGCGATATACGCTTCGAGGATACCGGTAATATCCGCGGTAGGGCACGAGGTGGATTATACGATAGCGGATTTTACGGCGGACCTCAGGGCGCCCACGCCGTCGGCGGCGGCCGAACTCGTGATAGCGAGGAAGGAAGAGCTCGTCGAGAGGGTGGAAGGCCTGGTAAAGGGCCTTCGGGCGTCGCTGGAGGGCGCGGTAGCACTTTACGAGAGCAGGCTCGCCGGGCTTACCGGCAGCCCGGCCTTCAGGTACCCGCTCGAGAAGGTGGAACGTTACGCTCAGGAGCTCGATGACCTCGAGAGGGCGCGCGACAGCCACTTCTCGCACGGCATTGAGATAAAATCACGGGCCCTGGACGCGCTTATCGGCAAGATGGACGCGCTCTCCCCGCTCGCGATACTGAAGAGAGGGTACAGCATAACTCTTTCCGCGAAAGAGGGCGCCGTTCTAAAGGATGTCAAAGGGCTTAAGCGCGGTGATATAATAGAGACGAAGCTCTCAGGCGGAAAACTGGTGAGCGAGATAAAGGATATTATCAAGGAGGGACCGAGATGACTGCCGAGATGAAATTTGAAGACGCCCTGAAAAAACTGGAAAAGGTCGTGGAGGAGCTCGAGTCGGGCGACCTGCCCCTCGATGATTCGTTGAAGAGGTACGAGGAGGGCGTCAAGCTGGCTCAATTCTGCTCGAAGAAGCTCGATTCCGCGCGCAGGAAGGTCGAGGTCCTTGTCAAGAGCGGAGCGGGAAAGCTCGAGGCGAAGCCGTTCAACGAGAAGAACCTGGAGGGCTGATGAAGACCGCAGGATACCTTAAGTCCCGGCAGAAGATCATTGACGCGGCGCTCGACGCGTACCTGCCTCAGGAGAACGAATACCCGAAAGAGATACACAGGGCAATGAGGTATTGCGTTTTTTCAGGAGGAAAGAGGGTGAGGCCCGCGCTTGTGCTTGCTGCGTGCGAGGCCTGCGCCGGCAATATCAGGGACGCGATGCCGGCCGCGTGCGCGATAGAGCTCGTGCATACGTATTCTCTGGTGCATGACGACCTTCCGGCAATGGACGACGACGATTACAGGAGGGGAAAGCCCACCTGCCACAAGAAGTTCGGGGAAGGCATCGCCGTGCTCGCGGGAGACGCGCTGCTCACGTTCGCCTTCGGCCTTATTGCCAAAGGCAAGGACGCGAAGGTCAATAACGAGATAATTAAGGCCGCCGCCGAGGCATCCGGGACCTACGGGATGATAGGAGGGCAGGTCGTGGACATAAAAAACCAGGTGGACCCGGACCTGCCGACGCTAACATATATAAACGCGCGCAAGACGGGTTCGCTCATAGCGGGTTCCTGCAGGATCGGCGCCATAGCCGCGCGCGCGACAAGGAAGCAGACGGAAGCGATGACGAGGTACGGAGAATATATCGGCTTTACGTTTCAGGTTATAGATGATATATTGGATAAAGAGGGTTTCGCGCTGGCCTTGGGCGTCAACGGAGCCAGGAAAGAGGCCGCGAGGCTCATCAAAAAGGCCCACAGGGAGCTCGAGATATTCGGCCGCAGGGCAAAACCGCTGGGGGACCTGGCCGATTTTATCTTAAACCGCAAGAAATAATATGTATAAAATACTGGATTCCATCAATTCTCCGCAGGACCTAAGGATATTGTCCAGGGAGGAGCGCGAGCTCCTTGCCAAGGAAATGCGCGAATTTATAGTCGATACGGTCTCGAAGACCGGCGGGCACCTCGCGCCGAGCCTCGGGGCCATCGAGATCGCGGTCGCGCTGCATTATTGCCTCAATACTCCGTACGACAAGATAGTATGGGACGTCGGGCACCAGGCATACGCGCATAAGGTACTGACAGGCCGCAGGGAGAAGTTCAAGACGATACGACAGTTCGGGGGCTTGAGCGGGTTTCCGAACGCGTTCGAGAGCGAATACGACACTTTCACGGTCGGGCACGGCTCGACGTCAATATCCGCCGCCCTCGGACTCGCGAAGGCGAGAGACATAACCGGCGAGTCGTATAAGGTCGTAGCGGTGATAGGCGACGGCTCGCTCGGCGGAGGCATGGCCCTTGAGGCCCTCAACGATGCCGGGCACAGCAAGACGGACATACTGATAGTCCTCAACGATAACGAAATGTCGATAGCCCCCTCGGTCGGGGCGTTCTCCAAATACCTGAACAAGATACTGGTGAACCCGACCTACAACAAGATACACAAGGATATGGAAGGCCTGATAAAGAGGGTCCCGTGGTACGGTTTCCGCGTTTATAGGGCCGCGAAGAAGCTTGAGGAGAGCATGAAGGGCATGCTCATACCGGGCATGCTTTTCGAGGAGCTCGGGCTCAGGTACATAGGCCCGATAGACGGCAATAACCTCGAAGGGCTCATTAAGACGATAGACGGCGCGCTGCGCCTCGAAGGGCCCATACTGATACATGCCCTGACAAAGAAGGGCAAGGGCTACCACCACGCCGAAAAGCGCCCCGAGAAATTCCACGGCACGGCCCCGTTCGATGTCGAGACCGGTGAGTTGAAGGCGTCCGGCGCAAGTTCCGCCAAGTCATTTACCGAGACCTTTTCCGAAGCCCTCGTCGAGATCGCCAGGGATAACCCGAAGGTTGCCGCGGTCACAGCGGCTATGCCGGAAGGCACGGGCCTCGACGCGTTCCAGAAAGAATATCCGGCCCGCTTCTTCAACGTCGGCATGGCCGAACAGCACGCGGTCACTTTCGCCGCGGGCCTCGCGAAAGGAGGCGTCGTGCCGGTCGTCGCGATATATTCGACATTCATGCAGCGTTCCTACGACCAGATAATACATGACACGTGCCTGCAGAACCTCCACGTCGTCTTCTGCCTCGACCGCGCCGGGATAGTGGGCGAAGACGGCGCGACGCACCACGGGATATTCGATATTGCGTTCATGCGCCATATGCCGAACATGACGTTATTGGCGCCGAAGGACCAGGCGGAACTTAAGGGTATGCTCGAATACGCGGTCAACCGTTGCGAGGGCCCGGTCGCCATCAGGTACCCGCGCGGAAAGATCGTCGCGCCGCCGGTCCTTGAGACGGACACTCCGATAGTCCGCGGGAAAGCCGAGGTCATGTCTAAGGAAGGCGAGCTCGCGATACTCGCTGTGGGCTCGATGGTCTGGCCGGCATGCGCCGCGGCAGGATTGCTCTTCAGCGAAGGCATAAAGACCTCGCTAATAAATGTCAGGTTCATAAAGCCCATCGACGAGGAGTTGCTCAAAGGCCTTGCGTCGAGGACTAAGAGATTCGTGACTGTGGAAGAGGGTGTGCTTGAAGGCGGTTTCGGGAGCGCCGTGCTTGAATTCTTCGAAAAAGAGAAAATGAGCGACATATCGGTCAAGCGGCTCGGCTTCCCCTCGAAGTTCGTCGAACACGGCAGGAAAGAGGACCTTTTTAAGACATACGGGCTCGATGCCCAGGGTATAGCTTCGGAGATAAAGAAGATGTTTTCTAAAGGGAAGGCGGTCAGGGCCTGATGGGCAAGATAACGATAGTCAGGGATGCGTGCAAGGGATGCGGCCTCTGCGCGATAAACTGCCCCGAAAAGCTTATTATAATGGAAGAATCCCTGAATGTGAGGGGAGTTCATCCGGCGAAATTTATTGATACGGACGGCCAAAAATGTAAAGGGTGCAAGATGTGCGCGATAATGTGCCCCGATGTGTGCATAGAGGTATACAAATAAGACAATGGCAAAGATAATGATGTGCGGTAATGAGGTCATAGGGGAAGCTGCCGTCCACGCGGGATGCACGTTTTACGCGGGTTACCCGATAACTCCGCAGAACGAACTGACGCATTATATGTCGTTCCGCATGCAGGAGGCGGGGGGGACTTTCATCCAGGCGGAATCGGAGCTCGCGGCCATAAACCTCGTGCTTGGCGCCTCCGCCGCCGGGGCGCGCGCGATGACATCGAGCTCGAGCCCGGGGATAAGCTTGAAGCAGGAAGGGATCTCTTACATGGCGGCGTGCCAGCTGCCGGCGGTGATAGTGAATATGATGCGCGGCGGGCCCGGCCTCGGGAACATCGCGCCGTCGCAGGCGGACTATTTCCAGGCGACGAGGGGCGGCGGCCACGGCGATTACAGGACGATAGTGCTGGCCCCGTCGACGGTGGAGGAGGCCTGGAACCTGACACAGCTTGCCTTCGACCTGGCGGATGAGTACAGGAATCCCGTGATGATACTCGGCGACGGTATTCTCGGGCAGATGATGGAGCCCGTTGAGGTCGTGAGGAGGCATCTGCACGGCAAGAACGCGGTCAGCACGCATAAGCCGTGGGCCCTTACCGGATGCAAGGGGCGCAGGCCCAACGTGATCCGGTCCCTCTTCCTCGGGGAGGGTGAGCTCGAAGAGCTCAACAGGATCATGCAGATGAAGTACAACAAGATAAAATCAAAAGAACCCAGGTTTGAATCGTTATATACGGAGGATTCCGACCTCGTCGTTGTCGCATACGGCACGACGAGCAGGATAGTCCGTTCCGCGATATCGAAGGCTCGACATGAGCACCTGCATGTCGGCATGTTCAGGCCGGTAACGTTGTGGCCGTTCCCTGAAGCGCAGCTGCAGAAGCTCGCGAAGAAATCCAAGGCATTCCTCGTCGTAGAGATGAGCGCGGGACAGATGGTCGACGACGTGAAGCTTTCGATACTCGGGCAGAGGCCGATACATTTTTACGGCAGGGCGGGCGGCGGCGTGCCGACCGAAGAGGCGATCGTTGAAGCGATAAGAGACATCCTTAAGCCGAAGTCGAAGAAGAGGGTCTACGCATGAAAAAAGTATTCGAACGCCCGGCGTCGCTCAGGGATGTGCCGACACACTACTGTTCCGGATGCGGCCACAGCATAGCGCACAGGTTGATCTGCGAGGTCATCGACGAGCTCGGCATACGCGAGGACGTCATAGCGGTGTGCCCGGTGGGCTGCGCGGTCATCGCTTATGAATACTGGGATTTCGACTGCTCGGAGGCCCCGCACGGCAGGACGCCATGCGTGGCGACGGGCATAAAGCGCGTGCATCCCGACAAGGTCGTCTTCAGCTACCAGGGGGACGGCGACCTCGCGGCAATAGGCACGGCCGAGATAATACACACGGCCAACCGCGGCGAGAACATAACGGTCTTCTTCATAAATAACGGCGTATACGGAATGACGAACGGGCAGATGGCGCCCACGACGCTGATCGGCCAGAAGACATCGACCTCTATACACGGCCGCGACATAACGAGGGACGGTTACCCGATAAAGATCTCGGAACTGCTTTCGCAGCTGCCCGGGGCCAAATATATAGAGAGGGTATCGGTCGATAACCCCGCGAACGTGCTGAAGACGAAAGCGGCGATAAAGAAGGCGCTGAAGAACCAGATGGAAGGCAAAGGGTTCTCGCTCGTCGAGATACTTTCCCCGTGCCCGACCTACTGGGGCCTCTCGCCAAAAGACGCATGCCGCCGGATCGAGGACGAGCTGACGAAATATTTCCCGCTCGGCGTCATAAAGGACATATAGATGAAAGAAGAGATAATATTCGCCGGTTTCGGCGGGCAAGGGATAATGGTGATGGGCAAGGTGCTTGCCTGGGCCGCGATGAAGGAAGGCCTTAAGGTCACATGGATGCCGTCTTACGGCGCCGAAGTGCGCGGCGGCACGGCCCATTCGATGGTCGTCATATCGGATGAGATGGTCCCCTCGCCCGTCATCACGAGCCCGACCGCCTGCGTCGTGATGAACAGGCCTTCGATGGACAGATACGAGGAGTCGCTGACGCCGTCCGGGACACTGATAATGAACGAGACGCTGATAGACAGGCAGCCGGCAAGGGGAGATATAGACGTAATGAGGATACCCGTAACGAAAATGGCGACCGAGATGGGGAATACGCGGGTCGCCAACATGATAGCCCTCGGAGCATTGAACGCTAAACTTAAGATAGTGTCGATGAGGGCCCTTGTCGACGCGTTGAAGGAGGTCATACCTCCGGACAAGCAGGACCTTATACCGATGAACGAGCAGGCGCTTAAGGAAGGCGCCCGGCTTGTGGCGAGGCAATGAGATGGTAAAAGTAAGGTTTGCCCCGTCCCCGACGGGGTTCCTTCATATAGGAAGCGCGCGGACCGCGCTCTTCAACTGGCTTTTCGCGAGGCACGAGAAGGGGACGTTCGTCTTCAGGGTCGAAGATACCGACAGGGAGCGCTCGAAGGACGAGTTCCTGCAGGAGATAATCAGCTCGATGAAGTGGCTCGGGATGGACTGGGACGAGGGGCCGTATTACCAGACCAAGAGGCTCGACGCCTACCGCGGTTATGCGCAAAAGCTGCTCAAGGAGGGGAAAGCGTACGAGGCGGAGGGCGCGCTCGGCGGAGAGAAGGCGATAATCCTCACGATGCCGAAAGATATAATCGTGATGGAAGACATCGTGCACGGCAAGGTGACGTTCGATATGAACCTCCAGAAAGACCTTGTCCTGATGAAATCCGACGGCTTCCCGACATACAACTTCGCGTGCGTGATAGACGATGACGACATGAAGATAACGCACGTGATAAGGGGCGACGACCACATATCGAACACCCCGAAACAGCTCGCCGTTTACAGGGCGCTCGGGATAGAGCCGCCGAAATTCGCGCATATCCCGATGATCCTCGGGACCGACCGTTCGCGCATGTCGAAGCGCCACGGCGCGACTTCGATATCGGAATACAGGCAGATGGGTTTCCTGCCCGACGCGTTGGTCAATTACATATCGCTCCTCGGTTGGGCGCCGTCGGGCGACAGGGAGGTCCTTCCGATAACGGAGATAATAAAGGAGTTCACGCTCGAAAAGGTCGGCAAGACCGGCGCGGTCTTCGACATAAACAAATTGACGTGGATGAACGGCGAATATATAAGGGCGCGGAGACCCGAGGACCTGGCCGCCGCGATAGTGCCGGAGCTGAAGGAGAAGGGTGTCCTGAAGGACGGTTTTGACGGCGCACGGCTCGCCGAGGCAGTGAAGCTTTTCCACCCGCGCGCGAAGACGGTCCGCGAGCTTGCGGATTCGGTGGCGCCGTTCTTCTCGGAGGCGCCGGAATACGACGAAGACGCGGTCTCTTCCGTGCTCGGCAAGGAAGGCGCGAAGAAGAAACTCGAAGATGTTATAGACAGGTTCTCTGAACTAAGCGACTTCAGCGCTCCTGCCCTCGAGGATTGCGTCAGGAAACTGGCGGCGGAGTCCGGGCTGAAAGCTGCGGACCTGATACATCCGATAAGGGTGGCGATAACCGGGCGTAAGGTCGGCGCGAGCTTATTCGAGACAGTGGCGCTGGTAGGCAAGGACATGTCCATGATGCGGCTAAGATCCGCCGCGGAGAAGGCAAAACCATGAAAAGACATTCGTTAGCTGTCACCGCATTGCTCGCGTATTTGTTGCTTCCCGCCGCTGACTGCGGCGCGGAGAAGATATATTATACCGACGGAAGGGCCGTGGACGAAAGGGTGGTCTCCCGCAGCAAGGACACCCTCGTGCTCGCCCGCCCCGACGGCGAGGCGAAAGTGAAGAGGGACCGCATCGACAGGATACTTAACGATGACGGCTCCGTTTCGAAATACGATTACGAAGGGCTCTGTAACGCGATAAAGGACAACGTCAAGGAAGGCAAATATGCCGAAGCGGCGGCGTACTGCGATACGCTGCTCCAGACGTTCTCGAAGAGTTCCGAGATACATTACCTGCGCGCCGTGCTGAACCACAAGGCGGGCAACCTCTCGAGGACGAAAGAGGATTATAACTACGTTCTCGAGAAGGGGACGATAGACGCGAAGATATTGAACAACCTCGGGGCCATATACGCGACCGACAAGGAGAACGAAAAGGCGATCGAGATGTTCAATAAAGCTCTCGAAAAGGATCCCGGCATGACCGAAGCGCATTTCAACCTGGCCGGGCTGCTCCTGATGAAGAAGGATTACCCGGGGGCCATAAGCGAATACAATAAGGTAGTGGAGAAGGAGCCGGATAACACGGAAGCGCTATATAACCTCGGCGTTGCGCATTCAAGCAGGGGCGGCAAGGCGGAGGCGCGGGCATGTTGGAAGAAGATCCTGTCTATAGACCCGATGAATCCGGATGCCAAGGCGGCCCTGAATGCCCTGTCGCCGGGCAATTAACAGGTTGAAATACCGGCCCGTTATGGTAAAATTATAGCATGAGAAAGAGAAGAGCGTTCAGCCTTATAGAAATACTGCTCGCGATCACGGTCATAGCCGTCTTCTTCGGGCTTATTTTTGCGTTCTACAAGAACGCCATAAATAAGTCAAAATATGTCGAAGCGGTGGCGACCGTCGCTAATATCGCGAAGACCGAGGAGATTGTCAAGCTCGAGACGGGTGAGTATGTCGCCGCGGCCAATACGCAGGAAGTGAACGAACGCCTTGGCATGAATATCGAGCCGAGGTGGTTTAACTATAAGGTGGTCGGCGTAACGAACGATAATTTCATCGTGCTCGCCGAGAGGATACGCGATGACATAGAGTCAGGAGACCTGGCCGGCGACGATATAGTCGTCGCGAGGAATAATGCCGGGCCTATATCCCCCGACAGCGTGAACCAACCCCCTCCGGACCTTGGAGGGGATGACATCGGGGGCCCCGATACGGGCGACAGCGCTCCTCCCGGAAGCAGCAGCCCCGGCGGCGGAAGCCCCAGCAGCGGCGGGCCGGGCGGCGGAAGCCCCGGAGGAAACAGCGGGGATAGCGACGACAGCAACCCGACAGGGGGCGGAAGCGACGAAAGCATAAGACACCCTACACAGACAGCCGTCCCGTTGTCTGTACTGGATTATTTTAGCCAGGCTCCACTTGCGGCGGACCTCCTAAATCTCATAAATGATAATGGTATACGTATGGTATATGTGGCCAATTCGGATTACGGCGTCAAAGAGAGCACCGTGGCGTTCTGGTGGGGCATAAACGACCATATTGAACTTGACAGCAACGGCAAGAAAGTATTTGTAACGGGCAATACGATTTTCGTGAACCAGAATGCGACAGCAACCTATACCGAAGCCGCGCTTGCGGCGATCGTTGCTCACGAAGCGACGCATGCAGATTACGACTATAACCCTCAGGAATGGATAGACGCAACAAAAGCAGCGCATCCGGAGCTCACGGACGATGACATACACATAGACCGGTATCCCGGAAATTCCATCGACCAGGAGTATAATGCTAACAAAGCGATGGTCGAATTGTGGGATGTAGTGAAGGATTCGAGCAATGGGAATCTGGACTTCTATTCGGCGGCATTTGCAACCGGAGAGGATAATTTTAAGACCATACTGAAGGCAATGCCGGCATATCGGGAACTCCCCGATTATTAAGCTCGGGCAGAACGGAAAAGGGCGGTGAAATGACGAGAAATATTGCACTGTTAACCGGAGCGGTTGTTATGATGAGTATTTTCGGGTGTTCTCAGGGAATTAAGCTTGAAAGGTATGAGACTAAGGACCCGGAGATTGGCGTCTCTATGCTCTATCCGAAAGGTTGGAGCCATTCCGAGGACAGGGGGAGCGGAGAGAAATACTATAAAGTCGTCTTCATTGAGCCGAAGGATACCGCCGGGCGAAAGCTATTCTGTATAATCTCGGTTTCTGCGGTGAAAAAGTCCGATATGCCTGGTTCGATAAGAAGACTTTCCGATGCCGCCGAGGACCAGCTCGCGAAATTCGGGAAGATGAAAGATTTCCGTTTGCTGGCCAAGAAAGAGACGAAGGTCGCCGGCGAGAAAGCTGTCGATGCAACATATTATTATATGCTTCCGGATATGCCCATTCTTGTTGAGGAGAAATTTATTGGGGTAAAGGAGCGTGCGGTAATCCTCGAAAAGGGCGATAAGTTTTATTTTATCAGGATGTTCTGCCAGGAAGATATATACGCGAGCCTTAATGGGATGTTTGGCCGCGTGCTTAAAAGTATAAAATTCCTGCCTAAGGAATAGGGGCTTTTCCCTGAAGCAAACCCCTTTACATTTGAAGGCTTCTAAAGTATAATTGCCGTCTGTCTGTAATTTCTGCCCCGTTGGGTAATGGTAGCCCACAAGATTCTGGATCTTGCTGTCTTGGTTCGAGTCCAAGCGGGGCA
>Ga0209507_1001172_pt1 | contig 21912 bp, 19 predicted proteins | sample AD_UKC028_MetaG_FD_184414 | JGI IMG/M metagenome (GOLD analysis project Ga0209507, IMG submission 184414) | Active sludge microbial communities of municipal wastewater-treating anaerobic digesters from USA - AD_UKC028_MetaG (SPAdes) (version 2) | ecosystem: Engineered > Bioreactor > Anaerobic >...
GGAGTGGACGGGACTCGAACCCGCGACCCCCGGCGTGACAGGCCGGTATTCTAACCAACTGAACTACCACTCCGCAGTGGCTTGCGCCGGCGAACCGGAACAATTCAGAACGGCGCGCACTATAGCATGGGGCACGCATTTCGCGCGGGCAACCTGACCGGTTCCCTCTACAATCCTGTGTTTCGTTTCGAATAAGCAAAATGACCGACACCGGCACGCTCAATTTTATCTGGTCGCAGACAATGATCGCCGGCTTCGTAGCCGCCGGCGTCACGCATGCCGTAATTTCCCCCGGTTCCCGCTCGACGCCACTGGCATTGGCCATGCTCCGCCAGCCGGGGCTGGAATGCACTGTTGCGGTCGACGAGCGCAGCGCGGCATTTTTCGCACTCGGCATCGCCAAGGCCAGCCGCCGCCCGGTAATGCTGCTCTCTACCTCGGGCACGGCACCGGCCAACTGGCTGCCGGCCATCATCGAAGCCAGCCAGGCCAGCGTGCCGCTGATCGCGATCTCCGCAGACCGACCACCAGAACTGCAAAACTGTGGTGCCAATCAGACCATCGATCAGATCGGCCTGTTCGGCGCTTATGTGCGCGGCAGCCATCCGTTGAACGCGCCGCACCCCGGTTTCGACCCGGACTGGCTGTACCGTCTGGCGGCGCATATCGTCGAACAGGCCACTTGGCCATATCCCGGACCGGTACATGTCAATCAGCCTTTACGCGAGCCGCTGCTACCCGCTGAAGATGTGCCCGCACCCGAAATACCGTCAGGCATTGCCATCAGCCATCCCCAACTGCACGTTACGCCTGATGCCATTGCTCGCCTGGCTGAGCGCATCGGTGGCCGCCCTGGCGTCATCGTTTGCGGCGAGTTGCCGGCGGCGACTCATGGCTTCACCGACGCCTTGACCGCGCTAGCCGAACACCTGGCCTGCCCGATCCTCGCCGAACCCTTGTCCGGCCTGCGCTTCGGCCGTCATGACCGCACTCGCCTGCTGACTCGTTACAACGCCTGGCTGGCCGACAGCGATTTTGCTGCCGCCCTTCGGCCCGAATGGGCGCTGCGTTTTGGCGCCTTTCCGGTTACCCGGAATCTGCAGAATTTTCTCGCCACAATAACCACCCAGATCCTGGTCGACCCGTGGCCACGCCACAACGATCCGATCCACCGCCTGACTCACCTTTTCCGCGCCGCCCCCCTGACCACCTGCCAGGCGCTTCTCGCCGCCAGGCCGCAGCCCTGCCCGCAAGGCTGGCAAGACGCACTGGCCGAGCAGGAGGCACGACTTATCGATAACGCCGGCGCCTGGCATATCCCGGCACTGGTCGCCGAAATTCCCCCCGACAGCGCCCTGTTCATCGGCAATTCGCTGGCCATCCGCCAGTTCGACACGCATTCCGGCACCGCCGACCGCACCATCCACTGCTACGGCAACCGTGGTACCAGCGGCATTGACGGTAACATCTCGACGGCGCTGGGGCTGAGCGAAATTCATGGTCGCGTCGTCGCGCTGCTTGGCGACCTCACCTGCCAGCACGACCTCGGCGGTCTGGCGCAGGCCGCCAGTCGCGATGCCGTGATCGTTGCGGTCAACAACCGTGGCGGCGGCATTTTCGACCATCTATCGCAGGCGGCGCTGCCGGAATTCGAGAAAGGCTGGCGCACGCCCCAGCAAATCAGCTTCGAACACGCCGCCCTTAGCTTTGGCCTCGACTATGCCCATGCCGACGACAAAGAGACCTTCCGCAATGCCCTGCACCGCGCCTTCGCGGCCGGCGGGCCGCACCTGATCGAATTGCTTGTCGACTGACGCGCGACGGTGGCAGGCACCGCCGGTTGATGGGACAATTGCGCCCCAGCCATCCCGCCCAGCCCACTGAATCAATGGCCAGCGAAACGCCCGATCTCTCCAAGCACACGCCAATGATGCGCCAATATCTGGCGCTCAAGGCCAGCCATCCGAACACGCTGCTGTTCTACCGGATGGGCGATTTCTACGAGCTTTTCTACGAGGATGCCGAGAAAGCGGCGCGCTTGCTCGACATCACGCTGACCACGCGCGGGCAATCGGCGGGCGTGCCGATCAAGATGTGCGGCGTGCCCTTCCATTCGCTGGAGCCCTACCTCGCCAAGCTGGTCAAGGCTGGCGAATCGGCGGTGATCTGCGAGCAGATCGGCGACCCGGCGACCAGCAAGGGGCCAGTCGAGCGCGCCGTGGCGCGCATCGTCACGCCGGGCACGCTGACCGATGCGGCGCTGATCGACGACAAGCAGGACATCTGGCTGCTGGCGATCACCACCACGCGCAACACCGCCGGCCTGGCGCGGCTGAACCTGGCCAGCGGCGAGTTCATCCTCACCGAAATTCCGGTCGAGCAGATTCAGGCGACGCTGGAACGTATCCGCCCCGCCGAAATTCTTCACCCGGAATCCTGGGTGGCTGATTTTGGCCGCGATGCGGCACGCACCCGCCAGCCGGACTGGTATTTCGAATTCGATTCCGCCCGCCGCTTGCTGTGCGAGCAATTCCAGGTTGCCTCGCTCGCTGGTTTCGGTGCTGAGGGCCTCAAGCCGTCCATCGCCGCCGCCGGGGCGCTGCTGCAATACGCGCAAGCGACGCAGTCGGGCAAATTGCCGCATTTGCGGGCGTTGACCGTGGAACTTGAAGGTGCCTATCTCGGCCTCGACCTCGCCACGCGGCGCAATCTGGAACTGACCGAAACCCTGCGCGGACAGCCGTCGCCGACGCTTTTCTCGCTGCTCGACCATTGCGTGACCAGCATGGGCTCGCGCATGTTGCGCCACGCGCTGCACCACCCGCTGCGCGAACGCGGGATTCCGGCCGCCCGCCACGGCGCTGTCGAAGCCTTGCTCGACGACTACGGGCGGATGGCCGGCGAGGTGCGGCGCGAACTCAAGGGTATCGCCGACATCGAGCGCATCGCCGGGCGCATCGCCTTGCGCAATGCCCGGCCGCGTGACCTCGCCAGCCTGCGCGAATCGCTGACCCGGCTGGCCGCATTGCGCGCCCCGCTGGCCGGCAGCATCTCACCCTTGCTAGCTGCGTTGGAAAACGATCTGGAAACGCCGAAGACGGCGCTCGACCTGCTGATCCGCGCCATCGCCGCCGAACCCGCCGCGCAGATCCGCGACGGCGGTGCCATTGCGCCCGGCTACGATGCCGACCTGGACGAACTGCGTTCGCTCAACGACAACTGCGGCGCCTACCTGGTCGATATGGAAGTCCGGGAGCGCGAACGCACCGGCATCGCCAGCCTCAAGGTCGAATACAACAAGGTGCATGGCTTCTACATCGAGGTCACGCACGCCCACGTCGACAAGATTCCCGACGACTACCGCCGCCGGCAGACGCTAAAGAACGCCGAGCGTTACATCACGCCCGAACTTAAAGCCTTCGAGGACAAGGCCCTGTCGGCGCAGGAACGCGCGCTGGCCCGCGAAAAGTTGCTCTACGAGGCAATTCTCGACGAATTGCTGCCGGCCGTGCCGACTTTGCAAATCATCGCCCGTGCCGTCGCCCAGCTCGACCTGCTGGCCAACTTTGCCGACGCGGCACTGAAGCGCAACTGGAGCAAGCCGGAATTTGCCCCGGAAATCGGGTTGACCGTAACCGGTGGCCGCCACCCGGTGGTCGAAGGCGAAATGGCCAACAGCGCCGAAACCTTTATCGCCAACGACTGTTTGCTCGCTGAAAACCGCCGCCTGCTACTGATCACCGGCCCCAACATGGGCGGCAAATCGACCTACATGCGGCAAGTCGCGCTAATCGCCCTGCTCGCCCACATCGGCAGCTACGTTCCCACCGACCGTTGCGTGCTCGGCCCGCTCGACCGTATCTTCACCCGCATCGGCGCCTCCGACGACCTCGCCTCCGGGCGCTCGACCTTCATGGTTGAGATGACCGAGGCCGCCGCCATCCTGCACCACGCGACGGCGAACAGTCTGGTGCTGATGGACGAAATCGGCCGTGGCACCTCGACCTTCGACGGCATGGCGCTGGCCTTCGCCATCCTGCGCCACCTGATCGACAAGAACCGCTGTCTGACGCTGTTTGCTACCCATTATTTCGAGCTGACCCGGCTCTCGCATGAGTACAGCGAACTGGCCAACGTGCACCTCGATGCCGTCGAACACAACGACCGCATCGTCTTCCTGCACGCCGTCGAGGAAGGCCCGGCCAACCAGAGCTACGGCATCCAGGTCGCCGCGCTGGCCGGGATTCCGAACGCCGTCGTCCGTGCTGCACGGAAGCAGTTGCGCGAATTCGAGCAGAGGGCGGCGGTCGACCCGCTGCAACCCGATCTGTTTGCCCAAGGCGACCCCGAACCCAGCGAGCCCGAGCCGCACCCGGCCATTGAACAACTGGCCGGCCTCGACCCGGACAGCCTGACCCCGCGCGAGGCGCTCGACGCGCTCTATGCGCTGAAAGGCCTGCTGAAGTGAGGCAGCGACAGGCTGTTGCGGTCAACCTGGTTTTTGCCCTGAAATTGATGTTGACCGCAGCCGCCGCCAGTTGGACCGGGCCGAGTGCTGCTGAAACCTGGCGCTTCGCGCTGATCGGCGATACGCCGTATTCCGACGCCGAACGTCGCGAACTGCCGCATATGCTCGCCGCCATCGCCGACAGCAACGTTGACTTCATCGTTCACGTCGGCGACATCAAGAACGGGCAGAGTCGTTGCGACGACGAGGTTTTCCGGGATAGGCAACAGCTCTTCGACAGCAGCCCGCTGCCGTTCATTTTAGTCCCCGGCGACAACGAATGGACGGATTGCGCGCGCGTCTCGAACGGCTCCTACGACCCGCTCGAACGCCTTGCCGCGCTGCGCAGCCTGTTCTGGCAGCGCCCCGATTCACTGGGCCGCAAAACGATCCCGCTGGAGCGTCAGCCCGGCCCCTACCGCGAACACTCGCGCTTTCGTGTCGGCCCGGTGCTGTTCGTCACCCTCAACCTGCCTGGCGACGACAACAACTACGGCAAGCGAACCGAACCACGACGGGAATTTGGCGAGCGCAATCCAGCAGTAATCGCCTGGCTAAAGGACAGCTTCGCGCTGGCGCGGCGCGAGCAACTGGCCGGCATTGTCCTGCTGTTCCAGGCCAATCCAGACTTCAAGCACTTCTCGGAAGGCTTGGCGCATCAAGGCTTCAGGGAGTTCCTCGAAACCTTGCGCCGGGAGACGATGCGTTATTCCGGGCAGGTCGTGGCGGTGCATGGCGACACGCACTGGAGCCGCATCGATCAGCCCATGCGCGACAGCAACGGGAAAACGGTCGCCAACTTCACCCGCGTCGAAACCTTCGGCTACCCGCTGATGGGATGGACGCGCGGGATCGTCGATACCGACGCCCCGACGCTATTCAGATTCGAAACTCATCCCTGGCCCCCCGGGGCTCAGTGACAGCTTTCTTCGTCTTCGTCGCCGGTGTGAACGTGACCATGCGACTTTTCTTCGGCACTGGCCGGACGAATCGCCGTCACCGTGCAGGTGAATACCAGCGCCATGCCTGACAGCGGGTGGTTGCCGTCGAGCACGACCTTGTCGTCGGCGATTTCGGTCACGCGGTAGATGATGAAATCTTCGTCGTCACCGCCCTCTTCCGGGCCGCCTTCGAACTGCATGCCGACCTGAAGCTCTTTCGGGAAATCCTTGCGCGGCTCGATCTGCACCAGCTCGGCATCGTATTCGCCGAAGGCTTCGTCCGGCTGCAATTTCACCTTGACGGATTCGCCGACTTTCTTGCCCTGCAGGGCTTCCTCGATCTTCGGAAAGATGTCCTCGTAACCGCCATGCAGGTAAATGAGCGGTTCGCGCCCTTCATCCACCACCTCGCCATCGGGATCGGTTACGTGATAGTCGAGCGTGATGACGGAGTCCTTGACGACCTGCATGTTCATGAATTGAGTTCCTTGACGAGGCGCAGCACGTCCAGTGCGTGGCCTTTGTAATTGACGTTGTAGAGCGCGTGTCTGATCACGCCCGACTTGTCGATGATAAACGTTGAACGGCAAATACCAAACTTTCGGTGGCCATCCACCTCCTTGGCCTGCCAGACGCCGTACTGTTTGCAGACAGTGCCGTCGATGTCCGACAACAATTCGGTGCCGATGCCTTCCTTGTCGCGGAATTCCGCGTGTTTGAGGCATTCGTCACGGCTGATACCGAACAGCACGCAGCCCTGCCTTTGAAATTCCTCTTCGTGATCCGAAAAATCGGTCGCTTCCTTCGTACAACAGGGCGTTCCGTCCTTGGCGTAAAAGAAAAGAACGACGTGATTCTTGCCGTGGTACGTCGCCAGATCGACAGTCTCCATGTCGGCATCGGGCAAAGAAAACGCTGGGGCTCTTTCTCCAACCTTTAGCAGCATGTTGTTCTCCTGAAGCGCTCTGCGTGGGTCTTCCTTTGAGCGATTCTAACGGAGGCTCCTGCTGCGGTCGACGCCTTTATTTGCGCTATTTTCCGGGAACTTTTTCCGGAATCTGAACGAAGGTTTCGTCCTGGCGAACCATGCCCAGCTCGAAACGGGCGCGCTCCTCGATGGCGTCATAACCCTGTTTCAGGTCGCGGACTTCGGCGTCGAGGCCCGCGTTCCTGATTTCCAGCTTGCGTGTAACTTCCTTCTGCTGCTGCAATTGACGGTCGTACTCCCAGACTTTCAGCCAGCCGCCCTTGCCCAGCCACAATGGGTATTGCAGCAAGGCAACAAGGGCGAGGAGGCCAACCGTCAGCCAGCGCATCGGTCAGGTATCAGCGCAGGTTGTAGAAGGTTTCGCGACCGGGGTAGGACGCGGTATCGCCGAGATCTTCCTCGATGCGCAGCAACTGGTTGTACTTGGAAATGCGATCCGAACGCGACAGCGAACCGGTCTTGATCTGGCCAGCATTGAGGCCGACGGCGATGTCAGCGATGGTGCTGTCCTCGGTTTCGCCGGAGCGATGCGAGATCACGGCCGTGTAACCGGCGCGCTTGGCCATCTCGACGGCAGCAAAGGTTTCGGAAAGGGTGCCAATCTGATTGATCTTGATCAGGATCGAGTTGCCGATGCCCTTCTTGATGCCTTCCTTGAAGATACGGGTGTTGGTGACGAAAACATCGTCGCCGACGATCTGCACCGAATTGCCGAGGCGGTCGGTCAATAGCTTCCAGCCATCCCAATCGGCTTCGGACATGCCGTCCTCAATGGAAACGATCGGGAACTGGTCGGCCAGGTTGGCCAGGTAGTCGGTGAACTGGGCCGAGGTCAGTTGCAGCCCCTCGCCGGACAGGTGGTACTTGCCGTCCTTGTAGAACTCGGAAGCGGCGCAGTCGAGCGCCAGCAGCACATCCTTGCCCGGCACGTAGCCAGCGACCTCGATAGCCTGCATGATGATCTGCAGCGCTTCGGCATGGCTGCCGAGGTTCGGGGCAAAGCCGCCTTCGTCGCCGACGGCGGTCGAATGGCCAGCCTTGTCGAGCAGCTTCTTCAGCGCGTGGAAAATCTCCGCACCGCAACGCAGGGCTTCGCGGAAATTCGCGGCGCCGACCGGCATGATCATGAATTCCTGGATGTCCAGGCTGTTGTTGGCGTGCTCGCCGCCGTTGATGATGTTCATCATGGGCACCGGCATCTGCATCGGGCCCATGCCGCCGAAATAGCGGTAGAGCGGCAGGCCGGACTCTTCGGCGGCAGCCTTGGCGACAGCCATCGATACCGCCAGGATGGCATTGGCGCCAAGACGCGACTTGTTATCGGTGCCGTCGAGATCGATCATGGTCTGGTCGATGAAGGCCTGTTCCTGGGCATCGAGGCCGATGATCGCTTCGGAAATCTCGGTATTGACGTTCTCGACCGCCTGCATCACGCCCTTGCCGAGGTAGCGGCCGGCATCGCCGTCGCGCAGCTCGATCGCTTCGCGGGAACCGGTGGAAGCACCGGACGGAACCGCTGCCCGGCCCATGACGCCGCTCTCCAGCAGCACATCGGCTTCAACGGTGGGATTGCCACGGGAATCCAGAATCTCTCGTGCAACAACATCAACGATGGAACTCATATTAATTCCTTATTATCAACAGATTAAAATAACAAACTAAACTTAATTATTAAAAGTAATTTCTTACATTAATTCTTCAAAACCGGTGAGTTTCACGGCTTTGTCCAGCGCTAGCAGCGTCCTCAGCAGGCTTTCCATACGATCGAGCGGCCAACTGTTCGGGCCATCCGACCAGGCTTTCTCCGGGCACGGATGAGTTTCCATGAACAGCCCGGAAATACCGACCGCCACCGCCGCTCTTGCCAGCACCGGCACGAATTCGCGCTGACCGCCGGACGTCGTACCCTGCCCGCCCGGCAACTGGACACTGTGCGTCGCATCGAAAACAACCGGGCAGCCCGTTTCGCGCATGATCGCCAGACTGCGCATGTCGGAAACGAGATTGTTATATCCGAAGGAAGCGCCGCGCTCGCAGACCATCAGGTTATCGGCGCCGTTATTGACCTCGCGCGCCTTGTCGACGACGTTCTTCATGTCGCCCGGCGCAAGGAACTGGCCCTTCTTGATATTGACCGGCTTGCCGCAAGAGGCCACAGCGTGGATGAAATCGGTCTGGCGGCAGAGGAAGGCAGGCGTCTGCAGCACGTCGACGACCGCAGCCACGGTCGGAATATCTTCGACAGTATGCACATCGGTCAGCACCGGTACGCCAATCTGGCGTTGCACCTCGGAGAATATCCGCAGGCCTTCGTCCAGCCCCAGCCCGCGCACCGACTTGCCGGAACTACGGTTGGCCTTGTCGTAGGAGGCCTTGAAGATGTAATTGATGCCGAGTCGACCGCAAACATCCTTCATGTAACCGGCGACGTCGAGGCAGAGTTGCTCGGACTCCGCCGTACAGGGGCCGGCTATCAGGAAAAAAGGCTGGTCTAAACCAGCCTCGAAACCGCAGAGCTTCATTTGCCCTTGGCCTGTTGATTGGCCAGCGCTGCCTTCACGTAGGAAGTGAATAGCGGGTGGCCTTGACGCGGGTTGGAGGTGAATTCGGGGTGGAATTGACAGCCGACGAACCACGGATGCACTTCCGCCGGCAGTTCGACCATTTCGCAGAGATCGGTGCCCGGTGCGCGCCCGGAAACCTTCAGGCCCTTTTCTTCGAGCTGGGCCAACAAGGTGTTGTTCACTTCGTAGCGGTGACGATGGCGTTCAGTGATCTCGGCCGCGCCGTAGATTTCGCGGGCCAGCGAGCCTTCGGCCAGCTTGCAGACCTGGGCGCCGAGACGCATGGTGCCGCCGAGATCGGAGTCTTCGCCACGCTTCTCGACCTTGCCGGAGGCATCGAGCCATTCGGTGATCAGACCGATCACCGGGTACGGCGTGTCGTGCACGAACTCTGTGGAATGCGCCCCGACCATGCCGGCCACGTCGCGGGCAAATTCGACGACGGCGAGCTGCATACCGAGGCAGATGCCGAGGTAAGGCACCTTGTTCTCGCGGGCGTAGCGGATGGCGGCGATTTTGCCTTCCGTACCGCGTCGACCGAAGCCGCCCGGGACCAGGATGGCGTCGACGCCCTTGAGTACGCCGCACCCATGCTTCTCGATGTCTTCGGAATCGAGATATATGATGTCTACCTGGCAACGGGTATGGATCCCGGCATGTTTCATCGCCTCGATCAGCGACTTGTAGGATTCGGTCAGGTCTACATACTTGCCGACGAAGGCGACCGTAACCTTGTGCTGCGGATTCTCCAGCGCCTCGACCAGCTTGTTCCAGATCGACAGGTCGGCCGCCTTGGCCAGGATGCCCAGCTTGTGGCAGACGATCTCGTCGATCATCTGCTCGTGCAGCATCGCCGGAATCTTGTAGATGGAATCGGCGTCGAGGCACTCGATCACCGCTTCCGGCATCACGTTGCAGAACAAGGCAATCTTGCGCCGCTCCTCGACCGGAATCGAGCGGTCGGCCCGGCACAAAAGAATGTCCGGCTGGATGCCGATTTCGCGCAGTTCCTTGACGGAATGCTGGGTCGGTTTGGTCTTCAGTTCGCCGGCGGTCGGGATGTAGGGCAGCAGCGTCAAGTGCATGTAGCAGACGTTGTTGCGCCCTTCCTCGATGCCCATCTGGCGGATCGCTTCCAGGAAAGGCAGCGACTCGATGTCGCCTACCGTGCCGCCGACCTCGACGATGGCCACGTCGGCGCCTTCGGCACCGGCCTTGATCTTGCCCTTGATTTCGTCGGTGATGTGCGGGATGACCTGCACGGTCTTGCCGAGGTATTCGCCGCGGCGCTCCTTCTTCAGTACCGAGTCATAGATCTGGCCGGTCGTGAAATTGTTGCGCTTCGACATCTTGGCGCTGGTAAAGCGCTCGTAGTGACCGAGATCGAGGTCGGTCTCGGCGCCATCCTCGGTGACGAAAACCTCTCCATGCTGGAAAGGGCTCATCGTGCCGGGGTCGACGTTGATGTAGGGGTCGAGCTTGAGGTGGGTGACTTTGATGCCGCGGGATTCCAGAATGGCCCCCAGCGACGCGGCGGCGATGCCTTTGCCCAGAGAGGACACGACACCGCCTGTAACGAATACGAATTTGGTCATGGAAAGACAGGCTGCGGGAAAGCCGAATGATAGCCGAAAGGGGCAAATTGCTCAAATCCGGGATCAACTATAATCCGCCACAATCCAATCACCGGTAACCCGCCATGTCCGAATTCGCATTTGACGTTTCCATCGAAGATTTCGAAGCCAAGGTGCTTCTGCCGGCCGAGACCGTGCCTGTCGTCGTCGACTTCTGGGCGCCGTGGTGCGAGCCGTGCAAGGTGCTGAAGCCGATGCTGGAAAAGCTGGCCGAGGAATTCAAGGGCCGCTTTCTGCTGGCCAAGGTCAATGCCGATGAATACCCGGAGCTTTCCCAGCACTTCGGCGTGCGCAGCATTCCCTCGGTCAAGGTGCTGTTCCAGGGCCAATTGGTCGATGAGTTCAATGGCGCCTTGCCCGAAAGCCAGGTTCGCGAGTTTCTCGAACGCATCGCCCTGCCCGCCGGCCCCGGCGGCAATTTGCGCGAGGAAGCCGCGGCGCTGATTGCCGAAGGCAAGCTGGAAGAAGCGCTGGCCAAACTGGTCGCCGCCAGCCAGGCCAACCCTCAGGATCAGGCCATTCAGCTCGACGCCGTCGACGTCCTGATGCAATTGGGGCGTAACGACGAAGCCAAGCAACTACTGGCCGGCGAGTACACCAATGAGCCGGATCGCGCCAACGCCCTGCGCGCCCGCCTGGCACTGGCGGCCGGCGCCGCCGATACGGCCGAAATCGAAGCCCGGCTGACTGCCAATCCCGCCGATCACGCCGCCCGTCTCGAACTTTCCCGCGCCTACGCTGCGCAAAGCCGCTTCCGTGAAGCAATGGAAGCGGCACTGGAAGTCGTCGTCCGTGACCGCTTCTTCGACGAAGGCGCCGGGCGCAAGGCGATGCTGCAACTGTTCGAGGCGCTTGGCGGCAGCGAGCAGTACGACGATCTGATTCGCGAATTCCGCCGCAAGATGTCGGCGGCGCTGAACTAGCTTTTCCGAAGGCATCGGCTGTGCAGCTTTTCTACACCGATGTTTTCGTCCTGCCATTGCCGGCCGGCCATCGCTTTCCGATGGAGAAGTATTCCCGGCTGCGCGAAACGCTGCTCGCCAGCGGCGACTTTGCCGCCGGCGATTTCCATCTGCCGCACGCCGCCAGCGACGACGAACTGGCCCGCGCGCACGATCCCGGGTACATCCGCCAGATCTGTTGCGGTCGACTGCCCGAAAAGGCCCAAAAAGCCATCGGCTTTCCGTGGAGCGCCGGCATGGTCGAACGCTCGCGCCGTTCGGCCGGCGCCACGATTTGCGCCTGCCGTGCCGCGCTGGCTGACGGCACGGTCGCCGCCAACCTGGCCGGCGGCACGCACCACGCCTTTCGCGACCGCGGTGAAGGCTTCTGCGTCTTCAACGACGCCGCCGTCGCCGCCCGCGCCATGCAGGCCGAAGGGCGTGCCGAGCGCATACTGGTCGTCGATTGCGACGTCCATCAGGGCAACGGCACTGCCAGCATCCTGGCCGGCGACGACAGCGTCTTCACCTTCTCCATCCACGGTGCGCGCAACTTTCCCTTCGCCAAGGAAAGCAGCGACCTCGACATCGAGCTGCCCGACGGCTGCAGCGACGAAGCCTACCTGACCCATCTCGACGACGGCCTCGCAACCGCCTTCGATCTTGCGCAGCCGGATCTTGTCATCTATCTGGCCGGTGCCGACCCCTACCACGACGACCGCCTGGGCCGCCTCGGCCTGAGCTTCGCCGGGCTGGCCGAACGTGACCGCCGTGTCTTCGCGCGCTGCAAGGCAGATACCGTTCCAGTCGCCATCGCGATGGCCGGCGGCTATGCGCGGCAGATCGACGACACCGTCGCCATCCACGCCGCGACCATCCGGCTGGCGCGACAGATTTGGGGCTAGAATCGGCGCATGGACAACGCCCTCTACCGTAGCCAAAGCCTGCGTCGGATCGAAGCGGCGCACAGCGACGAACCGCTGATGCAGCGCGCCGGCGCCGCCGCCGCGGCATGGGCGGCGGAACTTGCCATCCAGCGCGAACGGCCCGTGCTAGTTCTGGCGGGGCCGGGCAACAATGGCGGCGATGCCTTCGAGACGGCGCGCCTGCTGCGCGAACGCTTTTTCGAAACCTGCGTCGTTTTCGCGGGCGATCCCGAGCGCCTGCCGAGCGACGCGGCGGCAGCCCGTCAGCGCTTCGTCGAGGCGGGTGGCAGCACCGTCGACCGCATTCCTGGCGACCGCCACTGGGCCTTGATCATCGACGGCCTGTTCGGCATCGGTCTGGCCCGCGCGCCGGCCGGACATTACGCCGAATGGATAGCGATTGCCAACGAGGCGGCAGCGCGCGACGGCTGCCCGCTGCTGGCGCTGGACTGCCCTTCCGGGCTCGATGCCGATACCGGCCACGCCTTCTCGCCCTGCATCGCGGCCAGCCACACCATTACCTTCATTGCCACAAAACCCGGACTGCTGACGGCGGAGGGACCGGATTGTTGTGGCGTGCTACGCGTTGCCGCCCTCGACCTGGCGCCGATCGAGGAAGTTCCGGCCGATGGCCACCGGCTCGCCCTGGCCGACTTTGCCGCCTATCTGCGCCCACGCCGCCTGAACAGCCACAAGGGCAGTTTCGGCAGCGCCGGCATTTTGGGCGGCGCCCAATCGATGGTCGGTGCCGCCTTTCTGGCCGGCCGCGCCGCGCTCAAGTTGGGCACCGGCCGCGTCTATCTCGGGCTGCTCGACCCCAATCCTCCGGCCTGCGACCTGCTGCAGCCCGAGCTGATGCTGCGCCGCCCGTCCGCGCTGTTTCAGGCCGATCTGACTGCCCTCGCCTGCGGCCCCGGCCTCGGTATCGGGCTGGAAGCAATCAACCTGATCGACGCCACCATCGCCAGCGAATTGCCGCTGCTGCTCGACGCCGATGCACTCAATCTGGTGGCCAGCGAAGGCAATCTGCGTGTCGCGCTGGCCAGCCGTGGCAATCCGGCCATACTGACGCCACACCCGGCCGAAGCCGCGCGCCTGCTCGAATGCACGACGCCTGAGGTGCAGGTCGACCGCTTCGCCGCCGCCCGCGAAATCGCCGAACGCTACCACTGCCACGTCGCGCTGAAAGGCTGCGGCACCGTACTTGCTGCGGTCGACGGCCGTTTTTGGGTCAATTCCACCGGTAACCCGGGCATGGCCACGGCCGGCATGGGCGATGTATTGAGCGGCCTGATCGTAGCCCTGCTCGCCCAGGGCTGGCCGGCGGTCAGCGCCTTGCTGGCCGGGGTCCATCTGCACGGCGCGGCGGCGGATCGTCTGGTCGCCGAAGGCGTCGGCCCCATCGGCCTGACAGCAGGCGAAGTGATCGATGCCGCCCGCCGGGTGTTCAACGAATGGGTGGGTACGGGTAAAGCATGTTGAGCGCCATGCTCTGGCCGTTGGGCTGGACGATGCGCACATGCTCCCGGCGGAATTCCCGTGCGTGCTTGAGCCCGCAGGCGTGCGCGATCATCTCGACTTCCTTGTTCATGTTGCGCGTGTAGGCAGCAACGCGCTCGGCCTTGTCCTCGACAACCAGGCCGCGTTGCAGGCGCGGGTCATGGGTCGTGATGCCGGTCGGACAGGTGTTCTGGTGGCAGCGCAGCGCCTGGATGCAACCGAGGGAGAACATGTAGCCGCGCGCGCTATTGACGAAGTCGGCACCACAGGCCAGCGCCCAGGCAACCTTGGCCGGCGTCACCAGTTTGCCCGAGGCGATGACCTTGATGCGCTCACGCAAGCCGCTTTCGATCAGTGCATCGACCACGCGCGGCAAGGCCTCATTGATCGACAGCGCCATGTGGTCGGCCAGTGCTTGCGGCGCAGCCCCGGAACCGCCCTCGCCGCCGTCGATCGCCAGGAAATCCGGCGCGCTGTATAGGCCCCGGCGGCTCACCGCTTCGACCAGTTCATGCATGAACTGCCAGCCGCCGACTGCCGTCTTGATGCCGACCGGCTTGCCGGTCACTTCCCGCACCTGCGTCACCATGTCGAGCAACTCGTCCATGTTGCCGGTTTCCGGGTGGCGGTTCGGCGACAGCGAATCCTTGCCGAACGGGATGCCGCGTATCGCCGCAATCTCCTCGGTCACCTTGGCTGCCGGCAGCACGCCGCCCTTGCCCGGCTTGGCGCCCTGCGACAACTTGATCTCGAAGGCGCGCACGTTTTCATGCGCCGCCATCGTCCGCAGCTTGCAGAGATCGAGCTTGCCGTGTTCATCGCGCACGCCGTACTTGGCGGTGCCGATCTGGTAGATCACGTCGCAACCGCCTTCTAGGTGATAAGGGCTGAGCCCGCCCTCGCCGGTATCCATATAGCAACCGGCCAATCCGGCACCACGCGACAGCGCACGCACTGCCGGCTGCGAAATGGCGCCGTAGCTCATGCCGCTGATGTTGATCAGCGAGCGGGCGACGAATGGTTTGTCGCACCAGCCATCGCCAATGGTCAGTGGCGGCGTCGGCTGGTGCTCGCCGTCCAGTACCGGGAACGCCGCGTTCACGAAAACCAGGGCGCCGGGCTGTGTCAGGTCATAAGTCGAACCGAAGCCAAGGATGCCGCCTTCGTTCTTTGCCATCCGGTAAACCCAGGCCCGGGTCGCCCGGTTGAAGGGCATTTCCTCGCGGTCGCCAAGAAAGAAATACTGGCGGAAATATTCGCCGAGATCCTCGAAGAAAAAACGCAAACGGCCAATGACCGGAAAGTTGCGCAGCACGGTATGACGCTTCTGGGTGACATCCCGCACGTATACATAGACCAGCAACAGGGCGAGTGCGAATGCAGCCAGCACACCGATACTCACATGAAAGACACCGATGACTTCGGACATGCCACCCCCAGACGGTACAATTCGTTCCCCCAGCATGCCGATTCGTTACGCCCATGTCCATCGAATTCGATTACCCGCTCGCCGCCGAAATCACCCGCAATGTCGATAGCGCACTTGCCGAAGACATCGGCCCCGGCGATCTTACCGCCAGCCTGATCCCGGCCGGACGTCTCGCCCGTGCCACCGTCATCTCGCGCGAGCCTGGCGTGCTTTGCGGCCGCGCCTGGTTCGCGCGCTGCGTCACCGAACTCGACCCGACGGCGGAAATCGTCTGGCATGCCGAGGATGGCGACCCTATCGCGCCCAATCAACTGCTATGCGAAATCCGCGGCGATGCCCGTGCCCTCCTTTCCGCCGAGCGCAGCGCGCTGAATTTCCTGCAACTGCTTTCCGCCGTCGCCAGCAAGGCGCGCATCTACGCCGATGCGATTGCCGGCACCAAGGCGCAGGTCGTCGACACCCGCAAGACCCTGCCCGGCCTGCGCGTCGCACAGAAATACGCAGTGCGCTGCGGCGGCGGCGGCAACCACCGGCTGGCGCTGTGGGATGCGATCCTGATCAAGGAAAACCACATCCACGCGGCCGGCGGTATTCCCCAAGCGCTGGCCGCCGCCGAAATTGCTGCGAAAAATGCCGTCGACCGCTGCAAGTTCATCCAGGTCGAAGTCGAATCGCTGGACGAGCTGAAAATTGCACTGGCCGCCGGCGCCAAGATGATCCTGCTCGACAATTTCACACTGGCCATGATGCGGGAAGCCACGATCATCAATGGCGGCCAGGCGGTCCTTGAAGCGTCCGGCAACGTCAGTCTGGAAACGATACGCGGCATCGCCGAAACCGGCGTCGACCGCATTTCGGTCGGCGCGCTGACCAAGGATGTCAAGGCGCTCGATCTGTCGATGCGCTTCACCGACTGAACGAGACCGGCTAGGCGGGCGCGGCAAATTTGGTCATAATCAGCACGCAGTCCGAAACAAAAACGATCACCGAGGGAGTTTCACATGCTGTTCGCGTTGTTTTATGTTGTCGCCATCGCCATCCTGGTTCTGCATTTCACCGGCTACCTTGCCCGCCACAATCTTGAATGGCTGGTTCTGCTACTGGCCGGTGCCGTATTCCCGGCGGTCATCTACCTGTAACCGTTCTTATCGCCACCAGGTCGATCAGCGCCGAGCGACCTGAGTGCCCGCTGCCTTCTTCGATCACATCCCCGTGTTCACGCAGCGCAATAATTTCCCGACCTCCAGGTGCTTTGGGGTATCGCCCTGAAGCAGCAAGCCTCCGGGCTTATCCGCTTCCCTCATTCCCCCGCGCAACCCAGGACGCTCCTCGGGCGTCTCCACCTGGATGAAATTGGCGACGACCGCGTCGCTCTCGTCGCACGGCCTCGTCCAATTCAAAATATTGTTCTGCGCCAGGTCGACCGCAACCGAACAGATCGTCGTCGCCCTATCGCAAATGCCGGTTTGAAACTTGCTTCAATCAACTCCGGGCAACGACGCCCGGACGCAGCGATGCACAGTGCCATCGCGCTACGCGCCGCATTCGGGAGTCAACGGCGACACCGGCAAAAAGGTCTTTCATACAACCCTTGTCAGGATTGCGACAAACCATGAAAACATTGATCCGGGTAACCGAAATCTGGGTACCGAACAAACAGCGCACCCATCTCGAATTTTTCGACGGTCTTTACGGCGAACTGTCCGACTTCAAAGGCGCCAGCGAAAGCATGTCCTTCGCCTACGACGAAGGCCTGCCGGGCAAGGCCTGGGCCGCCCGGCGGCCAGTAATCCTGCACAGCTTCGACAATTCGTATTTTCTGCGTACCGAAGCGGCCAGGAAGGCCGGGCTAACCGCCGGTATCGCGCTGCCGATTTTTTCCGGCGACTACCTGCAGGCGGTCATCGTCTTCTTCATCGGCGACGACGTGGACAATGTCGGCGGTATCGAAATCTGGAGCAACACGCCGGCCGACTCCTTCGACATGGGCATGGACGACGGCTATTACGGCACTGCCGAAATGTTCGAATGGACGGCCCGCCACACCAAGTTCCGTCCCGGCTTCGGCCTGCCCGGCACGGTCTGGCAGAGCGGCATGCCGGTCATCATGCAGGACCTGCTCAGTTCCAAGCGCACCCTGCGCCGCGACAGCGACGTCAAGATCGGCATCAGCAAGGGCGTCGGCATCCCCTGCTCCTTCGACAACCGGCAGACGGTCGTCATGACTTTCCTCTCCGCGCTTGGTACGCCGATTGCCCGCCGCTTCGAGATCTGGGTGCCGACCGAAGATGGTAGCGCCCTGCGCTTCGGCACCGGCGATTGCGACCAGCGACCGCATCTGGCCGAATGTCACGGCGAGGCACGCATCGCCCCGGGCGAAGGCGCAATTGGCGAAGCCTGGCAAAAAGGCATTCCGACCGTTCGCGCCAGCCTGGTATTCGAACCCGGTGCCGCCGCCAAGGCCGCTACGGCAGTTGGGCTGACGACGATGGTCGTCGTGCCGGTCATTCAGGATGGCCGTTTCCGGGCGGCTGTCGCCTGGTATTTCTGAAGGCGTAAAAAAGGGCAGCCTGCGCTGCCCTTTCGCGATCTGCCCGGGACTCAGACCCGCTCGACGATGAACTGCTTGATCGCATTCACGTCCGGATCCATCACCACCACATGCTGTTCAAGGGCTTCGATGCCTTTGAGTTCCGCCGGGCGCACTGGCTCAGTGTTCAGGGCTTCGCGGATGGTTTCCTCGAACTTTGCCGGCTGGGCAGTTTCGAGCACGATCATGGTCTGGCCGCCCGTGCGGTTTTCCAGGGCAACCTTGAGGCCGTCGGCGGTGTGGGTATCGAGCATCACGCCGTACTTTTCATTGGCCATACGGATCGTCGCCAGACGGTCGGCGTGGGTGCTGCGGCCGGAGACAAATCCGAATTTCGGCATGTTTTGCCAGTAGACCGTAGCAGAGAGATCAAATGCCTGGCCTTTATCAACCTTGGCCCACAGCTCGCGAACCACGTCGGCGTCGCGACCCACGAGATCAAAAACGAAACGCTCGAAGTTGGAAGCCTTGGAAATATCCATCGACGGGCTGGAGGTGACGCTGGTTTCTGCCGAAGTGCGCGGACGATAGATGCCGGTCTTGAAGAATTCGTCGAGCACGTCGTTTTCGTTGGTGGCAAGCACCAGCTTGGCAATCGGCAGGCCCATCTGGCGGGCGATGTGGCCGGCGCAGATGTTGCCGAAGTTGCCCGAGGGCACGCAGAAAGCCACCTGCTCATCGTTAGACTTGGTGGCGAGGAAATAACCCTGGAAGTAATAGACGATCTGGGCGGCAACGCGCGCCCAGTTGATCGAATTGACGGCGCCGATCTTGTACCTGGCCTTGAATTCGGCGTCATTGGAAACTGCCTTGACGATGTCCTGGGCGTCGTCAAACATGCCGCGCACGGCGATGTTGAAGATGTTGGCATCGGTCAGCGAGTACATTTGCGCACGCTGGAAGGCGCTCATCTTGCCATCCGGCGAGAGCATGAAAACCTTGACGTTGTGCTTGCCGCGCATCGCGTACTCAGCAGCCGAGCCGGTGTCGCCGGAGGTGGCGCCGAGGATGTTGATGGACTGGCCGCGCTGGTCGAGAACGTACTCGAAGAGGTTGCCCAGAAGCTGCATCGCCATGTCCTTGAAGGCGAGCGTCGGGCCGTTGGAAAGCTCTTGCGTGTATAGGCCGTCTTCGAGCTTGGTCAGCGGCGTGATTTCAGCGGCATTGCCGCCGTTGCGCGTAAAACGATAGACCTCGGCGGTGTAGGTCCTGGCGACAATGGCCTTGAGGTCGGCAGCCGGAATGTCGGTGATGAAGTTGGAGAGAATTTCGTAGGCCAGATCGGCGTAGGAGAGCTTGCGCCAGGCGTCGAGCTCGGCACGGGTAATCTGCGGGTAGCTTTCCGGCAGGTAGAGGCCGCCATCCGTGGCCAAGCCGCCGAGAAGGATGTCGCAGAAAGTCTGGGGCGCGGACTGGCCGCGGGTCGAGATGTAGCGCATGGCGAAAACCTGGAAAGCGGAAAAACCGCGATTTTACAGCGTCGACCGCGACACGCGCACGGCCAGAATCAGACTTCCCGCAAACAGCAGCAGCCCGAGCGCCAGCAGGCTGGCCGCAAACGTATCGAACCCGGCGAGCAACGCCACGGCTGCACAGAGGAACATGAGCGCCCTCCAGAATCCTGTCGCCGCGAGCTTTTGGCGCATGATCCGGCGCGCTGGAATAGCCGGCCCGGGCCAGCGCCAGACCGGCAACAGTTGGCTCAACGCACCAGTGACCAGCGGCAACAGAAAGCCAACGCCCCAGGCAAGCAAGGTCGGGCGCCCCGCTATCAAACCAGAGCCGTGTGCGACGCCGGCGGCCAGGGTCAGCAGCAAGCCCGCAACGGCACACAGCAGCGAAACAGCGACCCCATCTGCCAGCAGCGCCCGGAAGCCGAAGCGGCGGGCCCACTGACCGACCAGGCCAAGCGCGGCGACCAGCATCAGCGCCGCTCCCGGCACCGCGAACAGCCAGACGACCGCCGTGCCGGTGGCCACCACCAGCGCCCCGCCGGCAACCAGCCACAGGCGGCGGCGCAGCCAGCCAGCCGCTTCCGGATCGGGTTGGCCGAGCGCGGTCGGTAGCAGCACAGGCAAGGTACCGAGCGCCGCCAGCCCAACCAGCCCCAGCGTATTCAGGTGGAGATGAAATAGCCGCAAGGGTTTCCAGTACGACGGCAGAAGCTGTATCAACGGCACCGCCAGTAGTGCCAGCATCAGGCAACCGAGTGCGGCGCCATACCAGCGCCAGCCAGGGTGCGGCGAGCCCAGCGTGGCACGGGCACGGGAGGCGATCCAGTTGAGCAAAATGGCCGCCAGAAGCAGGTCGACCGCAGCAGCCGCATGCAAAAGCCCGTAGGGAATCAGGCCTTGCATTGCCGCAACTGCCAGACCGCCAGCCAGTTGGGCGGCCAGCGGCAGGCGGGCGATCCATGGCCCGGGGTCCCCGGTGCGCGTCAGCACCGGGACGAAGTGGCTCATTGCCGCGAATATCAGCGGCACGATACCGACGGCAAATGCCAGATGCGCCACCGCCAGCGGCGAACCGACCCCGCTCAGCGCCAGAACGGCGCTGCCCAGCAAGGCGAGAAGGGTCAGGCTCGCGTTAAGCAGCAATCAGGCGACGACGGCGAAGTCGATGACGATGGCGCCCGGCTCGCGCTGCTTGTATTCGATGTTCAAGCTGTCACCGTATCTGGCTTGCAATTGCGCAAGCAAAGGGAGCGGGTCGTGGTCGTTGCAAAAGCGCATGGTTTCACCCGGCTGCAGCGCATCGAGCGCGCCGAAGATGGCCGCGTGGCGAAAACGCTTGGCGATCCCGCGTGCATCGAAGGGGTAAAGGGCTTCCGGGGTGGTGTGGTTGCAGACATGAATGGCTTGCATCATAGCTCCTTGAGTGGCTTGCCGGAATGGCAATCAGGGAGGAATTCTGCCGGGATGCCGGCGCACATTCCTTGATGCGAATCGCCAAGACCATAAGCTGTACGGGGCTATCTACGGCCGCTATCCGGGGCGCGCACGCCCCGGATAGCGTGTCAGTTTACGCCCGAGCGCTTGATCAGCGCCTGCAACTCGCCGACGATGCCGCGCCTGAAGCTGAGCACGCAGAGCACGAAGATCGCACCCATGATGACCGTTACCCAGGAACCCACGGAATCCGCCAATTGGGTCTGCAGCGCAACGATGGTCGCCGCCCCGACGAGCGGGCCGAGGATGGTTCCCAGGCCGCCGAGCAAGGTCATCAGCACCACTTCGCCCGAGGCATGCCAATGCACGTCGCTCAACGATGCCAACTGGAAGACCAGCGTCTTGGTCGCGCCGGCCGTACCGGCCAGCGCCGCGGAAATGACGAAGGCGATCAGCTTGAATTTGGCGACATCGTAGCCAAGCGAAATGGCGCGCGGCTCGTTTTCACGGATGGCCTTGAGAATCTGCCCGAAGGGTGAATGTATCGTGCGATAGATGATGAAAAAACCCAGGCAGAAAATGGCGAACACCAGGTAGTACATCGCGATGTTGTCGGACAGGTCCACAACGCCGAACAGGTTGCCGCGCGGCACGCCCTGCAAACCGTCCTCGCCGCCGGTCGCCCTGATCTGGATGGCCAGGAAGAAAACCATCTGGGCCAGCGCCAGCGTGATCATCGCGAAGTAGATGCCGGTGCGCTTGATGGCCAGCCACCCGAACAGCCAGCCGAGCAGGCCGGCCGACACGGTGCCAGCGAGGATGCCCAGCTCCGGCGTGACGCCGAGATCGCGCACCATCAGGCCACAGACATAGCCCGCCGTGCCGAGGAAGGCCGCGTGGCCGAACGAGAGCAGCCCGGCAAAACCGAGCAACAGATTGAATGCACAGGCAAACAGGCCATAGCAGAGGATTTTCATCAGAAAAGTGGGGTAGATCGCAACCGG
>Ga0209507_1001174_pt1 | contig 21907 bp, 38 predicted proteins | sample AD_UKC028_MetaG_FD_184414 | JGI IMG/M metagenome (GOLD analysis project Ga0209507, IMG submission 184414) | Active sludge microbial communities of municipal wastewater-treating anaerobic digesters from USA - AD_UKC028_MetaG (SPAdes) (version 2) | ecosystem: Engineered > Bioreactor > Anaerobic >...
CAGCAGTTCCTCGTGAGAGATGCCGACCGTGTTCATGGTTACTTGCGCAGAACTGGCAGCGGGTACGGTGCGTCCTTGCTGCAGCCGGTGTTCTGGTTGGCAAGGTTCGGCAGCTTGTTGAAGTCTCCTTCGCGATAGCAGCCGACGCTGGTGCTGTAGGTCGAACACATCAGGGTGGTCTTATCGACCAGCTTACCTTCGACCTTCATCACGCTGACCTGCGCCCAGCCGTCACCTTGGGGGCAGCGCGGGGTTTGACCATCGTCGGAACGCGCGATGATGCTGTAGTCACCGGTGAAGCGCGGGTTGGCCGCCCGGTACATCTGAGCGTTCAGTTCGGCATTCTGCTTGGCGATTGAGCGGGACTCTTCCAGCCGGTCGGATGTTGCAACCTCTTGTTTGCCACAGGCAGCGAGGCCAACGGCAAGGAATGCTGCGATGAGAATGTTACGGTTCATGGTGTTGCTCCTGTTGTTGAAAAAGTGGAGGACTCTCCCCCCGGTCAAGCCTACTTCCCCATGCGGCTTACCAGCGGGCGGGCTTTCCCGACTTGCAACGTGCATGGCCGTCCAACGACATGGGGCTGTAGTTGGCATCTGCTAGTGAATCGCCCCGCAGAATGTTCTGTTGCCGTCTTTCCGGCATGTCACCGCACTGCCTTCGGTCCTCGGGATTCCTTGCTCGGCCGGGCGGTGGCCACTGTGGGACGCCCGGCACTGCTTCGGAATTAGAACTCGGCGAAGTCGTCTTCCGCCTTGGTGCGACCGTCGATGCGCTCGCCACGTTCGATGAACTGGACATTGTTCAGGCCGAAGGTGACACCCTTGTTGGTGCCGCTGTCGAACCAGTAGGCGTTCAGAGACACGCGACCGTAGTCACCGCTGACGATCTTCTCCATCATCGGCTGCAGGTTTTCATCGACGATCCCCGGCTTGTCGTTGGAACTGACGGAGATGACCCAGCAGCCCTTGCACTCGGCACCATAGGGATCGCCGCTGTTGTTCGTACCGTCGCCGTCGTGGATGGTCTTCGGCGGGGTGGAGTAGAACACCGGGTCTTTGCCCGGAAACTTGGTGCGCTTGACGTGTTCGGCCGCGGCACAGAGCTTGGCGTAGGTGTCCTTGTCGGACTTCGGGATCAGGACGGTGACGGAATACTTCAGCGTGCCCTTGTCGTTCGCCTTCGCATTGTACATATTGTCGGCGTAGGAGAAGCGGATTTTGCCGGTGATGACTTTCGAGGTTGTTGCCATTTGTGTTGCTCCTTGGTTGAAAGACTAGCTTGCTTAGTTGGAAGTTGAAGTGTATCAAACGCTGACAGTATTGTCAAGTGTTTGCGAAGTCGTCTGCTGCATTTTTTTCCGGCGTGATGGCAGGTGACTTGTGCGATTCCGCAACCAGCACGGGCTTGCTCGTGGTCTTCTGGATGCAGTCGCCGATCACGTCAGCCACCTTGAGTCCCTTGGCCTTCAACTGATTTTCAATCTCAGTGATGCCGAGCAGCGCGGGTTCCTTGAACGGTTCGATGCCAGCCTTGCGCAGCAGCATCGCGGCCTTGGCGATCTCGACGATCTTGCGCACCGCGCGACCGGCGATGAACTTGAGCCCGGCGACAGGATGCTCGTGCGCCCGCTTCGACACCTCGGCCTCGACATCATCAAGGTAGGCGCGGATTTGCGGGATGGCCACGAACACGCCGACCAGTTCTTCCTCGCTCAACGCATCGTGCGTGCCGGTGCAGCCCTTGGCTGGCTCTTCAAAATCGAAGCTGGCCATCTTCAGGTTATGCTCGGCGCGCTCGCGGCAGGTGCCCTTGATCGGACACCACTTGCAGTGCAGGCCGGGGTAGGCTTCGTTCGTGCCAGCGAAGGCGCGCGCCACCTTGGCGGTGTTCTCCTTCACCCATGCGGCGAGTTCTTCCACCGGATAGGATTGCGAAGGGAAGTTGTTGCGCCGCGGCTGGACGATATGGACTTCGACCGTAGTCACCGGCACCTCGCTGAGCCAGTCAAAGCTCAGGCCACCGACCCCGTACAGGATCAACTGGGTGTTGTCGTCGGCATCCACCAGCACACCCTTGCCCGCTTTCAAATCCACGATCTTGATGACGCCGTTGGGGGTGACGATCACAGCATCAGCCGTGCCCCAGACATCATATTGCCCAAAAATTTGAACCCGCTGCTCAACGAAGAGCGTGTCACCCGGACCCATCAATCTGCGAACATAATCCAGATAGGTTTGCACCGTCACCCGCAGGTCGGGCGAGTCATATTGCTCGTGACCCTTCGGCATGGCGGGACCGTGCGCGCCGATACCTTGGGTCAAGCACAGTTCAGCCAAGGCGTGAGCGGCAGTCCCTTCACGAGCGAACTCGCTACCTGAATCGACAACACCGACCGAGCGGACCAGACTGGCGGGACAATTCAACCAGCGGTCGCTGGATGACGGGGAAAGTTTTGCGTGCTCGCTCATTGCGAGTGCTCCTTCTTGATCGGCTGCGGCCCGGTGTCGCCGGAATACTTGGCGCCGGTGGAAGCATAGGTCTGGTCGTGGGGCACCATGTAGCCGCGCTGGAAAACCAGTTGGCAAACTTGATCGCCGCCGCGCAGGTGGATGGTGTGGTACTGCAGGAAGTTCTTCAGTTCGAGCGTGAGGTGACCACTGTAACCGCTGTCGCCGAAGCCCGCATAGCTGTGCTCAAGCCCCATGCGGGCGGCCGACGAGCGCAGCATCACATGGCACACCAGATCACTGGGCAGATTCACCTTCTCGACCAGCGACGCCAAGCAGAAGGCGCCCGGGCCAAGGTGGATGCCGCCGTTCAGTGACATGAAGCGCGGCGACTGGCGCTGGCTGAATTCGATCGAGTCGTAATGGACACCGCCGACCGACGTCGGGCAGCGTTGCTCGGCGAGGAAGAGGTTGCCGAGCGTGACGTTCAGGCTGTTGGAATTCACCGAGTCGCGGTTGGCAAACTCGATCACACCTTGGTCGATGAGTTCGTGGATTTCGGTGAAGCCGAGAATCCCGGTCTTGATTGTGCTGTCCATTTGGACCTCCTGTTTTGTAGCTGTAATTGTATCAACTCTTGACGTAATTGTCAAGGTAGCAGCCCCCAGAGGAAGATGCAGAGTGACGCCGCCATCAACCCGGAACCGATGAAGACGCCAACCTGCGCGACACGATCCCAGCGGTTGTAGCGGTAGATATGCGGGTCACCCCAGCCGATACCGATACCGAGCGACACCGCGAAGATGATAAAGCCAAGAACGAATAGCATCACATGTTCTCCAGAACGACAGCCGATATCGGGTAGATCGGGTTACCTGCTTGGCCAAGGAAGACTTCCTTCATGGCTTCACCCGTGTTCATGTGGATGGTGAGCGTGTCGTCGTAGTGGTCGGCGTAGCCACCGGCCAGATTGACCACGACCGGGATGTCACGATCAGAGGCAGCCTGAAAGGTGATGAGGTCGCGCAGGTACAGTTGCTGCATCGTGAGCGAGCCGCCGAGCGGGTCACCGACCCAGTTGTCAGCGCCAGCCTGATACAAGATCAGGTCGGGCTTGAACTCGTCAAGCAGCTTGTTCAACTCGCGGCCATAGCGGCCGGTTGCACCTTCTGCGCCCGGGTCACCGTGCGTGTGGCTCGACTGGTGATAGCGGCAGTAGTCCTCCATGCCGCGCATGGCGATGATATTGACGCAGCCGTTGCCGTAGTGCGCGTCCTCGTCAATGATGAGCGTCTTGAGGTTGCGAGCACGGTGCAGTTCTTCGGCGGCCAGCGTGAGCGCGTCGAAGGTACAGTAGCCACCGCAGAAATTGTGGCCAGCATGGTGGAAGCCGGACGTCAGGGACCAGACGATTGGATTGCTGCTGACTGCGAAGCGGGCGGACTGCACCAAGTTGCCAACGGTGTGCTTGATGGCATCGATGCTCTTCAGCGAGCGATTGCCGAAGCCATCCTCGATTTCGGCCGAAAGCACGGCATCAACGTGATGGTCATCATGCACCAAGTAGAGTTCTTCGGCCGTGATCGAAACCACTGGGTCGATCACTTCAAAGCAAGGGTCGAGTGCGATCTTGCGCACAAGCAGGCCCGGCTTGAGGGGTGACTTGCTGAAGGAGCCCGCGTCATGGACTTGGGCGTCCGAATAGAAAACCGGGATACGATTCATTGTTAAAAACCTCCTGTTGGTTTTGGATACGGCACTTCTGTTGCCTTTTGCTGCCCATCAAGTCGATAACTGTAGATATGCTTTCCGGGAACATCTACTTTAATTAAACACCCCGCATCGTTCAAGGCCCGAAGCTGTTTGACAAAGGGTTTGAAATCACCATTGTACTTGGTTCGCAGGGCACGGGAGTGATACATCCTTCCATCAGGTGTCTTCAATAAAATATCACCCGGTGTTTGGCCATGATACTTCCAATTTGAGGCTTGATAGATTACACCGTAGTGTCCGTGATACGGGTCAGCATAGCTTATGCAAACCTTGTACGAAGTCAAACGCTTGAGTTGTTTCAAGCAGCGAGCAATGAACCACGATTCTGTATTTCTCGGGCATCGATCCAGACACACAAGCCTGCGAAGTTCAACAACATCGCCTTCACGATCACCGTACCGCTTCCAAGCTGTTGTCGATAATGCACCGAATAATGCTGCGCCAACTAACTCATCACCGTCGTACAAACCAAAACACAAACTGACCTTGCAACCATTTACGCTACGGCTGTAGTGGTTAAGTTCGATGAATTTTCTGATGTCAATAAGTTGAACAACCCTGACCTCCACCGAACCCTCCCATTGAAAAATGTGGGGAGGATGCCGCCTCCCCTTCGGTGTGATGCGCCTGCTACCAACCCGCTACCACACGGGTCAGCACATTACGTGGGTTACTTCAGGCCTTCGAGGTAGATGGCCAGTTCGTTCAGCTTGCCTTGCTCAAGCCCGGCAATGCGCTGGGCGCCGAGTTCGGCAATCTTGTTCTTCACCTTGTCGGCACCATGCGTGCGGGCCACGACCGTTGCGATCTGCTGCACTTCGGCTTCGGTGTAGTTCTTGCCGGTGGCCGGGGTGACCGTCTCGAAAGCTTCCGGTTCTTCAGTTGTGGCAGGCTCGGTGGCCGGGGCTTCAGCTTGGGCTTCGGCAAGACCGGCTTCGTTGCTGGCCTGTGCTTCGGCTTCAGCCGCTGCAACGCGGGCGTTCTCTGCGGCCAGTGCTTCGGCAGCGATCTCTTCCTTGCTCCGGCGGCGGCGCTTCGGCGGCTCGGTGCCAGCGGCAGGTGCGGCAGCCGCGGTGACTTCCGGTTCCCGCAGGTCGCCTTCGTCCGCCGGGACGGTGATCGTCGGGAAAGGGGTGCCGGAAGATACCGGGGCGCCGCGGCCGAGGGCCAGTTCGCGGGTGAAGTTGCTGGCAGCGATGAGTTCGTTGGCGGTGCTGTCACCGTCGATGTGGATGGAAATGTTCATCAGGGTTCTCCTGTTATGGAAAGAAAAAAGGTGGGTGCTCAGGTCGTCAGCCCGAGTGAAGTGTGACGCACACCCGTAGAGGGTTTAGGCTGCCAGCTTGTCCTGCTGGCTGGCCGCTTGCTTGGCCTTGGCAGCGGTGACCAGTTCGCCAGCCTTGAGGGCAGCAGCGGAATGATCGGCAAAGCGGGTGGCTTCGGCGCGGTCGGTGACGTGCTCGTAGCCGTCGGCCGTGACCTTGATGTACTTGCCGTTCAGGGCGTTGGTCAGGATGACCTCGCCATTGCGGGTTGCCGGGTCACTGCCGTAGCCTGCAGCCGGTTCAGACGAGAGGGGGTAGTTGGCATTGCTTTCGATTGGTCCCACGGTAGTTCTCCTTGATGTTGGGTTGAGTGCGAAAGGGTTCGACACTCAGAATGTTGCGGCGTTCTTTTCTTCCCACTCGGCGACGAAGTTCTTGATCGCCTCGCGGGCCTCGGCACGGGCTGCGGCTGGGACGAAGACCCCGGAAAGCTGAACGTATCCAGCCTCCCGCTTGCGTTGGACAAAAGCTGTCTGTCTTTCAGATGCCGTCTTCAGGATTCGGGGTGCTCGTGCCACCTTCACCTTCGGCGGCGTTGGCTGCTTGCTGTTGGGCATTGTATGCGGCCTCCACTTGATCGGCTTTGTCTGCCATGTCGCGCAGGAAAGTACCGAGGGTTGGGAAAGGCTGGTCGAACGACTGGTTGATGTAGTCCAGTGCGAAGAACAGCGTGGCGAAGAGCGGGCCGGACTGCTTGCGGAACTTCAGTTCAGTGACACCCGCGTCGTCAGCCGTCAAGCTGAAGAAGAACTTGGTGTCGTCCTGTTCCGGTTGCGCCGCATCGTTGGTCGCGACTTCTTGGTTGATAGTACCGCTCATCAGTTGGCCCCTTGGGTGGAGTTGGAATCGGTGTCGCTGACCTTGGGTTGTTGCTTCTGAGCTTCGCTGAACTTATGGAACAGGGCAGCAAGCTTGGTGGCAGTGCGTTCAATGCTGGCCTTGCGCTCGGGGTCGAGTTCTTCTTTCGGCTCGCGCTCGGCATCTCTGAACTTATGGAACAGGGCAGCAAGCTTGGTGGCAGTGCGTTCAATGCTGGCCTTGTGCTCGGGGTCGAGTTCTTCTTTCGGCTCGCGCTCGGCATCTTCTTCGGCGATCTTCTTGGCGATGAAGTCCTTGATAGCTTGTTGGGCAGCGCGAACTTGGCAAGGCGTGACATCTTCGGTGCCGAAGAGCTTGACCTCGAAACCTGTGTCGGTTTCATAGACATCGACGCGGAAGTTCGGGCGAACCTTGCGCTCCGGGTTCTTCTGAGCCAGCGTCATTTCGATGGCGAGCAAGGCGCCGCGCGGATCGGTGACCGGGTGATCCTTGACGATCTGCTTGATCTGCTTCAGCTTGGAAATGGCCATTGTGCTACCTCCTGTTGTGTTACTGAGTGATGTTTTGCTACAGAAATTGAAGTATAACCGTTGATGCCTTGTTTGTCAAGGGGTGTTATACAGAAAATCTTACGGGGAAAGGACTACCCGACTTGACCGTGACCGACTTCGGGGTCTTGAGCGCACCCATCTCGGCCCGGGCCAGCGCCTCGGCGGCAGTCACAGGGACCGACCCGCCTTCAAACTTCTGGCGGCGCAGCCATTTACCCGCATCTCGGTTGGCCACGCCCGCCGAGTGGTGCCATATGTTCAACCACTCGGTCGCCACCGGGGCTGCCCGGCCGGGTGACATGTACTTGGCCACGAAGGCTGGCGCCCCAGCTTGGGTGGTGCGGACCTCGTACTCGACACGCTCGACTGGGTGCGTGACAGTTCCATCTGGATTGCGAACTGCCATGCTGATGATCAAACCTGTGATCGGATTGAACTGCTGACCGTTGTCGTGCTCCTGAAATTCAAATTCAAAACTGCACGTGGGGCATAGTTTCAGACCGGCCAAACATATCGCAAAACAATCAGGGCAGATTTTTGTAGGCGCTTCACCTGCCCTGAGCTTAGGTGCGTTGCCTGATATTTCATTGATCGGCCCGTGATGATCTGTGTTGCCCACGAAGTCAGCAACCAAGCAGTCATGTTTGCCCGGGTGTAAGCGCATCCCGCGACCTAGTGCCTGAACATGAACTCGACCTGACAGAGTGGGGCGAAGGATTGCAAGCCCGCTCAGGATGGGCGCGTCCCAACCAACCAATAGCACATCGACACCGACAATGAACTTCAGCTTGCCAGTACGAAATGCTGCGATGATTCGGTCGCGCTCAGCGGTCGGCGTATCGCCGAGCACCATCTCGGCTGACTGGCCGCGCCGTCGCAGCGCGTCACGAATATGCTCAGCATGTGACACACCCGTAGCGAACACACCAACCGAAGAACGCTCAGCAAAAATCGCAACGATCTCGTCGGCAACCTTCTCGTTCAGTTCATCCACATCAACCGCAGCCTGCAATTCCGCTTGCGCAAAATCACCTGTGCGGGAATCAACTTTGACCCCGGTCGTGTCGAGATGAACGCACCCTTGATACGGGGTGAGCGGTGACAGGTAACCGTCGCGCAACAGTTCAGAGATTGTGATCTCAGCCCCGATGCCGGTGAAGATTGCTTTGTCCGCCGACACTAGATGCAAAGCTGTGCGGTTGGCGTCGCCGAGAAAGGGTGTCGCTGTGCAACCGAGCACCCGCACGTCAGGGCTGCGCTCACGCACCTCATCAATGAACTCCTTGTAACCTTTCGATGCGTATTCGCACTCATCGATCGCAATGTAGCTGACCTTCGGAAGAGACTTTACCTTTTTCCGAATGGATTGAAAGCCCGCCACAGTTACTCGGTGCAACTCCTTTCGCCCGAGCCCTGCAGAAAAAACACCAACGTTCATGTGGGACGGTAGCTTACTTGCTGTCTGGGCAACAAGTTCGCGGCGGTGGGTGATGATGAGGAACATCCCTGAACTGCTTTTCACCAGCCGCTCAGCCAATGCCGCAAGCATAACAGACTTACCTGCGGCGCACGGGGCGACGAGGATCGGAGCGGCATTCGGATAGTCATGCAAATGCTTAATCAGCACAGAGACAGCACGCTCTTGGTACGGGCGTAACTTGATGTCGCTCATTGTATTGCTCCACAAATCAGTGAGACAGCCGCATACAAAGCACTGTTGGATAAGGCGCGGAACTCGGTGCAGCCATCAAACCCTTGAAACTCAGGGTCTTCACCGAGGATCAATAGTTTCTTTTCAAGGTCGGTTGCTTTGCATTGTACAGGTTCGCAACAGATCAATTCGAAATCGAAACCGGACCCCGCTGCAACCTTCTCAATACGACGAGTGCCGAGACGGGCACTGGTGATGCCGATTTTATAGACAGGGTTTCCGTTGTAGTATTGACCGACCGCTTGCCAGATGTAGATGGCATCGTTGTCGGTGCGCTCAAGGCTAACAGGGTGAATTTTGTCGAGCAAGTTTCGCGACGAAGCCGCTTCAAATGCTGTCAAACTGTAGCGATGAAACTCAGATCGACTTTTATATTTTGAACCTTCCATGATAACAGCTTCATCAGTTGTCCAGTCACCATATTTGCTAGGGTACAGTAGGTCAAGCAACCCTCTTAAGCGAGCAGCACGATAAGCTGACCCGGACTTTTGTTGAAACTCTGTACGACCGGAATACTTTTGCCCTTCACTGAGAACATCTTCATCATTTGACCAGTCCTTCTTCTTACTAGGGTAAAGCCTATCCAACAAATTGCGCTTGCGTGCGTGCGTGTATGCTGCATTTGATTCTTTTTCAAACTCACTGCGGCACGAATATTTCCGACCCTCAAGCAGAACATCTTCATCCTTTGACCAGTTGCGATTTTTGCTTGGGTACAGTTGATCCAACAGGTTGCGCCTTGACGCCTGTTTGTAGGCAGCTTGTGATTTACGACTGAACTCGTTTCTGCTTGCGTAAGCAGCGCCCCTCAAAAGAATTTCCTCATCAGTAAGTTTTCTCATCCTAGAATTCCTCCATCTCAAAGGTGCGCCCGTTGTAGCGCGTGTCGATCTTCAAAAATCCCCCGGTGCTGGCCGACCCGGTGACATGGGTGCTGCCGAACTTCGGGCTGAACTTCAGGCTCAGCATCACAATCGGTTGCTCCGCTTCCGGGACGCCGGGCTGGAAGCGGCCACCGCGCAGCATCATTGCACCCTTGGCCACCACGAACCCGATGTCCTTGTTGAAGACGAAGGCTTGCTCGCGTTCGCCTGTTTCGGTGAGCAGGAATTCAATGTCCCAACCCTTGCCACTCGGGCGGCGCACCGCCCATAGAAGCACGACGGGATAACGCCCTGTTGGTAGTGCCATTACAAACGAACCCCGCCGAACTCAAGGAATACGTCTTGGAGCACCGACTCATGGTAGGTCTGAACCTCGCCGAATCGCGGGTCACTGGTCTTACCAATCATGATGTCGCGTGCCCGACTGAGCGATGAAGCGCGACGCCCGAGCACCGATGCAGTCGCCGTATCCAACTTCATTTTCGGATTGAGCGTATTGGCATAGCCGATGATCGTGAAGAACTCCTGCTGAGCCTGCACCTTCGACTCGATCATTGCAACCTTGGTTTCGAGAGCCGATTGCTTTTGTTCGAGAGCCAACACAGCCCGCGCCGAAGCGATCACCATCTCCATCGCAGACATCGGCTTTGTTTCAAGCGCGGTCATGCGGTCGAAGACCTTGGCTTGCAACTCGTAGCTGTAACTCATTGCCATGAGGCACGCCTCGCGCTTCGGGAAGTTGTAGCAAGGATAACTCTGCTTGTTCTGCGGGTGAATATAGGTTGCCGAAAATTCGGCACACCCCTCTCCAAGAACTTGGGGCACTTTATCAAGGAAATGTTTGTGCTGAAGGATGGCGTCACCTTCCTTGCGAGCCTTGTTGATAAACTCAACCATGTCAAGGCTTGACATGGTTACTGCGGGGGTTGTTAGTGCGTTCATTTTGATTTCTCCTGTTACACCGTCACATCATAACACAGTCTCTGCCGTTCCGTCAATAGTAACGGGGCGTGGTGCTTTTTGTTGCGACTGTCAGCCGCGTGTTCAGCGAAGCGCCTCTCGGGAGAGCGACTTGTCAATCCAACATATTGCTTGCCTGAAACGAAGCAGGTCAAGAGATACACAGCACCCATTATTTTACAACCTCACCCTCGATGTCTTTTATTTGAACATGATGTCCGCCCAAATTCTTTGGTTCCCATCCCATATTTATGGAAATTGTAGCCCCCGCAAGCAAGCCCGGCTGCACTGCATCAAATCCTCTGAGGGTGGCGAGTGCTTTACCCGCGGCAACCCTGTCAGAGTGCTTGGCGTTCGGGTCCAGCATGATTGAACGGTAGGACATTTCAATTTCGCAAGCCTCGGTCTTTGTCCATTCACGAATCTCGGAGCGGTACTCTTCGATGGCGTCGCGCACCTCTTCGAGTTTGAGAAGAAGCCTTGCCTGATACGCAGGCGCTTCCGGCTTGATGATGTTGTCGTACTCATCTTTCCGTGCAAAGGCTTGGGTGTATGCTTCGCTTGGCAGGAGGCCGTGTAGCACGATGAGTTTGACAAAGGTCAAAGCCTCGGGGCTGAGCAGTAGATCGGCGTCACGGCGGGCAGCCTTGATGTCGGCCACGCTTTCAAGGTGACCGCCGCCCGGGGCGTCGCTGAACCCAAGGAAAACTTGGTCAAATGTTTCGGTCATGCGAAGGTTTCCATTTCAAGTGCGAGCTTGCGCGCCGGGTTGTTTTCTTTCAAGCAATTGAGTTCGTGCTCAACAGACTGGCGGGTCATATGATAGACACCTGTGCAGGAAAATCCGGGGTCATAGTTTGATTCCAAAAACCAACCCTGTTCGCTACGCCTGACAGTTATTGTGCGAGCCTTTTCCATTTCAATCCAATCCGCGCAGCAGGTAGAAGGTGCGGGCGTTTTTCTCGCCGTCACGGTATTCGATTTCGAGTTCATCGATAAGTGCTCGTGCCGTCTGATATTCTTGGCTGGTGGTTGGCTTCCTCAAGTCACGCACCACAGCACGCCATGCGCGTGAGAACGAGCGCAGGGTGTTCGAGTCGCAGCTACCCTTGAACAGCGGCCCGCCCTCAAGCGTTGCCGGGCGCAGCTTGCCAAGCATATCATCGGAGACACGCCACTTGGGGGCGAGGCCGAGCGCAGTGTCGTTCTGCAGCAGGTGCTGGTAGAAACCCCATTGCGTCAGGTACAGGAACTTCTCAGCCCAGACAGCCAGTTCCATATTCACCTCGGTTGCCCGCGGGTCAGCGATCAGGGTGAGCAGGCTGGCCAGCACGGTGAGCTTGGTTTCAGCACGCACCCTGAGCGATTCGATGTTGGATTCGACATCGGTTCCGCGCACAGAATCTGGGGTTGGCCAGCGGTCGGCCGCGGCGATGAGCAGGTCGGAAAACTCTTTGTCCTGTGCCTTCGGCGGTGTGATGTAGCGCGCCTGCAGCCCGATGTTTTCAAAGTGGGCGACGATCTCTTGGGTCTTGTCTTCGCCGGGCATGACGGTGAAGAACTCCCGACCGGCAGGGCTATCACTGTCGCGCCACAAATCGTTCATGAACTTGGCGACCTTGCTGATGGTGTCGCTCAGGCTGCCGCCCACACCGATGCCGCGAATGCGCTTCAGTTTTTCAGCCGCGCGATCTTCAAAGCTGCGGTCCTGCTCATCCCGCTCGTCGATGCTCACGATCATGCGGGACATGAACCCGTCGTTCAGCATGCTGGCACCCACGTCGTTGCGCAGGAGCGCGGGCGTGCCCGCCAGATGAACCGCCATCCAAGGCGCGCTGAGTTCTGCCATCTGGCGTTGAACCTGTGCGCTTGGGCGGTACTTTGTGCCCGGCACACCCTTGTCGAACATCTGTTTCAGCATGGTGTGCAGGCTGCTCAGGTTCATATCCACTTGCCCGGCCTTGCCGATCAGGGATTCAGCCTCTTCTGAAAACACCAGTTGAATGTTGCCGCGCGGCTCAAAGAAATTCACCCACAGGGCGGTGGCCGAGAACAGTTTCGTGTTGCAGGTGCTGTTGCTGAACGCCGTCTTTTGCAGCACACCTTCGAGCATAGCAATGCCTGTCGATTTCCCTGTGCCCGCCTTGGCAATGTTCAGGAAGTAGGGGTTCAGCGCCTTCTCAGGTGTGATTTCTGAATCGCGGTAGAGCACGTGCGGTGAGAACCCCATCGCTGCAATCTGCACCAGACCCATGAGCATGGGTGCCGGGCGCAGCTTGTGATTCCATTCGTGCTCGCTCAATTCCCAGAACTCGGCACTGTTCTGGGTGGTCATGGCGGTGAGCAAATCCCTGAACTCGGCGAAGCGCGGGGTTGGCGCGGGCATGGTGGCAAGGATGGTCGCAGCGCCAAGGCGAATGCGCGCAGCCTCAACAGCGGCAGCTTGGCGCCGGTCGGCGGCGGCATCCAGTTCGGTCGTGTCGAAGACCTCAACCACGGGCGCCCCGACCATCTCGGTATAGGCGGCGCTGAGCGCGACCTTGGTGTCGAAGTCCAGATCGGGATCGTCCTTGATGGCGTGCCGCATGCGGCTCTGCTCAACCTCGACGGCCAGCACGGAATGGATGAACAGCTTCTGGCCGCCGCCGCGCTCGCGCACCCAACTGGTCAGCTTTTCCTCGATGCAACCGTCCTTGTACTTGGCGCTGCGCTTGGACCACTCGGTCAGGGCTTCCACCAGTTCGCGCTGCGACTCGGTGAGTTGCTTGGAATTCACGGCCCATGCACGGAAAGCCGCGTATAGCAGCGGTTGCCAGCGGGGGTAGTCCTCGACACGATCAGGGATCAGGTCGTGGCGCAGCGCCAGCAGGAACAGGGACTTCTGCTCGGGGCTGGCTTGGTCGCTGTAGATCGCGAACCGGTCGGCCGACTGCTTGGGTGGGATGGGTGCGATGCTGGCCACGTTGGCAGGCAAGGATTCACCGGCCGCCGGGACTTCAAGCAGAGCACCTTCAAACACTTGAACCTTGCGGTTGTATTCCGGGTTGCTGCTGACGAAGCGAACCTGCCCCGGCCGCCCGGACTCAGCAGCGAAGTTCCCATAGGGTCCAAGGATTGAGCGCAGTTTGGCGATGGCAGCGGCGTGCCCTGCGAGGTCGGTTCCTTGGCTGAACGGGACGGTCACAGCAAAGCGCCCGTGATTGCGCCATGTGTTGTGCGCCACGAAGCTGATGTTCTCACTTTCGAGAATCGCACAGACAGAATCGAAGTGCTCTTCGTTGAGCGGCGTGTCGAAGTCGAGGCAGGCTGCGGTCACGGTCTGGATATTTTCGTTGGCCCGGACGTTGCCTGAAAATGTAGCGCCGACGATGCCAAGGCTGGCCACCTTGTCAGAGGTAGGTGGTGCCTTTGAAACGAAGTCGGCCAGCGCCTTGACAGAGGGGAACTGGGTCTTGGAGACGTTGGATGTGCGGCCGTGTTGTTGCACTGAAAGGACGAACGCGGTGGCACTCATGAGCTTGACCGCCGTGAATTCTGAGGGAATTTGCTTCGCATTCTGTTTCCTCGACTGGCATCGACATTTTAAGGGAGGGTGGGGTGACGGCTACGGGATCAATCGCGGCCGTCACCCCGGAGCCGATGTCGAGGCGGCGAAAGTGAATTGTAGTTGGTGAAGATCAGAAGGTCAATCCCTTTGCATCGAACAGGGCGTCCTCGTCGCCGCTTTCATAGGCCTTGACCACCTGCCGCAGGCAGTGGCGCAGGTGGTTGCTGCTCGGCTTCCGGGCACTCATCTTCATCGTTGTCAGGGAACAGGCCCGGCTGCGGGGCTTCTTCGTCGTGATCTTCCCAGTGGCTCATCGCTGCCACACTTCCCGCAAATCTCTTTCAAAGCGATCAAGCGCCCGTTGATCGGCGTCATAGCGGCGATCTTCCTGACGCTGGTCCTCGTAGGCCCGGTCGCGGCGGCGCTGCTCGGATTGCAGGTCAAGCTGACGACTGGCTTGGCTCGGCGTTTGAAACGGGTACTGGGTGTAGAGGTCACCTTGGCGGCGCGGTTCGGCGTGCGCCGGGGACGGGGCGCAGAAACCAACGGCCAAGCCAATGCCGATGGCGGCGATCTGCAACTTGAATTCACAGAGCCGGGCGAATGCTTCGCGGGTGGTGATGGGGGTTTTCATTTCAGTCCTTTCGGGGAGTAGAGCGGTTCAAATTCCCACCAGTCTTTGTTGTATTTCGCGGGCTTCTCTTTGCGGGGAAATTGAGTATCTATCCCTTCCTCCACGCTTATCTGCATCCAAGCGACAGGTTCCCCGAGCCACGCCTTGAGCGCAGAGTCGCCGGGCTTGATTGTCATGGCGAGGAACAGTTCTTCCGGCGGCTGTTCGCCATAGAAGGCCAGTGCGGTGCAGGCATCAGTGATTAGCTCGTCCTTCATTGAGCAAGCGGCCTGAGCCTCGGCGAGTTGCTGGCGCAGGGACTCGACTTCATATTTCCACCCACCGTCAGCCAACGCTTCAAATTCTTCTTCATTCATTTCAGTCCTTTCGGGGAGTAGAGTGGCATGCAGCATTTGCCAACAGGGCAGTGACCGAGGCCTTCTGCTCCGTGATCTATGGCATATTGGCACCTGCCATCACTACGGCACGGTTGAGGCTCCCCCAGCCACGCCTTGAGCGCGTCGTCGTCGGGCTGGATGGCGAGTGCTTTCTGCGCTATCGGCGCCGGGTCCGTACAGCAGTCGTCAAGGGCGATCAGCTTAAGTGCCTCATCCTTCAGCTTGCACGCGGCCACGGCCTGCGCCGCCTTTTCCTTTTGCAAACGGACGGCGCCTTCCAGTTCTTCGATGCGCAGGGTGAGGTCTTGCGCATCGAAGACAAGTTCGGCCCGGCTCATGCCGAGCAGGCGGTTGGTCCGTTGGGTCGTTGTCTCGGTCGTTTTAGAATTCATGGTGGTGCCCTTCCTGTTCGTACTTCAGTTGCGATTTGAAGGCCTGCTCCCGGCATTCTAGCGCGAGGTCAGGGTAGTGCGCGGCGATCAGTTGCAGGATGCTCAGGCGCAGTTCCAACTGGCGCCATGCCACGTCGATGCCCTTCTTTTCGATGCGATGGAGAAGTGCGTCGTACGATGAATGATAGCCGCTTTGCTGGTGCAGGTTCTTCAGGGTCCGGTTCAGCGCCGAATGCCTCAGAAACCCCACCCGTTCCTTGTTTGTGACCGGGTAGTCGAGGTTGCCGTTGCGCGTGTCGAACGGGTTCGGGTTGATCTCGGCCGCCTTCTTCCGGCAGATGAGGACCAGCTTGTCGAGGGTTTCCCGGTCGATTAGGGCCAGCTTCAAATGGTAGGTGATGGCTAGGTCATCATCCTCATGCCAGTATGGAACCAGCACGCCCTTGGCGGCAGCTTCGCGCGCCGGGAGTTGCCGGGTAGGGCAAGGGTATTGCATGGTTACTCTCCTTTCAGGTGGTTGAGGGAATTGAAGTCGGCGACGTAGCTGGCCGTGCTTTGGCCGACGTACCGTGGGAAGAAGCGCAACCCCGGCCCTTTCGGGCGGGGGAAGCGGTAAGGGCGGAAGCGGAACATCATTCCTCCACGGTGCAGATGGCCACGTTGCGAACGATCTCAACATGACTGGAAAGGTGGGGCAGTCGGATGGTTTCGCCGGTTTCCAGATTCACCGCGAAGAGCGGATTTTCCTCCGAGTAGAGGCCATTGCTGGTGCCCTTCGGCACCTTCTGCTTGCCGATGTCGTGGCGGCAAAGGAGGAACAAACCTTCATGCCCCCTGCTTGGGATGCGAAACACTTCGCCGGGGGTCAGATGGCACAGCTTGATCGTGTTACTGGGTGAAAGTTGGATTTTCATGGCGGTCATTCTCCTTTTTCGATGCGATTGGTCAGGTCATCCCAGTAGCCGGGCACAGAGGTGTAGTTGCGCCAAGCGGCGGCGTGATCTGGAAAGCCCTTGCCGAGCAGGTACTGGTTGGTCAGGTCGGCACAGGCGAAGGCTTGCCACAGGGCGGTTTCAAAGCTGCCCGCGCGCTTGTATTGCCAGAAGTAGAGCGAGCGTTCGGCAGCGGTGATGGGGGTGGGCTTGGGCATGATTCAGGCTTCCGGGTTCAGGTCGCGAAGCGAACCTTCAAAGCAGGCGATGACGAAGTAGGCGTCCGGGTCGTCATGGTCATCTTGGGCGGCACATTCGCGCTGTGCCACTTCGATGGCTTGCGCCGGGCTTGGGGCGATGATATGGCGGCGGTAGGTATCCTGCCCGAAGGTGTGGGCCACGTCGTCAGGCAGCAGCAGGATGACGGTGTAGGTCAGCAGCGGGCCGGGCGTGGCGCCGATCTCAACCAGATTGGTCCGGGTGACTTCGAGTTCGCAAGCCGCGGCGGCACGCTCGGAATCTTCGGCGCTGTCCGCTGCATCGGCAAAGCCGACGGCCAGCAGGTCATCAAGCAGGCTGGAAATTTGCGTAAGGTTCAGAGCGCCTTCGGTGGCGATCGTCAGGGTTGTCTGGATAGTGCGGGTGGTCATGTCATTCTCCTTGTGTAGTGGCAATAACCCAGTCCCAGTAGCCGACGCGGGTGTCATTGTTTGCGACCTCGAACTGCCAGTCGGATATTGGGGCGTCAGGGTGTTCGCCCCAATATCCGTACTTGTCGATCAGTTGTTCAGCAGTCATCTTGATTCTCCTTTGGGCTGGCTCAGGTGGATTCCTGAGCCAGTGATTCAGTGTAACAGGTGCTGACAGGTTTGTCAAGTAGTGACGTTCAATGATTTAGCAGGGTAACATGTTGGTCAGGCGCGAAGTGCTTGAATACCGCACTGGTGGCGGCATCGACTGCACCTTCCTTGGTCTTACGGTAGATACCCTTGCCCGGTACTTGGACGTAGTTGCCAGCGCAGCAGGCTCCCCAAGTCAGCGGCACAAGGCTGCGCAGCAGGGCGCAGCCAGCGAGGATTTCGTCCTCAGTCGTATGCTTGGCGGCGAGGCGTTCAAGGATGGCGCCGAACTTGGCTTGATGCTGGTCAAGATCGGCGATCAGATTCTGCACGTGGCGTGCGATGATGTCGCGACGCAGCGCCGGGCTAAGACTGGTATCGGAAAGGCGAAATTCGATGGCTCCAAGTTCCTTGATGACGGCCAGCTTGTTGAAGTGGTTGCGGTTCATTTTGATGCTCCTTTTGAGGTTCGAGAACAAAGGCTCGGTGACTTGAGCCTTTGAGGTGAAACCTTGGTGTCAGGCGGCAACAATCAAGCCGATGCAGGCTGCGCGCACTGCGCAATAGCAGCGGCCGGAAATGATTGGCTTGCCGTAGCGCGTTCCGGTCCAAAGGATGCGACCGGCGGCATTGCCGTGGGCGACCATGACGAGGCCGTGGGCGGCAAAATCGGCGTCAGCCGAATGCACCTGCACGCCAGAGCCGTTCGGCAGGTGTCCAGCATAGTGGGAGGTCGGCACGGCGTAGGTCGGCGCTTGCAGGGCATCCCAGCGAATTGACGGCACGGTTTGAACTTGGACTTTGAATCCGGATGGCAGTGGGTGGGCGAGTTGCATGATTCAGTTCTCCAAAAGGCCGAGCGATTGAGCCGCGGCGAGGTTTATTGCCTTGAAATCGGTAGCATCGCCAGCATGACCGGCGCGAATCGCTTTTGTGAGCGCGTTGATACCTGAAAGCCCACGGCGTTCGATCAGCACGGCGGCAAGGGCATTGCGCGCCACGGCCAGAAGGGCTTGGTGGCCGCGTACCGGTGTTTTAATACCACGGGCACGGGCAAGCTGATTGGGATCAACCTTGCGCCACAGCGCGCCGCTTGAGTGGATGGCCGCGGCAACATCGTCCGGCGTGACTTGGATTTGAGCTTTGGGCATTTCAGATGCGCTCCACAGTGACAAAATGGGTGCGGTAGGCGTTAGTCCAAGAAATGCGAGCAGCGCCACCAGTGAGCAGGAAAGAATGGTCGCCGATTTCACAACCGTCGGCCAGCAGGAAACCACGGACAAGCGCCACGGCGGCGTCATTCGCTTGCCGGGCATTTTCCAGCACTACACCGTGCGGCTTTCCGCCGGTGCGTTGCAGGGTCAAAATTACTTTGGGCATGGTTGGATTCTCCGGTTGATTGAGATCAAAGGCGTCTCGGCAAGGGCTCGGTGTTTTGAGCCCTTGAAATGAAACCTTAGACTGGCTTGTTGCGGCCGGTGTCATAGTAGCAATCGGCATGCTCGCGTGGTGCCCAGCTTGGCAGCAGGAAGTATTCAGGATTGAACTTGCCACCCCAGTCGGCCGCCTTTGGTCCGAGCAGGTGCCCGGTGCCATCCACGGTAAAAGCGATGCAATCCTGATTGAGCAGCTTGCAAATGTTATCAGCGATGTATTCCAGAGCCAGCAGATTATGCGGCAGTGCCTGAATTTCAATGACGGCCGTCGGTTCGCTCGCGCTTTCTTGCTGTTCGGCGCGGATAGCTTCAGCAGCGAAATACACAGCAGCGGCAGATACCGCTTTGCCGAAAGCGCCCGGCGCCTTGCGGTCAGAGCCAGCATTGAAGAGCCCGATATTGATGATGATGGTAAGGGGAAGGCGATTTTCAAAAGACATGATTTACTCCGGTTGATTGATTGGGTGCCACAGTTCCCATTATAGGGGATGAATTGGGTTTGTCAATAGGTGACGGTGATTTATTTTGCCATGGTTGATACTCCTTTGAAGTGTTAAAAGCCAGTAGGGATGATGTAACCCTGAATCTTGAGGAACTGGATGGCTTCCGGCATATCGTGCTTCATGGCGGAATAGAACGGCCGATTATCTTGGCGAACGCTGAGGAACGCGCCATGCCGGGGGAAAGCTTGATCTACCACAGGGTTAATGTGGGCGGTCCGGCCAGCAATGTGACTATGGTTGAATTTCATGGTTGGACCTATTAGCCGACGAAACGGTTGAAAACGAAAGCAGCGGCACGGGCGAAAGCAGTATTGAAGCTTACGCCGGTTTTCAGTTGCTTCCCCAGTTCGCGGTCAAATGCCCACTTGGCGCCATGTACCGCAATATTGGATTTGTGCTGGAAATTCATGGTGGCTACTCCTTTGGGTGGTTTTCACTGGCTCGGAATTGAGCCAGTGAGTGAATTGTAGGGCTTGGTTTGTTCTTTGTCAATAGGTGACATGAAATATTTTGCCAACGTGTTTAAAAGATGATGGGTTGCGCAAATCAACTCGACGGCGCTCCTTTGGTTCCCATGTAACGCCTATATCGGCTAACAGGTGTTCGGCCGCTTTGTATGCTTGTGTTTCTTTTTCTTCCCGCAGTGCGCGGACAATGACGGCGCCAAGGGGTGAAAATTCGCGCAGTGCGTTGTTATCACACTTACCGGCATAGAAAGGTGCCCCGTGCTTAAAAAGATGCGCGAGCAGGTCAGCATGTATTGCAGTCAGAATTGCGGCGTCCGGTGTTTGATGCTTTGGGCCTTCCGTGTTTGCTTGTTCAGCGAAACGGTGGTAACCGTTCCCGATGGCGACGTGTTCAGCGGCAATAGCATAGGCGGCATTTGCTTTGTTCAGGTTTATATCGGGCAGCCTCGCTTGTTGCGCTTTCAGCTTCCGAGCTTCTTTGGTTCGCTGGTCCATTGTTTTATTACCCCTTGTCGAAGAAAGTGCGCGAGTTGCAAAGGCCATCCTGATATTCGATGTTCAACGATTCCAGAACGCTTTCAGCCTCAACCCTTTCCGGTGAATTGGTTGGATAGCGAAGGTAAGAAAGCAGCTTGCGCCAATTGCCGGACGCCCGGTTAAGAACGGTAGAAGACGCGCCGTTTGTATAACCCTGTTTGATAATATCAGGGTTGATAGCGGCACGTTTGCGATTGCGGATAGTTCCCATTTTTGAAGCCCCTTTTTGGTAAGTGAGATTTGACTATATCAGGTTCAGGTGGTTTAGTCAAGCGGCTTTTCTGTTCGGGCACCTGTTCGGGCAGTGTTCGGGCAGTGAGTGCCCGAACAGAAACACCTTTATAATCAATAACTTGGAGCCTGTTCGGGCAGTTCGGGCAGTTCGGGCAGGTAAGGGTACGCAACTGGAAAAGGAAACCCCGGTGGCCGGTCGGACTTAATTACTTGTAAAGTATGAAAGTGTTACACAATTATATATACATTAGTAGAAATCCGTGTCACTACTTGACATCAATACTTGACAAGTTAAAAAGGGCTGAAAATGCGGTTTCTTACGTGAGAGATATTTATCCTTTTCAGCCTTCCCAGTTGTATAAGGTGCCCGAACTGCCCGAACTGCCCAAACTCAGTATCCATGCGGGTTCTAGCTGCCCGAACAGGTGCCCGAACAGGTGCCCGAACTGCCCGAACAGGATTTTCCGCCCCCAAAAGGCGCCGCCCCCATTGCTGAGCCTTCCCATTTGCGCCCCGCTATACCTTGTCAATGCTTGATGCCCCGCCCCCTCGGTGTCAATGCTTGATGCTTGTTCGGCTTGTCGGTTGTTCGGTTGTTTGGCTGGTCGGTTGCTCGGTTGTTTGATGTTGTGCTTGTTTGGTTGGTAGGTCGATTTGGCCGGAACTTGTGGGACTTGGGCCATACCCCGCTTTGGGTTTAGCTTGGGAATTTATGGCGTTCATCCCAGAGACAGAGCAAAAATTTAAAACGGTGTCACCACCTAACAGATAAAAATAAAATTTGACTTTTGCCCACCAGTTTGCTATACTGTTTCCTGATTTCAAAAAGGAGAAGACGATGTTTCGATACTGCAACGCCTGTGGGTTTGAGACGGACCACACCTCGAGCAACAACTGCAAGGTGTGCAGGGTTGCCTACTTGAAGGCGTACCAAGCAAAGAACAAGGAGGCGATTGCAGCCCGGCGACGCGAATACAATGCTGCCAACAAGGAGACCAACGCTGCAAGGATGAAGGCTTGGGCGGCGGCAAACAAGGAGAAGCGTGCTGCTGACAATAAAGCCTATGCTCTAGCCAACAAGGAGGCGATCAAAGAGTACCGTCGCATTTATCGAGAGAAAAACAAGGAGGCGATCAAAGCCAAGAAGGCGGCCGACTATCAGAAGAACAGGGATGCTGAACTCGCACGTCGGGCAAAATTTCGCAGGGAGAATCCTGAGCGCATCAAAGCGCAGTCGAAGTTGGACATGCTGCGACATCCGGGAAGATACAGAACAAATGGTTTGCGAAGAAGGTTTGCTGAACAGCAGCGTGTTGTTGCGTGGGCTGACAAGAAAAAAATCAAAGCGATCTACCTGCAAGCGGCCGAGTTTCGTGCCGCCGGGATCGATTGCGAAGTGGATCACATCTACCCGCTTAGGGGCAAGACTGTTTCTGGGTTACACTGCGAATTCAATTTGCAGATAATCAGCACGTATGAAAATCGTGCCAAGCAGAACAGGAGCCCCGACCACCATGACCACCCAACCCCAGACAC
>Ga0209507_1001186_pt1 | contig 21729 bp, 25 predicted proteins | sample AD_UKC028_MetaG_FD_184414 | JGI IMG/M metagenome (GOLD analysis project Ga0209507, IMG submission 184414) | Active sludge microbial communities of municipal wastewater-treating anaerobic digesters from USA - AD_UKC028_MetaG (SPAdes) (version 2) | ecosystem: Engineered > Bioreactor > Anaerobic >...
GAGATTGGCTGGTCGGGAGTTGCCCCTGAGCCAAACGAGAAGATTTATTACTCGCACTTCTCGTCTTATCCTGTTTTTTACTCTGCTCCCACCCCTCGAATTTACGAAGTGCGTTGACGTATGGAGCCCCAAATTGCAAAAGTGCTTGTTGAGTTTGGTATCCCTGTTGAGAGTACCACTCGACAAAATTCTTGTGCCGCTGTCCCTCGGGCGCAAACTTACCATTCTTTACTGGAGGGATAATTTCCTCCAATGTTTCAGGCGGAAAAACTGACAAAACCAACTGTTGCCCAAAAGCCTCAGTTAGCTTATTTGAAATTGGATCTAGGTGTGGACGAAGAGTTGCTTCGTCCAACGGTGAAAACTGAATCGCCTCTGTCAAAGCTGGAACCAAAATTTCAGCCAGTTTAGGGTCGTAATCCTCTAAAACCTTTTTAAGCTTATCGGCATTAAAAGAGGTTCTTGACCCAAGCGACTTCTCTAGTCCAGTTAATCTATCCTGAAATTGTGAAAAATTCCCATTAAACCTAGACTCAAGCCCATTGATGTAATCAGGAAATTCTGAAACACGTTGAAGCCTAGAGTAAACATCGTCTTCTGTAAGGTCACGAAGATAAGTAGCGGTTTCACTACCATCCTCGCCACCCTCATCAGGAGTACTATTTTCGTTTACGTCTTCTTCAAATTCGTTAGGGGTATCATCGTTCATTTACATTTTCCTTAAATTGCTGTATTAGATTTAATAATTCACCAAGCCGGCCACGTAAAGCTTCAGTTGTTGGGTGGTCAGTCCCTGGTACAGCAATCCTCTCGCTAATGATACTAGCACGTTCTTTTAAAAAGTGCAATAAGCGTACAGGATCAATATACCAGACACCTCCTAATTGAATTGAAAACTCTTTCATTGTAACCCCAAAATGTTAAGTGCAGACTTTACGTCTATTGGGTTTTCTTCCTCAATATTTTCTCCAAGGTCTTTAGGAACCGCCGGTGTATTTGGAGAAATTACTTGAGCAGTATTACTTCGCAACTTCTCTTGCACAAGAGCAGTATCTGATTTAAGTTGAGCCGCAGCGTGTGCCTGCTCTAGCGACAACTTTTTAAATTGTGCTTCCAATGCTAACTTAAGCGTATCAACCTCTTTCTTTAGGTCCGCCTTGTAAATCTCTGCTTGTGCTTCAACTTGTGCTGCAATTACTTTGGGGTCAGGTTGTTGTGCAGCTTGTTCCAACTGAGCCCGTTCTTCCTCAGTAATTGCCAAGGATTCAATATCAATCTGGAAACCCTCTAAATAAATCTGCATCCATTTCTTAGGCGAGATTCCATAAACAGGTTGTAATACCTGCTGGCCAATTTGCAATAGTGCTTGCTGCTGTAATTCTTTAACGATAAGGGTAGTTGAGCCTAAAGGCTCCACAACAGCATCGCCCTGTGCTTCTTCAGGACCATATAATTGTACCCACTCATAAAAATCTTCCAACAACGGCTTACAAACTTTATCATCCCATTCCTTAACAATAAGACGCAAGTTAGTAGCAGAATTATTCATTAACTGTTGAGACACACCTACAGCATCTGTTACTGGTTGGCCCTGCAACAGTAAACTTAATCCGGTTGTGCTTTCAGCCATCTCTAACCAATACCGAATTACTGGCATAATAGTGTCAAGGTAATTAGGAAACTCTAAAAACGACATTGCGTTCTTAGCTTCCGTCATGGCATCTATACCTGGCAGACCAGACTTAACCCGCCACCGCTTATAAGGGCGGAGCTTCGTATCCTCCCCGTCGATTGGCTCAATAAGCCCATCCATTTCCAATACCTGCGGCCCAACACTGTACCCCATATTATCCATAAGGGCTCGAACAGAAGCCGTTAGTCCGCGTTGGGGAGTCTCCATTTGCTCAGGAATTCCAATCCCCGCCCAAGAATCATCGCGAGGTTCCCAGCGCAACATTCTATAGGGGAAACGCACCTTTTCCAACGGGTACGGTGCGATCTTTATAATCCTGTCATTTACCAGCGTTACAACACCAAACCCCAAAGAAATTTCTTCATCCTTGTCTTTCCACTCAATCATACCAGTTCGTAACCACAAAGAATACGGCTTGTTAGTTTCTTTACTTTTATGAGCCCCATCTCCCGCCGGCCCTTCTTCAAGTGCCAACTTTATAGCATCAGGAATGTAATTAGGGTCTTTTGCCATATCCTGTAACTGGTGCCGAGTTACTTCGGGAATTTTCTCAAAGAAAAACTTCCCATTTTGAATATCAGTTCCACACTCAGGGTCAGGGTAACAATTCTCTACCCTGATACATTCAATTTGTGGAGTATAAAACAACATTGTTTCCAATTCTTTTAACAGCAGATTTGCTGTTACCTCATCCGTAACAAGCGGAAGAAGGTCGAGTATTTTTTGAGTATCATTCCCAACAGTTCGTTCCTTCGGAAACGGCCCTTTAATTACGCCAACCCCAACAATCCCAGATTCAATTAACTGCCGGCGCACCACACCGGCCCAGTCAGATTCCTTAAGCCAATCTTTTATAATTAATTCTGCTTTGGCTATAGCAGCCTTTGCAGCTTCAGAGTCCTGTACCTTTACAGCAACCTCCGGCAATACCGTTAAAATTTGCTGAAGTACAGTTGGGTATTTGTTAAGTACACCCAAAGTAGTTTGCAAATCACTTACTGGCGTAGCCCGCAAAGACCAGGGCATCTTGCCTGTCGGAAGTAAAATATCAGCTACTCTCGCAGTGCCAGCATTAGTATACGGGCGGGTAATGTTTACTAAAACCGTAGACCGATCAGAGTCGGTGTTTAACCGCATAGCCGTAATAGACGAGTTTAAAGTCTCCCCCTTCTCGTACTCACTTCCCCCTTTAACAGCACCGTCTACGCCTTTGTACTGGTTACGAGCTGCCCGCCAGATGCTATCAAGATCTTTCCTGCCGTTTATAGCTCGCCGGCGCTCTTCACAAAGAGTAGAGACAAGTGCAACTAAAGAATCGTTCTCAGGTAATTTCATAATAATAACCAATTAGTTAAAACAATATTTTATTTCAGTATGAAAAGCGAATAATACTACATGCAGTGTACTCGCTTCGCTCGGAGGCTCACTCGCTTCGCTCGGAGTTAATACCCCATTGTGGCGTCTAAAGGCCGCCAACCAGCCCTACCTTGATTTAACCCTAATTCATTGTGATTGTTTTGCATTGAGATTGCTTTTGCCCTTGTAGGTGTAAAAGTTAGCACGAAGGCATCAAAGTGGTCCGGCGACCGCGAGGCATTCTTTTCCACCTTTGACCGTCCAGTTGCAAAACGTGCCCGATACTCATCTTTAGACTCAATTAACAACAACCCACCCTTACTCTCAAATTGAATTGCACCAGCCTGTGTAATAAAAGTTTGATTGTTTGGAAGAGAGATTTCCAAATCCTCTATATACTCTACTGCTTGGGTGTGTAAAAAGGCCCGCAGATTGTAATGCTTACCGTCTGATAGTTTTGCACCTGTATGAATAGCCCGTGTAATTGAGGCAAACGGCCCGTATTTTAACTGGTCAGCGGCTGAACCGCCTGGCCCGTCCCTTTCAATCGCAATAAGTTCAACCGGGCCGGTGTTTAACAACCGGCGAACTTTTTGCTCAATAAGTCCGGCTAACTGTACACCATCCATTTTCTTGTATGTTTCAGGTTCAACCGAAAGTCGGCCACGTCTTGCCCAAAGCACAATCTCGTCATTACCCATTCCCGCCGCGTCTACCCCAAGCCGCCACGGTGTTGTATTCGGTTGGATAATGGAACCCGGCGGACGTGCAATAGCTTCTTTAAGTTTCTCTTGATTGATTAAATTGTTTGATACTGAAGCAGCATAATTCCGATCCACCTGGGAGGCCAAGGTAGTTGGTAATAGCTCAAGTTTTTGTTTCTTGTACCAAGGTTCTTCTTCTGGAGGAAGCGTTGGATTCTGTCGTTTACGTGGATCGTCTTTCCAATCAAATATAAAAACCTGTTCTTTAGGTAAAAATTGGCGCAACCTGTAAAATAAATTCCCAATCCCGTTAACAGTTGAAATATAAATTCGGCAGTTCGTATTCGCTGATAATGCTGACTCTGCCATATCAGGGTGTTCTAAGTGAGCGAATTCGTCCACGAAGTAGCAACCGGCCCGGCCACCTCTACCAATCTCATCACCAATCTCACCTTTAATAACAGAGTTATTATTTAGGTTTGGAACTGTACCCCACTTACGACCCGCCGTGTGATTAGGGGCGAGAAACTCTAAAGGTAAATGGTCAATAAAAGTGCGAACCTTCCAAAATATCGAGTCAGGGTCGTGGTCCCCATTATCTACCAACTCCTTTTTTCTACTCCCAAACCCCACAACACTTGAAGGGTAGAACAACCAAATGCACGCAGCACACGCAGCACAAAGCCAAGTAAATCCTACGTCACGAGACTTCTCGCCCAAACCCCGGCGGGATTGAATATAAGACTCATACACCCAATTAACAAATTCCTCCTGACGGGGAAAGAGAATAAAGGGTGTGTATTTTTCTGTTTGATTTCGTGGGTCGTAAGTCATTCCCCAATCATTTATAAAATCTACCCAATGAGTTGAGTAGTACTTCATTAGTCTGTCAAATGAACTTGGGTTCTTACGAAGGCGCGTAAGAGCATCAAGACGAAACTCAAACACAGACTTATAATCAGGGTTTGTCCAATCAAAACTTTTAGGGTCAAAGGTACTACTCATCTTCCCAGCCTTCTGTTATAATTGTTAAGGCCCGGCGGGGTGCGTTTCTTTCTGTTGTTCTTAACACATTTGACTTTAATACATTCGACTCAGGTTGCTCATCACTTTGAATATACCCGCGTTGTTTAATTAAACGAATATAAGTTTCTACTGGGTCTTCTTTGTCATGTTCAGAATCTGAACGTGCTGCACCAACCACATTAGATGATAATAAAACTTCCTTTCTATCGTTAAAGAATTGCACAGAAGGGGACCCAATAGGCTCATCCGGGTCGAAGTCGGGAATGTTTTTTAACATAAACATCGGCCCGGCAGCGTTGCCAAACCCAATCATCTCCTCATAACAAGAGGAAACTGTCATCATACAACGACTTATTACATAGCGTAATTCGGGAATACGCTGCCCCAACCGAATTAACGAAGTCGGGCCGGGTAAACCTACTGCAAGCGCAAAACCAGTTATTGTTGGCCGAGTGTCTGTATCAGCACATTCTTCGAAGTACTGGTTTGCAAGCTCTTTAAAATGGTCTACGTTTTTCGGCGGGGTCACGTCTGCCGGGCGGCGTTGCCAAGCGGGAACGCGTTTAGTGCGCGCTTCTATTACATCCATAAATGCAGTACCGAATTGGGTTTTATTTCGTTAAAATTATTTATGTATTCTGGTATGCCTGGCACAAGATTACGAACTATTGTAATAGGAAAACAATTTATTCCAAAAATGCCCAAAAACTTCAAGTATTTATTTAATTGTTCTTTTGTGTCTACGTAAGTTAATTTTACCTCAACTAAAATTCCCTCTTGACCTGGCCGTTCTATAATAAAATCTGGCTGGAAGTGGCAAACTTTTTCTTCTTTTTCTTCTTTATTTTTGTACTCAAACCATTGGTGATCCCACAGCTTCCAACCTGCTGCATCGCAAGCCCGGCGAAGGAATTTACCTACTTTCCGCTCGTATGCGTGACCACGAGCGCGGGTTCCGGTTGAACAGCTTTTGCTGAACGGGGGTGCTGAACAGGGAACTACAGCACCAGACGGAACAATTTTTGTTATTCTTTCCTCTGTTCCTCTGTTCCTCTGTTCCTCTATTCCTCTGCCTCTTTCCCCTGTTACGCGGAGGCGCAGGGCGGCCAACGCGGGAGCCCGCCGGGCTTCAACGGCGAGGCTTTCTGGTTTGGTTGTTGGGAGCATTTTATTGGGGGCCTCGTTTGTTGGCCGGCCGGCTGGGGGTGTTTCTTTTGTACATTGCACATTGTGCATTGTACCATAATTTTAGGAAAAGTCAACTAAAGTTAATTAACAGTTCCAGTTAATTGTTTGAGTCCAATTAGTTTAGAATTTGGGAGTATATCGTACATACAGATTCTAAAGTCAGTTAGTTTAGAACTTGAGGGCTATAGTATATACGCAACCTCAAAAACAATGGGTCGGGGGTCAAAAGATTTAAACGCACGAGAGAATTTTGCCCCAAACCACTGCCCCAGAGTATACTATTCATGCGCCCATGCCCATACCCGTGATGCGCCCATGCCCATGCCCATACCCGTGATGCGTTTGGTATGGTATATGCAACGCGCGCGTGCGTGCGCGTTCATTATATACGCCCCTGGCCCGTGCGCCCATGCGCCTTGCCGTTATGCTGCATAATACATGCCATGCAGCCTATCGTATGGATGAAATAAAATAATCATTTCGTACATACAAAAGACTTGACAGACCATAAAAACCGTGGATAATGACCCCATACAACGAAAAAAGAGGAAAGAGGAACTTAAAAAGAATTTCCAAAAGGGTATTGACAACATGCAAGCAATACCCTATCCTGTAAACACCCTGGCAATCCCGCCAGACCCCAATGAGGAAACTGCAATGCGTATCATCATGAGCCAAAAAATTGTCACCCGCTTGACTGACGATGGCGAAACATATGCCTCCCGCGACAGCGGCAAAAGGGTTACCGTAATTGACGATGACGATATGCTTACTGCTGAAACTTTGAACGCCATCGTTGTTAACGCGATCAAAAATCAGTTGAGCAAAAAACCGGAATAATTCAAATAGGGTATTGACAATCCATAATCAATACCCTATCCTGTAAACACCCTGGCAATCCAGCCAGACCCCAATGAGGAAACGCAAATGTCAAAGCAAATCACAATCACCCTGCCGGATATGATTGAAATTAATTCGGCAAAAGACGCGCCAGCAAGGTTGCGCACCGTTTTAACGGCCAACTGGACGCCAGAATTTGTGCTGGACTTGGTGGAATTTGGGCTCGGCGAACGATTGGGGAATGTCTGGAGTGTTGGGAAAAAGAACATCGAAAAAATGACCCAAGCCCATGAAACAATGGAAAAAGGCGAATGGCAAACCCGGCAAAGAACCGGTGCAAGCGCCCAAAAATTCGACGAGGGCATAAAGAAACTTAATGCCGTTGCGTTATTCAACAAACTTTCCCCCGAACAATTAAGCGCTTTGGCAGCGATGATTAACGCCGACCAGAAATAAAGCATAAGGGTTCATGCGGAACGCCCGCATGAACCCCCCAAAATCCCCATAAGCCCTGTAAAAGGGGCTTTTTGTATTAACAATAAACCCGTCAAAACCCCGCATTTCATCCATACTTATTATTCTGTATTCACGAAAAACCCGCTCCCCATTCAAATTATTAAAATTTATACACTTTTTGCATTATCAAAAATACATACACCTGTAACTTCACAACCAAGTTACACAATTCCAACCCATTGTTTTTAATCAAATATCCTAAAATCCGTATTGACGTTATTAAAATTTATACAATCGCATCCTTGAATTACATAACACTTAACCCATTGTTTTTAATCAACTATTTTAACATGATTATTTAAAACCCCATAACCCATTGATTTTATTGACTTCAAAATTCAACGCAAATCATCCTAACCTATTGATTTTAAAGGATGATTATTGTTACACTCCTACCCCATCAACACCCCATCAACCCCCCATCCAATCCCCACCCAATCCCCACCATTCCACCTACCCCCCATCAGCAAAACGCAAAAACACCCCCAAAACACCCCATAATGTAAAGTCAATACAATTGCCCCAAAAAGCATATGAGCAACACGAAACACTATTATATAAAAAAATTATATATATATAGTATATAATAACAAACATACCTTATTCCCCCAGTGTTTTGTGTGTATGTTTCCCTCTGTCCCTCCTCAATCATCAATACGTTTCCACCCTCATTCGTATTGCCTTTTCGCGCATTGTTTTAATCACACGAGGTGGGTTCATGGGGTTTTATGGGGTGTTATGGGGTGTGATGCGGGGCATATGGCGAGAAAGGCGCACAATCCATCCATACGATTCACCCATACAAACATGCCACCCACCACCCAAAACGCGCCACGCGCCACCATACGCCCCGTAAATGCCATTCCTCATCCGCCGCGTCGCCATTTTCCCCGCCCGCCGCGTTCCACCCGCCACCGATCCATCCACCAAATAAATCACCATTTAATTAAAATTAGGTATTGACAATACCTATCCCTTGCCGTATCATCCGCACCATACCCGAATACCCAACCCAACAGAGGAAACCCCCAAATGAACACCCAACAAGGCCAAAAAGACCAAAACAATGAAGAATTTCTTAAAGAGTGGCGCGACGCTGAGTACCGTGCTGCCAAGTTCGCCGCTGACGCCGCCAAGGCCCGTGCGTGGCGTATACTGCGCCGCCGCCAAACCGCAATGTTCAATATCGAGGCTTAACCGTGTACACAAGAATAAACTTTAAGACTAAAAAGGCTTTAAAGGAGGCCATTGCCACCGGCCAATCTGTTAAGGTCTTTTCCCCTGGGCCATTCCCCTGCCCTACCGAAGGTCCAGTGACCCTCGAAGGGCCACACTACCCAGAGCCCCATAAATGGTACGCCGAGGCATTCCTAAAAAACGGCTTAGTCGTAAAGGTGAAGTAAATGCAAAAGTCTCTCCAATCCATCGCCGCCGCGTGGCACAGCGGCCAATCCAGCGCCCTGTATGCTTACGCCAGCACACAGTCCGTCCTGCCGGGCCTGCCAAGCGAGATTCGTGAGGCCCTTGCAGTCGCCAAGGCACGCGAGCGTACAGACCTTTACAGGCTGTACGTTAACACAGCACCCAGCCTTACGGTTGAAGACCTCCAGGTCGGCCACGAGTTTTGGCATCGGCTCGTGACTAACGCCGACGGCACCCCTACTCGCTGCCGTAAGAGCGGCGCCCTTAAAACCTGGAAAACCCGCCCCGGCCAATTCCGCCAGCCAGTCAAGTATGGGCTAAAGAACAGCTTTTACTTAAACCCCGAAAACATCGGAGAATGGTGTCAAGCCCTGTAAAGCACACTAAACGTATGGGCGAAACACCCAAGCAATTTCGCCCATACAACACCCGCCCGCCTTCCAAAAGGAAACCCTAATGAGCAATAAAACATCCAAACTTTGGCTCGCCGAAGAAACATGGTCCCTATACCGCAACACTTGGCCAGGTTTCCCAGCCTGGATTGTAATAGGTTTATTAGCTGACTGGACTTGCATTGTAGACGATGCAGGAAACCTTTTCCCCGTCCAGTATGTTCTCACAAGGAATCCCGTATGATATACATTCATCCTCAAGAAACCTGGACCGCCCCTGAGTGTCAACGGCGAGCCCGCTATGCGCCCAAAGACGCATGGGGCAACCGCCAGCCCAAAGGGTTAATTGCTAGCAATGCTAGCAACTACCCGCAATACGGACAATCCATTGCATTTAATGGTAAACGCGAGATAAACGGGGAACTGTACTCCGCCGAATACAAACCCCTTCCAGCAATCCCACCCGAGTATGAATTTTACACTCACCCCGCCTGGGGAACCTTTATCAGAAGCAAACCAGTAAAATAAACTCACACAATAGCCATTAACCAATAGTGGCTATTCGTGAGTTCATTTGAACCCAAACACGGAGACCTTTTATGTACAGCATGGCTGAAACGTGGTACAAAGATGGTACCACCCAAGAGTTTTTCGTAACAATAATCCTTGCACCAGACACCGTTTTAACATTATTTCTTGACGGATCCAGTGTGCTGGAAACAACCAAAAACTTAACCGTTTTTGAGTCCGTTTGGTAAACCCTCTTTAGGAGCCCCCAAAAATCATGAACCATAGCCGCAACGAACGCCTTGCCGCACAAGCCAGCATTTTGCTAGCTCGCACCATTGCCGACCTTGATACCACAATTCACGCAAAAGCCCTAATAAGGGCCGGCCTAATAAGTAAAACCAAACTCCACCAGTTGCTTGTGCAATTAGAGCAACTGGATTTTTCCCAAAAACCCCGCCCCGCCCCCATTACCCCAAAAGGTGAATAAAATGGACCAAACCCCACGTCCGTACATAGCTTTTTATCAAAACCGCAAAATTGAAGTATTTGCGGCATCCTCCTACGCCGCGCAACAAGAGGCAGCAAAACTTTTAAAGGTATCAGACAAAAAACGATACCTGATAACAGTAAAGCTGGCTGACATTAGTCACTCCACGTCTACCTTGTAAAGGTGAATAAAATGGAACAGCAAATCATAAACGAGTACATTCCTTTTGAGTACCCAACCATTAAAGAGTACGTTCCAAACGTACTCCCCTCCCATGAATTTAAATTATTCAATCCACCCCTAACCCGTAAACTCTATCATAAATTTTACGCCCTCGAAAGTAAAAGTAAAAACGTGTACTTCGGGCCTTTTAGGTCACGTTCCGCAGCCCGCCGGGCCGCCAAGAAGGTTAACCCCTGAGTAACCTGTAAATAGCCCCTTTCCCATAAGGGGCTATTTGCGAGTTTACTTAAACTCGAAACCAAAAACTTTAACCCCCTAAAAGGATTAACCCATGCTTATTAACGTCCACAATGTACAGTCACTCGAAGTAAGTGACCTTACCCGCTACAGCGGCTCACAATGGCGAACCATTGAGATTACCACAAACGAGGTAAACCTAACAATAAATCTTTTTCCAGCCGAAAACGATATTGAAGTAAAAAGCCCGGCGCCAAAATGCGTTTGCTTTGGCAAGAACTACTATTGTATACAGGTAGGAGAAAAAGAGTATTATTACTCTTATAAAACATGCGTAGCCTATTGGGATAATACGCACGCAGTGCGCATCCAGTCACCCAGTAAAACGACCAGCCGGCATATGTCTGCCATGGGAGTAGCCAATTTCACAGTCGTTGAAAACGACGAATTTTTAAAACTTATTTCCTAATCTCCTTAATCCTTTCCGGGCTGGCCCTGTGCTGGCCCTTTCCTGTCTCAGGAGTAATCATGCAAAATCTTACCCAGCAACAAATTAACTTTCTGGCAACCTGCCCTGCTTCAGACTCAATCGCTCTGCGAGCGCGTGCCGGTACAGGCAAAACCTTTTCCCTCCAGCAGTGGGCAAACACCAGTAAAAAGACCGGCATTGCCACCAGCTTTAGCAAAAGCACCGTTACCGAGCTAACAGCCAAAATTGGCCCTCGTTTCCCCGCCAAAACCTTTCATGCCCTGGGGTTACAAGCTCTTAAAGGCGCAGGTAAAACCATTAAACTTGATACAAGCAAAATGTATCAAATTGTAAAGAATTTAGCGGACGAGAATGAAATCCCCTTCGAGTTACAAAGCGAAATTCGCAGTCTCGCCACCATGGCCAAAACATACGGTATCCAGCCTGACCCCGCCGGGCCGGAGGGCTTTACCCCTAACGAGCCCGGTGTTTGGGAAGAACTTAGCGATAACTATGACATCGAGTTTTCCGAGGAAATTCTTCACTGGGCAAAAGCAGCAGTTAACGCCAGCAATTTAGCCTTTACCAAAGAAGGCATAATTGACTTTGACGATATGTTGTTATGCCCTTTACTTTATCCCCACCGCTTTACTAAATCCGCCATTATACTAGCAGACGAGGTACAGGATTTTAACCTATTACAACACCTTATGCTAAAAAGGTGTTTATTACCCGGCGGGCGCGTAATTGCTGCCGGTGATGACCGCCAGGCGATTTACGGGTTCAGAGGTGCCTTATCCAACAGCTACACAACGCTGGTAAACACCTTTAACATGAGGGAATTTCCCCTCACAGCCTCATGGCGCTGCCCCAAGGAAGTAATAAAGGTTGCCCAGCAATACTGCCCAGACATCGAAGCTGCGCCCGGCGCCCTTCAAGGCAGCGTCTTATACCCCGCCAGTTTGTCCCTTGCAGAGATACCAAAAACCGTACTTTGCCCGCAAAATGCCCCACTAATGAAACTTGCCCTAAAACTGCTCGTCAGCGGGCGTACAGTAGAAATTGCCGGGCGGGACATAGGTACAAACCTAATAAAACTCACCCAGCGCATTACGAAAAAGAACCTTTCCACACCAGAGTTTCTTAACAAACTTGAAGCTTGGAAAACGCGCGAAACCCAACGTTACCCCAAGCGCACAAAGTCAATTACCGAAAAGACTTTAGTATTAAAAGCCCTTGCTAGCGCACACAAAGACTTAGAAGGTATGCAAAAGCACCTAACGAAACTTTACCCGGACCAAAAAAGCAAAGACTATAGGCCAGCAGACGTATTTTTATCTACAATCCACAAAGCAAAAGGCCGCGAATGGCCTAACGTGCTATTGTTAGACACCCAACTAATCGGCAAATACGCAAAAGCCGAATGGGAAATACGGCAAAGCGAAAACCTGGGTTATGTTGCTGTAACCCGTGCCCAAAAAGAACTAACATTCATAACCTCTAAGCAAATCGAAGGACTGGAGGACGACGAGTGAAATATCTCAACCGTACAGCAATAACCGAAGGCCAAGAAGCCGAAGCGTTTCCCCTTTTGGATGCCGCTTTAGCCCTACCATTCGGTAAAGCCATTTTCCACAAATGCACCCGTTCGCGTGCGGGCTACCTTCAGCGGCTTTTAACAGGGGAAATTTACCGGAACGCTATTCAAAGCATTAGCGCGTATCTCCCCACCGAGCCCCTTTACGGTCGGGGACTTTATTACCACATTGTAGTAGAAACCCGCCAGCAAGGCGTGGTTATTGCCCACCTAGAGAATCCATTAACAACTGTAACTTGGCTAATAATCAAGTGTGCAGCAACAAGAAAACCAATAGGAGTACAAAACTTCTCCCAAAGAACAATCCAGTCCAGACTAAACAAACTAAAGGAACGACACCCCGAGCTTAGGCATGTATACTATGACAGTAACATAAATGAACTACGGTACGCAATACCTAACACTGAGGAGTTAATTGTAGTTGACATTGATACGAACGAGCGGAACTTTGCCCCGACCATGATTGATCGGGCAAAAATCGGCCAATAAATTTTTCAAAATACCCCCGTTGGGTGGTTGACAACGGGGCATTTTGCATGTATCATATACATGCGTTGAATATAACGTAACCCCAAACTCATTTTTAGGAAATTTTAAACATGATTAAGAACGACAACACCCCTGTCCGGTTTCGCACCGTTCTGGAAGCTGCTTACGCTGACGCCGGCCAGCCGGACTTTCAGTTCTGCATCCCGCAACCATTTACCGCCGAAAACGTCTCGGGCGTAGCCGAAGTTGGTGCTAGCCCGCAGGGCGTAGCTAACCAGATTAACCAGGTACTTGCTGAAAATCTGTGCAACAACATCGCGGCTCGCATTCGCAACGCCATTAAGAACGGTACTGCTCTCCCGACTCAGGATGACATGGATACGTTGTATCTCACGTATGACTTCAGTGGTCTGCGTCAGCCCAGCGGCTCTTCGGCTGTGTCCCTGTTTGACCGCATTTTTGCCCGTATGGCTGGACAGTTTATCAAACGCCTGCTGAAGCGTAAAGGCTACCAGCATATGGCGGCGCCCGTTACTGTTGCGAAGAAAGACGAGACGCCCACAGAAAGCCAGATTTCCTACGATGACTTTGAAGTCGAAGTCACCCGCCTGGTCGAGGGCGAAGGCCCGTGGGGCGAGGTGCAGGCTTTTGCTGACGTTCGTAGCAACATTATCGAGGAAGCTAAGAACGAAGAAGTTGCTGTGCGGGCTCGTGAGTTGGCCGCGGAAAGCAAGTTCGCCAATTTGGGGCTGTAACAAGCGTTAGCAACCTAAGATTGTGATCCAATTTTAAGGTTATAGATAGAAGGGGAGGGCAAAACCTCCCCCTTTTTTGAAAAAAGGAATTGCTAATTCCAATACTTGAGTTTAACGTATTGTACCCGAATAATGCTTGACAATCGGGTATACAATCGGTTACAATACATTAACCTTAATAGAAGGCATAACTTATGAGAGCACCAGCTCGTGAACGCAAAACGCCTAGATCAATTAGTCTCCCTGATGAATTATGGGAGTTCGCAAAAGAAGTTGGAAACGGTGAATACTCCGCAGGAATTAGACATATCCTGTACGTCACAAAGACAGGAATGGAAACCGAACAAGAATCGGCCAACACCGGAGCGAGTAGCCAAACTATTACGAGTAGATGATAATGGAGTATTGTGGTGGAAGGAGCGTGGGCCAGGTCGCTCTTTCTACAAGCCAGTAGGTCGCTTAAATGCTTATGGTTATCTGGTAATGGGTATAGATTATGCAACGTATACTGTACATCAATTAGCCTTTGTTTTGTATGAGGGCCGCTGGCCGGAATTAGGTAAAGTAATAAATCACCTCAATGGCAATAAAACTGACAACAGAAGATGCAATTTACAAGAAACAACGCATAAAAAGAATATACAGCATCGAGTAAGTATTCCTGCTAACAACACCTCCGGTGGTATCGGAGTATCATGGAGTAAGCGAGATAACAGATGGAGAGTAAGATTAAATCATAATGGTGCTGAAATCTATGGTGGAGTTTATAGTGATTTTAATGCTGCAGTTGCAGCAAGAGACAGATTGGCTATTGCTTACGGGCATAATCGACAATCAAATTTTTTAAACATTTCAAATGAAACTAAGGTATAGGTTATTACAATGGCTCGCAAAAAGTTAAATGATGTCGCACCTAGGACGATTCGATTGCACACTCCAACATACGACAGAATTTTAGAGTTCTTTGCCCTATCCCCCTCCGGCATTCGCGGGTCGGACGCCATCAGGCAAGTAATTTACCAGTTCGGTATTTACTGCCAAGAGCAAATGGCCCAAGGCCGCACTGCCTCCGCCCGTGACCTGCGGGAGGCCGAGGATGTAGTGCTTAAAGTGTTTAAAGACAAGGAGTAACAATGACTTTACCACATGAAATTACACTCGACGATGGCCAGGTACTATCAGGGCCAGTTGGTAACCTAACCCAACATGAGCTAATAAGTTTGGCAAACCAATTATTACGCGAAAAAAAGACGCAAGAGTGGCGTGCAATAATTGAATACCAGCACAAAAAATTCTGCAAAGACCTTAACCCCCTGCCACCCAAGGCCGCCTAAAATGGAAACCCTAAACGAACTACTAAGCAAGTCTGCCCAAGAATGGACCGACGATGAAGTACTTCAACTAATCGAAGCGTTCCGCACCCAACGAGAAAGATGGAGTCAAGAACAGGCTGCCGGCACCAAAAAGCGTGTACCTTCCAGCAAAGTAGCAGTAAAGCCCGCCAACAAAGATTTAAGTTTCGAAGGTCTTAAACTGTAAAGGAAACTAACATGGAATGGCTTTTTCTAGTAGTTGTTATTTATTTAATATCGTGCATTATACACGAACAGGGTAAAAACGACGGGAGGTAAAATGACCACCTTACCTGAAAACACTGCATTTAAAAACGGAGTGCAATGGGCCTTTGATAGCACCAGTATTGGAGCCTGGAAAACTTGCCCCAAAAAATACTATTATTCTATAGTACTTGGGTACGAACCCCGCTCCATGCCACCGCCCCTTGCCTTTGGCGTTGCCTTTCATTCCACCCTGGAGTCTTGGCATCGCACCTTAGCTTCTGGCACTGACAAGCACACTGCTCTTATTAACACTGTCCGTTTAGCTGGAACCCTCGGCGAAACTCTGCCCGCCGGTGACACGGCACGTAGCAAAGAAACCCTGTTACGCACTGTTGTTTGCTACTTAGACACTTTTTGGGATGACAAGGCCGTTACCGTTATTAAACCTAACGGCCAGCCAGCAGTTGAATACCATTTCCAACTCCCCTTCATGGATTATCAGGGGTTAGAAGTTTTTATCTGTGGTCATCTTGACCGAGTAGTTAAATGGCAAGGGCAGACCCTAGTCCTAGACTACAAGACAACAAAGTACACCCTTGATGGAAGGTTTTTTGAGCAGTATAAACCCAGCACGCAGCTGGCTTTGTACGTTACAGCTTGCCACCTAGTCGCCGAAACCCTTGGAGACCTCCCCTCCGCACACGGAGTTATAATTGACGGAATACAACTTGGCGTAAACTTTTCTCGATTCGCCCGACAAATTGTTCCCTATTCGTTAGAAGAGATAGACGAGTACATCACAGATTTACAATACTGGATCAAACAAGCGATGGATGCCTGCAAAAACAATTACTTCCCCCAAAACACCGAGTCATGCAATAAATACTCAGGCTGTGTATACAGAGAAATTTGTTCTAAACCCCCCGACCGCCGCCAGGTGTTTTTAGACGGGAGTTTTACAAAACGCATTTGGAACCCAACTAAAGAGCGTTAAGTGCCATGACTAAAACAGACGAAATTTATTGCAGTCTACTAAAATCCATTATGTCCGCCGGGCAACGAGTCCCGTGCCGGAATGGTAGCACGTTTCGTTCCTTTACCCTTCCCACAGTCGTATTTGATTCAACCCCCCTCGTAACCGTTCGCAAGACAGCCTGGCACAAAGCCATTGAAGAAATGGAATGGTTTTTATCGGGAGACCCAATGTGCCCTGCCAACCTCCTTGACTGGTGGGAAGGGCAGTTGAATAATGCAGGCTGTTATCTTGCCGGATACGGAGAACAACTTAGAAGATTCCTCGCTGTGAATAGCGAATTCGATCAAATAACTGCACTAATAAATGGTTTGCGTTCTAACCCTTTCAGCCGGGAACACGTTATTACAACGTGGAACCCGCTAGATATGGCAATAATCAAAAAAATAAACAATAACGAGCGCACCCCCGCCTGTTGTCATACTACAATCGCACAGTTTTTCGTATCCGAAACTGGCCTGGTCTCAATGCACAGTTACCAGCGATCAGCAGATATGCTTTTAGGCGTTCCGCATAATTGGATTCAATCTTGGGCACTTTTGCTTTGGATAGCCGATCAAATCGAAGGCATTGCAGACAAGTTAATCTGGACTTTTGGGGATGCCCACATTTATCATGAGCCCTCGCATTTGGCCGCAGTAGGTCAAATATTAGGTGAAAGCACATCATCAAACCTATCGCCACGTTTACAATACAACGGACACGCCAGTGCTTTTAAAGCAGCCGACTTTGAAATGATTGGAAAAATTCCCTCTCTAAAAACTGACATTAGACCAAAACTACTATAGGCATACAAATGAACACAACTCTTTGTTGGATGAGTACGCCACGCCCTGCCCAGGCACAAAGTCAAATGGCACAAAGACAAAAGGTTTCTAACTCAATAAATACATGGATGCATCAAATAGAACAATTTGAACGTGACCCTTCACTACTCGTAAATAGGCTTTTCTCGTCGCCCATTGATGGAGTGTTTGTAACCACTGGAGCCTTAACCTACAAAGATCGAATGTTGTCAAGTAAGGTATATCGGTACTTTTAAATGAGCACTTATTTAATCCCAAATGACCCTGTTCCGCGAGTTATCTCTGGTTGCCGAGCTGACCACGGTTGCCCACAAAAAGAACACTGTGAGCGGTATCAGCAGTTTCTCCGTTCGCACCGTGGGTTTTTCGGCTTTAGCGCACATCATTCTTGTCGTATTCCATTGCAGCATTTTGTGGAGATAGTGCAATGCTAGAACTTATTCTACTATCACTAGTTTGACTTTTCGTTTACATTCACATGACTAGGTAAATTAAAATGTGGACTATCACTAAAAAGTACAAGAACCAAGACGAGCACCAAGTAATTTATCGTGATTACTCTGAAGCAAAAGTTCGCCGGCAGTTTCTTAAATACAAAGCAAATTTGCATCCTACTGAGTCCCTTCATTTGGTTCACGGCGGGGACATTTTAGAAAATATTACTGGAGACAAGTCCATTAACGCAGTTATGGCGACCATTTGCTAAAAGGATAAAAGGATAAAATCATGAACAACGCTATTGATTACAATACACCCACCTACCGCTTTGGCGACTGGGTGCAAAAGCGCAGCGGTGGAAAATGGAGAGGCAAAATTGTTGGGTGGTATCGCACCAGCTTAACTCCAGAAGGATACGCAGTAGAATCAGCGTATGAGCCGGGCAGTGTACAGATTTACCCCGTAACTGCCCTTATTCCGTGGGACGGACGTTAAAGGAATTAAAACCATGAACCTTGACTTAGCCATTATTGAATTACAGCGCAGCCGTGACCAACACTCCAACAACGCACACATACATGACGCGGCGGGTGACAAGGCCCAGGCGAGATTATGCCGAAAGGTTGCCGAGCAATGTAAAAATGCGCAGCACGTCTTGGAAAGTTTTATAGCATATGGAAAGGCATTTGAAAATGTTTAACACCTTACGCCTTTATATTCTTTGCCTTGCGTACCCTAACGAGCCAACTTGGTACTCCAGCCGTATCGACGGAGCATTAGAGCTTTATTGCGTTGCAGACCAATATCGGAAACTGTAACGCAAATAATACACGCGGGCCGGTTGACATTCCGCCCGCGTTCATGTATATTATATGGACGTTGTACATAACCAGAGTCTAACAATGAAGCTAACGGCAACCCCTAAACAATCCTTAATTAAAATGCTTTACCTTGGTCTTTCCGGCCAGGGCAAAAGCACCTCCTTAGTCTCTTTAGGTATCCCTGACTACTTTGGGAATCCCGGCTACGAACTTCGAGTGTTGGACTTTGACAGCAAGTTCGAGGAAGTTGTGCGAGCCACTTTAGCCCGTATGTTAAAGACCAAAGCAATCTCCCAAGAGCAGCACGACAAAGCCCTAACGGAAAACTTTGACATTTGTGTTTGCACCGAAAATAAAGGTATTGTATCAGTACGTGAAGGAAAACGTACCATTAAGACTCTTGGCGTTGAGACGGCCACGGCCTGGAGCACAGCAGTAAAGCAAATTGAAAAGTGGAACAACTCGTGGTCGGACAGAACGATTTTTGTAGTTGATTCCTTTACCCATGCCGTCAAAGCAATTACAAATTACTGCCAAGAACTTTCAGGGAAGCTTAACCAAACCCTGGAGTGGAGAGACTTCCAAGGGCCACAACACCTAGCAGAAAACTTGATGTATATGGCAGCAGACCTTCCAACCCATGCCATTGTGACCGCTCATCAAGATGCTTTAGTAATCGAAAAACCCACCACTCAAATAGACGATAAAGGAAACCCTGTAAATGACATAGTGGACATTGTAATGGCTCCAATGTCCATCGGTAAAGCCGGGCGGGTCTCTTTACCATCGAAGATGAACCATTTGCTAGTAGCCGCCAGCGAGGGAAAAGGCGGTGCAGAAAGACGATATATCTTTACAATTCCAAAAGTAGGCGTTACAACCAAAACCCCTTTTTTTGGACTCTGCGAAGAACGATATGAACTTGATAAGGGATTGGTACAATACTTTGCGTTAAGCAGGAGGTAATAGCAACACAAAACAACACCATAATTTCGTAAATACTTTTAACCCAATGTCAACATTCCGAAACATCTCACTTTAATGGTAAAACTATGAATATCAAGGATTTGCTTAAGGTTAATTCTTCCTCGTTTAAGGCTCCGCAGCGGTTTCCTGCTGGCACTTACGTAGTCGTGATTACTAGTTACGAAATGTTAAGTTTTTTCTGGAAAAAGAGCGGAACGCATGGAATGAGTTATGTGCCTACTATTCGTCCCATTAGCTGCATTGAAGCAGATGACAGCAGTAACCCAGATTTACAAGCTGAGCAACTGGCGCAGTTGAATGCCTTCGGGGATTGGGTCAGCAAGGAGTTCCAGTTCGCGTACACCAACCGCGAAACCAACACCAAAATGGCTGCGATCTCCGAGATCAACTTCCCGCTTCTTGAGTGTGATGAATCTGGGAATCCTGTTGGTATCCTGGATAAAATGGCTTGGCGTTTTTACCTGCGTGACAACAACGGCACCGAGCAGGGCTTTGTGCACGACGTTCTGGGCCTGTCCTACCCCGACGGCGAAGAGCTTGGCACCATTATGGAAGACACCGTTGGCAAGAAGTTCCTGGTAAGCTTTGGTTATCAGGCAAACCCCAACGATCCTTCTCGTCCGCCGAACCTGACGATTGAGTCTATTACCCAGGCGTAACAATTAACGGGGAGGGTAAAACCTCCCCTTTTAGGGCCTTTAGCTCAAAGGTAGAGCAGCGGACTCATAATCCGTAGGTTGTAGGTTCAAATCCTACAGGGCCCACCAAACCAAAAAGGGTAAACACTAAATGTTTAGCAACATCATCCGCCAGATAGAGACAAAAGACATCATTATAGACCGTGCCGCCCGGCAGCGTTCTATTTTAACTTTTGACTCCGTTTTATCCCTTGCAGTTGCTATCGGTCGATCCCAGTGGATCAGTCCCATTTTGGTAGACAAGGAAACAAATTACCTTGTCGTTGGCGAACGCCGATTAACCGCTGTAAAAGCCCTGGCTGGCGCAGTAGAGGGGGACTACTCAGGCTTTACCAATCCCTTGGAAGCGCGTGAAGCACTTTTCCCCGTATGTACATGCCAAGTAGACAGTTGGAGTCAGTGGACTAAAATCCCGGCCCAACTAGGCACAAACTTTACCTCTACTGACTTGGCGATGTATGAGTTTATTGAAAATGCTCAGCGCCAAGACCTGCCGTGGCAAGACCGTGCCAAGGCCATATACGATATACACGCTAAAGGCTGTTCCCAAGACAAAGAGTGGACAGCCGTGCATACTTCTAGCCTTATCGGGATTCATCGGGCAACTGTAACAGAAAACCTTCGTATTTGGCGGCTGTTCGCTGACGAAGAAGCTAGCACCGAAGTAAAAGAAATAATTCAGTCATCCCCTACTTTACGATCTGCGATGCAGACTGTAGAGCGTTACACTTCCCGCCGCGAAACCGGGCCAGAAGTAAGCCTTAGTTCTGGGGGGATAACACCAAGACCAAAAGCTGAAACGCCTTTGTATAACAAACCCGGCCCGGCTCCGCTTACTGACGTTTACAAAAACAAAACACAAACGCCAATAGAATATCCTGACGAAATAGAAAGTTCCTTTTCCGATAAAGTACTTTTCAACCGTGATTTTACTACCTGGGCACCAGCGTATACTGGTACGCCTTTTAACTTTATTCACTGTGACTTTCCTTATGGAATCAATTTTAACACAGGAGAATACACAGGCACTGTTGGCAATGCGATTTTAGGTGAATATGATGATTCCGTAGATGTATATTGGAAACTTTTAAACACCATTCGAGACAACCTTCACATAATCGCACCACAAGCACATATAATGTTTTGGTTTTCTCAAAACTTACGCAGGGAAACCGAGGACTTTTTTACCAGCATTGGCGGCACAGTTCAACCATTTTTAATGGTGTGGCATTGCGGAACTAATGACGGGATAGTTCCAGACCCCCAACGTTACGGACGACGTACTTACGAAACAGCTATGCTTGTAACATTTGGCGATAGAAAAATCGTAGTGCCTCGCGCACTTTCGATAGAATCATCTCGCGAAGCATCTACTCGTATTCATCGAAGCCAGAAGCCCATACAAGTTTTACGCCACTTCTTTGAAATGTTTGTAGACGATTCGTCTACAGTACTTGACCCTACCACTGGGTCTGGTACGAGTTTAATAATAGCTGATGAGCTTAAGGCAAAAAAGATAGTTG
>Ga0209507_1001187_pt1 | contig 21722 bp, 13 predicted proteins | sample AD_UKC028_MetaG_FD_184414 | JGI IMG/M metagenome (GOLD analysis project Ga0209507, IMG submission 184414) | Active sludge microbial communities of municipal wastewater-treating anaerobic digesters from USA - AD_UKC028_MetaG (SPAdes) (version 2) | ecosystem: Engineered > Bioreactor > Anaerobic >...
CGAGTTGAAGGCCACACCCAGGTCGATGGCCGCATCCCGGAAATGTCCTTTCCCATCATTCAGCCAAAGCGCATTCGGGGTGTCGTCGTTGGAGACATAAATATCCACGTCGCCGTCCCAATCGCAGTCGAAAACCGATACCGACATCGCCCGATGCCCGGGCGCATAAAGGCCCGCAGCCCGGGTCACATCCTCAAATGTTCCGTCGCCGCGATTTCGATAGAGATGGTTGGCCTCGCCCGGGTAAGCCAACGGTCCCGGATAGGCCCCGGGATTCTGTTCTGAAACCGTGCTGGGATCAAAGGTGAGGTAGTTGGCCACAAAGAGATCCAATCGGCCATCCCGGTCGGCATCGAGGAAGGCCGCGCCAATGCCGGTTCCCATATCCCCAACGCCAGCCCGGTCGGTGACTTCCTCGAAGGTGCCGTCGCCGCGGTTGCGAAAGAGCTGATTGCGGCCAATGTTTACCACGTAGAGATCCGTGTGCCCATCATTGTCATAATCTCCCGCTGTGGCCGCGCTCGAATATCCAGCGCCCGTTACGCCCGCTTTGTGAGTGACATCTTCAAACGTGCCATTGCCGCGATTGCGGAAGAGGCGGTTGGGTTCGCGTTGGCTGCCATCCTGGGGGGATGTGACCCCCTTCAGCGGCCCCCAATTGACCAGATATGCATCCATCCATCCATCCTGGTCGTAGTCGAGGATGGCACCGCCCGATCCGTTGGACAGCAGGATATTGGCGATGCGTTGGTGGCAGAACTGATGATGAAAAACGAGACCGGCTCGGTGGCTCACGTCTTCGAAAAGATCGGCGGGTCCGGCCATTACGGGAGGATGCGAAACAGGCGGCGTCGCCGGGATCGCTCCGATAGTGGAGCCGACAAGGGCAATACCGAGCAACATCGACCATTGCGTCCTCGCTGAAATTGGGGATGTTTTGTGGATCCTATTTGCCCGCGAGGCGGAAAAAACGGAGGTCAGAGGGGATTCCGTATGGCGATATGGGAAAATCACGGCGCGAGCTATAAGCGAATGCCGATCGTGCGTCAAGGGCAAGCCGGCCTCTCGTTTGCCATCGGGTACTTTGTCTGAAAACAGGAATCCCACGGCATTCTTGGACAGGTTCCTAAAGGGCGTGGTTGTTCCTTATGGCCGATCGGATGACGGCTTCGTTTTCCGAGACGGTGCGATCTCCTCGAGGATCGCGGGACGACGCGAAAGTGGCGGGAGGATATCCCTTCTGGCCTGGCGGATAGGCTTTCCATCGGAGGTGCGCCAGGGGATTATGACCCAGGCGTTGCTGGCGGGCTGTCCGCAGAGCGTCGAGGTCGATCTCGGCGACAACAATCTTTTTTCCGGGGCCAGGATCGGCCTGGGCCAGAATCCGCCCGTCAAAATCCACCACCATGCTGCCGCCCGGCCAGGAAAAAGGCCCGTAATGTTGCAGGCTGGCACCTTGATTGGCCGCCACAACATAGGCCATGTTCTCGAGGGCTCGACAGCGATTGACCACAGTCCACCAGTCCATCGGGGGAGTCGCGCCCCAGGGATCCATGTAAGCCGAAACCCGTATCAAAATTTCAGCCCCGTTCAGCGCAAGCTGGCGGATGGCCTCCGGAAAGATCCAATCGTAGCAGATCGCGCATCCAAGGCGGCCAATGGGCGTCGAGACAACCGGAAACATTTCTTCGGAATAATCCGGGATGTCGTGCGGGCTGGCGTGAACTTCCCATGGAATCCAGGGATTGACTTTGCGGTACTTGGATAGCAGACCCTCGGGACCCACGAGGCATGATGTGTTGAACAGAACCCCCGGCCAGGCCGGGTCCGACTCGATGAAGCTGCCGGTCTGGATATAGATCCCATGCTCGCGCGCCTTGGCGATATAACGCTCGATATGTTCGTTGGGCAGTGGCACCGCCAGGCGGTCGCGCAGTTGACTCGCGGTCGGATAGATCGGCGCGGCATGCGCGAACTCGGGAAATACCACGAGCCGAACAGGAAAAAACGGCTTATAACCCATCACGGCGCCGTCGATCATGGACAACATGCGATCCACGCGGCTGCCGATTTCCCGGTGGTGCGTCGGACAGGCGAAATCGGTTTGGCAGGCGGCAACGGCGTATCTCATGGCAGGAATGGCGGGATCAGGAGGGTTTGAGTCACTTGATGATCCGGGTATTGTAGGTCTTCAGGAAGGCCTGGTGTTCCGGAGTGTTGGGGTAATGTTCGGTTGGCGGATAGGGATACCGGCTCATGCCTCGAAAAGGCAAGGGCTCGAGGGTGTCGGGTGTGGCCGTATAGAGGTCCATGTCTTTACAGTAAGCATGCGAGATCAACACGAAGCTTCGGCTCGCATCGGGACTCACCGCGGGCAGACTCGAGGCGTCAAAACGCAGGGCGATTTCATCCCCGGGCCCTACCAGGACGTATTGATCGTCAAATTGTTCAAGGAGCGTTTTCACCGGGCCATAACGCGTATAGGCGCCTCGCAAGACGTGGAAGGGCGCGGTCGCGTCCGACAGGGCGTAGTCGTAAATCAAGGGTAGCCGTCCATCGGGCGAGTATTCACGGGCAAAACCGACCCGGCGCAAGTCGGCCGAGAGGAGGGGGACCGATCGGATGCGAACGGACTGTCGGCCGACGTGGTTTGCGAGGAAGATCTGATCGAAGAACACCTCGAGGTTGGAGGTCAAGCGCAGGCGGCATCGGGCTCCGGTCAAATGTCCGGTCAGGTCTACTGTCATGGTCCGATCCATGCCGCCAGGAACACCCGCGTCGGCAACAAGGGTTTTCCAGGAACCATCGGACTGCTGGCGATCGATCCGCAAAGGTTCCCACTTGACCTGCGATTGCGCCGCCGCATAGACCGTTTGCGAATACGGATACTCGATGTAACCCCGGATGAACAGAAAGACCGGTTGTTGGGCATCGATCCCTGCCAGTTGATCGCCAAAGTCCATCTCGAGCGTATGCGGCCTGCAATAGCCGAAATACCGACGGTCCAACGGAGGCTCGTAAGCATAGCGGCGATCCACCTTGAGGAGATGCTCGGTGCAGTCACGGCAATCCGGATCCGTGGCGCGCAGGGGGAAGATCGGGTGGCTGAGCACGATCAAATCGTGCGTGGCCGCGGGACCGTTCACCGCCAATCGTTCATCGGGAAAAACCTGGTGGGTTTTGGGGTGATCGATGGCGAGCAATTCAAGACGGTCGACATACGCGGTTTCCTCCATCGGTTCGGTAATGCGGAGATCGTAAATGCCGCCTTGAGGACGCAGTTGATCGGGTTCGATCTTGATATGTTCAAGCACTTGAGGCGGGGCGGATTCTCCCGGGCCTGCGTAGTATCCGAGCCCCCCAACTCCGGCAAAATCGGTGATGAACTCGAACCGCTGGCCGTTCCATGCGAACAGGACGGGGCAACTCGAGATTTTTCGCTGAAGTTCGGCGATCTTGTGGTTCTCGCCCGCGCCAAGCCCGATCTCCACCTGGGCCACACCATCGGGCCATTGGATCCGCAAGAAATCGGCCTTCGAGGCGCCGCCCATGCCGATGACAATGGGAAGCGAAGATTGGCTTGAGCTGCCGGTTTGGCCATAATGGAAGAGGGTTTGCTCAAACAATCCGGCGCGGGTCAGCAGCTTGACCCCAAAACCGTTGGCCGGGCTTCGCGTGCGTCCGTCGCGTCCTCGCATCCCGGTCGGTTGAACAACCATCGCCGTCAAAGCCGGATTCTGAATCCCTGGATACAGGCGAAGAATCGGATCCACACTCCAACAAATCAAATCGGGAATGCGGTCTTGGGTGAGATCGAACCACTCGGCCCCGGCAATGGCCTGCGAATCCGCCGGCCAGACTTCCGCGTGCATCGTGAACCGGCCGCCGCCCCTGTTCAGTAACAGCACGGGGTTCTTCCCAAAAAGCACAAGGTCCAAATCTCCATCCCAATCGGCATCTGCGATGCGCAATCCAAGCCATGGCCCCCGGGAGGACGCCGCGCGAGCGCATTCCTCAAATGCGGCGAGTGTGTCGAAGCCTCCACGACCATCGCCCGCATAAAACTGCAAGCGGATCGGATCGCCGCCCAGCAGAATCAGATCGAGTTCTCCATCGCCGTTGAAATCCTGAAGCGCCCCCCCCCGATCGCCCCTCATTTCGGGGAGGCCTTCTGCGGCGTGGAAACGGCCTCCAAGGTCATTCAAGAAGACTTTTGTCGCCCCCCCTTCCTGTAAGAACACCACGTCGGCGTCCCGGTCGTTGTCCAAGTCTCCGAGCAAAACCAGCGTCGAACGGTCGCCGGGGGATAACAGACCGGCCTGTTGGGTGATATTGGAGAAGGATCCGTCGCCATTGTTGTTCAACAGCAGGCTGCCGGTCGAAGTCGGGGATTGGCCGGCGCCGTCATTGCACACCAGAATATCGAGATCCGCATCGTGGTCGGCATCGAAAAAAACAGCCGATCTCGGATGGATCGCGATTGAGCCGACGTTCAATTGCGGTGTGACCTCGGCAAAAGGAGCGTTGCTTTGGCCCTGGAAAAGGCGGAGGCCGTCGGCGCAGACTGCCAGAATGTCGGGTTGGTTATCGTTGTCAAAATCACCGATCGCACAGCTCACAGCCTGGGTAACGGTGTTTAAACCGAAGCCCGATGTGGCGTCGATCCAGGTTCCGTTGGTGTTTGATAGGAGGAGAGTGAGAGCGCCCGATTTGGCTGGAGCGCTGGATGTCACCACAAGATCGGCCAGACCGTCGCCATTCAGATCTCCGGCGGCAATCCCCCCGGGACTGGAAAGCCTGGCTGCCGCGGATTCCGAGCCTCTGCCGGAAGGAGAGGCGACTTGGCCCGTGAAAAGCACTTGGGCCGGACCCGACCGATAAGAAGACGGTGCGTCGGGAGACGATTGGGATTGCGAAGGCAGGGGCAGGGTCAGGGCGAGATCGCCCATCTGATTGTATTGAGGCAGTTCAATGGATTCACCCAGCGGGCTTTCACGCAGGGACTTGAACTTCTCCATATATTCCCGGGCTTTGTCTGTTTCCCCTTTTCGGAGGGCTGATTGATAGAGTTGATAATAGGCGCTGTAGAGATTGGGACGATATCGGATCGCGCTGAGGAGATTGGATTCCCCGGGTTGGCCGATGCGCAGTTTGCAGAGGCCCAGCAGGTAGTGCGCCGCTCCATCTTCCGGCCGCGCCTGAACCACCGATTCCAGGCACACGATCGCTTCTTCAGCCTGGCCCAGATGTTGGAGAATGATGCTCTTGAAATAGAGCGCCCGGAGATTATGGGCGTCCTTCGCCAGGATTTCGTTCAGCAGCTGGGTTGCCCGTTCCATGTCCTGGGTTTCCTTGCGCCCGCGATTGAATAACGCAATCGCCAGATTGATCCTGGCCTCGTCCAGTTCGGGGGCGGCCTTTACAGCCTCCTCAAAGGCCTGGACGGCCTGGCTGTATTCGTATTGGCCCATCAAACTGACCCCGCGATTCATGGCCTCAACGACCTGCGGGGAAATCGAGCTTTCCGGCGTTTTCAGCCGACAACCGGCTCCCACGGCCAGGAGCATCAGACCGCAGAGAACGCCCCGTAAAACACTCCGTGTCATGATCGCCATAATTTTCACAATTGTCGGGGTTCTTCCAGTCGCAGAATTCGATCCACCCCCGTTTGGGTGAGCTCCTGGGTTTGGCCACTGGGCCACAGGACCCTTATGCGGCTAATGACAGCATTTGTCCCCAGACCGAAGTGCAGCCTGGGATCCTGCTGGAATACATAACTGGTCGGGCATCGGGCCTGGGCAACCCAGGTCCTCGTTCCCGCAGTCACTTCAACACGAGCGCCAAAACCGTCCCGATTGCCGCGCGTGCCCACGAGTTGCAGTTTAAGCCAATGATGAAGCGTTTCCCCCCTGTTCTGCAACAGAACAGCCGGGCCGCCCAGTGTGGTGATCAACAAATCCATGCGGCCGTCATTGTTGAAATCGAGGGCGCCACTGCCCCGTCCGTTGAGGCGCCGCTGAAAGAACGTTCCCGCAAATTTGCTGATGTTTACAAAGTTTCCCTGACCCTCATTTGCCAGCAACAGGCTCGGGGATCCTGCCATGCTGTGCGGATCGCCATTGGCAATGAACACGTCCAGATCCCCGTCGTTTTCGATGTCAAGCAGGTTGCCTCCCCAACCGACGTATTCGCTCGAGACCTGCAGAATTCCCGCATCCGTGATATGATCCGTGAACACTCCCTGAGGGGAGTTCAGGTAAAGCGAAGCATTGCCAAACCGGGTGACCAGCATGTCCGGCAGCCCGTCTCCGTTGATATCCCCGATCGCGGCGCCCATGGTTCCAGCGGCCCTGCCAAATTGGTCAAAGGCCACTCCGCACTGCATGGCGACATCCTGAAAATGCCCCTGGCCATCGTTTGCCAGAAGCAAGTTCGGTGTCGCGTCGTTCGATACATATAAATCCTCGTCGCCATCCACGTCATAATCGAAGGTCGTCACCGACATCCCCCGATGCCCCGGAATCCGGATGCCAATGCGTTCGCCGATTTCCTCAAAGGTCCCATTGCCCCGGTTGTGATAAAACAGGTTCGTCTCCGGCGGATACGACAACGGGCCAGGGTAGGGGACCTGTGTTCCCGGCGGTGATTTGACCGCCGGATCGTAGACCAGGTAGTTCGCAACGAAGAGATCCAGATGACCATCCCGGTCGGCGTCCAAGAAGGTTGCCGAAATACCCGCCTGCTTCGACATCAACCCCGCCTCTGTCGTCACATCCTTAAACGTCCCGTCGCCCTGGTTCTGATAAAGAATCAGCCCCCCGAAGTTCACGACCAGCAGATCGGTGTCGCCATCGTTGTCGTAGTCCGCCGCTGCCGCGGTTGTCCCAAAACCATGACCGGCGACTCCCGCACGCTCTGTGGCATCTTCGAAGGTCCCATTCCCCCGGTTGCGATACAGACGGTTGGGCCACCGCGGGGTTTCAGCAGAAGCATCGGACAGCACAGGAGCCGGTCCCGAGTTGACCAGGTAAACATCGATAAAACCATCCCCGTCGTAATCCAGACAGGCGCCTCCGGCCCCGTCCGATTCCATGATGTTGTCCAGCTTTCCGTCGGCCAGTTGATGCTTAAAATCCAGGCCGGCCGCTGTGGCTTCTGTGAATTGAGGCCAGACTGCGGTTGATTGATCCACATTCCGAGGTTGGAGGGTGCCCCCGTCGCTTGACGTTGAACGCGGAGACGGACCACAACCTGCCAGAAAAACCAGCGCCACACTCATGCCCGCCACCAGGCTTTTGATACCAAAGCCGGTTCCCGGAAACGCGTGATGCGCCGGCCGCGGCCTGCATATGCGGTGGTTGTTCATGAACCCTCGAATGATTGCGTTTTCTTATAAGGAAGACCAAAGCCGCCGCGCAAGCGGAAAGCGGCAATATCGCAACCTCCAATCGAGATCTGTTTTTATGATTCGAAGAGACCTGGGGCATCGGGAGCTGTGGGCATACGAAGAACCCTTGGGTGTTGCAGGTGCAACACGAAATTGGCTGTTCGGTTGCCGCACCTGTGACCTTGCCGATTGGCGTCACACTAATTCTTCAGCACGCTGGAGCGTTCCTGCATCCACAGGACATCCGGATTATTGGGGGAACTGACGTTGAGGGGAAGGTCCTGGCCTTTTTTCAGGGTTGGATAGGTTCGGGGATCGAGCCATTTCTTGATCTCGGCATGGCCGTCGGCGAATGAAAAGCCGGCAGCCCGATTGTGGTAACTGGCCGGATAATCGACGATCATGGCGGCGGCACCGCGTTTTTTAAGATCCGTCTGGAACAGGCCATCGTTGATACTGTCCTCTCTCTCGTCGAGAAACACCCAGGCGTTGGCGTGTCCGAGAGCGCTTAAGTCGGAGACCTTTTTGAATATGCGGTAGGTGTCCTGGCCGACCGCGACGCTTCCGATGTAGTTCATCCACATGTTGGCTGAGACGCTGCGAACTCGAGGCAGGGTTTGGTTGCCGAACTTCGCCATGCTTTTATCGGCCGGGCACCGGTAGACGCCGGGGGATTTCAGATAAGGGCCGATCTGGGCGTATCGGGGATCCAGAAGGTTGAGCAGGTTGGTGTTATCTCGGTTATTGGCGGTAAAATCGAGCCACCCGGAGACCCATTGGTCCGATGCCGCCGAGCTGCCTCCATTGACGCCAGGCATGGCATCGTTGTGGTCGTCGGCGTAGAGGATCCAGGCAAGCTGCAGTTGTTTAAGGTTGTTGATGCAGAAGATTCCTTGGGCTTTGGTTTTGGATTTTGCCAGAGCTGGCAGCAGCATGCCCGCCAGGATGGCAATGATGGCAATGACAACAAGCAGCTCGATGAGCGTAAATCCGGATCGGGAGCGCCGGAGAGAGGTCTTCGGCTGTCTGATTTGATGGGCGAAAGAAATGGAATTCATTTCGATGGTCGATTGTTGGCCGCGCATCTGGAACAGGCCGGATTCCGCGAAAACCGGCTTGTCATTTGCTTGACCCGCTGTTTAAAAAACTAAGAGCCCTAATAGTGTTGTCAAGCGTGTTTTGGGCTGGCTTTGATGCATCTGAAATCGCCACGGGCCAAGGCGCGGCGCCGACCGCCCTGCTAAAGGCTCCAGCCCTGGCGATAATCGCGGCGCAGGAACCGGTTGGCCTCCTCGCAATTTGTAAAACGCAGATTGGCGCTGTCCCATCGGAGGTTTTTGTGGGTGAGCTCCTCTCGCAGGCTGGCTCGCAGCGCGATGTTGCCCAGGAGAACGGCTTCGGCCAGGGGACCGGCCCATTCAAAGTTGGATCCAGGTTTTTCTCCGCCTTTGATGGCGTGAATCCATTCCTGGTGATGGCCTGGGGAGCGTTTGAGGGTCTTGGGGGGCTCGGGAAAATCTCGGGCCTTGGATTCAGGAATCAGACGGCTGCCAAAGATGACGCCTTTGTCGCCGATCAACAATCGCCCGTTGGATCCGAGTTCGCGACCTTCCTCCAGCTCATCGGGGCGGGTTGGTTTCAATCCGCCATCGTACCAGTGCAGCGTAAGGGGGGGCATATCTCCTCTGGCAGGAAACTGGTAACGCACGATGGAAGCCAGGGGATAAGTTTCCTCGTTGAACCGGCTCGATGTGGCCTGAACGCTGGAGGGCGGCCCCAGTTTCAAGGCGCGGAATACGGGATCAAAGGAATGACAGCCAATATCGCCCAACGCGCCGGTGCCGAAATCCCACCAGCCGCGCCATCGGAAGGGGGCGTAAATCGAGTGATACGGACGCGACGGAGCGGGCCCAATCCACAGGTCCCAATCCAGCTGGTCGGGGATGGATGGGGTCTCCCGGGGGCGATCCACCCCCTGAGGCCAGTATTCCTTGAACAAGCCGTTGGAAGGCCGGTCGGTCCAAATGTGAACCTCGCGCACCGGGCCGATGGCTCCAGCCCCAACGAACTCACACAGCCGGCGGGTGTCCTCGGAGGCTTGACCCTGATTGCCCATTTGAGTCGCCAGACCGGATTTGCGTGTGGCTTCGGCCACCTGGCGCGCCTCCCAAACCGAATGCGTCAACGGTTTTTCACAGTAAACCGGTTTGCCCAGCTTCAGAGCCATCAGGGTGGCGAAGGCGTGCACGTGATCCGGTGTGGCGACGACGACCGCATCAATATCCTTTTGTTCCTCGAGCATCTTGCGGTAGTCCTTGTGACGTTTGGCCTGAGGAAATCGTTTGAAGGTTCCCGCCGCGTGGTTCCAGTCGACATCGCACAGCGCCACGATGTTCTGGCTGGAAAGGCTGTTGAGATCGGACGCGCCTTGTCCGCCCACACCGATGCCTGCCAAATTGATCCGTTCGCTCGCAGGATTGGCCCCGTTGAGGCCAAGAACATGACCGGGGATGACTGAGAGACCCGCGGTGATTGCGGCGCCGCGAGCCAGGAAACCGCGTCGATTGAGTGTGAGAGAAGGACTGGGCTTTCTATTCATAATCTGGTTGTCATGGTTTCTTATACTGACGTTTTTCAGGGAGAAGGCATTCGGAGAAATGATTATCCTTTGATGCATCCCAAAGGTTTCAAGCGGGCAACCCGGCGCGAAATTCCCGCGCACGCGCAGGTGTCGACGACCTCGGAGACGTCTTTGTAGGCCTCGGAGATCTCCTCGTCCAGGGTGCGGCGGCTTTGACCGCGCACAATCACACCGCTTTGGGCCAGTTCACGGACGATATCGCGTCCCTGGGCGGCCTCCTTGGCCTTGACCCGGCTCAGGGCGCGGCCCGCGCCGTGGCAGCTGCTGCCGAAGGTGTCCCGCATGGCCTGCGCGGTGCCGATCAAAACATAGGAGCAACGGCCCATATCGCCCGGGATCAGGACGGGCTGGCCGATCGGACGGTACCGGACAGGCAGATCCTCGCTCTCGGGAGCAAAAGCGCGAGTCGCGCCTTTCCGATGCACGCAGACCTGTTGTTGCCGGCCATCAACATCGTGGCTTTCGATTTTGGCAATGTTATGCGCCACTTCATAGACGGTTCGCAGCCCGATCTCCTCGGAGGTCATCCCCAGGCCGCGTTGCAGAGTCTGACGGCATTGATGGACGATGACTTCACGGTTCGCAAAGGCGTAATTGACCGCGCAGCGCATGGCGCCCAGATAGGCGTGGCCTTCTTCGGAGCGAATCGGGGCACACGCCAGCTGGCGATCCGGCAGTTCAATCTGATACTTGCGAGCCGCGCGATCCATCAATCCCAGATAATCATCGCAAACCTGATATCCAAACCCTCTCGAACCACAGTGAATCATCACCGTGATCTGGCCCGGAAAAAGTCCCAACACCTCAGCGGCCGTTTTGTCGAATATTTCGTCGACCTGTCCGATCTCCAGAAAATGGTTTCCCGATCCAAGCGTTCCCAATTGCTCCAGGCCGCGTTGCCAGGCGCGTTCCGAGATTTTGTCCGGCAGGGCTCCCGCCATGCAACCCTGTTCCTCGATGAACTCCAGATCGGAGCTCTCGCCCTGCCCGTGTTTGACCGCCCAGCCGGCGCCTTCCACCACCACCCGCCTGAGTTCGCCCGGAGAAACGCGCAAGGCGCCCGAAGCCCCCACCCCCGTCGGTATCGTGCGAAACAGAGAATCAATCAGTTCAGGAAGCTTGGACGCTATCCGGTCAAACGTCAGGTTCGAGGCGAGCATGCGCACGCCGCAGTTGATGTCATACCCGACGCCGCCCGGTGAAATAATCCCTCGGTCGAGGTCAAACGCCGCGACCCCGCCAATCGGGAATCCATAGCCCCAGTGAATATCCGGCATGGCCAGGGATGCCTTGACGATGCCTGGCAAACACGCCACGTTCGCCGCCTGTTGGGGCGCATTGTCCGCCTGAACCGTGTCCACCATCTTCCGGCTGGCGTAGATCCGTGCCGGAACCCGCATCTTTCCCCGCGGAGGAATCTCCCAAAGGGCCTCGCCCACTTGTTGCAGCTCGAACTGAGGCATGGGCCCCATTCTGACCAGAAACCATCTGTCTGGCAATCCCGCATTCGGTCGAATCGCGCCTGCGTTAGAGATCAAACAGCACGCGCGCCTGCCAAATCTCCCCCGCCTTGACCACCTCCAGTTGGTGATAAGTCACCGCCTTGATCTCTGTGTGGATCACGTGCCGCTGTCCATCGATCTTCTCCCCACCAATCCGAGCCCGCAACAATCCGGTCTCAGGAAAGTCCACCTCAAATCGCCCGTACACCTCGTGGCGTGTGACGTGCAGAAAATTCAGCTCCGAAAGCCAATAAACCATGAGCGTGGACCAATCCGGTCCCGAGACTTCCACTGTTTGCCATTCCCTTGGCTGAATTGATTCCAGATCCGTGACGATGCGGAACATCCCCCAGGCTGCGTGTTCAAAAAGTTCCTGGGGACTGTCCCCTCGCACCTGGATGCCCACGTCAGCGGTGTGCTCGAAGACCTCCAGCCACCCGGGTTCCGATTGCGCGTTTTCCGGTCCTTCAGTCATTTTTATTTGCAGGAAAATGTTGCTCCACCCATCTGCTGTTAGCTCATGCCATCCCAACCACTAATCCGCAGTCTATTCCATCCCCGCAGGACAGCAATCCCCAACATCGTTCCGCGCAAAAGGCCGCATGCCCCCATGAGCAAATCGGATCACAATGATCAAAAAGAGCCAGACCGAGCGTCCTATCCGAAATAAAGAGGCCATTAATATTTTATTAAACATTGATTGAGAGTATGTTATAAAAGTTGAACTTGGGAATTCATAAGATGGCATTCTGGTTGCTTATGGGGTTTTGCGATGGGCCGCATGGGGCAGGCGGGGAGCGGCGGAGCGATGAGACAACGAACAAACGAAAGCCGGGCTATGAAAAAAATCGAAGCGATTATCAAGCCGTTCAAGCTGGAAGAAGTCAAAGATGCTTTGAGCGAGGTGGGGATTGAAGGGATGACGGTATCGGAGGTGAAGGGGTTTGGACGGCAGAAAGGGCACACGGAAATCTATCGGGGCAGCGAGTATACGGTGGATTTTCTGCCGAAGATCAAACTGGAGATCGTATTGACTGACCAGCAGTTGGATGCGGCGGTCAAGGCCATCATTCGGGCCGCCAAGACGGGGAAGATCGGTGATGGGAAAGTCTTTGTCTCGAACGTGGAGGAAGCGATTCGAATTCGGACCGAGGAGAAAGGAGCGCAAGCGGTTTAAGGGCGGGAAAGAGGGTCTGAATTCAGAGGGAATGAACCAATCGAACTCAAGAAATCTCAATGAAAACACTGATTTATATTTTAACAATAGTGGTGTGGGCTGGGATATTGGAGCCGGCAGTATGGGGGGAGGATCCTCCGCGGAGCGAGCCGACGCTGGAGCAACGCGTGAGCGACCTGGAGGCCTATATGAACAACGTGGCCCGGGTTGCGGACACGACGAACAACGTGGCGTCGAAGGTGGGGGGGGCCGGGCCGGGGCACAACGGCTGGATGATGACTTCGGCGGCGTTGGTGTTGTTCATGACGTTGCCGGGATTGGCGTTGTTTTACGGGGGGTTGGTGCGGCGCAAGAACGTGCTTTCCGTGTTGGCGCAATGTCTGGGGATTGCGGGGCTGGTGACGATTTTGTGGTGGATTTGCGGATATAGCCTGGTGTTTGGGGACGTGAAGGGCGCCGGAGCTGATGCGTCCACGTTTTTCGGGAATCTCTCTTATGCGTTTCTACAGGGGGTGGATTCGAATCCGAACACGAACTATGCCTACTGGATATCGCACAATGTGTTTTCGATGTATCAATTGATGTTTGCGATCATCACGCCGGCGTTGATCGTGGGGGCGATTGCGGAACGAATGAAGTTTTCGGCGATTCTGCTCTTTGTGACCCTATGGATGTTCGTGGTCTATTTTCCGCTGGCCCACATGGTGTGGGGCATTGACGGTTTCATGAACGGGGTATGGAACGCGAACGCGTCGATCCAGGCGATTGATTTTGCGGGGGGCACGGTGGTGCACATGTCCTCGGGTTGGTCGGCCTTGATTCTGTGCTTGATTTTGGGCAAGCGGCTCGGTTTTCCGCGGGAAGCGATGCCGCCGCACAGCATGGTCTTGTGCATGGTGGGCACGGGCATGCTTTGGGTGGGATGGTATGGATTCAACGCCGGAAGCGCTCTATCGGCCGATGGAGTGGCGGCGAACGCCTTCATGACCACAACCTTGGCGACGGCAGTGGCCTGTTTTGTATGGCCGATGGCCGAATGGGGGGTCAAAGGCAAGCCGAGCGTCCTCGGATTCTGCTCGGGCGCGGTGGCGGGCCTGGTGGTGGTGACGCCGGCGACCGGATTCATCACCGCCTCGGGGGCGATTCTGATCGGGATTGCGGCCGGCTTGGTTCCATTTTTTGCCTGTTACAAGCTGAAAGGATGGCTGGGTTACGATGACGCGCTGGACACGTTCGGTGTTCACGCCGTCGGCGGCACCTTGGGCGCTTTACTGACCGGTATTCTTGCGACCGATTCGGTCAATGCCAACCTGGCGGTTAACTTGAAGGACCTTGTGGGCAGGACGCTCTGGATCGAACAGCTGAAAGCGATTGGTCTGACGATCGCATTAGCGGTGACGGGCACCGTCATTATTGCCTTGATTGTCAAGGCGGTGATGGGTCTCCGACCCGGCGAAGAAGTCGAAACCGTTGGTTTGGACCTGGCCGAGCATGGCGAGGAGGGCTACCACGGATAAGGCTTGAATTCCCGCCCGCATGGGTCCGCTGGCTGCTTCCAGCCGGCGGTCCCCACGGGCAAACAACAATGAACTAAATCAAAACAGCAATAATATGAGTACTCCAAAAAGCGTGATTGAGATGGCCCAGAAGCAAGGGGCCAAGATGGTGGATGTGAAGTTTGTGGACACCTTCGGGATCTGGCAGCATTTCAGCTGTCCGATCGGGGAATTGACGGAGGAGGTGTTCAAGGAAGGCTTTGGGTTTGACGGGTCGTCGATCCGGGGCTGGAAATCGATCGAGGCGAGCGACATGCTGGCGGTGCCGGATCCGGACACGGCGTTTATGGATCCGTTTTGCGCGGTGCCGACGCTGTCGGTGACCTGCACGATCGCGGAGACGGGGACGTTGGAGCCGTATGCGCGGGATCCGCGGGGGATGGCGCAGAAGGCGGAGAAGTATCTGGCGGGGACGGGATTGGCGGACACGGTTTACATGGGGCCGGAGGCGGAGTTTTTCATTTTCGACAACGTGCAGTATGACAACAAGGGGCACGGGTGCTGTTACAGCATAGATTCGGAGGAGGGGAGTTGGAACACGGGTCGGGAGGAGATGCCGAACCTGGGGTATAAGATCCGGCCGAAGGAGGGCTATTTTCCGGTGGCGCCGAGCGACACGCAGCAGGACATACGGACGGAGATGGTGTTGATGATGGAGTCGCTGGGGGTGTCGATCGAGCGGCAGCATCACGAGGTGGCGACGGCGGGGCAGGCGGAGATTGATTACCGGTTCGACACGCTGGTGCGGGCGGCGGACAAGATGATGGTGTATCGGTATGTGGTGAAGAACGTGGCGCGCAAGCATGGGAAGACGGCGACGTTCATGCCGAAGCCGATATTTGGGGACAACGGATCGGGGATGCACACGCACCAGAGCCTGTGGAAGAAGGGCAAGCCGTTGTTTGCGGGCAACGAATATGCCGGATTGAGCCCGATGGCGTTGTATTACATCGGGGGGTTGTTGAAGCACGCGCGGGCGTTGTGCGCGTTGTGCAGTCCGACGACCAACAGCTACAAGCGGCTGGTGCCGGGGTATGAGGCGCCGGTGAACCTGGCCTACAGCTCACGGAACCGGTCCGCGGCGATCCGGATTCCGACCTATAGCGAGAATCCCAAGGCCAAGCGGGTGGAATACCGTCCGCCGGATCCGAGCGCCAATCCGTATCTGGCGTTTGCGGCGATGCTGATGGCGGGGCTGGACGGGGTGTTGAACAAGATTGATCCGGGGGAACCGCTGGACAAGAACATCTACGAGCTGCCGCCGGAGGAGCTGAAGAAGGTGCCCAATGTGGCGGGAAGCCTGAGCGAGGCGCTGGATTGCCTGGAGGCGGACCACGAGTTCCTGTTGAAGGGCGATGTGTTCACGCGGGACTTTTTGGAGATGTGGATCAGCAACAAACGCAAAGAATCCGATGCCCTGCGGCTGCGTCCGCATCCCTACGAATTCTTCCTATATTACGACGTTTAAAAAACGGCTCGTGTGAGGCAGTTTTACCCCCCTGAAAACCCCGTTTTGGGCATAATGATCGATAACGCCTGAAAGCTGGATTTCGCGCCCTCAAGAACGTTGTGAATAACTTGTGAAGAAATATTAATATGTTGTCCTAGTCAGGGGGGGCAATTTCGTTTACATACTCCCCCACGATCTGTGCCGTTGTATCCAGGAAAGAACAATAAAACACCCGGGATGGTGTGCGGGAGCGAGGTTTTCAAAGGTTTGGTTATCAATAAATTGCGATTATTAAGATTGGTTTTTTCGTGAGATTTTCGAGATTTTTTTGGTGCGGAAATGAAATGGGTATCGTTTTTATTTTGTGTTCAAGGGCTTTGTTACGAGCAGGAAACGAGAGGTCGTGAATAAATCGCGGCAAAACCGCGATTGAATGAGGTTTTGGACCTTAAAATGCAGACAACAATAGAACAAATTTGGGCCAAAGCACAGGACCATTTGCAGTCCATGCTGAATCCCGACATTTATCGTCTTTGGTTTGCCCCATTGAAGGCGGCAGATCAGGACGAGCACGCTGTCACATTAGAAGTGGCGAACGACTTTTGTGAAGTATGGCTAAAGGAGAACTACCTTGGGTTACTCAAGGAAGTATTATCGCACGCTGCCGGACAACCGCTGGAGGTGAAGTTCAAGGTGGGGTGCGGGGGAGAGAACGGTGTTTCTCCCATCAACGGTCGGAAGGCCAAGGTCCGGCCTATGGGGGGTCCGATTTCGGCCGAGGTCGCCATACGGGAGTTAGGGCTGAATCCCAAGTATACCTTTGACTCCTTCGTGGTGGGCAGCAACAACAACTTTGCCCATGCGGCAGCGCTGGCGGTTGCCCAATCGCCCGGTAAATCCTATAATCCCCTGTTCATGTATGGCGGGACGGGTTTGGGCAAGACCCATCTCCTGAATGCCATTGGCCATTATGTGGTTTCCCACAAGAAGGGGGCGCGCGTCGCCTTTTTGTCGTCCGAGAAATTCACAAACGAGTACATTGATGCCATTCAGAACAACCAGTTGGCGAAGTTTCGTCGAAAATACCGGCAGACGGATGTTCTTTTAATTGATGACATCCAGTTTTTGGCGGGCAAAGAGCGAATTCAGGAGGAGTTTTTTCATACCTTCAACGCCTTGCATGAAGCCCATAAACAGATCGTCTTATCGAGCGATTCTCCGGCCAGCGAAATCAAAAACCTCGAGCAGCGGTTGGTATCGCGGTTCGAGTGGGGTTTGGTGACAGACCTCCAGCCCCCTGATGTCGAGACCCGACTGGCGATTCTGAGACGGCGCGAGAAAGACATGGGGGTGGCGCTGCCCGATGACGTCATTCATTTCCTGGCGGATCGGATCCGAACGAACATCCGGCGCCTTGAAGGCGCTCTGACCCGGGTGGCCTCGTATACCTCGCTCACCGGCAATAAGCCGTCTCCGGAAAGCGTGGAGGACCTCTTGCGCGAATTACTGCATGAGGAAGGCCGTTCAACGTTAACGATCGAGTCTATTCAGAAACGCGTGGCGGAACACTTTGATATCCGCCTGTCTGACATGTCGAGTAAACGCCGTCCGGAAAGCATTGCCTTTCCCCGGCAGATTGCCATGTTTTTAACGCGGCAATTGACGGATAATTCATTGACGACTATCGGAGAAGCCTTTGGCGGACGCGATCATGGGACGGTGCTTCATGCGTGCCGGCTGGTGCGGGACCGGATGGAGGTCGATCCGAGCATCCGGCAGTCCGTGAGTTATCTCGAAAAACTGCTGTTGCGATAGGAACCTCCTCCTTGGGTTCCCTGGGCGTGAGGATGTCCTTGGTCAGCATCGGCATGCGATGGCTTATTCTCGACCAACGCTGGAGACTTTCATGACATGCGCCCGATGATGCCAAACGTTCCTCCGTCACCATATAATATGGGAATCATTCTCCTGAAGTTAAGGTTCCGAGCGCGCTGGCAACGGAGAGATCGTTGTTTTAGGTGGGTTAAGCTTCCACGAAATTTGGGTGGTTTCTGCCTGATCCTGTCCGCAGTCTTTGGCATGCTAATGACTTCGGTATCGATAAAGGCGGGCAGCGCACTTCCCAGCGCAACTCGGGAGCCGAAGATCAAGCGATCGATTCCGAGCCCTCTCCCGGACCATCCCGGGAATATCTATCTCGAAGGTGACTTAGTTCGAGTTGCTTTGCCAGAGTCGTTGCCGGGAGGCGAACTGAAATGGCGCGTTTGCGATGATGCGGATCAGGTTCTCCGGCAAGGCGTCTTGCCGAGAGATTCAGACCGAGGCAACTCCCTGGGATTAGGATGCCTTGGGATTGGATGGTATCGTGTGGATTTTCTGGAGTTGGATGGCACCCGAGTTGGCTGGACTCCTGCGGCGGTTTTGGCCCGATTATCGGCCCCTGTGCCTCAGGATTCACCGGTTTGCGTGGACTCGGCGGCGGCTTGGTTCGCACGAAACGATCCCTTGCATCAACGCCGCTTGGCCAACTTGGCAGCGCTGGCTGGAGTCAACTGGGTGCGGGATCGGATGCGTTGGGGTGAAATGGAGCCTCAAAATGGAACGTTCGCCACCAACACGACCTATGATTCTTCCGCGGCCATCCATCACGCCGCCGGTCTGAAGGTGCTGCAGGTGTTTCATGACACGCCCGTCTGGGCACGGCAGGAGGGAGATGGAAGTGGGCATTTCGCCCGGGATTTGCGCCGGGTTCATCGTTGGGCTCAAACGATGGCCTCGAGGTTTCGAGGACGTGTCCAGGCTTGGGAACCATGGAACGAAGCCAATGTGCCGTCCTTTGGCGGGCATACGGTTGATGAGATGTGTTCCTGGCAAAAGGCCGCCTGGTTGGGTTTTAAGGCAGGCGATCCTCGATTGATTATCGGGTGGAATGCCACAGCGGCAGTTCCCACTGAGGAACATGCCACTGGGATCATGGCCAACGAAACTCATCCCTATTTCGATACTTACAACTTTCATACCTATGATTGGCCGCACAGTTATCTCCAGCTTTGGCCCCCCGCATGGACGGCCTCCGGTGGACGTTCCATTTGGATCACCGAAGCGGACCGGGGATTCCACCACGATAAGCGGGCGCCTTGGTTTGACCTTTCTCCCCGAGGCGAGCGCCTGAAGGCCGAATACCTGGCCCAGGAATACGCCAGCAGCTTATACGCGGGCGCCGATCGGCATTTTCACTTTATCCTTGGACACTACCATGAGCCGAATGGCGTGCAATTTGGGCTTCTCCGTCTGGACCTGACGCCACGGCCGGCCTACGTGGCTCTGGCTGCGGCTGGCCGATTCCTCGCGGGCGCCCGATGCCTTGGTCGATGGCGGCCCGCGCCCGATGTCAACATCGTTGCTTTCTCTGCCTATCCCGATGGCCGTCGCCAGGATGTTCTCGTGATGTGGGCGGAAAAAGAGGTGGATTGGGAGGGTCGCGGGGCGACGCGTGTCAGCTGGCCGTTGCCTGCGAATTATCCCGTGCGCCAGATCTACGATTACTTGGGGCGCAAACAGAGTGGGCTGCCGCCCCGTGAGTTGACGTCGTCGCCGCTCTGGGTTCTGGCCCCATCCGGCGCCAGTTCCTGTTTGCCTCTGGAACATCCAGACTTGCCGGTCGCCGAGCCTGATCGAACTGGTTCGACAAGGCCGACCGTCGTATTGCAGGCTCTCTTCCCGCCATCAGCCCGCGTTCGGGTTGAGGACAAACCTTGGTCCGAAGGGTATGCCTACCGATTTCGTCCAGGTGAACCTCTGGATTTCCAATTGTGCGCCTATCAATTTGATGGGAAACCCGCTCGAGGACGGGTCTGGATCGAACAAGCGCCCGGGGGATGGACTGTTGAACCCGTTTCTTGGAACTTCGAACTTTCATCGATGGATCGCCAGGTGCGGTCGGCACGATTTGTGACGACGGGTCCGAAGGATGGGGGAATTACCGGCGGCTGGATTGTTTTACGTGGGGATTTCGGCCGGGCCGGTTGGCCAGTGATCGCCTTGCGCCTGGTGAACGCATCGCCGTGACTGCCTGGCCGAAGCCAGGCTATCCATTGACGCCCAGCTCGGGATGGCCGGCTCGTTGTGAACGGTGACACTTCACTTGATTCCGGATTGGGGATTGCGGATTGGCGTGAAAACGGTTCAAGGGTTTGAGGCGGGCTTCAAAAGAACAGGTAACTCTCCGCGCGCCTTCTGTCATGAACCGCTGTTCAACAGGCGTCTTCGGCAATTACGGGCGTGAATTTACCGAACCCACTGCGCTTGTTTCAACGTTTCGGTCTTGCTGGCCAACTGGAAAAGCCGGCGAGCATTGTCGTGGAGGATCGGGTCCGCCAGGTTCAGGGCATCCTCGAGGTTTAGCCAGCCTTCCTCCACCAATTCCGACAACGCCAGGGCAATGCCACGACGCGCCAGGGCCGCGTGACCGATCACCGGTTCCACCGGAATGTAATCGCCCCCAAAGGGGAGCAACTTGTTTATGGGCGCTGTGACGATATGCTTCTTGAGGTAATCTTTGGCGGCGACAGGATTGATGATCCACGACCAGCACATGTCCACATGGGCGTTGGTCCATTGCTTGGCAACGGCCAGCAGTTCCTCGTAGAACGGATAACAAATGTGCATGAACACGAATTTTGTTTCGGGCGATAGCCGGCAAAGCTCAGCCGCCGAACCGGCGTTGAGTTGCAGCCGCGATAGAGGCATGGAGTTCTGTCCCGCATAGTAGCCGGTGTGTAGTTTGACCGGCAAATTGCGCGACGTGGCCTCTCCCACCGCCTGCCAAAATAGATGGTCCTCAAGCCGTTTCCGTTCTTCGGCCGTTATTGGATCTTTTTGCAGCACCTTCTTGAAGACCGGATCCGCCTGTTCGGCGGGGACACGAGCATAGTCAATGTCGCGGCTGTAGGCATGCTGCGATTTCACCGCTACCGCATACTTGGAGTAACGGTCAAACCACCAGCGGATCACACGATGCCAGTCCTCCAAAGTCCTGACCTGGATTCCCGTGGGCCGCGCGAGCTGCTTGAAATTGGGGCCCGCGAACATGCCCACAATACTTAGGTCCTGCATCAGCAACTCAGGCATCTCCGATTCCTTGAAGGGTTCTCCCGTTAGACAATTGACCTGGCACGATTCGATTTTGGCAATATCATTGAGCAAATGCCGATAAAAACCGGCCCGCCGAATTCGCTCGTAACCGGTTTGCACTTTTTCAATGCCTCCGGCCGACAGGTCTTCGATCCCATAAAGCTCCTGGATGGACAGGCGCACCGCCTGGCCATACCCCGTGTGCTTCACCGCCGCCCAATAAGGCGCAATCAGATCCCATTTGGACACCGGATCAACGTTGGGTGATAGGAACCGCTCCAGACTGGCTCCCGGCATTCCGGCCGTCAGCAGATCGGAGTCCAGATAATGGCTGAGCAGCAAGGCCCAGTCATCACAAGGCACCAACGACGGTTTCGGCCCTTGCAGACGTTGCTTTTCCTCGATCAGGTGCTCATGCGTGTCGATCAGCGGTGTCTGATGGACACGATCAAAAATCGTCTTGCGAACCTCTGCCGACCTGGAAACCGAGGGCGGGCGACGAGAGCCGGTTGCCGCGGCAGTGTCCCCACCAGGCGCGAATGCGGCCACGGCGATGCCCGCAGTTCCCAGATTCTTCAGTGCTGCTCGCCGTGAAATGGATTTTTTGGAGTTCATACAGGTTTTGAGGTCTTGAGCCGAATATGCCCTGAAGCCGCCGTCTCGTCCAGGTCCTAAAGCCCCCCTGAATCTGATGTCTCAGATCCCCATTTCCAGGCTTGCCATCCCGATTCAAGTCTGGTCATCTCCTCCTAGTGTGGTGTTTGCGAAATACGCTGCATTCTGCGGCCAGGAGTTTTGGTCAGGAGCGAGGCGCGCCGACCGCGCATATCCGGAATGGATCTGTAAGGGAGGCGCAACGAAGTGCCTGGCCAAAAG
>Ga0209507_1001189_pt1 | contig 21676 bp, 15 predicted proteins | sample AD_UKC028_MetaG_FD_184414 | JGI IMG/M metagenome (GOLD analysis project Ga0209507, IMG submission 184414) | Active sludge microbial communities of municipal wastewater-treating anaerobic digesters from USA - AD_UKC028_MetaG (SPAdes) (version 2) | ecosystem: Engineered > Bioreactor > Anaerobic >...
GCTTCTGCTGGATCAGGTCCTGATACAGCAGCCCCACGTAGGTCATGATCCGCACCGCCATCCAGGCATCCACCGTGCTCTGGAACTCGATCAGGATGTACAGGTACACCCATTCCCCACCGACCTTGACCCGCCATACGATGTCGTCCGCCCGGTCGCGCAGGTCGTCGGTGATGTAGCTGCCCGACACCCGCTCCAGGGTGGCGTAGTCCAGGCCGTGCAGCCATTCGTCCGGGACGAAGCCCAGAATCAGGTCCCGCACCACTTCCGGGGCGGCAAACAGCGTCTTGTACGAGGAGTCATCAGGATGATTCATGGTCTACAGGGTAGCAGCATAATAAGCAATCGAAAAAACTAAGCTTTATTAATTCAATGAGTTAATAAAAATCCGTGACCGGGCAGGGCAGGGCAGGGCTGAGTGAGGCAAAAAAATTGTAGTACAACGCAGCGTAGATGTTTTTCGGCCCGACGTAATCTGTATTCCCTGCGGATGAAGGGGCAGTTCCCGGAGGCAAACGCGCGCCAGCCTGACAAAACCGGCGCTGAATCCAGCGTCAAATCCGCTTAAAATGCGGACTCCACCCTGAATCGCTCTCAGAAATTCCGTTGATCAAATGGCTATGAACGACGTCACGTTCAACTTGCTCGGCCCTGGCGATCCGCCTCCCTTCACCCTCTTCAACCCGGCGGGTCAGGCGCCAGTCGTACTGGTCTGCGACCACGCCAGCAACACCATTCCCGCCGCGCTCGGTCAACTGGGGCTGGGGCCGGCGGAACTGGCCCAGCATATCGCCTGGGACATTGGCGCGGCTCAAGTGACCCGCCTGCTAGCGGCCCGACTCAATGCGCCCGCCGTGCTGGGCGGCTATTCACGGTTGGTGGTGGATTGCAACCGCGCGCCCGGCGACCCCACCTCCATCGCCGAAATCAGCGATGGCATCGTTATTCCCGGTAATCAGAACGTGGACGACGCTCTGGCCGAGGCGCGGTTAAACGCAGTGTTCTGGCCCTACCACCACGCCATTACCCAGGCGCTGGCCCACCGCTGGCGTCACGGTCAGGGCCAGGCGCCGGCGCTGATCGCCATTCACAGCTTCACACCCACCATGAATGGCTTTGAGCGCCCTTGGCAGCTCGGCGTGTTGTGGAACCGCGATCCTCGACTGGCCGAACCGCTGATCGTCCAATTCCAGGCCAACCCCGCGCTGTGCGTGGGTGACAACGAACCTTATTCCGGACGCGATGTTGGCTTTACCATGAACACCCACGGCGGCGCGGCGGGTCTGCCGCATGTGGAAGTGGAAATCCGCCAGGATTTGATCGCGGATGAACAAGGGTGCGAATACTGGGCGGCGGTGGTCGGTGCGGCGCTGGCAGCAGTGCTTCGGGATCAAACACTGTTTCAGGTACGGCACTACTGAAGCCGAAGCCTGATCGGCCCCGGCATCCGGGCGTTCAGGCCGGCTCCAGATGTTCGACGCGCAACTGCAACCGCCGCTCGCTGCGCCATTCGTTGACGTCCAGCTTGTAAGCCACGCGCAGCCGCGTCGTGCCCGGCGCGAAATCGCCCGCCCGCCCGAACGCCACCGCTTCGACCGGCTTCGTCATGCCCGGCAGTCTTAACCACAGTTTTAAATGCCGGTCCTTCATGATCTGGTGGGCGGTCACCTCGAACACACCATCGAACAGCGGTTCGGGAAAGCCCTGACCCCAGGGACCCGCCTCCCGTAACAGATCGGCAGTTTCCAGGACAAAGTCCGACGGATCGAGTTCGCCATCGCTCCAAAGACAGCCGTTGAGATCCTCCAGCCGCAGCAGGCCCCGCACCTCAGCGTCGAAGGCGCTTTGAAAAGCCGCCAGGTGAGCAGCCGGCAGACTGAGGCCAGCAGCGAACGCATGGCCGCCAAACCGGGTCATCAACCCCGGTTGCCGGGCGGCGATGGTCGCCAGCGCATCGCGGATGTGAAAGCCCGCGACGGAGCGCGCCGAGCCGCGCAACTGCCCCGCCGCGTTGTCCGGTGCAAAGGCGATCACCGGCCGGTGCGTTTGCTCCTTGACGCGCCCGGCGACGATGCCGATGACCCCCGGATGCCAGTCGGGATCGAACAGGCATAACCCGAATGGCAGGTCACCGCCAATCAGGGGCAGCCGCGCCAGCGCCTGGCCCTGCATGTCCGCCTCAATCGCCTTGCGCTCGTGATTGAGATCATCGAGTTGTTGCGCCAGCCGCCGTGCCTCCCCCAGGTCATCAGTCAACAGACAGTCAATGCTCAGGCTCATGTCGGTCAATCGCCCGGCGGCGTTGATCCGGGGACCCACCTGAAAGGCCAGATCCATCGAGGTGACGCGCGCCGCCGGGCGCCGGGCGATTTCCAACAGGGCGCGGATTCCCGGCACGCAACGCCCGGCGCGGATGCGCTGCAAGCCCTGCTCCACCAGAATGCGGTTGGTATGGTCCAGCGGCACCACGTCGGCTACTGTCCCCAGCGCCGCCAGATCGAGAAATTGCGCCAGATTGGGTTCGGCGATGCCCTGCGCAGCGAACCAGCCGGTTTCCCGCAGCCGGGTGCGCAGCGCCATCAGCACATGGAAAATCACCCCGACCCCGGCCAGATGCTTGCTGGGAAAGTCATCGCCTGGTTGGTTAGGATTCACCAGCGCATCCGCCGCCGGCAAGGTCGGGCCGGGCAGATGATGATCGGTAATCAGCACCTTCATGCCGAGCGCCCGGGCGGCCAGGACTCCGTCGTGACTGGAAACGCCGTTATCCACCGTGATCAGCAGATCAGGGCGCTGCTGGGCAGCGACGGCGACGATCTCCGGGGTCAGGCCATAGCCATGCACAAAGCGGTTGGGCACCACATAACCCACCTCCGCTGCGCCCAGGGCGCGCAAGGCCCGCACCGCCAAGGCGCAACTGGTCGCCCCGTCGGCGTCAAGATCGGCGACGATCATGATCCGTTGCCGCTCCCGGAAAGCGGCATACAGCAAGTCCACCGCCTGCGCGATGTTCCTGAGCGCCGCCGGCGAAGTCAGCCCGCGCAGCGCCCGATCCAGTTCCGCCGGAGCGCAAACGCCACGGGCCGCATAAATCCGTTGCAGCAACGGCGACACCGGCAGCGCGGCGGGCGAGGAGAGTAGCGGGCGGCGGATAATCGTGGTGGGCATAAACGTTCGAGGCGGGGGCTCATTTCCAAGGATCAGGTGCGGGGAACCACATACACCGACAGAGACTGCGCCCGCCGCCAGAACCGCCAGCGGGCGGCGCCGGTCAGGGTATAAACCTGCCCGTTACCGGGGTAAAGATGCAAGGTCGCCAGCTTGCCGGTTTGCAACCACTGGCGGCAGAACGTGAACCAATGATATTCCAGTTCCAGGAGGTGATCGCTCCATCGGGTTAGATCATCCTCCGCCGGGTCATAGCGCATCGTTTCCAACACCACCAGGCTATCGGTCTCCCGGCTCGCGCTGTCCAGCCAGTCGCCGGCGTGTTCAGGCATGGGACTGACCGCCGCATTCGCCAGCCGCGCCAGCCCCCGGGTCAACGGGTCGTTGGCACACAGGTCGGCGGCAGGCGCACGGACGCCGGTCGGGCAGGCCCCGCCGCCCCAGAACCAGATGCTGTTGATCAATGGCTGGTTGCGCTCCTCGCGCACCCGGTTGACCGGATGCTGATGAAACAACATCTGGATTTCGGTCAGCAGGGCGTGCCAGCGTGGCGCGGACGGGCCGTAAGGCAGTAGCGGGTTGATGTCGCGGCCCATGGCGTCGAGCAGCGGGTGAGTGCGGAAGCCGGGATCGGCGGGCAGACGCAGATACCAGCGGTCGGGGCGCGGGACGCGCAGTTGCAACCCTTCGGCAGCGAAGGTTTGGTCGAATGCCGCCGCCAGCAGCGCCGCCTCGACCGGTTCGATGGCCAGTACCCGGGCATCAGCCAGCAACACCCCATACAGGTCAGGGCGCAAATGCACCGGGTCGGCCCGCAGCCACCACTCGTCATCAGGATCGCCGCCATCCGCCAGGCGCGTGACTGCGGCTACCGGCAGGTCGGCATCAGCGGGAATCGACGCATTGAATAACCGGAACAGCGTGGCGTCCGTAGTCGCAGGGACCGGGCGAGCCTGGGCGCGAGCCAGCAACCAGCGCAACGCCGGCGCGGCAGGTGCGGCCAGCGCCGGGTCGGCGACTACGGAACGCCCGACGGTCAGCAAGCCAGGGACGAGCAAGTGCAGGGTAGTCGCCATGCGGGGCTGCGCGTCCGGTCAGTCCGAGTCGAGCGGTTCGAGCCGGATCCGCATCACCGGCGCGCGGATGCTGTCCAGCGCCTCGATGGCGGCGATAGCGTCGTTCATGCGCTGTTCTTGCACCTCGTAAGTCAGCAGGATGATCGGCACATCGCTGGCGCCCGGCGCCGGCTCCTTTTGCACCAGCGCCTCGATGCTGATGTCGCGGTCGGCGAGAATGCGGGTTACATCGGCCAGCACGCCGGGCCGGTCCTGCGCCTGCAAGCGCAGATAGCAGGCGGTCTCGACCGACGCCATCGGCAGCACCGGCAGGTCGGACAGCGCATCCGCCTGGAAGGCCAGATGCGGCACGCGATTTTCCGGGTCGGCGGTCAGGGTACGCACCACGTCCACGATGTCAGCCACCACCGCCGAAGCGGTCGGCTCGGCCCCGGCTCCAGCCCCGTAGTACAGACTCTGACCCACGGCATCGCCCTTGACCAGCACCGCATTCATCACCCCGCTGACGCTGGCCAGCAAATGCCGCTGAGGGATCAGGGTTGGATGCACGCGCACCTGGACGCCGTCTACATCGCGGCGCGCGATGCCCAGGTGCTTGACCCGGTAGCCCAGTTGCTCGGCGTAGGCCACATCCTCGCGGCTGATGTGGCTGATGCCTTCGATGTAGACCTGGTCGAATTGCAGCGGGATGCCAAAGGCGATAGAGGCCAGGATGGTGAGCTTGTGGGCGGCATCAATGCCCTTGATGTCGAAGGTCGGATCGGCCTCGGCGTAGCCCAGCGCCTGCGCCTCGACCAATACTTCCGGAAAGTCGCGGCCCTGCTCACGCATCGCGGTCAGGATGAAATTGGCGGTGCCGTTGATGATGCCCGCCACCCATTCGATGCGGTTGCCGGCCAGCCCTTCGCGGATCGCCTTGATGATTGGGATGCCGCCGGCCACCGCCGCCTCGAAGCCGACCATCATCCCGGCGGCGCGGGCGGCGGCGAAAATCTCGTTGCCGTGCTTGGCGATCAACGCCTTGTTGGCGGTGACGACGTGCTTGCCGTTGGCCAGCGCCCGCAGCGCCAGGCTCCGCGCCGGCTCGTAGCCGCCCATCAGTTCGACGATGATCGAGATCTCGGGATCGTCCACCACCTCCAGCGCCTCGCCGGTCAGTTTCATCCCGGCGGTGTTGGCCGTCGTGGTGTTCAGATTTTTGGCGGCGGCATGGGTGATGATGATTTCGCGTCCAGCGCGGCGGCTGATTTCCTCAGCGTTGCGGGCCAGCACCCGGGTGACGCCACCGCCGACCGTGCCCAGACCGAGCAAACCGACTTTGACCGGAGGATAGGCGCTCATGCTGCTACTCCTGTGGCGGACGCCGCTAACGGCGCGTCATGATCCCGGCCATCCCGGCGCAACATCTCGCGGATGCCGCGCAGCGCCTGGCGGGTGCGTTGTTCGTTCTCGATCAGACCGAAGCGGACATGGTCGTCGCCATACTCGCCAAAGCCGATGCCGGGCGACACCGCCACTTTCGCCTCGGCCAGCAGCTTTTTGCAGAATTCCAGTGAACCGAGGTGACGATACGGTTCCGGGATCGGCGCCCAGACGAACATGGTGGCTTTGGGCTTGGCGACCGGCCAGCCCAGCGCGTTCAGGCCGTCGCACAGCACATCGCGGCGCTTGCGGTACAGCGCGCAAATCTCGGCGACGCACTCCTGCGGGCCTTCCAGCGCAGCGATGGCGGCCACCTGGATCGGGGTGAACATGCCGTAGTCGAGATAGGACTTCATCCGCGCCAGCGCCCCAATCAGAGTCGGATTGCCGCACATGAAGCCAACCCGCCAGCCGGGCATGTTGTAGCTCTTGGACAGGGTGAAGGATTCCACGGCGATGTCCTTGGCGCCGGGAACTTGCAGGATCGAGGGCGCGACGTAGCCGTCGAACACCAGGTCGGCGTAGGCCAGATCATGAATCACCCAGATCTCGTGCTCGCGGGCGATGGCCACGACTTTCTCGAAGAACTCCAGTTCGACACACTGGGTAGTGGGATTGGCCGGGAAGTTCAGCACCAGCATCTTCGGGCGCGGCCAGGAATCCTTGATCGCCTTTTCCAGTTCGGCGAAGAAATCCACGCCGGGAATCAGCGGTACGTGGCGCACGTCGGCGCCGGCGATCACGAAACCGTAAGGGTGAATCGGATAGGCCGGACTCGAGACCAGCACCGCATCGCCCGGCCCCATGGTCGCCAGCGCCAGATGCGCCAGGCCTTCCTTGGAGCCGATGGTGACAATCGCTTCGGCTTCAAAGTCGAGTGCGACGTTGTAGCGGGTCTGGTACCAGTGGCAAATCGCCCGCCGCAACCGGGGAATACCGCGCGATACCGAATAGCGGTGGGTATCGTCGCGCTGGGCGACCTCGACCAGCTTGTCAACGATATGCTTTGGGGTTGGCTGGTCGGGATTGCCCATGCCGAAGTCAATGATGTCCTCACCACGGGCGCGGGCCTGGGCCTTCAACTCGTTGACGATGTTGAAAACGTAGGGCGGCAGGCGTTTGATGCGTTGAAAGTCGGCGTTCAAGAGTGCGTTCCCAGGGGCTAAGTCACAGGGGATACCATCGGGCGATCCGCGCCCGCTTCGGAGAGTGGTGGGCAAAACGGGCGGTGGTCGAGCAGATTGGCAAGTCTACCGGCGGGGGCAGGGCGGTTCAACCGAAAGCCGGCGCGCGCCGCTACCCAGCCCCAGGCCAGGATGATAAAGTTTTCCAAGGACCTGCGCCCCCACCGCTACTCAATGCCGAGGCCCAAAGGAGAACCGATCTGTGGACCATGCCTTGTGGAAAGACTGCCTGGAGTGCCTGGAACGCGAGTTGACCGAACAGCAACTCAGCACCTGGATCCGTCCACTGCACGCTCAGGAAGAAGGCGATGCCTTGCGGTTGCTGGCGCCCAACCGCTTCGTGCTGGATTGGGTCAGGAAGCACCATCTCGCACAGATCGAAGCCGTATTGGAGCGGTTGCAGCCGGAAAGACGCTTACAGGTGCTGCTGGAAATCGGCAGCGGCAACGCGCCGCCAGCGCCCGCTGCTCCCACTGAAGAACCGACGCCGGCGGAGACGGTGGGCGAAAAACCGCTGGATGCGACCGATCTGCTCAAGAGCGGTAATCTCAATCCGGATTTCACCTTCGCCACCTTCGTCGAGGGCAACTCCAATCAACTCGCCCGCGCCGCCTGCCTGCAAGTCGCCGAAAATCCGGGCCGGGCTTACAACCCGCTGTTCATCTACGGCGGCACCGGCCTGGGCAAGACCCATCTGATGCACGCGGTCGGCAACATGCTGCGCGAGCGCGGCTCCGAATCCAAGGTGGTTTACCAGCATTCCGAGCAGTTCGTGGCCGACATGGTGCGCGCCCTGCAACACAACGCCATCAATGAGTTCAAGCGCCGCTACCGGGTGCTGGACGCACTGCTCATTGACGACGTGCAATTCCTGGCCGGCAAGGAGCGTTCGCAGGAAGAATTTTTCTACACCTTCAACAGCCTGCTGGAAAGTCGTCAACAGGTGATCCTGACCTGCGACCGCTATCCCAAGGAAGTCGCCGGGCTGGAGGATCGTTTGAAATCCCGCTTCGGCTCCGGGCTGACCGTGGCCATCGAGCCGCCGGAGCTGGAAACGCGCGTGGCGATTTTGAAGAGCAAGGCGGAACAGGCCCAGCTCACTCTGCCCGACGAAGTAGCGTTTTTCATCGCCCAGCGCATCCGTTCCAATGTCCGTGAACTGGAAGGCGCGTTGCGGCGGGTCTACGCCAACGCCCAGTTTACCGGCCGGGCCATCACCATCGCCTTCGTCAAGGAGGCGTTGAGCGACCTGCTGACCTTGCAGGACAAGCTGGTCACCATCGAGAACATTCAGAAGACTGTGGCGGACTATTACAAGATTCCGGTCAGCGACCTGTTGTCCAACAGTCGGCTGCGGTTTCTGTCCCGCCCCCGGCAGATCGCCATGGCGCTGACCAAGGAACTGACCGATCTCAGCCTGCCGGAGATCGGCGAAGCCTTCGGTGGGCGTGACCATACCACCGTCCTGCACGCCTGCCGGAAGATTCGGCAACTGCATCGCTCCGAACCCCAGATTCGCGACGACTACATGAATTTGCTGAATACGCTGACTAACTAGCAAAATGCCTGTGGATAACTGCTGTGGATAAGTTGAATAACTTTTTTCAACGCTTTTCTGAAAAGTATCAAAATTACCGTATTAAATATACAAATTTCAATAAAATCATATAATAGTACACTGATTTTTTATCTTTTCTCCGGGAAAAAGCCATTTTTGTATCTAAAATAATAATTTTTAGTATTAAATTTATTTTTTATTATTATCAGTGTATTGAAACATATTTCTATTAAAATCCTGGCATTGGGGTCTATTTTTATCAAAACATTGTATAATTTCGCCGAGCACCCTGTGGATAAGTCTGTGGATAAGTCGGCCTTTTCTGTGGATAAGTCGGCCAAGCCTGTGGATAACTTATCCACAGGCAAAAAAGTTATCCACAGGCATTCCGGACTTATCCACAGAAACGCCCAAGTTATCCACAGACTTATCCACAGGAAAAATGGACTTAATCTATTGAAATTTAAATAAAAGTGAAAAGTTATCCACAGAAAATGGCCTCCCTAATAATAATAATCTTTAATATATTAAAAGAAGTTATTGTTGGAAGCCCCAAGACCCGGACGCCAGCATAAGTTAATTTTTAATAACCCTTGGCTTTACTGGGAAATACCCCCGAACCAGGGCCAAGGACTACGACGCATCGGAGACCCCATGAAACTGGAAGCCAAGCGCGAGCAACTGCTCAAACCCCTGCAACACGTTATCGGCGCGGTCGAGCGGCGGCAGACGTTGCCGATCCTGACCAACGTGTTGCTGACGGCGGGGGAGCGGGAATTGACCCTGACCGCCACCGACCTGGAAGTCGAACTGTCCACCCGCACCGAACTGCCCGCCGAAACCCCGGGCGCGATTACCCTGCCCGCCCGCAAGCTGCACGACATCCTGCGCGCCCTGCCGGAAGACGGCGTTGTGACCTTGAGCGTGGACGGCGACAAGGCAACGGTGCGCTGTGGCCGCAGTCGCTTCACCCTGGCCACCTTGCCCGCCGGCGATTTTCCCACCCTGGAAGATTTACCCTTTGCGAACGATCTCCGCGTGCCCCAGGGCGCGCTGCGCAGTCTGATCGAACGCGTCCACTTCGCCATGGCCCAGCAGGACGTGCGTTACTACCTCAACGGCCTGCTGCTGGAAGTCGGCCCCGGGGCGCTGCGGCTGGTCGCCACGGACGGCCATCGCCTGGCGTTCCAGGAATTGCCCGCCGAGACCGATGCGGTGGAGGCTCGTCAGGTCATCGTGCCGCGCAAGGGGGTGTTGGAACTGCTGCGATTGCTGGCCGACAGCGATGCCGAAGCCCTGCTCAAGCTGGGCGCCAACCACATCCGGGTCACGATGGGCGACATCCGCTTCACCTCCAAGCTGATTGATGGCAAGTTTCCCGACTATCAGCGCGTCATTCCCCGCGAGGGCAGCCGGGTGGTGATCGCTGACCGGATGGCGCTGCGCAACGCCCTGACCCGCACCAGCCTGGTGCTCACCGACAAGACCCAGGGTATTCGCCTGCAACTGGAGGACTGGATTCTGCGGACCCAGGCCCAGAATCCCGACCAGGAAGAGGCCGAGGAGGAGGTCGAAATCAACTACAGCGGCGGCCCGCTGGAAATCGGCTTCAACGGCGGCTACCTGCTCGATGCGCTGGGCGCGCTGGGCGGCGAACTGGCCAAGCTGTCCTTCGCCGACGCCAGCAGCAGTTGCCTGATCGAAGAAGCCGAGGGCGGCGGCGGCAAGCACGTCATCATGCCGATGCGGCTGTGAAGCGAGTGGCGAGTGATCGGTGGTCGGTGATCGGTAAGCCGGTTCGGGGGGACTGACGTCGGGATGCGGGTCGCCAGCCTCGACATCGCCGGGTTCCGCAATCTGCGCCAGGTCAGCCTGGACTGCGCACCCGGCCTGAATCTGCTGATCGGCCCCAACGCCTCCGGCAAGACCAGCCTGCTGGAGGCGCTGTACGTGCTGGGGCGTGGCCGCTCGTTCCGCACCCGCCAGCCCCGCGAACTGATCCAGACCGGCGCGGCGGCGTTCCGGGTGGTGGCGATCATGAGCGATGGCGAGGGCCGGCGGGTCCCGGTTGGCATCGAGCGCGACGCCCGCGCGTTGACCGCCCGGATCGGCGGTGCGCCGACCCGCTCGCTGGCGGAACTGGCCCGGCAGACGCCGGTGCTGTTGCTCAATCCGGATAGCCACCGCCTGCTGGAGGACGGGCCAAAACAGCGGCGGCGGTTCATGGACTGGGGGTTGTTCCACGCCGAGCCGGGTTTCCTCGACGCCTGGCGGCGCTACGACACCGCGCTGCGCCACCGCAACGCGGCGTTGCGGACTCAGGCCGCCGACCGGGTGGTGGACGCCTGGGACGGCGAACTGGCGGCGGCGGCAGCGCGGCTCGACCCCTGGCGCGAATCCTTCTGTAAGGCCCTGGAATGCGCTCTAGGGCCTTTAACGGAAGCAACCCTGGGCAAGGTAGCGGTCGAGGTGGACTATCGCCGTGGCTGGCCTCTGGAGCCGTTTAAACACGATTTCACATCGTGGTTGCGGACGGGCCGCGCCCAGGATCGCCAGCAGGGGCATACCCGACTCGGACCGCACCGGGCCGACTTCATCCCGCGCATCGCGGGTCGGCCGCCGGCGGAGGCGTTGTCGCGCGGCCAGCAGAAGCTGCTGGTGATCGCTTTGGTGCTGGCGCAGGCGGAACTGTACCGGCGTCAGGCCGGCGACGCCTGCATCCTGCTGATTGACGATCTGCCGGCGGAACTGGACCCGGCTAACCGGACGCGGGTGATGCGGACGCTGGCCGGCTTGGAAGCCCAGTTGTTCGTGACCGCCATCGAGCCGGGCCTGCTGGACGCCGCCACCTGGCGCGAGGCGCAAACCTTCCGGCTCATGGGCGGCGCTGTTGACGAAGTGGTATAATTCCGCGCCTTAATCACGGATTCAGGAAGCGGATTTTTTATGAGCGATTCGTCCTACACCTCGTCGAGCATCACCGTCCTGGAAGGGCTGGATGCCGTTCGCAAGCGGCCCGGCATGTATATCGGCGACACCGATGACGGCACCGGTTTGCACCACCTGGTGTTCGAGGTGGTGGACAACTCGATTGACGAGGCGCTGGCGGGCTACTGCACCGAAATCAGCGTCACCATCCATCCCGATGAGTCGGTGACGGTCGTGGACAATGGGCGCGGCATCCCCACCGACGAGCATTCCAAGGGCCGCTCCGCCGCCGAAGTGATCATGACCGTGCTGCATGCCGGCGGCAAATTCGACGACCGCTCCTACAAGGTTTCCGGTGGCCTGCACGGGGTCGGCGTGTCTGTGGTGAACGCGCTTTCCGAGTCCCTGCGCCTGATCATTCGCCGTGACGGCAAGGTGCATCAGCAGGATTATCGCTTGGGCGATCCCCAGGCGCCGCTGCGGGTGATCGGCGACACTGAACTGACCGGCACCGAGATCCGTTTCAAGCCCAGTTCCACCATTTTCACTAACATTGATTTCCACTACGACGTACTGGCCAAGCGGTTGCGCGAACTGTCGTTCCTCAACTCCGGGGTGCGCATCCGCCTGCGCGACGAGCGTACCAGCAAGGAAGACAGCTTCGAATACCAGGGTGGCATCAAGGCGTTCGTTGAACATCTGAATCGCAACAAGACACCCTTGCACGATAGCGTGTTCTATCTCAACACCAGCCGCGATGAGATTCAGGTCGAGCTGGCGTTGCAATGGAATGATTCCTATCAGGAAAACATCTTTTGTTTTACCAACAACATTCCCCAGCGCGACGGCGGCGCGCATCTGGCGGGATTGCGCGGCGCGCTGACCCGCACGCTGAATCAGTACATGGAAGCGGAAGGGATTCTGAAAAAGGCCAAGGTCGAAACCAGCGGCGACGATGCTCGCGAGGGTTTGACCGCGGTGCTGTCGGTCAAGCTGCACGACCCGAAATTCTCTTCGCAAACCAAGGACAAGCTGGTGTCGTCCGAGGTCAAGCCGGTCGTTGAATCCGTGGTGGCGGAGAAGTTACAGGAATTCCTGCTGGAGAATCCTGGCGAAGCCAAAGCCATTACCGGCAAGATCGTGGACGCCGCCCGCGCCCGCGAGGCCGCCCGCCGCGCCCGCGAGATGACTCGGCGCAAGGGGGCGCTGGACATCGCCGGTCTGCCGGGCAAGCTGGCCGATTGCCAGGAGAAAGACCCGGCGCTGTCGGAACTGTTCCTGGTCGAGGGTGATTCCGCCGGCGGTTCGGCCAAACAGGGCCGCGACCGTCGCTTTCAGGCGATTCTGCCGCTCAAGGGCAAGATTCTCAACGTGGAAAAGGCCCGGTTCGACAAGATGTTGCAGTCGGCAGAGGTCGGCACGCTGATTACCGCCCTGGGTTGCGGCATTGGCCGGGAGGAGTTTAATCCCGATAAAATAAGATACTATCGTGTCATTTTGATGACAGACGCGGATGTTGATGGATCGCACATCCGCACGCTTTTATTGACATTTTTCTACCGACAAATGCCCGAACTGATCGAGCGTGGCCATATCTACATCGCCCAGCCGCCGCTGTACAAGGTCAAGAAGGGCAAGCAGGAGCAGTATGTCAAGGATGATACGGAACTGTCGGCGAATCTGTTGCAGATGGCGCTGGAGGGTGCGGCGCTGGCGGCTGGCGAGAGGCCACCTCTGACCGGAACGGCGCTGGAAGAACTGGCGCGCGCTTACGTCGCGGTCATGGCGACCATTCAGCGGCTTTCCCGGCGCTACGACGCTGCACTGCTGGAACAACTGATTTATCGGCCGGCGCTGGATGCGGCGCGGTTGTGCGATAGCGTTTTTCTGCGGGAGTGGACCAGCGATTTGACTGGCCGGTTGCGCGCCGTGCATGGCGACCGTCCACGGTACGAAGCCGTGATTGAGGAGCGTGAGGATGGCAAAGGGTATAGCGTGGTTGTTGCCCGCCACACTCATAGTCTGGCTCGTCACATTCGGCTGACGACGGAATTCTTCGCTTCCCATGAATACGCCAGCCTGGTCGGGTTCGGCGCGCGGCTGGCGGGCGTGTTCGACCAGAGCGCGGAAGTCCGGCGCGGCGAACGCGCCCAGACCGTGCGCAATTTCCGTGAGGTCATGAACTGGTTGCTGGAGGAAGCCAAACGGGGCCAGCACATCCAGCGTTACAAGGGGTTGGGCGAAATGAATCCGGAACAGCTCTGGGAAACCACCATGAATCCGGAAACCCGCCGCCTGCTTCAGGTACGCATTGAAGACGCTATCGCTGCTGATGAAGTGTTTACTACCCTGATGGGCGATCAGGTTGAACCCCGCCGCGATTTTATCGAGCAGAATGCGCTGGATGTGCTGAATCTGGATGTCTAACCCACCCGATTACCGACAAATCCCCCTCCCCCCTTGCGGGGGAGGGCCGGGGTGGGGGGTAAAAACCTGCAGCAGGTTCAAAATCGAGATAAATCGCTCAAAATTCCGTTCATCTTCGCCGCTGTAACCCCCGCACCCTAACCCTTCCCCACCAGGGGGAGGGAACGTTTGCTTGTTATGTGTTACTAATCAATAACATGTAGATGTGGGTAATCGGTTGCGCTAGAGCATGGAAAGCTCATCCCCAAGCCAATGCCAGACACCCTCAATGAGCAATTTAATCCATAATCAGTATGGAATTACTATACTCTGATGTTTGGATATTTAATTGGCGCCTTTTTCTTTCAGAAAAGAAGCGTATTTCTGATCAGCCCCCTGAATATGGTCTTTAAGCCATCTTGACATGATATTTATAACTTCAAGCACTGATCGCCAATCGCTTTGCTTACCTTGTTCTATTGATTTCTTTAGTTCATTAATTTGACTGACAAAGTCATCATGTAATTTTTTATGACTGGCATAATCCGGGTAGTTATTTTCAAGCAATAACCGTTCTTCATCCGCAAAGTGAACGCGCGTATATTTCAATATGCCCATCAGAGCCTGTTCAGCCACTGTTTTATCAACCATGACTTGTAGGATGTCATGTAAATGATTCATTAATAATACCCAGTATTGATGCTGATCATCCATGCTTTTAATACCAGTCTCCATTTTTTCATTCCAAACCAGTAAGGGCATACGAACCTCCTAAGAGATTTTTGAGATGTTAGGCCAATCAGACTTGGTGGCGAGGCCACAGCAATCCATCTGTGGCCGGTGGATACCGGTCAGATCGCCTCCGGTCGGAATACGCCATAGTGGCCCTTGAAGGTCATCGCCGGTTCGCCAGCGGCGCGAACGACAACTTCCACCGTCCAGCGCGCCTTGCCGCGCTGGCGGTAACGGTTGATAAAGGTTTCAATCGTTGCCGCATCTGGTTGAACGCATTCAGCAACAATGGTTTCCCGCACCGGGCGCAAAAACTTCAAGGCGCTGTCAATGATCACGATCTCGGCGGTTTCGCCATGGTCGCGCAAGGTGATCGTGGTGACGGCCCAGCCGGTCAGCGCGGCGATGGCCGCCATCGCCCCGCCAAACGCGGTCCCCTTGTCGTTGATGTTGGGTTCCAGCGGTGCGGTCAGCGCCAGCCGGTTGGCGTCGGAATGCTCCACCCGCGCCTGCATGGCCTGGAACAAGGGGACGTGGCGGGTGAGATAGTCATTCAATTCTTGCTGGTAGGACATAACGGGTTCCTTGTACGGGAGCACGAAAGAAATTTCGCTCATTTTCGCTTTTTTCAGGCCAGTGTGGTCTACAGAATCGCAAAATGCCTACCTGGAGAAAGTTCATGTTCGAAAAACCTGCGGTCACTCAATCACCCATCGCTGAACTCATCGCCCGCCGCTGGAGCCCGCGCGCCATTGACCCGAACCAGCCAGTCAGCCGCGTGCATCTGCTGGCGTTGCTGGAAGCGGCACGCTGGGCGCCGTCCTGCTTCGGCGATCAGCCGTGGCGCTATCTGGTCTGGGACCGGTTCCGCGATCCATCGGGCTGGCAGCAAGCCTTGGAGTGTCTCGCCGAAGGCAATCAGGTCTGGGTCAAAAACGCGCCGGTGCTGTTGCTGGCAGTGGCGGCGCCCAACTTCAGCCACAATGACCAGCCGAATCGCTGGGCGCAGTACGATACCGGCGCGGCCAGCGAAAACCTCTGCCTGCAAGCAACCGCTCTGGGTCTGGTCGCCCATCAGATGGGCGGGTTTGACCCGGACCAGGCCAGGGCGCGCTTCAATATCCCCACTGATCACGCCTGCATGGCGATGATCGCCGTTGGTCATCCGGGAGCGATGGACACGTTGCCAGAGGCTCTACGCACCAAGGAACAGGCGCCCCGGGAGCGCAAGCCACTGGACCGTTTCGTGTTCGAGGGGAGTTGGGGCGAGGGTTTGGAGACAGTCTGAACTCTGACTTGATCCCAGGAACCGGTTTGCCGGCGATAGCCCGCCAAAATCGCCGGCGGGGGGCGCCGCGGCGCGGCGCCCCTCCATTTCCACGCTGGACGTGGAAACGATGAATGATGTCAGACCACAAACGCGGTTACACGCTAAAATCGGACTACTGTTTCAGCTCCAGACACGGTGAAAAGGGCATCCCACATGCAAAGCGCTTGGCAGGCAACCGCTTTCATCTACACAACAAAAACAGTCCAGTGTGGTTTTTTATCCTTGACGCTACTGGCCGCGACCGCCGCGCATTCCCAGGAATGGCTGTATACGGTGCGTCCTGGCGACAATCTGTGGAATGTCACCGCTGACTACCTGACCCGCATGGACTACTGGCCGAAGCTACAGAGGCTCAATGGGGTCGCCGACCCGGAACACCTGCCGCCGGGAATGAAACTGCGCATCCCGATCACGTGGCTGAAGCGTCTGCCGGCGACAGCTCGGGTTGTGAGCGTGCAGGGTCAGGTACATGCCGTGATCGCGGCGAATGGCCAAACCATCCCGGTTGATTCTGAACTGCTCCTGCAAACCGGCGACACGCTCCTGACCGGTCCCAACAGCACGGCTACCCTGGAATTTGGCGACAGCTCCCGCGTGTTGTTGCAAGCCGGCAGCGAACTGCGCATGGAGGCGCTGAGCGCCTACGGCCAAACCCGCTTTGTGGACACCCGCATTCGTTTGCAACAAGGACGGGTGGAGAGCCAGGTCGCGCCTCGATCCGTCGCTGGCCCGCGCTACGAAATCCGGACACCGGCCGCCACTTCGGCGGTGCGGGGCACCCGCTATCGGCTCGGCATGGACCCCACCACCGCGACGGCGCGGACGGAAGTACTGGAAGGCGCTGTCACGTTCCGGGGCCGCCAAACCACCCGGAAGGTCGAACAAGGGTTTGGCGCCTTGGCCAAAACGGGCCAGGCGCCATTGCCGCCCGCCCCGCTGCTGCCACCGCCCAGCGTCGCTGAATTACCGCCGGTGGTGACGCGCGTGCCGATCCAGTGGAATTTTCCCGCGGTGAAAGGCGCGGTGGCCTATCGCGCGCAAATCGCGCCCACCGACCAGTTCGAGACTTTGCTGTTTGACGGCGTCGCACCGACGCCGGCTGTACGTGGGCCGGATGTGCCGGATGGCGATTATGTGGCCCGGATGCGTGGCATTGACGGCCGGGGGCTGGAGGGACGCGACGCTCAGTACCGGTTCCGGGTCCATGCGCGCCCCGAGCCGCCGTTCCTGATGCAACCGGTCCACCGGAGCGCCGTGCTGGCGGCCACGCTGCGGTTCGAGTGGTCGGAACCCCAAAAAGCGGCGGCCTATCACTTTCAACTGGCCGAGGACGAGCGTTTTGCGAAGCTGTCGCTCGACCGGCCCGACTACACGGCGTCGCGCCTGACCCCGGAGCAGCCGCTGGAGCCAGGGTCTTACTATTGGCGGGTCGCCGTCCGCGACTCTTCCGGTCGGCAAGGGCCATTCAGCGATCCGCAATCGTTCCGGCTGCAACCGACGCTGCAACTGCAACCACCCGAAGTCACTGCCGACGCCCTGACGTTTCGCTGGAGCGCGGGATTGCCCGGCCAGCAGTACGAGTTCCAACTGGCTCGGGACATCCACTTTGAGGACATGACAGTCTCAAGGCGGGTCTCCGAACCGCAACTGTCCATCCCCCGGCCTGAATCCGGTTTTCACTATCTGCGGATCCGCACCCTCGAAGCCGATGGTGATGCGGGACCGTATGGCCCAGTGCAACGGATTGATGTTCCGCCTGCGAGCTACTGGCCGATGGGGCTGGTGGTTTTCCTGACCCTGATCCTGGCTCTATGATCCCATCGCTCCGAGAGTACGCCGGATGGCTTGAAAAGATCGGCTTGACGTTGGTGCTGACGACTGGCGCGCTAATTCTGGTTTATACGAATGGACTCTATCGCTGGGACGGGTTGTTCTATGACTGGAATCTGGCAGCCTGGTCTCGCACGCCGGCGGATGACATCGTCATCGTCGCCATTGATGAACAAAGCCTGCGTGAAATTGGCCGCTGGCCATGGTCGCGCCGCACCCATGCGGAACTGATTCGCACCCTCAGCGCGGCGGGCGCTAAAGCCATTGCGCTGGACATCGTGTTCGCCGAACCCGACGCGACCGATCCCACCGCGGATACGGAATTGGCGGCGGCGCTGGCCAGCAACAGCCATGTGGTGCTGCCGGTGCTCAACGAACAAAACTATCTGGGCGGTCAACTGCTGGAAACCCTGCCCATTCCGGCGCTGGCGGTAGCCGCCGCTGGTCTGGGCCATGTGGACGTGGAACTGGACCCCGATAACATCGCTCGCGGCGTTTACCTGAAAGCCGGTCTGGGCGAGCCGCACTGGCCCACCCTGGCGCTGGCCCTGTGGCAACTGGCTGATGCTGCTCCTCAGCGGGCGCTGCCTGGTCAGCGAGCCGCCGGCGCTGATTCCTCCTCGCCTTACATCTGGCGGCGCGATTACCGCATCCTTATTCCCTTCGCCGGGCCACCGGGACACTTTCGCCATGTTTCCTATCGCGATGTGGTGCGCGGGACGGTTTCACCAGCGGTCTTTCGCAACCAGTTCGTTTTGGTCGGCGCGACCGCATCCGGTCTGGGCGATACGTTGCCCACGCCAGTTTCCGGGCTGGCGCGACCGATGTCCGGGGTGGAGTTCAATGCCAATGTGCTCGATGCCCTGCGGCAGGACCTGGCGATCCGGCCATTACCGACCGGCGGGTCCCTGGTGCTGACCGGGCTGCTGGTCGTGTTGCCACTGATCCTGTACGTGGTTTGCCCGCCCCGCTGGACGTTGCCGCTGGCCGGGCTGGCGCTGTTGCTCACCCTCGCCAGCAGCTTTGGGTTGCTCCACGGCGCGCATCGCTGGTTTCCACCGGCGGCGGCGCTCCTGGCCCAGGGCTTGAGCTATCCGCTCTGGAGTTGGCAGCGCCTGCGGCAGATGGTCCGTTCACTGTTCGAGCAGGAGGAGCGCGCCCAGGTCACCCTGGATTCCATCGGCGACGCCGTGGTCACGACGGATGCCCGGGGCATCGTGCATTATCTGAACCCAGTTGCGGCATTCCTGCTCGGCGGTGCGGCAGCCGCGCCGCGCGGTCAGCCGTTAAACGTGGTCTTCCAGGTCGCTGATGAGCGTGACCACTACACCGGTGTTGATCTGATCGCCTGGTGTCTGGAGCAGGGCCAGCCAGTCAGGCTGCCGGAACCGGGTGTTCTGGTCAATCGCGCTGGCCAGCGCTACGCCGTGCGCGCCTCGGCGGCTCCCCTGCGCGATCTGCAGGGGCGAATTGCCGGCGCTGTCCTCACGTTTAGCGACATCACCGAAAACCGCCGCCTGACCGAGCAGATGATGTATCAGGCGACCCACGACGCACTGACGCAGTTGCCCAATCTCGATCTGTTGCGGGACCGGCTCCGCCAGGCCATCGCCCACGCCCAGCGCGCCGGCTACAACCTGGCGCTGCTGTTCGTGGATTTGGACCACTTCAAGAAAGTCAACGAGAGCCTGGGCCACACCGCGGGCGATGCGTTGCTGCGGGCGGTGGCGGCCCGCCTGTTGGACGGCGCGCGCAAGGAAGACACCATCGCCCGCGTGGGCGGCGACGAATTCATCTGCGTACTGGAGGATTTGCACGAGGAGGACCGAATTGCGAGCTTCGCGCACAAGATCTTGAAAATCCTTAAATCGCCGTTTCAGCTTGAAGGCCATGAGTGTTTTGTGACCGCCAGCATCGGCGTCAGCCTGTTCCCACGGGATGGCGAGGATGTGGAAACCCTGTTGAAAAATGCCGATACCGCCATGTACCGGGCCAAGGAAAATGGCCGCGATAATATCCAGTTCTATGCCCGTGACCTCCATGTCCGCACCCTGGAGCGGCTGGTGATGGAGCAGGATTTGCGCCGCGCGCTGGAGCGTCAGGAACTGGAAGTGTATTACCAGCCACAAATGGATTTACACCGGAGCTGCATCATCGGGGTCGAGGCGTTGCTGCGCTGGCGGCATCCCCAGCGCGGGTTGATTTCGCCGGCGGATTTTGTGCCATTGGCCGAAGAGATCGGCCTGATTGAGACCATCGGCGAATGGGTGCTTCGGACTGCCTGTCAGCAGGCCAGGATTTGGCAACGACAGGGATTACCGGCGCTGCGCATGGGGGTAAACATGTCGCCGCGCCAGTTTCTCCGGCCCGGCGTAGCCAGCATGGTGACCCGAATCTTGCAAGAAACCGGTCTGGAACCGTGTTACCTGGATCTGGAAATTACGGAAAGTCTGGTGATGAAAGATGTGACGGGCAGTATTGCCATCATGCACGCGCTCAAGGGCATCGGTGTCAAACTGTCTATTGATGATTTTGGCACCGGTTATTCCTCGCTGAGCTATCTGAAGCAGTTTCCGATTGATCAGTTGAAAATAGACAAGTCGTTCCTGCATGAAATCGCCATCAGCGAAGAGGATGCGGCGATTACGCTGGCGATCATCGCCATGGCCCACAGTATGCGGTTGACCGTCATCGCCGAAGGTGTGGAAGACGAGAGGCAACTGGCGTTTCTGCAGACTAATCAATGTGATGAAATCCAGGGTTACTATTTAAGCCGTCCCGTACCCGCGCACAAAATCCCGGCCCTGCTCAATCGGGCGCCGATCCAACCCCTGCCGTAGATACAGTCTATAACCTATGCCGATGATCCAGTCTGACCGGCGCTCCAGTCGGGGCGCCAGCCGTTACCTATGGCGTTGCCTGCTCTTCCTGGCGACGCTGGCGGCGCTGGGCGGGTTTTTCCAGCAGCCGCTGACTGCCGCCTTCCTGACCAATCCCTATCTGAACGGCACGATTGCCGCCGCGTTCCTGTTCGGGGTGGCCTATACCCTCAAGGCACTGACCGGCGCGCTGCTCGATGTCCGCGCGGCGGATCAGGCCGCCGTGGTAGCGCTGAAGGCCCGCCGCCGTGAACTGCCGCTTCCGCAGGCCGACGATGCCTTGCTGGGCAATAGCCGCCGACGCGGGGTGAGCGATTTTCTGCACAAGGTTCACCGGGTCATCGGCCACGGCGACGCGACCGCCACCCTGCCCTATCTGCTCGATTCGCTGGCGACGCGCGGCGAAGATCAGCGCGCCTTGGTGCGCTATCTGGTCGGGGCGCTGGTGCTGCTCGGCCTGATCGGCACGTTCTACGGCCTGCTGCTGACGATTGCTGGGGTACGCGACGTGATCGGTGGGCTGGCGAGCGAGCAGGCCACCGACACCATGACCCTGATCGCCCAGTTCAAGGATCGGCTGGCGGCGCCGTTGGGCGGCATGGGCACCTCGTTCTCGGCCTCGCTGTTCGGCCTGATGGGCGCGCTGGCGCTGGGCTTTCTGGAACTGCAACTGTTCCACGCCCAGAACGATCATCACGCCCAACTGGAGGCGCTGGTGGTCAGCGATCTGGTTCCTCTCTGGCAGCCGGTGGTCACGGTCACCGCCCAGACCGAGACCATTTCGCCGCGCCATCTGGCGGCGCTGCTGCAAGCCACCACCGACCGGCTGGAGCGGGTGGCGGCGACTACGGAATACCTGGCCAATCGCGGTGAAGGAATTACGCGGGTAGCGGAGCAGGTGGCCAGCTTGGGGGAGCGGATCGAATCGTTGCGGGCGACCCTGCAAAACATCGAAAACGATCGCACCGCCGATCTGCGGCACGAGTTGCGCGCCATCGCCCGACTGCTGGCCCAGGCGTCCGGGCAGCCCAAGGATCGCGACCATGCGCCGCCGGCGTGATTCCGTCGGCGAATTCAACATCTGGCCAGCCTTCACCGACGCCTTGGGCGGGCTGGTGATGGTGCTGGTGTTTCTGATCACGGTGTTCGTCATCACCGAGGTG
>Ga0209507_1001191_pt1 | contig 21625 bp, 22 predicted proteins | sample AD_UKC028_MetaG_FD_184414 | JGI IMG/M metagenome (GOLD analysis project Ga0209507, IMG submission 184414) | Active sludge microbial communities of municipal wastewater-treating anaerobic digesters from USA - AD_UKC028_MetaG (SPAdes) (version 2) | ecosystem: Engineered > Bioreactor > Anaerobic >...
AAACCAGATTCAACCGGCGACCTCCCGGAACAAATCGGCATACGCCCGCCCCAGCGCCGGCCCGGAAAACAGGCGTTCATAGCGCGCCCGCGCGCCCCGCCCCAGCGATTCGGCAAGGCTGGCATCATTCAGCAAGACATTCAGCACACCGGCCAGCGCCACCGAATTCTCCGGCGGTACCACCAGGCCGGATTCCTCGTGCGCGTTGACATACGAAGTTCCCGTGCCGATTTCACACGAAACCAGCGGCCGGCCAAAGATCGAAGCTTCGACCAGCACCATCCCGTAAGCCTCGGAACGCAAATGCGATGGCAGCACCAGCGCCCGGCAGCGCTTGAGCAAGGCCACCTTTTCTTCGTCGGAAATCTGCCCGGCAAACAGCACATTCGATGCCCCCTGCTGCCCGGCAAGCGCGCGCAACTTTTCGCCTTCCGGCCCCGAGCCGGCAATCACGATGCGCGCTTTCACCTGTCGCGCCGCCTCGATCAGCACATGCAAGCCCTTGTAATAGCGCAAAACGCCGATGAACAGGAAAAATGGCTCGTCCGCCGCCAAGCCAAGGCGAGAAAACACCGCGTCATCGCCATGCACCGGATATGATTCTTCGACAATCCCCAAGGGGATGACCCGCACCTTGTCGCGAATCGCCGGGTCGGAAAGCACCGGGCTGGTCCGCGCATAGGCGGGGCAGTTGGCGACGATGGCGCGCATGCTGCGCAGCGTCCGCCACATCAGCGGCGCATACGCCCGCCCCAGCCAGCGCTGGCGAACCACATCCGAAACATAGGTCAACACCGCCGGCGTTCTCACCCCGGTTGCCGCATGAATCAGATCGGCATACGGCCACGGGTACAAAAAATGCACCACATCCGACTGCTTTGCCAGGCTGCGAAACTGGGCCGCTGCATCGAGCCCGCCCAAATCGCAAGACGCCGGCGCGGCCCATGAGCGCGAGCGCACCACCCGCCCCTCCGGGCGCTCGATCACCGCCGGCTGCGGTTTTGGGGAAAGAGTAAAAATGGTGTTCGAAACCCCCGCCGCCTTCGTCGCCAGACACATTTGACGAATCGCCTCCTGCATGCCGCCCTGCGGATCCGGGAAATACGTCCGATAGACATGCAGAACCGATGGTTTCATTTCATTCAGCTTGTTACGCATAATGCCTTTTTCTTCCACGCTACAAACAATGCCGCCGACACACCGGGGCGCTAGGCAGCAAGCGCGCGGCGATAAACGGCAATTGTCTCGACCGCAGTTTTCTTCCACGAGAACCCCGCTGCCCGTCGAATGCCCTGCTGCGCAAGCACTTCGGCAAACACCCGGTCTTCGAGCACATGGCGCAGGGACTCGGCCAGCGCATCCACATTCAATGGATCGACAAGAATTCCGGCATCGCCAACCACCTCGGGCAAGGAACTCGAACTGGACGAAATGACCGGCGCACCGCAGGCCATGGCCTCCAGCGGCGGCAACCCGAAGCCCTCGTAGAGCGAAGGAAAGACAAACGCCGCCGCACCGCTGTAGATCAACGGCATCATCTCGTCAGCCACGTAACCAAGCGGCTTGATCACGCCGCGCTCGACAAGCGGCTTCATGCGCGCCTCTAGAGCACTGGTCAACCAGCCGCGCATACCGACCAGAACCAGCGGAAAACGCTGCTGCAAATCGGCCGGTAACATTGAATACGCATCGATCAGGGCGGGAATGTTCTTGCGCGGCTCAAGCGTACCGACCGACAACACATATTGCCCATGCGCCAACCCGTGGTCGGCAAGAAATGCGTTGCACTCTGCCGGCGCGCGCGGGAAAAAATCGGGCGAAACCCCTAACAGCACCGGTGTCACTCGCGCCGGATCCAGCCCGAACGTCTCCACGAGTTCCTGCTTCACAAAACTGCAGTCGGTAAGAATGGCCGACGCGCGCGCCAGAGAGCGAGGGAAATGGCGATCCATCGCAGCCAGGCGTTGCTTCGGGTGCGTTTCGGGATGACGAATCCAGGAAAGGTCGTGAACCGTAATAACGGACGGACCGGGAAAACGAAAAGCCAGATAATTTGGCTCGTGGTAAACGTCGATCCGATTCTTCAACAAGCCAAGTGAAAACTGCGCCTGAAAAATCAGGCTTTTGATCTCATAAGACCACGGAACCGCTTTTTTGATATAGGTCTTGATCGTGTCGATATTCGGCAACGGTTGCGCACGGAGTTGCGTTTTCCAGTTTCCATAAAAGAACGACGGACTGATGTCGTCGGCCTCAAGACACTCCCGCCCCAGATGGTAAACATATTGTCCGATGCCGGTACGCGGTGACAGCAAAGCCGTCGCGTTAATGCCAACCCTGAGCGGTTCATCACGCATTGGCATACATCCAGCGCAAGGTATCGCGCAAAGGGATCGCCCCCGCATCACCGATCACCCGCCGCAACTTTCCGGCATCGCCCTGCAAACGTTTCACCTCGTTGGCGCGCACGAATGCCGGATTCACCCGCACCTCGATCTCGTAACCGGCAATCTCAGCCATCATCGCCAGCACGTCCTTCAGTGAATACGCCTCACCCGAACACACGTTGAACACCTCGCCCGCCGGCGCCTTGGCGAGCAAGGCCGCATAAGCTTTTGCCACCATGCGAACATCCGAGAAATCGCGTTCAACATCGATATTTCCCAATTCGATAACCCGCTCGCCTCGCTGAAAATGCCCGACGATTTTGGGTAGCAGAAATTGGGGCGCCTGGCCGACACCGGTATAGTTGAAAGGGCGAGTCATGACGATCGGCAACCGATCCATCCACAAGCGTGCCATGTACTCCATCGCCAGCTTGCTGACGGCGTAATCGTTTGCAGGAGAAGGCGCTACGGACTCATCAATCAACGCGACAGCGGCATTGCCATAAATATTGGCACTGCTTGCCAGCAGCACCGCACTCGGGCGTTTCTCCAATCCCGCCAGTACTTCCAACAGATTGCGCGTGCCGACGACATTGGTTCGATAAATCGCTTCCACATCCCCATGCGCCACGAAGGAAATGGCCGCCAGATGGGCAACCACATCCGGCCTGATGTCGACAACGGCGCGCTCCAATTCGGCACGGTTACAGAGGTCGACCGCAACCATGTCCTTGCCCAACGGTTCGTTCACATGGGCAGTACCAAACACCCGGTAGCCAGCCAACGCCAGCTCGTTAGCCAGATAGCGGCCAGTAAAGCCAGCCAAACCTGTAATCAATGCTCTTTTTTGTGTCATCCCGTCAATTCTCCAGCCTTGGCGCACTCGCCGTTCAAGCATCTGGAAGAAGTTTCACCCCGACACGCTCGATATGGGCAAGCAAGTCCAGATTGTCGATTTGCGACCGAACCGTGATATCGACTTTCCAGGGCAGCAACAAATCGTCGATGCGACTCTCCAGTACCACAAGTTCTTCAAGGGTAAGCGTATCAGCCTCAAGACACAGGTCGATGTCGGAACCGGGGCGCGGGTTTCCTTTGGCGCGCGAACCATACAAGGTCACCTGCCCGACCTTTCGATTGCTCACCAAAACGGCCAGCACCCTTGGCAAAACGTCATCCGGCAATCCAAAGCGCAAATGGACTCCTTACGCCACCAAGCCCGCCATCCGAGATAAAAAGGCCTCGAAAATCGGAAAATATCGATCGATGATGCGACCGACAATGGCATCGGCAATCTTTTGATTGTAAGTATGAGAGGTCTGATTGCGACTCTGAATCATCTCCATCCACCCACTGCCATCCACAACGAGGCCTTTATCGAACGCCTCCCGAGCGGCATCGCGGGAACCCGTGATCGAAGGATTCCCCTGATAGGCAAAGTAATCCTTCATCACGTTCCAGGCCAGTTCGTGCGTAAATTCAAACGCCTGAATCAACCCCTGTTTTTCAAGATCAGACAATGGACGCAGGTGTGCAAGCTCTACCCCTTCCCCCAGTCGCGAGAGCGCCAAGCGGTAATTGGAGAAACGTTGCACCCAGCGGACATCCGGATCACTCAAAACGAGAAGCCTTTTTCATTGCGTCGCAAATCGGCCTCGACCATCATCGCGCACAATTGCTCAAGCGTCGTTTTCGGCTCCCAACCCAGCTTTTGCTTGGCCTTCTCGGGGTTACCGATCAACAACTCAACCTCGGCCGGACGATAGAATTTCGGATTCACCCGCAATACCGTCTTCCCCGTCGCCGAGTCGATACCGACCTCGTTTTCTGCCTCGCCCTTGAAGTCGACCGTAACACCTGCGGCCTTGAATGCCATGGACACAAAATCGCGTACCGTCTCGGTTCGGTTGGTCGCCAGCACATAGGTATCCGGCTCGTCAGCCTGCAACATACGCCACATGCCTTCCACATACTCTTTGGCAAAACCCCAGTCGCGCTTGGCATCCATGTTGCCAAGCTCCAGCACATCCAGTTGGCCCAGCTTGATCTTGGCCACCGAATCGGTGATCTTGCGCGTCACGAACTCGCGCCCGCGCAACGGCGATTCGTGGTTGAACAGGATGCCGCTGCAACCAAAAATATCGTAGGACTCGCGATAATTGATCGTCATCCAGTGCGCGTACAACTTGGCGACACCATAGGGGCTGCGCGGATAAAACGGTGTCGACTCGATCTGCGGTATGGCTTGTACCTTGCCGAACATCTCCGATGTGCTGGCTTGGTAGAAACGAATCTTTGGATTGACGATGCGGATGGCTTCGAGCAGGTTCACGGCGCCAACCCCGGTGATCTCGGCCGTAGTCAGCGGCTGGTCGAAGGATACGCCGACAAAACTCTGGGCTGCGAGGTTGAAGACCTCCGTCGCCTCGGTCGCTTGCAGCAGACGAATGCTGGACGAGAGATCGGTCAGGTCATATTCTACCAGATGCAAACAGGAGTGATTCTTAATCCCCAACTCCTCGATCCGCCAAAAATTGACTGAGCTCGTGCGACGATAAGTGCCATACACGGTGTAACCCTTGTCGAGAAGCAGTTGCGCCAGATAGGCACCGTCCTGGCCGGTAATACCGGTAATGATTGCAGTTTTCATTATTTCGCTCATTCGTTCTAGAGAAAGTCAATTATTAACTCAGCCGACACGGCTAAGCCATCTCACCAATACAAAAATCTCACATTTTAGTGGTTAAGTCAGCGGGTCACTCACCATCCAGAACTTATTCCGCCATCTCTCAATAAGTCCAGCAAGTATTTTCCATACCCGGACTTGGCCAGTGGCAAGGCCAATGTCTCCAAATCGCTGTCAGTAATCCAGTGCTGGCGCCAAGAAACTTCTTCAGGGCAGGCAACCTTGAGACCTTGCCGACGCTCAATGGTGGCAATAAATTGCGACGCTTCCAGCATAGATTCATGTGTTCCTGTATCCAGCCATGCCAATCCTCGTCCCATGACCTGAACGTTGAGGATCCCTGCCTCCAGATAGTAGCGATTCACGTCGGTAATCTCGAGTTCTCCACGAGAAGAAGGTTTTACCGCTTTGGCTATCTCAATCACGTCTGAGTCATAAAAGTACAGTCCCGTGACTGCATAGCGTGATTTGGGCGCAACAGGCTTTTCCTCAATGCTCACAGCATGACCTTCATGATCCAAAGCCACGACACCATAGCGTTCTGGATCATGTACCGGATACGCAAAAACAGTCGCGCCTCGATCATGAGCATCAGCATGCTGCAACAGTTGCTTCAAAGCGTGCCCGTAAAAGATATTGTCGCCTAGCACCAAGGCACTCGAATCGCCACCAATGAAGTTCTCGCCGATAATGAACGCCTGCGCCAGACCATCCGGCGAAGCCTGCACCCCGTAACTCAACGATAAGCCCCATTGTTCGCCATCCCCAAGCAGTTGCTCGAAACGCGGCGTGTCCTGCGGAGTGGAGATAATGAGAATTTCGCGGATGCCCGCCAGCATCAGTGTGCAGAGCGGGTAATAGATCATCGGTTTATCGAATACCGGCAGCAGTTGCTTGGAGACCGACAGAGTAGCCGGGTGGAGCCGGGTGCCGGCGCCACCGGCGAGGATAATGCCTTTGCGGGTAGTCATACATTTTCTCCGTACTGCTTGTCGACCCAGTTCTTGTAGGCGCCCGCGACTACGTTGCGTACCCACCCTTGGTTGTCGAGATACCACTGCACCGTCTTGCGGATGCCGGTTTCGAAGGTTTCAGCAGGCTTCCAGCCAAGTTCGCGTTCGATCTTGGAGGCATCAATGGCGTAGCGACGGTCGTGGCCAGGGCGATCCTTAACGTAGATGATCTGCTCCCTGTATGGATTGCCGTCAGCACGCGGGCTGAGTTCGTCGAGAATTGCGCAGACGGTATTGACGACATCCAGGTTCGGTTTTTCGTTCCAGCCACCAACATTGTAGACTTCGCCCCCCCAGCCCGCCTCCAGCACGCGGCGGATAGCGCTGCAGTGGTCTTTCACATAGAGCCAGTCGCGAATCTGCTGTCCGTCACCGTAGACAGGCAGCGGCTTGCTAGCGAGGGCATTGTGGATAACGAGCGGGATGAGTTTTTCCGGGAAATGGTAGGGACCGTAATTGTTAGAGCAATTAGTCGTCAGCACCGGCAGACCATAGGTATGGTGGTAGGCGCGCACGAGGTGATCGCTGGCAGCCTTGCTGGCCGCATACGGACTGTTGGGTTCGTAGCGATGGGTTTCGGTGAAGGCGAGGTCACCCTTCTCCAGCGAGCCGTAGACTTCGTCAGTGGAAACGTGGAGAAAGCGAAAATTGGCTTTTTCTTCTAAATCAAGTCTGCCCCAATAGGCGCGCACCGCTTCGAGCAGGTGAAAGCTGCCGACGATATTGGTCTGAATGAAGTCTTCCGGACCGTGGATGCTGCGGTCGACGTGCGATTCGGCGGCAAAATTGACGATCGCTCGGGGGTGATGCTCGGCGAGCAGTTTGGTGACGTGATCGAAGTCGCCGATGTCGCCTTTGATGAAGATGTGGCGCGTATCGCCTTGCAGGGACGCGAGATTCTCGATGTTGCCGGCGTAGGTCAGGACATCGAGGTTAACGACCGGTTCATCGGATTGCGCCAGCCAGTCGAGAACGAAGTTACTGCCGATAAAGCCGGCGCCACCAGTGACGAGAATCATGCTCCCTGCCCGCCATCCCTTGCAGTCAGGGCAGCACCAATTACCTCATCGATATACTCATCCAAACCCACCCATAACGGTAATCTGACAAGACAATCGGAAACTTGATCTGTAATCCTCAACTCTCCATGAGCACGACCATATTTCTTTCCGGCAGGCGAAGAATGCAATGGAATGTAGTGAAAAACTGTCGCGACTCCGTTTTCCTTGAGGCTGGCAATAAATTGAGTTCGCTGCTCAAGGGTTGGCAACAGTAAGTAGTACATGTGAGCGTTATGCGTGCAATCGGCTGGCACAACCGGGCGACGAAGGCATTTCCTCTGCTCATGCGCATCAAATGCGCGGTGATAACTATTCCACAAACCTAGCCGCAGACTCGTAATCTCGTCCGCGGCCTCCATTTGCGCCCACAAGAATGCCGCTATCAATTCCCCTGGCAAATAACTGGAGCCGACATCGCACCACGTGTATTTATCAACCTGTCCCCGGAAAAACTGCCCCCGGTTGGTTCCCTTCTCACGGATAATTTCGGCCCTGTTGGCAAGCGATGGATCGTTGATGAGCAGCGCACCACCTTCACCAGAGATAATGTTCTTGGTCTCATGAAAACTCAGACACCCCAAGTGCCCAATTGACCCCAGCGGCCGCCCCTTGTAGCTAGACATGATACCTTGTGCAGCATCCTCTATCACCAGCAGATTATGCCGCCGGGCGATATCCATGATGCTATCCATCTCACAAGCGACACCCGCATAGTGCACTGGCACAATTGCTCTCGTTCGCGACGTGATGGCTGCCTCGATAAGCGTTTCATCAATATTCAGCGTATCGGGTCTGATATCTACAAACACCGGCACTCCACCACGCAAAACGAAAGCGTTGGCTGTCGATACAAAGGTGTACGCAGGCATGATGATTTCGTCACCGGGCTGGATATCTAGTAGCAAAGCCGACATTTCCAAGGCAGCAGTACAAGAATGAGTGAGCAACGCCTTGATGGAACCAGTGCGTGACTCAAGCCAATCGTGGCAACGTTTAGTGAATGGCCCATCCCCAGCCAGCATATTCCCGAATTTGGCCTCAGCTATATAATATAACTCCTTGCCGGTCATGTAAGGCTTGTTGAACGGGATAATCATCTAAAACACTCCATGATCCAGTGCATGTAAGGGATCCAAGCACGGTGCTTTATCGTTCCTTCAATCTTCGGAAACGCACTTGTGGCAAGCGCTCGATAGCCTTTCGAGTCACGGACGTTTTGCCCGCGATCACGGAGTATTAGGTAGCGCGCGATAGCGTTTTGCCCTGGCGCCAAACAAGGGTCAATGGTGATCATCCTTCCTCCTTCACTCAAGGCATCGCGAGCTAGTGCGAACAGGTTTTCAGCAACGTCATTATCCAAATGGTGCAAAACGCCAACGGCAAGCACTATGTCGAATTTTGGGAGTTTCTCTAATTCCACCCGATCGAGGCGAGCACATTGGAAATTTCCGCGTTCACCAAACCGTGTCTTAGCCGCATCTATGTAACCTGGGCTAATGTCATAACCCCAATATTCTGAACTCTCGTCTAAATTCGTCAATATCTCGGCCGTACCACATCCAATATCCAAAATCCGATTATGCGATGTAGAGCGGATAAAGTTCTTTACGAGGTCGCGACGAATCTGCTGAGCCCCCATGATGTTTTGCAGAGTGTCGTAGATGACGGGGTGCGAGAGAATAGATCTTAAACCGCTCGTGATTTGACTCATGAACTAACCTCTCGCTATGATAATGATACCGAGAATCACCAAGGCGCTACCGGCCAGTTTCGTTGCGTCAACTGTTTCATTAAATAACAGAAAACCAGCGGCCATAACCAGTATGTAATTCAAGCTAACAAAGGGATACGCGTAACTGATTTGAAACTTGGTCATTGCCAGCATCCAGGAAACACCAGCCAAGAATGTAGCCACAATCCCTGACAGAACCCAAGGATTTAATAACAATGAAAAAATATAATTTATCCGACCAGACATATCAGGCGGTAGTGCACCGGCCAACCCCACCTGCCACCGCATAATCAGTTGGCTATATACTGTGAAAATAATGGTGGAGAATATGAAGGTATGCTCAACTAAGCGATTCACCTTGTTTATCCAAATTGGTAATTTTTATCAGATTAAATTGCAACAAACCCACTCAACAAATTGAGTTTTATTATAAAATAACACCCCAAAAACATCGAACCAGCATAGATTACAAAACAAGTCATTTAATATAAAGTTTCTCTAATTCGAGCAAATCACGTCGACGATCCTTTATTTTTTTGGCAGGAATACCGAAGTAAACAGACCACGGTTCTGTGCTTTTTGTCACCATAGTCATTGCACCAACCGACGTACCTTCCGCGAGCGTGACGCCGGGAAGGATAATCGACAAGGCACCTACGATACTATGCCTCGAAATATGAATCGCGGCCTTTGTTTCTTTTTTGAATTGATCAGGAACGGTAGGATTTGTAAGCGTTCTTCCAGAGTAATCATCGCTTTGTGAAAATACATGGCAACCGTATGCCAATCCGGAAAAATCTTCCAGAACGACTCCTCTTTCCCCACCTGCTACGTTACAAAATACTGCAATGTGGACATTGATGCCTATGCTGACCTTGCCTGAAATGACACAAAAGTCATCAATTCTGGAGTTGTCGCCGATTTCGATATTAGAGTGGTTATAAATGCTTGCTTTATCGCTTACCAAGACGTTTTTTCCGAGCGACTTGAATCCAAGCGCTTCCAATTGATCACGAGTATAAAAAGCCATACCTAGCTCCACTACTATTAGGTTTAAATTTCCTTAACAAACTATGGCGCAATCCCATGAGAAACATTTAATGTTTCTCGAAAGCGTCATCGAAAGTGGTGCTGTGAATGATGTACAACGGGCGCCGCTTGGTCTCATCGAATGTCTTGCCCAGATAAACGCCTAAGACACCAAGAATACTTATGACGATCCCACCAAGAAAATAAAGAGAGGCAATTAAACTGCTCCACCCCATGATCGGTGTGTCATGCACCAGCGCCCGATAGACAATGTAACCACCATAGGAAAAAGCCAATACAGAAATGGAAAAACCGAAGCGGATGGCTAAGCGTAATGGTTTGTCAGAGTATGCAATGATTGTCTCGGCAGCAAGACGCCAAAGCTTGCGAAATGTATAAGTCGTCCGTCCGGCAAAGCGCTCATCATGCTGCACGTCAATGCTAGCGGTGGGGAACCCCATCCATGCAATCAGTCCGCCAAAAAAACGCAGTCGTTCACGCATGCCGCGAAAGCTGACCACCACCTTACGCGAGATGATGCGAAAGTTCCCCGTCTCGCCATCATAGTCCAAGTCTGCCAGGTAATTAAAAGCCTTGTAATACAACCATGATGTAAAACGCTTCAAGGCAGGATCATTGCGCAGCCCCCGCCGAGCCAGCACAACATCAAATCCCTCCTGCGCCTTAGCATACAGCCTGGGGATCTCTTCTGGCCTATCCTGAAGGTCACAGTCCATGACCACAACCCAATCGCCATTGCAATGGTCAAGCCCAGCAGTAATTCCGTAGTGTTGCCCAAAATTGCGACTAAATTGAATCCCTCGCACTCTGGAATCTACATTCGATAGTTCCTCGATTATTTTCCATGAACGATCGCCACCACAATCCTCGATTAGTAGAATCTCGAAATGTGGGGAAACCCCCTCTAAAGATTCCTTTAATCTGCAATAAAGCTCAGCAAGGCAATTTTCGGCCTTATACACCGGTATCACGATTGAAAGATGTGGATTGTTCATTTCAGCACAAACCTGAATTGCGTTAGTCAAGATGGAAAACGTGCAACCTTTCTTAGCTTATTGTACCGACTCATATTGGTTAGATTTCTTTTCAATCGTCACTCCTGAAAACGATACTCTTTCCGACCCCAACGCCCAAACTCTAAATTCGACAGCAGAAACCTTGGACAACTTGAAGTTAAGCATTACAGGTTCATTACTCCTCAAAAGCACTTTTTCGGCCAATACGTGTTGCTCTGGTGGCGCTGTAGCTACATCAAGCCGTACTGCACCACTCTGATTGAAATCAGCCTGAATATTAAATTTTGCGACATATTCACCTGGCGCCAATTCAATATGTGGCGGTCCAAAATGCAATGCACCGACATCGCCCTTTTCTGCGACAAGCGCATCCATTGCAACGCCATTGCCGGAAGAAAACCTTCCTATTTGACTGAAAGAATCTTTACTTACACTTAATAATAGTGGGTTCTCAAAGCTAGCATCCCAACCAGGAAGTTTATCTGCTAAATTATCATGAAACACATAAACGATCCAATCATCGTATTCCAATTTCCTGAGTGGCTTAACCCCATAAATCGCCAACCCATTCACATCAAACTCCTCTGCTTCTTTCTTAGATAGCAACAGAAAAGTCTCCCCTTTCCATGCACTTGATCTATACCAACGATCCGAAGAAAGGTGGCGGAACGGAGATAACGTTCTGACGAGAGATACGGCCCTAACTCTAAGCTTCTCGTCACTAAGGACACTCAAGACACTTGAGTTCCAATAACTAGCATAACCATATTGAAAACCATTTGCGATCAAATATTTTGCAATCCTATCCAATTTAATTCCATTTTGCCCAGGATTGTCGCCACTAAGCTCAGAAACTTTGCCACCAATTCCATAAGATCTCATCGCGCCCCCCAACAAAACCACAAGTATTATTATTATACAAACAGAAATAAATGGCCTTTGCTTAAAATCTGTATCAATTGACAATAATAAAACGAGAATCAATGCGATTGGCGGCACAAGATATCTTGAGCTCGCTACTGGATCACTCATAACGGGAACTGTCGTAAAAAACTGTACAAAGAGAACCGTGAGCAGAGAACAAAAACCATACGCGGCAAGAAAACCCATACCCGTCATTTTCTTATCAAACGCCCTTAATAGCGCATAAGGCAACAATACAAGAGACAAGATAGCCACGCCTAAATTTGCACCCTCGAAAACTCCATTCACACTAACAACTACTTGACCAGCAGATGGCAACCCACCCAGAATCGCCAAATAACCAATAAAGGTAAAGGTCATGTTTCTAATAATATCGTCATATTGCAGCCACCGCGCATGACCTGCACCCAAAACATTATTAACACCCGCTATCGTAGCTGCATGAAGAATGATACCTACCACTACGCCAACAAACAGGATGATACCAAGTTCGAATGAGTTTCTATTACTTTGGCTTTTATTATTTTTTGCAATTAATATGAGGCAATACCACCCCAACGCTGCTGCCAAAGGGAGTCCTTGATATACTAATGCGCGTTGCGGATTTTGCCAAAAAGCAAGTACCAAAATTACTAAAAGAGTTGCTCCGTAGTAATGTCGCCTAGGCCCATCTCCGTCAAGAAATCGCCAAGAGAGGAAAACAATAAAGGCCGATACAAATAGGACATAGCCATAAGAAACTTGACCGTACAGGTTTTCGGCCATCCATGGAGACATTCCACCGGCAAAGACGGCCACAATTAATAATCGCCGCGCCTTTCCAATTTCACCCAGACCTGTCACCAACCATATACCGAAGAGAATCAGGCCAGACCAAATCCCCCCCGAAATAGCATGGGCCTTGAATCCAGCCGGCATGAATGCCAGCAAAGGTATAATAAACGTATGACCAAACAATACAAAAATATCATTATTTACATAATTCCACTCATCAGGGAAATAGTCTCGTGTATCGTATATTTCTCGCGCCAACAATACTTTTGCTGCGCTATCCGAGTGAAACCCTGTTTTATAACCAACAAACAAATACCAGAAAAGCATAATCAAATTAATCCCCAGCAGAAGGGCTGCCAAAATTACCGGGTACTTATTGGCAAAATGCTTGGAGTCTGTGAGAATATTTGACTTAAATAGGTTCATATTTTTTTCAAGGGGAAATATAATCAACAATTATTTTAACCCTCATTTACCCTCCCTTTGCCCAGAGGATCCTAGGTAGAATAAAAATCCAACTCTTGGATTGTGTTGTTAATTAAATCGACATTGCACCGAGTCATTATTTCGCAAGAGCCATCCAGAATACAAAAAATAAATAAAAATACAAAATTATACAATATTCACAATCACGGCAATATTAATAACTTACCATTACTTATCGCTATATATATCTCACCCGCTGCGAACTTCGTTCTACGCAACAGGGGAAGCGGATTGAAATGCACTCAGGGCCTTGGCAGCAACAGCAAGGTCGCCTTCAAATGTCTCTTTTTCATTAGGTATCGCCGAAATATCTTGAACAAGACTCCAATACTCTGATTGGTTCAACTTTGAATGGTAAACATCTTCAATAATTTCTTGATAACGCTCGGCAACCAACCGCGGGGCATGGAGATTGCGAATCCGCTCAATGCATGTGATGGAATAACTTTCCCTAAGTTTTTCATTGCCGTAGAGTTTCTCAATGGCATTAATCAGATAACCATCATCAATCTCATCCGGCAGTTTAAAAACCTCTGATTCCAAATATTCGTCCATCGGCCCATTGGCATTCAATAGCACGGGAACACCATAAGCCATGCAATCGAGTACTGTAGCGGAGGTTTCTCCCCTTGATTGTGTGCGCAGTTGGATGGCTAAATCAGCTGCTGCCAGATAGCATTCGAAAAGGTCGCGCTCGGCGAAACCCGTAATTTGTATTTGCCCCCGAATGTGCGATGAAGATATCGCTGCCTCAAGTGAAGCCCCATAGGGACCGGGATCATTTTTTCCAACGAACACCAGCTTGCAACGAGCGTCCGTGGCCAGATTGGATTTGAGCCAAGCGCTAACCAGGCGATCATTAGCCTTGGTCGGCCCAAGAAAACCGAATGCACACACCAGAAATGTCTCTTTTGACAACCCAAGTGCCTTGCGAGCCTCTTCGCGCTTAAGCTCGAGCGGCAAGGCGCGCTGAAGAGGAACTTTGTGCATTTTCCTAGCGACCGGGTTATTGAAAAACTCCTGAGCCATCCGAATCGAATAGTCAGAGTGAACAATTACTCCCAAAGCCCGTTCCAGCACAAAGCTGCAACACGGATATTTTTCCACTGCAGGCCATAAGCCATGCTGCTCAAGGTAGCGCACCCCCTGCTGTCCATGTGAACGAGCCAAAGCATTTGTGAACGCGCCTGCACGATAACCGGTGTTATGCATCCAACTTAATACACCGCTCAAAAAGAAATCGTGAAGAACAACCACGCCTGGATACTTTAATAGCAACCCAAACATGTGGGCATGGTATTCGGAATTACCAAACTGATAGACTACCCGATCAAATTCGTGAGCATGTTCTCTAAACCATTTGACCGAGCGAATCGGCACCACTGTGTCTTCATCCCGCCATTGGTGACCATCCGGCAAATCACAGATGGCCGTGATGTCGTAGTATTCACCCAATATTGGCAAAAGCTGACCAATGTATTCAGCAATTCCAGAGCGCACTGGCAGCATCGGCGTCACCATCGCCAATCGAGGCTTGTAAGACTTTATCGGCACTGAACCAGACTGCTCTTTGCGGGGAATTCGCTTCGCCTTCAACGCCTGCTCAATTGCCCGCAAGGCTTTGGCACCCGTAAGTTTCCAGGAAAACTTGGCAGCCTGAATCGGGGCATGAGCAAGCAATTCTTGCCGCCAGGCTTCGTCAAGTAAACCGCGTTCAATATGCGCACTGATGTCAATATCGCTCGTCGGGTCAAAGAGGGCATCCTCTCTCCCGATCACCTCAGGAATACTGCTGCTTTTGGAACCGATAACCGGTGCCCCACATGACAACGCCTCGAGCGCCGGAAGCCCAAAACCTTCATGCAATGACGGAAATACAAACAAGTTACAGAGGCGATAAAGCGCACGTAACTCATTGTCGGAGACAAAACCAGTTAGGATTACATCGCCGTCGCTAAGGCCATGCTGTCTTGCCAAATCAAGAAGGTTGCGTTTGGCCCCCTCCTCTGCATGGCATACAAGTGCCAATTGGAAATTAGCACGAACACTTGGAGACAAAAGCGCATAAGCGCGAATCAGTGCCTCAAGGTTTTTACGCCAGTCAATGCCCCCCGTATACATGACAAATCGCTTTACCAACCCATATTTCGCGGGAACCGAGGAATCCGACTCGTCAACTGATAAAGGCGTAAAATAAGTTAGATCGACTGCCGACGAGATTGTCACCACGTTCGACCCGACGCGTTGACTAGCCGTTAACGCCTCTCTTGACGCCGACTCCGAAATGCCCAACAGCAAATCAGCACGTGCCAACGAGTCGATTTTCCGCATATACCAAGACTTGACATTGGGATGCGAAAGATAGCGATCACTATTCAAGAGTGGAATAAGATCGTAGAGTACGACCGCATGAATCGTGGCGGATGATTTGGGCACGGAAACAGCACAACCATCACGCGCACCCTCAAATAGACTGCACACCAAGACGGCGTCTGGGGCAATTTTATCTATAAGTGAATTTCGGATTAGTTCACTAACTTGGGATCGATAAGGATTACCAGATTCGACTTCGTCTGAATTTTCCACCGGAGAAAATGTTATGAATCGTTCTGTGGCTATTTTTTGTGCAAAGGTAGCCCTCAATGAGTCAGCACTCTCCGAATAACTGGCGTTTAGCAATATCCAAAACTCGTGGTCGCCACCAATCTCAATGATCGCTTTGGCTAACGATAACGAGTATCGCCCGATCCCACGGTTTTTACTCTCTGGTGCTTGGCAAGCTTGAAGATCAATTATTATCTTCATTACACTGACTCTCGAGAAGCAGCAATTGCATCTTTAATATCCATTAATGATTTCAATTCCAGATCTGTCAGAAACTTTTCGTCATGGCTTTTGGGCTCGACCAAATCCGCCAAAACCCCCCTCCGAACGACCTTCTCTAGTTTAGGGAAGATTGAAAGACATCTCTTAAGAATATTCAATAACCGAGGAGACCCTGCGAGGGTGCGGTAACCCCGTCGAAGACCTCGCTTAACGATAGATTTCATTCCGCCCACCAACCATCTCAACGGACCAGTCAAACGCCAAAATGTGCTGGAACGCATGGCATGAAGCAGCGCTTCAGCCTGCTGGGTTTTGACTTCGGCCTGTTGAGCTTTGGTTTCGGCTTGCTGGGCTTTGGTCTCGGCTTGCTGGGCTTTGGTCTCGGCTTGCTGGAATCGTGCTGAGATTTGATCTTGATAACGTCCTGTCAAATTTTCAAGGCTTAAGCCGTACTCCAGTGAAAATGGAGTATCAAGCGACGAAATCATATTTTCTGGGCCAGCCTTCTGGGCGACCACTGCATAATCCGGGCTGGCTCCACCAAACACGTCCTGCAAAGTCAAGTCGGTTCGCTGTGCAAGCTCTTTGGACTCTTGGAGGCGAAGAACTTTGGTACGGGCAAAGCCGTAATATTCTGGCAAAAACGAGAGCAGCCCCGAAGGAATAGGGCGTTGGTGAGTCGGATCAAGATAGAAATTTCTCGTCGCGACCACGATGTTTTCTGGATTTGGCGTTTCCATGATCAACAAGCCGCCTGGCTTAAGAACACGAAATGCTTCCGAAACCACCGTTCGCAACTGTTCGAAGGTTATATGCTCGACAACATGGAAGGCCGAAATAACAGCTTGGCTCTCGCTGCCAAGTGATGAAAGGAAAGCTACGGCATCGCCTTTTTCTGCAGCAAGCCCAAGTTCCCAACAGCCATCCAACATTCCCTCATCCAAATCGACACCATATGGCTGGAAACCCATCTCATTCATGAGTTCCAGCCATTCACCACGACCACAACCTATATCGAAAGTTGGAACACCTAAGTAAGTCTCAACCAAGGGCGTAACGAATGGCAAATATTGCTTTCGGAGAGTCTTAATGACTTCGCGAGGTGCGTAACAACGCTCTTCAAAAGCTCGATAGAACCCATCGCTCACTGAACATTCTCCAAGGTCGGTGGCAGCCAGGCAACGCCAACAAAAGTTTCTTTATCGATATTCATTACGTTGAAAACAAGGGCCAGGTCGCGCCATTCGTAGTTCTTTCCAATATGCGTATCCGAAGTGTGTAGCGCAATTGCCACCGAGTAAGTACCAGGCCCCAAGTTGGCCGCGAAACGGAACACAAACTCGATGCTGCTTCCACGTTTTAGAGCAACCAGGTTGTGATTTAGATGGTGCGTATTGGTGCCGAAGACTGGCTGACCAAGACGATCCTTAATCATGTAGCCAAGAACGAGTTCAGGAATATCGGATGTGACATCTGCGACGATTTTCAATTTAACCAACTGACCAACGTTGACCAATTCAACTCTTTCGTCATTCTCATTTAGCAGAATGGCTTGCTGTAGCGTGACCTCACCTGTGCCCGAGATGGTCTGTACCTTACCATCGTCAGTAACCTGCTGGCGCACTGTCTGATTCTCGCGTTCGGCCAGCATGGCGTTGTAGTAATCCATAACCGCTTCCGGCTCACCTTCGAGTGCTAGTTTGCCGGCGTTGAGCAGAATGGCGCGGTCGCAAATGGATTGAATTGCTCCTTTGTCGTGCGAAACGATCAGGAGTGTCGTGCCGTGCTTGCGGAACTCACGGATGCGATCGAAGCTCTTGTGCTGGAAATAGGTATCGCCAACTGAAAGCGCCTCATCGACGATGAGCACATCCGGCCGGTGTGCAGTTGCAACACTGAAGGCCAGACGCATTTGCATCCCGCTCGAATAGACACGAACAGGCTGATCGATATACTCGCCAATTTCGGCAAAGGCTTCGATTTCCGGCATCAAACGGGCGATTTCTTCGACGCTGTAGCCAAGCAGTTGCCCGGCCATGAAAGCGTTCTGTCTACCGGTGAAATCGGGGTGAAAGCCCATGCCGAGTTCAAGCAACGCGGCAACGCGGCCTGTGATATGCACGCCGCCGGTGGTGGGCTGAGTGGTGCCGGTAATCATCTTGAGCAGGGTGCTCTTACCGGCGCCATTGATGCCGATGATACCTACCGCTTCACCGGGGTTGACGGTGAAATTTATGTCTTGCAGCACCCATTTGAGGCTGTGGCGCGACCTGTGGCCGGGCGTAACCCATTCTGCCAGCCGCGACCAGCGGGTGGGGTATTGTTTGTAGGCCTTGCCGAGGTTGGTAACGGAGATGGTGCCCATGGTTCAGGCCATCCCCAGGCCGCGAAATAACGCTTCCTGCTTGATGGACTGGACAACCTTAAGCAGCATCTCAGTAGCTGGCTTAGCGGCAATCAGTGCCTCGAGAAACAGTTCCGGTTCGGTCAGGTATTCATGTACAAGGAGGTTTCGCAACTTGCGCACGCCGATGAACTCTTCTCCATTGACCACCCATGTCATGCGCTCTGCATAAGAAAGGGTATCCAGGAGTGACCGGGTTTTGCTACCTAGGAGTTGAGCAAAGATGGGGAGTAATTTTTCGCCAATATGATCCTGCAAGCGACCAAAGCGGCCGACAAAAGCCTCTATTTTCTCTGCCAGATCTTCACGTTTATCCAGTTTTTTAACCCATGTGAGGTCAATAGGCTCAGCAAAAAGAGTGCTGTAGGTATATCGCAGGTGCGCGGCTTGCCGCTCTGCAAGATCAAGTGCAATGCGGGCTGCTTCAGCGTGTTCAGCAAGATAGACAGGGTTCATAGCAATATTCCGTGCTCCCGTGCGGCACGATGAATCGGCGCCTCCAGAGTGCGCGCGTCTTTGAGAAGGATGTCGATTTTGCGATCCCCCAAGTTTTTGACGAGATTACCTTCCAGTCGGCAAAGCACAGCCACGCGACTGGGCAAAGTCTTGTCGGTTTCGATCAGCAGGTCGATATCTCCACCACGCTTGGTATCGTCAGCACGCGAACCGAAGAGCCAGATGCGACTTTCGGTGCCCATTGCATTGGCAACCGACGTTTTAATGGCTGCCCGTTGAGATTCTGTCAGACGCATGTCATTTTTCCAGTTTCACGGTTAAAGGAGTCGAATTCGACCTCTCTAAAGGCGGCGTTGTTGATCTTTTCCCCCAAATTCAAGCACTCGACTGCCGAGAGATTGCGCAACCAGTTCTTTACAACATCCCTGGGTTCGTCGGGGTTGCGAACGCGTGCGACGTCGGTCAGCGACACGAGCGTGTCTTGAACGATCTTTGCGGACGACTACATCGAAGAGTTGCACCCTCTTAGGGCGGAAATCGGGAACCCCGCAAGGCAGGGCATCCTCGATTGCCTGAAGTCGCTCATTCAAGAGAAAGGCTTTCAACCCCTTCTCAGCAGCCTGTTGTGCATGAAAACCGAATATCTCGTCGGCGAAAGTAATCACGTCCTGCGCCATCCCTTTCAGGGCGGCAAAGTCCTTGTGAGCCATGCGCTGCAAGGCGCGCGCCTGCTTAATGTCGCGCATGCAAAACCCTTCCTTCACGGCTGGCGCGCCCCACGACGTGGTTCAACGAATCTCGCCAGTAGTCGAACTCGACGCGGCTGTATATAAGGATGTCGTTGGGAACAGCCAGGTGACGTAGCGCCACGGAGAGGCGGAATGCCTCCTTGCGTCGACTGCGCTGGATGGAAAATGGCTCCTTTTCGACGATCAGCAAATCTACATCGGAATCAGGCCGTGCTTCGCCGCGCGCACGAGAACCGAACAGGATGATGGTTTCCGGGTCAACTTCCCGGACGATTACCTCGACCATTTCCCGCAACATCGCGTCTTCATTCGGGTTCATGTCGCCTTCCTTTCACGGGTGAAATGGGGTTGCATGAACGGTGTGCGGCAGCGTTCATTTTGAACTCAAACGAAGAATGATTGTTCTTTATTGCAGATCGGAAATGACAACTTCCGACCACCAGCGCACCGAACGTGTGTAGAGCCTTACCTTGATAGGCAAGCGTGATCGCGCCCATCAGAGTTCATCCACCATTTCGCCGGCATGGCGGCGGAAGAGACTAAAGCCGATCACACAAAAAATGATTGCCAATACCGTTACTGGCCACAGGCTGTACCAGTTTGGCCACTGACCATTGACCAAAATGACCTGACAGGCCTCGATCATGCGCGCCATCGGGTTCAGCCTCATCAAGCCCTGCAACCGCTCCGGAAGAATGCTTACGGGATAGACGATCGGGGTAAGCCAGAACCAGAACTGAAGGAAAATACCGAAGAATTGCCCGACATCCCGGAAGAAGACATTCAGCACGCCCAGCGTGATGCCAAGGCCGATGGCGAAGGCGACGATGATGGCGAGTACCGGCAACAGCGCAACAAAAGGCCAGCCGGGAAAGTTGCCGGACAACACAAGGAAGCCCGAAAACAACCCGAAGATGATGGCGAAGTTAAGCCCGGCATTGGCTACCACGGTTACAGGCAAACAGAGTCTCGGGAAACTCAGCTTCTTTAGCAGGTTGGCATTTTCCAGGAAAGTGTTTTGCGCGCGGCCGACGATTTCCGCAAACAATCCCCACGTCAGAACTCCGGCACAAAGGTAGATGCTGTAGGCGAAGGTGGAATCGACACCTGGCAACTTGGCCTTCATGATCTGCGAGAAGATCACCGTATATACGATGATCATGGCCAGCGGATTGATGATGGTCCACGCGGCGCCAAGCAGGGAGTTACGATACTTGGACTGGAATTCCCGCTTGACGCTGCCGACGATGAATCCGCGATACACCCAGAGCGGCCGCAGCAGACCGATTGCCATCAGCAGCGCCCGTAAACGTCCTGGAAGCGGACGATATCGTCCTCCCCCAGATATTCACCGCTTTGCACTTCGATCATGACGAGATCCATCACGCCCGGGTTTTCCAGTCGGTGCTGGTGGCCGGCCGGAATGTAGGTCGACTGGTTGGTGCCGACGAAGATTTCGTCTTCTCCATTGACGACCCTGGCCATGCCGCTGACCACGATCCAGTGTTCGCTGCGGTGATGGTGCATCTGCAGACTGAGGCTGCCACCGGGTTTGACTTCAATGCGCTTGATCTTGAAGCGTGGCCCTTCTTCCAGCACCGTGTAGGTACCCCAGGGGCGAGCGACGGTACGGTGCAGTTTATAGGCATCGTGGTCGCGCTGCTTCAGGCGGGCGACAACCTGCTTGACGTCTTGAGCTTTGTCCGGGTGCGCAACGAGCAATGCATCCGGGGTGTCGATGATCATCAGATTATCAAGGCCGACGGCGGCAACAAGACGGTCTTCACTCTGCACGTAGGTGTTGCGGGTATCGACGAAAATGGCGTCGCCAACGGCACGGTTGCAGTCCGCATCCGGCGCTGCCAGATCGCGGATGGCGTTCCAGGATCCTATGTCGCTCCAACCGATGTCTGCCGGAACAACGGCGACCTTGCCCGAGCGTTCCATAATGGCGTAGTCGACGGAAATGTCGGGCACTTCGCCGAAGGCTTCGGTGGGAATCTCGAGCATGGTATCGGTTCGCGAAGACTGCTCTTTCATGGACGCCCAGCAGGCTTCACA
>Ga0209507_1001195_pt1 | contig 21538 bp, 13 predicted proteins | sample AD_UKC028_MetaG_FD_184414 | JGI IMG/M metagenome (GOLD analysis project Ga0209507, IMG submission 184414) | Active sludge microbial communities of municipal wastewater-treating anaerobic digesters from USA - AD_UKC028_MetaG (SPAdes) (version 2) | ecosystem: Engineered > Bioreactor > Anaerobic >...
GCGCACGGCCAGCACGCTACTGCATGAGGCCGGCTTTAACAGCGACTGGATCGAGAAATGCCTCGCGCATGAGCAGCGCGGTGTGCGTGCTATTTACAACAAGGCTGAGTACGCCGAGCAGCGTCGAGCAATGCTTCAGGCCTGGGCTGACATGTTGGATGCCTGGATCAAAAATAGCGCCAGCGTGGTGCCCATTCGACGGGGTGCTGGCGTTGCTTGAAGTGTGAATACGCTCAGTCCGAAATAGATCTACAATTTTCGGAGGGAGTATCAGAATTTCTGTGTGTGAGGCGTGAGGAGACTTTTCCACGGTGACGGCTGGCGAAGGTCCGTTCAGACCGTAGGCAGGCGGCGCGGTGGGAAAGTCGGTGGTCATTTTATCCGCGGGCCGCTTCAAAGCGTTCGGCGTAGAGGATGGCAAATTGGTTCATGGCGTCCTTCCAATCCTTGGCCGCCCGTCCCCAATCGGCGGTGATATTGCGCAAGGCCAGCCAGATCAGCTTGGTGGCGGCATCGTCGCTCGGGAAATGCCCGCGAGTCTTGATGATTTTGCGTAGCCGGGCGTTGATGCTCTCGATGGCGTTGGTCGTGTAGATCACCCGCCGTATTGCCGGCGGGAAGGCGAAGAAAGGAATGGCCCGACGCCAGGCAGCGGCCACGGTGGGAAATTTCTCGCCCCATGGCCCTTGCGCGAAGGTCCAGCGCGTCAAATGCCAACACCAGCACTGCGGGGCGGTGACGCTCGAAGTCCTGCGCGATCAGCGCCGGGTCGGTCGACGCAAAGACGTTCTGGTACTCGTCCTGCAGGAGCTTCCTGACCATCCCGGCATTGCTTACATTGTCGGCGGCGATCAGTATCGTCGCTGTGGTGAAGGTGAGTTTGTTCACGTTGGCCTACTTCGTCACCGGGGCGGACAATAGCTCGCCGAGCCGCGCTTGCCAGGTTTCAATCCAGCCTGGAATATCGGCCTGTGGCATCGGGCGTGCAATGAAATAGCCCTGGGCAAGATGGCAATCGGTGCTTTGCAGAAAGTCCCAATCAGCCTGATCTTCCACCCAGGGCCATCGCACTCGAATGACATGCGCTCCCTGAAAATTTTCAGGAAAGTCGTTAACGTTCAATAGGTTATGCAGCCATCTTGTGAACCCTCTCGAAAACGCGTCTACTCTCGTCTTTTGGGCGACGGAAATGCGTGGAGCGGGAGTCAGTCTGATGGAGAAACTCGGTGAGCTTGAAGATCCGCGTCAGCCCAGCAACGGCACACGCCACGACTTCCGGGAGATCCTGGTGATCGCGGTGTGCGCCATGCTCTCGGACGCCGACAGCTTCGAGGACATCGCCCTTTGGGGCCGGCTCAAGGCCGACTGGCTGCGGCGCTTTCTCGTGCTCCAGAACGGCATTCCCTCGCAGGACACGTTTCTGCGCGTGTTCCGCGTGCTCGACCCGAAGCAGTTCGAAGCGGTCTTCCGGCGTTGGGTGGGCGGAATCGTTGGCGCACTCGATGGGGTGATGGCCGTCGACGGCAAGACGCTGCGCCGCTCGGCCGATGGCGATGCGCCGCCGGTGCACATGGTCAGTGCGTTCTCGACCGAACTCGGTCTGGTGCTGGGTCAGGAGAAAGTGGCCGGCAAGAGCAACGAGATCATCGCCATTCCGGAGCTGCTTGAAGCCTTGTACATCAAGGGCTTGCTCGTGAGCATCGATGCCATGGGCTGTCAGCGCGAAATCGCTGCCAAGATCGTGGAGAAGGGGGCGGACTACCTGCTCGCGGTCAAAGGCAACCAGCCTACATTGCATCAGCGGGTGCGTGATCTGATCAGCGATGCGCAACTCGCCAACGACGGCTTCAAACACGTAGATAAGTCCCATGGCAGGACGGTGATGCAGCTCAGTTGGGTCGCCGCCAGCGGCAAAGAGATCGACCCCGAACTGTGGCCCGGCTGCAAGACGGTCGGCTGCGTCGTCTCGCAGCGCGTGGTCGGCGACAAGGTGGCTGAGTTGGAAGAGCGCTACTACATCAGCTCGCGCAAACTCACCGCCGAAGAGCTGGCCAAGACCGTGCGTGCACACTGGGCCATCGAAAACCGACTTCACTGGATGCTCGACGTCTGCTTCGGTGAAGACGACTGCATGATCCGCAAGGACAACGCGCCGCAGAACCTCTCGCTGCTCAAGAAAATCGTGCTGAACCTGATTCGTGCGGACAAGACCGACACCGCCAAGACGAGCCTGCGGCTCAAGCGCAAGCGGGCGGCCTGGGATGACGATATCCGTATGAAAATGCTCGGAATTCATCCGTTATGACTTTCGAGTGCGATGGCCCTGCATTGACCCCGATGATCTATTTTTCCGCTTCTGCCGCTGTTTTTCGAGGCCTTTTCGACCCCGAGCACCCGTTTTCGGGTGCCCAAGGGTTTATCAGTCGGATTAGTTAAACTTGACCACCTTCGGCATGTTGTAAGTACCGTTCACCAGTGGGGCATAAGGCCCGTAATAGCGCGAGGTGAAGCGGAACCCCTTGGCCGGAGCGGGGAGCCAGTTTTTTGCCTGATCTGGATCTGCGGGCTTCTCGTGCTGGACATAGATCACCAGTTTGCCGTCCTTGGCCACGAGGTCGCCAGCAGCCAGCATGAAGCTGTTGACGGTGTAACGGTTGATCTCGTTGGCGACGAAATAGCCATTGGCGTCATAAATCGGAATCGACCAGAACTGGGTCACCGGCGGCAGATCGTTCATGTCGAAAGTGATCGTATATTTGTTGGCACCAGACAGCGGCTTGCCGTCGGAATCGGTGAAAAGGAACGCGCCACCGTGCGAGATGTTCTTGTCCGGTGCGGCCCAGGCTGCATCGGCGATGATCGCGCGGTCCATCCAGCGGGTTTCGAAGCCACCATCATTGCGCACGACGCCCCAGCCATTCATGTTGATCATGTTGGTCTTCATCGTCCTGCGCACGCTGTCGAACCCGGCCTTGAACCCGGTCTTCAGTGCCGTCTGCTGGTCGGCTGTCAGCTTGGCCCAGTCGAAGCTCAGTCCCTTGCCGATGTTGAACGCCTCAAGTTGCTTGAGCATGTCGGCCTCCATGAGCGAATCCTCAATGGTCGGCATGGTCGGATCGTTCAGAATTACACTGAGCAGGGTGAAATATTGCTCTGCGGTCTGTTTGTCGACCTGACCGAACTGATATTCAGGCAGGCCATCGGGGATGAGGAAATCGCCCTTGACGATTTTTCTGTCGGCTTGGGCGATGCCCTTTTTACCATTGGCCAACCAGTCGGCCAAGGGCGTGATGGTCACCTGATCCTGATAGCCGTTGATGGTCTTGATCTCGGCATCGGCCCCGGTTTTGTTGGCCATCCTCACAACACCGTACGCGGTCAGGGCCGGCCATTGCACGATGTCAGTGGTCGGAAAATCGGCCGGAACATTGCCGGTGAATCCCGGCGGCACCAAGATATATTTTCGCGCGCTTGTGCCATTGAAGGGCGACCCGACGATCATCCGAAAAATGCCGTACTGATCCATGATCTGGACGCTGAAATAGCGGTCGGTGATCTCGGGCACTTCGATGACGACCGGACCTGCGCGCAGGTCGAGAAAGCCTGCGCCATAAAGCGTGGTTGCGTTTGGCGTTACCACCGGGTAGTCGGGCGTGATCTGCTTGCGCACCCAGGAAAACTGGTTCAGGCCTGCATAGACGATATTATCCTTGGCATCATTCTGGGTGTAGGCCCAGCGCGTGCCGTAATAAATTGCCTGTTGCAGCCCGTAGATATACGCCCGCTCTGCGATGGCCTCCGGTTTCTGCTCGGTCTGGGCCTGTGCGCCAGCGGTCATAGCGACAAGGGAGATGGCCGTCGCGACCTGGATTGCATGCCGCTTCGTGGAGCGCAGCATCTCGCTCGAAACCGTCCGTACCACGCCGATCCATGCCGAGGCAGGCGGCATGCCGGGAAACCCGTCAATCTTCGTCATCATTTCTTTTCCTTTATGTTAGAACTGCGAGGTCCTTGCGCGACAGCCCACGTGGGGCATATTGGCTAGACAAGTGCCCAGCCGATGAAGTTATTCAACCAACTCGATCTCGCTCGGGCGCCAGGTTTTGTTGATCCACGGCTCGAGCGGACCATACATACGCAGGATCGTGAACCAGCTCTTGCCCGGCAGCGTTTGCAGCCAGTTGCCCTCTTTGCCGGTCGGTGGTTTGGGTGCGAAATAGAGATCGTAGGAGCCGTCGGCATTCTTTTCAAAGCCCTTGGATTGGCTGCCCAGGGTTGGGAACGGTTGCTCAGTCTGCAACAGCGAACGGGTCTGCGTGTCGTAGATGGTGACTGCCCAGAAATTGTTGACTGGCACATTCGGTGGCAGATGAAGCTTGTACGTTTTCGAGCCGTCGAACGCGTTCTTGTTGGAGTCCAGATAGGCAATGCCGTAATCGGAGCCGGCGCCCGCACGCGTCATCGCCATGGCCGGGGTGACGCCGGTCGCGTTGTAGTAGAACAGCACTCTCGCGTCGAGATTCATAGCACCATCGTCAGTGAACGATGTATTTTTGTTGGCATAGCCCATGGTCCACGCACTGTCGGTGTCAGGGTAGATCTCCACACCCTCGATGCGCGGTTGGTAGGTAATGGCACGCGCGGTGGCAGCGCCAAGGATTGCGGCCTCGGTCAGCAATTTCTGCATGCGTGCATCGGGCTTGAACGGCTTGCCCTTGACGATGCCGATGGCAGCCAGCGCGCCACGCAACTCCGGTCCGATCGCATCGATCGGCTCTTCCTGCACGACCTGATCAAGGCCTTCGTAGAAGCTCAAGTCCCTTGTCACGATCGTGCTGTAGCTTGTGCCAGAAAAATCGACAAACTTGGTCGGCGGAGGATTGGCAGCCTTGGTCAATGGATAGATCTTGAGCCCGTCCTTGATGTTTTTGACGGCGGGTGCCAGTCCTTTAGCGATCGAGCCGCGCAGAAACATGAGGTTGTGGTACGTCGGCATCTTGACGACGAAATAACCATCGGGGACGGCACCGGCGTAACCCGGAGGCAGCAGCAGGTACTTGCCACCCTTGCCTTGGTCCGGGCCGGGCAGGCCCATGTTTTCGATGTAGCGGAACCAGGCGTCGTCAAGGAAACCGAGCATGCCCGGTGGCAGTTCGACCACCAGCGGACCGTCGACTTTCAGGTCGAGGTAGGTCAGCGCATACAGGGTTGAGGTATTACCGGTCAGATAAAGCGATTCCGGCTTGAGCAGCTGCTCGGTGATCGTGACGGTGTTCGAAGTCCCGCCGATGCCTGCATTGCCTATGCGCATGGCATGCAGCGATGCGGCACCCTGGTGATCCAGATACACCTGGACCCCGCGCATCAGATCAAGGTTGTCATACAACTTGTTAATTGATGCATCGTTGGGCACGCCGTCGAAGAACTCGAGTTTGCCGATGGACGTGTCGACCTTGTCGGGAATGGAGATCGCCTCCAACTGGGCCGAGGTAACTTCGGCCGAAGCCGGAAGTCCGAGGAAGGACAACAGAAATGTTGTCGCACAAAGTATGCGTCTGGTCATGTCAATTGCTCCGAACTTTTAGTGGTATGGTCTGCAGACCGCCCAGCTCATGCGATCTGCAGACCGGGCGGGACCCCACCCTCATGTCGTTTTGCGGTCTTATTTGACCAATTCAATTTCGCCCGGACGCCATGTCTTGTTAATCCAGGGCTCCAGCGGGGCGTACATGCGCAGGATCGTGAACCAGCTTTTCCCCGGAACGGTCTGGAGCCAATTGCCTTCTTTGCCCTCTGGTGCCTTGGGCGCAAAATACACGTCGTAAGAGCCGTCGGCATTCTGGATCATGCCTTTGGTCTGGCTGCCGATGGTCGGAAATGGTTGCCCGGTTTGAAGCTGTGAGCGTGTCTGCGTGTCGTAGATGGTGACGGCCCAGAAGTCTTTGACCGGCACGTCCTTGGGCAGATGCAGCCTGTAGGTCTTCGAACCGTCAAATGGCTGTTTGTTAGCATCAAGGACCGCCAGACCATAGTCCGAACCAGCGCCGGGGATGGTGGCAGCCATGGCCGGGGTCACGCCGCCGGCGTTGAAGTAATAAAGGACGCGGGCATCAAGCCCCATAATGCCGTCCGCCTCGAAACTGGTGTTCTTGTTGGCGAACGCGGTGGACCACACGCTCTTTGGGTCGTCCGGATAGATGCTGACACCGGCGATTCGCGGATGGTAGGTGATGGCGCGAGCGGTCGCATTTCCAAGCGTCGCAGCCTCCGTCAGCAGCTTCTTCATCCTCGCGTCCGGGGCGAATGGTTTCCCCTTGACGATGCCTATGGCGGCGATTGCACCGCGTACTTCCGGGCTGACCGCATCAAGAGGTTCATCCTGAATGACCTTATTCAAGTCTTCGAAATAGGTGAAATTGCTTGAGAAGACGGTGTTGAACGGTTTCATCGACATGTTGACGAACTCGGTCGCCGCCGGGTTTTCCGCGTCCTTGAGCGGATAGACCCTCAGCTTGGAGGTGATGTTCTGTACAGCGGGCTCAAGCCCCTTCGCGATCGAACCCCGAAGGAACATGAAGTTCCGGTTCGTTTGCGGTTTGAGTAGAAAATACCCGTCAGGAATGTCGCCGGTATAGCCGGGAGGCACAACAAGATATTTGCCACCCTTCCCCTTATCCGGCCCCGTGACGCCCATATTGCCGGCAAACCGCTGCCACGCGTCGTTGAGAAAGCCGAGCATCCCGGGCGGGACCTCAATCACCGTCGGGCCATCCTTGGCAAGATCGGTGTAGGTATAGGCGTAGAGCGTCGAGGTGTTGGCCGTGACCACGAGGGTCTGGGAATCCATCAACTGCGCAAAAAGGGCGATCCGGTTCGCGCCCTCGGCTCCCGCATCGGCCAGCCCCTTGCGCACGCTGTACATTGACACGGCACCGACGTTGTCAAGAAACACCTGCATCCCGCGCATGCGGTCGAGGTTTTCGTAAACGGTGGCGATCGTGGCGTCAGTCGGCACCCCGTCGAAGAATTCGAGCTTGCCTATCGCTGTCTCGACCTTGTCGGGGATGGAGATCGCCTCCAACTGGGCCGAGGTAACTTCGGCCGAAGCCGGAAGTCCGATGAAGGACAACAGAAATGTTGTCGCACAAAGTATGCGTCTGGGCATGTCAATTGCTCCGAACTTTTAGTGGTATGGTCTGCAGACCGCCTGGTTCATGCGATATGCAGACCGGGCGGGACCCCACCCTCATATCGTTTTGCGGTCTTATGTTGCGACCGCAAATGCGGCGGCAAGACCGGCGCGCACGGTCTCGGTGGACGGTCCGGAGTACGCGAGGGCGAGTGATCCCCAACCACCCGCCGCCGCCATCCGGACGCCTAGCAATATCAGGCCGGCCGTCCAGGCCACTCGAGACACGATATCCGTCATGCAAGCCCCTTATTGCTGCCGCTGAACTTCACGCGCATGAGTGGTGTTTCACGGACTTCTTTAAACGCCTGTCCATGGAGGAATGTGTCTACTTCAAGACGGATCGGGCATTGACCGCCTGAATAGGACGGTTGTTGGCAAAGCCGAGCGTGCTCGTGAACGCGGAGATCTGCTCCCTGGATACCGTCATTGGCGCTTTCATCACGATCCAGCGCACTCCCTCGCTACACGGAGGCGTGGTCAGCGAGCCGTTGTAGCGGTAATAATCGTGACTGGCCGGGAGTAGTCCAGTGGCAGACACCTTGGCGGGCAGTGCATTCTTTTCGCCTTTGCCCTTCGGTATCTGACGCCAGGCCGTGCCGACGATGGGATTGGCCTCGCCTTCGTCGAACAGCACCGCGACGACTGCGAGCCTTCCATCCTTATCGGCATGAACGAGGTGTGCTTCGAGCGGGAAGGACTTGCCGTTGATGTGGTTCTCGCTGGGCGAATGAAAGTGGAACTGCTTCAGGTCGAATTGAATACCGTCGACCGAGATGCTACTACCAGGCTCGTAATTGACCTGAATGGCATGCCCGTTGTTGATGACCTCGCGCCCACCGGCCTTGTATTCAAATCCGATAGCAGCCAACTCTGCTTCGACTGTGTCGGTCACATTGATCGGGGACTGATTCATCCCCGCGCAGGCGCCGAATTCGGGCTTTAAAGTACTCCAGCGCTCAGGGCCGACTTCACCCGCGTAGCCCCAGTGGGTGCCGTGCCCCGGCGCCTCTCCAGCGCCACACGCCACACCTGCCAATGCCGTCAATCCAATTGCGAAAAGGGAATGCCTGAGCTTCATGGTTGTGCTCTCCAGTTGGACCGCCTGCACGGCGGGTAATCGATCAGTGCCAGGTAAAATCTCACAGGTGTTGGCCGCTGATACGTTGGCCTACCTTATCAAGTGGACTCCTGCCCGCCCATTGCGGCAGACGGTTATTATAGCGCACCAGGCGCGCCTCCCCTCCCAGTGTCACGAAGCGTTCAACTTTCCGGGCATCCGGATCCACGGCCATCAACGTTCCAGCCAGTATCGAACTTGCCTTTGTACTTGTCGGCCCACTCCTTGGGCACATGGTGCGGCGCGTGGCCGAGCAGATTGCGGTGGTGTGGAAGCGGTTGTACCTGAGGCCACCCGCGGCCAGCTTGTCGGCGAACGGCGCGGCGCAGGGGCCACCGAAAGTACTGGGGGCGCCGAATCCGCAGTCGTCGATGAGCACGATCAGCACGTTCGGTGCGCCCTCTGGCGGACGCAGTTGCTCGATCGGGGTGGTGACCGTGTCCGGATCCTTGGCGTCGTATGAAACGAAGAGCGCCGGCGCGGTGTTCCGCATCGGAAGATGGGTACGAGGTTTTTTGTCCTGCTTGCTCATCATCGAACTCCTTGCCTGAACGTGGGGTTGCGCCGCCCTGCTATCGCCCGCCGATGAAGGCGCCATGCTCAGGCAGTGTAGGAGCCCGGCATGTGAGCGCCATTGGACCTTGGTCCCAGTCGGGCCAGCCCTCGCTGGACGATGGTTTCAAGGCGTGGCGTCCGAGCGGTCCATGATTTCGTCAGCGTAGCGGCCCTGCCTGATCAGGCTCGCCATGGTCTTCATCGCCGGGTCGAAATGGGTGAAGAATCCCCGGTAGCCCGCACACCGGTAGTTCAGCCCATCCTCGCCGTCAGGCGTCTTGATGAAGCGGTTGCGCGGGCATTCGCCGTAGCAGGCGAACAGCACCGGGCATTCCCGGCAGTACCTGGGCAGGGTGTCGTACTTGGCCCGGCCGAAGCGGCGCTGCGGACCAGCCCGCCCAGCGGCGTGTCCTTGATGTTGCCAAGGCGGTGATCGGGCTCGACGAAGTGGTCGCAGGAATAGACGTCGCCGTTGTGTTCCAGCGCCAGCGCATTGCCGCAGGTAGGCGAGACGATGCAGGCGTTGTGCTGCCCCAGCCAGCTGCCGAGGGCGGTGTCGAACGTCGTCACATAGATCTTGCCGACGTCGCGCCTGACCCATTCGTCGAAGCTGACCCCGACCAGGTAGTTGTGCTGCTTGAAAAAGCGCGCCCACGCGTCGTCGATCAGCGTGCCGTTGGTCTGAATGGTGTGCAGGATCTGCTGGTGGGGTTTGCGGTAACGCTCGGCCAGCTCCACCGAACGCTTGTAGAAATCCAGCCCGCGCAGCATCGGCTCGCCGCCCTGCCAGGCGACGTCGACCTGCGGCCCGGGCGAGGAGTCCATCAACTGCCGGATGTAGGTGTCGAGCGTGGACTCGTCCATGAGGTGGCTATCACCCTGGTACAGATTCTCCTTGGACAGGAAAAAGCAGTACTGGCAACCCAGGTTGCACGCGGCCCCCGCCGGCTTGGCCAGGAGGTGATAGTCGGAGAGGTTCGGTTCCATGCACGGGTTCCTTCGCTCGGCGAGCGGTCATCATTTCCGGGCAGCGCACTCGAACGCCTCCCTGACGGGAACACCCCACGATGCCCACGGCGCCAACCCTACCCCGTACATCGCCTGGGACGCATTGGACCTTGGTCCTATCGCAGGGCCATCGCACTCGAATGACATGCGCTCCCTGAAAATTTTCAGGAAAGTCGTTAACGTTCAATAGGTTATGCAGCCATCTTGTGAACCCTCTCGAAAACGCGTCTACTCTCGTCTTTTGGGCGACGGAAATGCGTGGAGCGGGAGTCAGTCTGATGGAGAAACTCGGTGAGCTTGAAGATCCGCGTCAGCCCAGCAACGGCACACGCCACGACTTCCGGGAGATCCTGGTGATCGCGGTGTGCGCCATGCTCTCGGACGCCGACAGCTTCGAGGACATCGCCCTTTGGGGCCGGCTCAAGGCCGACTGGCTGCGGCGCTTTCTCGTGCTCCAGAACGGCATTCCCTCGCAGGACACGTTTCTGCGCGTGTTCCGCGTGCTCGACCCGAAGCAGTTCGAAGCGGTCTTCCGGCGTTGGGTGGGCGGAATCGTTGGCGCACTCGATGGGGTGATGGCCGTCGACGGCAAGACGCTGCGCCGCTCGGCCGATGGCGATGCGCCGCCGGTGCACATGGTCAGTGCGTTCTCGACCGAACTCGGTCTGGTGCTGGGTCAGGAGAAAGTGGCCGGCAAGAGCAACGAGATCATCGCCATTCCGGAGCTGCTTGAAGCCTTGTACATCAAGGGCTTGCTCGTGAGCATCGATGCCATGGGCTGTCAGCGCGAAATCGCTGCCAAGATCGTGGAGAAGGGGGCGGACTACCTGCTCGCGGTCAAAGGCAACCAGCCTACATTGCATCAGCGGGTGCGTGATCTGATCAGCGATGCGCAACTCGCCAACGACGGCTTCAAACACGTAGATAAGTCCCATGGCAGGACGGTGATGCAGCTCAGTTGGGTCGCCGCCAGCGGCAAAGAGATCGACCCCGAACTGTGGCCCGGCTGCAAGACGGTCGGCTGCGTCGTCTCGCAGCGCGTGGTCGGCGACAAGGTGGCTGAGTTGGAAGAGCGCTACTACATCAGCTCGCGCAAACTCACCGCCGAAGAGCTGGCCAAGACCGTGCGTGCACACTGGGCCATCGAAAACCGACTTCACTGGATGCTCGACGTCTGCTTCGGTGAAGACGACTGCATGATCCGCAAGGACAACGCGCCGCAGAACCTCTCGCTGCTCAAGAAAATCGTGCTGAACCTGATTCGTGCGGACAAGACCGACACCGCCAAGACGAGCCTGCGGCTCAAGCGCAAGCGGGCGGCCTGGGATGACGATATCCGTATGAAAATGCTCGGAATTCATCCGTTATGACTTTCGAGTGCGATGGCCCTGATCTTCCACCCCTTCGGCGACGATTTCCATGTTGAGTTGCTGTGCCAGTCCGAGGCTGGCGTCAAAAATTGCCCGTGCAGTGTTGTTGGTTGCGGCGCCATGCACGAAACTCTGATCGATCTTGAGTTCGTCGAAGGGGATGTCGCGCAACTGCGAGAGCGAAGAATGTCCGGTACCAAAATCGTCGATCGATAGCCGGAAGCGCTTCAGTCGTAGCCGGGTCAAAATTTCGAGCGGGACGCGCTGGTCGCCCATCAAACGGCTTTCGGTCACTTCCAGGACCAGGTCTTTCGCCGCAACGCCAGCCCGTGCGGCCTGGCTGATGACGAAATCTGCAAAATCGAGCGACGCCAAGTTGTCCATCGAGATGTTGACCGCCACCCGCAAGGCCAGCCCGGCGTCATGCCAGTTCCTGGCCTGCGCAAGCGCGTCGCTGAGCACCACACGGGTCAGGTCATCTATCAGGCCATTGGCCTCGGCGACACCGATGAACTGGTCCGGATAGACCATGCCATCGACCGGATGGCGCCAGCGGACGAGGACTTCGACACCAACCACGTGGCCGTCGGCGACCGCTACCTTGGGCTGGTAGTAGTTGATCAACTCCCGATTGGCGATCGCGGTGCGCACTTCGTCCCCTGTGTAAGCTTTTTTCCTCGGCCGCATCGGGATGGCAAGTGGCGGCGACCACTTGTCGAACAAGGCACTCAGCGCTTCAGGTGTTACTGGCTTGCGCAGGGAGCCGAGCACCGAAAGCGTGTGTGTTCTCGTCAGTTTTTCGACGCTCTGCAAGGTGCGTTCATCCTCGCCACTGAGGAAGACCAGACTTCCGGCAAAGCGCCGCTCGACCAGGTGACGGACAAATTCGATGCCGTCCATCTCCGGCATGTTGAGATCGGACACGATCAGATCCGGCGGGACCTTGTCCGCGTCAATCGATACCAGCGCGGCGGCGCCGCTGCTGCAGGCCGTGATCGAAGTAAAGCCCAGATCGGTCAGCTTGCGCGCCAGCAATTTGAGCAACAAAGGCTCGTCATCGACCAGCAGAATCCTGATGGAAGCGTTCTTGTTCATGTCATTTCCTCCATGGTCCAATGTGATTGTTGTTCAAGTAGCGCGTGAAGCCAGGTACGCATCGACAGCGGTCGCTTCGCTCATGAATCGAGGCAAAAGGCGATTCAGCGAAGCTACCTCGCCGGTTTTCGCCGCCTGTTCCATCGCGTCGCACAGTTCACCCAGCGTCAAGGCGCCAAACGAACGCGCCGTTGACTTGAGCTTGTGCGCCAGCGCGCCTGCCTGCGCCACTTGGCTGCCAGCAATGGCAGCCTGGAGTTCGGCGGCAATGGTTGCGGCAGTGCCACGAAAATCATTCAGAAACTCGCTAATTACCGCCGGATCGTTACCCACCATGCGCTCCAGCACGCCAACATCCATCGGGCTCGCGGCCCCGCCTGGCGCGTCAGTCCGGGTCGGCAGCAACACCGGCGCCTGCGGGGCAGCATCGAGGGGTGGCAACCAGGTGTCCAGCATTTCTTTCAGTTCGTCCAGTGTCGTCGGTTTGCTCAGATAGCCATCCATGCCGACAGCGCGGCAGTGTTCGGCCTCGCCCTTGATGGCGTTGGCAGTCAGGGCAATGATGGGCAGCCGCCGCTGGCCGGTTTCGTCGGCGCGAACGGCCAGCGTCAACTGGTAGCCATCCATCACCGGCATATGCAAGTCAGTGAGCAGCAGGCCGTAATCGCCGCTGGCCACACGGCGCAGTGCGGCAGCCCCATCGCCGGCCATATCGGCCACGTGGCCAAGCAGCGCGAGTTGTCGCTGGATGACTTTCTGGTTAGTCGCGTTGTCCTCGGCGACCAGGATCAGCCGGCCCTGTCGCAGCGCCTCGTCGCGCGACGGCAGCGCGACCCTCACTGCCGCGTCCGGGCTGATGGTCGCCTCGACATCCCCCGACCAGCGCCCGGCGGCCATACCGACGGCCCGGACGAAGATTGCCCGGGTTAGTGCGTTGGCGTCGACCTGCACCAGGTCGGCGGCGAACAAGCGTGGTTTACGCCGCCGGCCGCGACCCACCGCCACAAAATGCGGGGCGCCTTGTCCTGCGTCATGCGCGATGGCGCGCAGTTCGTCCAGCTCTGGAGGCGCGTCACCGCTATCGACGACCCATACCGCGTGCCCGGTCTCCTCCCCGGCGACACGGCTGGCGTATTCCCGTGCGTCGGCCAGACCCCCCGCCCGCTCGACAACAGCGCCGGCGGCAGTCAGATAAGTGGCAAGATTGCCGGCAATGCCCTGGCCGTCGTCGATGACGAGGCAGCGCAGCGCCGCCAGTTGGCCGACCGGCGGGTTCGTCGCCCCCGAATCGGACTGCGCCGGCAGACAGCCCAGCGACAGCCGCACGGTGAACACCGATCCTGCGCCGGGCACACTGTTTACCGCGATATTGCCCCCCATCAGTTGCACCAGATTGCGCGCAATCACCAGGCCCAATCCAGTACCGCCAAAGCGGCGGGTGGTTGAAGCATCGGCCTGGGTGAAGGCATTGAACAAACGGCCGATGGTCTCGTCATCCATACCGATACCGTTGTCGCTGACCGCAATCTCCAGCGTGACCGTCTGCGTGGTTCGGGCGACGAGGAGGGCGCGGACAGACACGTGACCGCGTCGCCCGAGGCCACCGCTGAACTTGATGGCGTTGTTGACCAGATTGGTCAACACCTGACGCAGCCGCAGGCCATCGCCGAGAAGCATTTCCGGTATCGCCGGATCGGTGAACAAGGTAAGGTCGACATCTCTCTTGGCTGCCAGCCGATTCAGCATGGTGCAGACTTTGTCGACCACCTCGGCCACCGAACACGGCACGCACTCGATTTCCAGCCCCTTGGCCTCGATTTTCGAAAAATCGAGGATGTCGTCGATGATGGTGAGCAGCGAGAAGGCCGAATCGCGGATCAATTCGACCATTTCAACCTGCTCGCCCATCAGGCTGCTGCGCTCGAGCACCTCGATCATGCCGATCACACCGTTCATCGGGGTGCGGATCTCATGACTCATCGCGGCAAGGAAAGCTGATTTGGCCTGACTGGCAGCGTCGGCGGCATTTCTCGCTAGCTCAAGCTCATGCATGACGCGAGTCCGCTCGCGAATATCGCGCAGGATGCCGGTGTAAAAGCGCTGGCCATTAAGTTTGTATTCGCTGATGGCCAGCTCGAGGGTGATGGGTTCGCCACTCTTGTGGCGCCCCGTCACCGTGCGGCCGATGCCGATGATCCGGGCGTCGCCGGTACGGTGATAGCTCGCGAGATAGCCATCGTGAGCACTGGCATCCGGTTCGGGCATCAGCAGCGCGACATTCCGGCCAAGCAATTCTGCCTGCGAATAGCCGAATAGCCGCTCTACCGCGGGGTTGGCCGAACGGATCAGACCCCGTTCGTCGATGCTGATGACGCAATCGACCATGTATTCGACAACGGAGCGGATTTCCTCTTCCCTCGCCGTCAGCGCCTCGGCAATTTGCCTAAGTTCGGCAGTGCGCGCCGCCACCCGCTGCTCCAGTTCTTCGTTTGCTTTTCGCAGCGCTGTTTCAGCATGCCGTCGTTGGGTGACGTCATGCATCACCAAGACCGCGCCGAGTTTGCGTCCGTCATCATCAAACATCGGATCCGCGCTGCCGACAAGGAAACGCGGTGGCTGTCCCTGCGCGACAATGACCATCTCGACATTCCGGACGACCTCGCCAGACAGGGCGCGAATTATCGGTAACTCTTCGGTTTTAAAAAGGGTCTTGCCATCACCTTGGAAGAGAGCGTAGAACCTCGCCCAGTCCTCTATGGGGACATTGCGTATATCGGTACCGTGCCACTGTTGGGTCGCCTTGTTGAAGAAAGTAAGATTGCCGGCAGGGTCGCAGCAAACAACGCCTTCCTCGAGATTTTCGAGAATGTGACGCAACACGGTCTGCTGCGCCATGAATTCCGCGTCCAGCCGCTTGCGCTCGGAAATATTCTTGATGAAACAGACGATGTATTCGATCTCGCCCGCTTCATCGCGCACCAGCGAAGCGGTCAGGTGGATCCAGAGCGGCGAGCTATCCTTGCACTGCATGCGGCTTTCTATCGTCATGACCGCCGCTTCACCGCGCAAGACGGGAGCGAATGCCTGGAGCCCCGCAGCAAGTTCGTCGGGATGCGGCAACAAGGAGATTTTCTGCCCGAGCAACTCGTCTTCGGCATAACCGGAGTACGCACATAGTTGCGGGTTAACCCGCAGGAAACGCCCTTCCGGACTGATGTGTGCGATACCCAGACCAGCGCCCTCGAAGGTCGAACGAAATTCCCGCTCGCTGCGCCGCAGCGATTCGGTCCGTGCCTAAACTTGCGCTTCGAGGTTCAGGTTCAGCCTGAGAACATCGGCTTCAGCGCGCTTGCGCTCGCTGATATCGACGCCCGACGGAATCAGCTTGACGATGCGGCCCTCGGCATTAGCAACCGGCACCAGCATGAAGTCCATCGGGAAGGTCGTGCCGTCCGCCGCGCGAACATCAACATCGTGGCGAACCACCTCTCCGCGCAAGGCCTTCGCGATGTCGTCACGGATCTGCGCCTGAACCTCGGGCGAATGGGCAAACCACCAAGTATCCTCAAGCCGCTTGCCGACGACGTTTTTACGCTGCAAGCCACCGATGGTCAGCGCCATGCGATTCGCCTCAACCAACACGCCGTCAGTGGTCATTTCACCGACGAAGGCCGCCGTGTTGTCGACAATGCTGCGCAGCCGCGCTTCACTTTCGCGCACGGCAAGGTCGAGTGCCCGCTGCGCGGTGATGTCGCGAGAAACCGCGAGCAGCCGCGCCGGCTGCCCGTCGGCGCCGAGAATCGGACTGATGGTGACCTCCCACCAGCGCGGATTGCCCTTCAGCGTCGGGCAAAACCCCTGAAACCTGCCCATAGCGCCGTTGCGGGCGGCATCTACCGCAACTTCGGCGGCCATCCGGGCGTCGCCCTGCCAGAAATCGAGCCAGTCGGCATTCTCGATCTGGCAGAAATCGTCCACCTCCATCATGCGGCAGGCGTGCGGCGCCATATAGAGCAGCCGGGTATCGAGGCTGATCAGTTTCAGGCAGTCCGGGTTGCTGTCGACGATACTGCGGTTGTAGGCCTCGCTGGCGCGCAATTCTTCGGTGCGCCGGGCCACTTCGCGGGCGACGCGAACGCTCTGCCCGGCAGCGGTCAGAATGAACATCACGCTGAGCAGGGCGAGCAGCACACCGCCCAGCAGATAGAAGTGTTCCGTCTCTGAGTGTCCTGCCTGCCATGGCACGCGATCCCAGATTTCGAGCTGCAAGCGTTCGCCAGCCAGTCCGGGAAGCTGGTACGTTGCATCTGGACGGTTGATTCGTTGTTGCGGGACAGCGTGCTCGAGCATCAGACCAGGGGGGGCCGAAGTGGACACTGTCGACAACCGATAGGCGAGATTGTGTTGCGCGCTGTTACCCACATCGGCCAGTAACTGCTGCGCGGAGAACGCGAGGACGACAAAACCGCGCAGGGCTTCACGGCGGGCGTCGATGCCTGCCGAGCGGGCGTCGAAACCGGCGCGGTAAACCGCAAGGTAGAGCAGCCAGTCGTCCCTGCGCACGCCGTCCTGATCATAAAACCCATCAGGCTCGGACAGCGCCGGCAGGGTCGTATCGGTGGCGCGTTGCAGGGCGGCACGGTTGATTTCGCGGGATCCGGCATCGGCGCCTAGCACAGCGGTTTTTCCACCCAATTTGGCGACATAAAGCGCTGGGTAGTATTCGGCACGCTCGGCGGCCGGCACCAGCCGCCCCTGTGCTCCGCGTTCACGGAAAACAAAATCGGCGATGTCCTCGCGTCGCGCCGTGCCCTCGACAGCGGCGCGCTCGGCCAGCGTCACCCGTGGCAGCCAGGCCAGCGCCTGCGTATCCGTCTGCGGCATGGTGCGCGCCGCATAGTGGGCAAATTCGGCTCGCGACACATGGTCGCTGGCTTCGAACAGGCCGGCCGTGCCTTCGATGGCGCCTATCTTCTTCGACATGCGGACCACGACGCGGTCGTACAACACCTCCGCAGCGACTTTGAAGTTCTCTTGCGCAGCAGCCTGCTCGACCCGGCTGACCACGGCATAGCCGCCGACCAGCAGAACGCCAGTGACCAGGATCGGGACCGAGATCTGCAGTACGCGGCCGCGCCATTGCTGGCGGTCCGGCCAGAGGAGGAGCAGCACCAACGGGGCGAAGAGCAGTACGCCGAGGCTGTCACCCGCCCACCAGGTGAGCCAGGTGCCAGGCAGCGCGTCAGTCGCGAGGCCGTGCAGCAGATAGAGCCCGGCAACGCCGAACGTTGCCGACAGCAGACAGGCCAGCGGCGCGCCGAGCAGCAGAAAGGCCAACACGTCGCGTTCTGTGGCGAGGAGCGCACCGGTTTTGATGGAAGGCCGCACCAGCCGGGTGGCCAGAATCGCCTGCAGCGCCGCCCCGGTCGCCAGGGTCAGCGACAAGGCGAACACCGACAGGCTGGCTTGATTGCCCGATAAAACCATCCCGTGCAGTAGATTGGCGACGAATGACCCAAGCCAAACGGCCGGCCAGTATCGCCAGCCCCAGACTAGCAAGGCCCCTAGTGCCAACCCGGCCGCCGGCCATACCGACACCTCATAAGATGTCGCAGCGGTGAGCCCAAAGGCCAATTGGGCCAGGGCGAAATAGCCCAGTGTCAACCCAGCACTGCGCAGCCAAAGCGTTCGCGGCGGGACGTCCGGAGCGCTGGTTGCGCTTTCTTCAATGTTGCTGGCGTCGCTGGGTAAGTAAGTTTTTTTTATGGGCGCGTCAGGGGCAGTGTCACTACATTAATAATATTGGTCCATTATAAAAATTTAATTGTGATATGGGCGAAGGTTGGCGAGCTGCCGTAGCTGGAGGGCGGCATCCATTGTAGCGAGGCAGCCGAACTCGCCGCTCTACGATTGGCCGCCGTGCGCGCCCGCTTGTCTTGCCCGCTGATCGATGCGCTGCATGGCAAATGGACGGTCAGATGACGGCTGGTGACACGAGCCGATTGTTCTACCCCTCGTTGCAACGGGAGTTAAATTAAATGGGCGGTTTCGGTTCTGTAGCGGACGTTTCACTGGCGATGCTTGAATGGCCGTTGATGGCAGAACTGAGACGGATCAACGCGTGACAATCTGCATGCCGGACCAATATTGCATTGCACAGGCAAAAATCAATCACGAAAATCGGATACCCAAGAACTTTAACGGGGCCGCGGGCCTTGATGGTGGAAATGTTGTCTGGGTAGGTAGCTATAGGCTTGAAACCTGCACCATCGGAGGTAGGCTCAATCCAGGAGGTCGAAATGAGAAAACTCATCTTCATCGGATTCGTCGTTGTAGGAACAATACTGGGCCTTTTGCTCGCGGCGAGCGCTTCTTGGGGTGCGCGCCTTGTCGTTATGTCGTTCGGGGCCTTGGCGGGAGCCGCCGTCGGGGGCGCCTTCTCAGGAATTGGGAAGAGAGGACGCGCACCACAACTCGGAGATAGAGCCCTACGTGGGCTAGGCACCACGAGCGAGGATCTCATGGATAACTATTGGCGCGATGAGGGCCATCCTCAGTTCATGAAGCCCCCCTCACCGGACAACAAGCAGTTCGGCGGTAGCGGTGGAATGACCGATTGATCACTGATCCTTCCGAAGCAGAGTCTTTACTGCTTGCTTTGCCGTATCAATTGACACATTGGCGTCTTCAAACACTTGCTTGCCAGACTCGGCCAGCAACGACTTCTTCGTGACCAATGTCCCGTCCCCGGTGTCGACGATCTCTGCCTTTCGATCAAAGCTGGAGCCAGCCGCACCTGTTTCACTCCTGATGGCATTGCCGCGTCCCTTTATGTCGTTTTGCAATGGAGACGGATTGGTGTCGGGGCGAGTGCCCGGTTCGGGGTGGTTGGATCGCGACACCTTTGCGCGCTGTTCTTGATGCGAAGCCGCGAGGTCTGGTGATAGCGCGGGGTCTGTGGCTTGGTGGTCATGCAGGCTGCGTACATCCCCGAACGAACTCGGCAGCGCCGTGCCATCCGAGAACACACGGTTGGGTCTGAGTCCCTGGCGCGCGAGTTCCGCGTCGAACATCGACAGCGCCGAGGCACTGTCGCCGCCGTATTGTTCGGCATAGCGCAGAAACATCTCCAGATTGTGCGGGTCTTGGGCGATGTCGATCGAGATCGATTCTCCCTTGTCCTTTGCAGACGAGAGGCGCTCAGCAAAGGCCGTTCTTTCGGCAAAGGTTGCATCTGCCCGTTCCGCTCTGGACGTGGTAGTGGCCAACCTTGACGACATCTCCTGAGCTTCGCGGGAATCGCTGGCGAAGGTGCTAACGATGCTCGAATCCCGCGATACCCTGTCACCGAACTGCTTGAACTCAGCGATCTGCTCTTGGGTGAGGTTATTGAGCACCTTCTGCTGGGCGGCCGACAATCCCGACGAGTAGTTCTTGCCGGCTCTGGCCTGAAGTTCCGCGCCGGCCACAGGTGTACTGATCCCCACGTGTCCGGCAGCGCCGAAAGCGATCTGTGCCACCTGGCTCTGGGTCAAACCCGTGCTGTTCGCCACGTTCTTCGAAATCTGATCCAATCTGTTGAGTGTCTCGCCCATTTGCTCGAAGCTGCTGGAGGCCGTACCGCTGCTGTGTCGAGACGACCGTAACTTTGCCAAGCCTTGCGTAAAGGTCTCGGCGAGCGCCGCTGATCGTTCGGTATTCGCAGCAATCGCCTCACCACGCGCGGCGTCGGCTTGCCGACTGGCCTGCGTCACGTCCTGCTCGGACACGCGCATCGAGACCATTCGGGATGCAAATCCCTGGTTGCGCAGCAGGCTGACGGCGGTTCGCCCGGTCAGCGCATTCGACGAGAAAGTATTCCCACTCAGATCGTTTTGCCAACTGCTCATGAAGGCCGACGTTCGGTTGGGCGCCAGTTGCATCTGATCCATCCCCACGTTTCCCAGGGAAACGTTGCCGATGGTGGATGCTGAGGTGCCACCCGAGATCATCGCCTGCAGGCCAGACAGGCCGCCCACCAGCGCCGTCCCGAAGTTCTCCATGCGCTTCAAGGCCGCCCAGGCGATGAAGGGAATACTGATCGCGAGGTAGCCGACCACCGCCTCGCCCGAGATCACCCGTGAGTAGATCGTGGAGGCGGTTTGCAGGGCTAGCGCCTTGGTGCCGGTGCCCAGGTCCGCCGCAGCCGCCAGGTCGTAGGCCGCGTAGATCGAGGCCATGTAGTTAAGGATGGCGTAGAGCGGGGGCCACAGCTGGATCCAGATGAGCACCGCCGCGTAGCCCTTGAAGGCGATCATGGTCTCGCGGCCGCTGGTAAGCAGGAGGAGCAGGACGAAGAGCGGGAACATCGCGTAGGTCACCGCCTCGACCACGTTGCGGAACACCGGCAGGGCCTGTTCGGCCACCTTGCCGTAGTTGAGCCAGGTCGCGTTCTGCTGGGCCACTGCCTGGGCCCGGCCCACCGCCAGCACCATGGCCGCCGGATCATTGACCTTCTGACCGACGATCTTGCTGGTGTCTTCGATCGCGTTGAGCACCGCGTTCTGCCGGATGAGGTCGGCAGCCGTGGATGCGGCGGTGGCGATGCTGTTCTTGAGATAGGCCTGCTGGATCTGTCCGGCGATGGCCGCCGCAGCCGCAGCTCCCGGCAAGGTCGGGTTGAGTTGGAAGGCGAGCCGCCCTTGAATGCGGGTGATCTGCGCCGGCAGTCGCCCGTTGAGACTCTGGTACACGTTGGGGCAGGTGTCGACACCGACGCTGCCACCCGCGGCGGTCAGCGTGGAAAAGCGCGCCGGATTGGGCGAGGCCATCAGCGGCCAGACATCATCGGAGGCCGAGAAGGTCGCCGGGTCAAGGGTGCCGTCGATGAGGTCGTAGGTGGTGCAGTTGTGGATGAAGTTGATCAGATCGGTGCGAAAGGCCGGATCGTGGAACACCACGTTGCCGGTCTCGCGGATCAGGCGATTGCCGAACATCAAGCCGTTCTGCTGGTAGCTCAGTTCAGCCGGGAGCGCCCCCACGCCCGGGATGACCTGGAAGGCCGTCTCGAAAAGCCCGGTCAGGGTGTGGCCGATCGTGCTCGTGAGGCTGCCCAGCACGGCCACGCCGAAGGGCACGTTGTCGACCACCTTCACCGCCGAGCCACCGGTCTTGTCGACGATGCCCACGGTCACCTTGGGTACGATCAGCACCGAGAAAACC
>Ga0209507_1001203_pt1 | contig 21460 bp, 19 predicted proteins | sample AD_UKC028_MetaG_FD_184414 | JGI IMG/M metagenome (GOLD analysis project Ga0209507, IMG submission 184414) | Active sludge microbial communities of municipal wastewater-treating anaerobic digesters from USA - AD_UKC028_MetaG (SPAdes) (version 2) | ecosystem: Engineered > Bioreactor > Anaerobic >...
ACGACCGCCTGCTGGTCGTCATCGGCCCCTGCTCGATCCACGACTACGATGCGGCGATGGAATACGCCGCCAAGCTGGCGAAGCAGGCGGAAAAACATGCCGACGATCTCGTCATCCTGATGCGCGTCTATTTCGAAAAGCCGCGTACCACCGTTGGCTGGAAGGGCCTGATCAACGACCCGCGCCTCGACAATACCTTCCGCATCAACGAAGGCATCCGCCTGGCGCGCCGCATCCTGCTCGAAATCAACGAACTCGACCTGCCCTGCGCCACCGAGTTCCTCGACACCATTACGCCGCAATACACTGCCGACCTCATTTCCTGGGGCGCCATCGGCGCGCGTACCACCGAATCGCAGGTGCATCGCGAGCTGGCCTCCGGGCTGTCGTGCCCGGTCGGCTTCAAGAACGGCACGGACGGCAACATGCGTATTGCGGTCGACGCCATTCGTTCGGCCAATTCGCCGCACCATTTCCTGTCGGTGACCAAGTCCGGCCATACCGCGATTGTCTCGACCCTGGGCAACGAGGACTGCCACGTCATCCTGCGTGGCGGCAAGGAGCCGAATTTCGACGCCGCCAGCGTCGATGCCGCCTGTAACGAGATTTCCAAGGCCGGCCTCGCCGCTCGCCTGATGGTCGACTTCTCGCATGGCAACAGCCGCAAGCAGTACAAGCTGCAGATGGAAGTCAGCGACAGCGTGGCTGCCCAACTGGCGGCAGGTGAAGAGCGCATCGTCGGCGTCATGGTCGAATCCCATCTCGTCGAAGGCCGCCAGGACATTGTTCCGGACAAGGCACTGACCTACGGCCAGAGCGTTACCGACGCCTGCATCGGCTGGGATGACAGCCTGACGGTTCTGGATCAGTTGGCGGCTGCAGTACGGGCGCGGCGGGTGGCGGAAGCGGCTGAGTAGGGCTCCAGAACGTAGTGACCCTAGTCGACGGTGTGCGATGCGCTAGGGTAGATGCGCATGGTTTCAATCCGTGCCTCCGCTGCCAGGGGGCGATGCCCGATGCGCCGTAACCACCGACCACCATCAACCCGTTTCAATCCACGCCCCCGTTGCCGGGGGACGATGCGCTGACGCCGCCGCGTTTCAAGGAGCGCCGCCCATGTTTCAATCCACGCCCCCCGTTGCCGGGGGACGATGCCGCTGGTCTGCGGATGGGTGCCATCTGGCTAAAGAGCGTTTCAATCCACGCCCCCCGTTGCCGGGGGACGATGCGCTGTTTCGACGAATTCTCAACCAACGGCCAGAAGGGTTTCAATCCACGCCCCCCGTTGCCGGGGGACGATGCGTCGGCATGGATCGGCGTGGTTTCTGCAGCGGCAAGTTTCAATCCACGCCCCCCGTTGCCGGGGGACGATGCCTGGGCTGCGCTGCACGTCGTCGTCGATCTGTACGGTTTCAATCCACGCCCCCCGTTGCCGGGGGACGATGCGTTCCAGGGCTTGAAGGAGAATGGTGCAACTTGCGCGTTTCAATCCACGCCCCCCGTTGCCGGGGGACGATGCCGGACTAGATGTCGGCGAAGACCCGATCCGCAATGTTTCAATCCACGCCCCCCGTTGCCGGGGGACGATGCGCCTACGGAACTGGGGCACACCCCGATGGTACTGTTTCAATCCACGCCCCCCGTTGCCGGGGGACGATGCCCGAGCGCAAGCCGGTTGATGTAGTCACGGTGGCTGTTTCAATCCACGCCCCCCGTTGCCGGGGGACGATGCGGTCGTTCAAGGCCAGATCGACATCAACAAGGCAGTTTCAATCCACGCCCCCCGTTGCCGGGGGACGATGCCTTGTCAGAAATGATCCGCTACGGGTCGTCATGGACGGTTTCAATCCACGCCCCCCGTTGCCGGGGGACGATGCCATCTGCGAGGCGCGGTTATGGTTCTCGCTGGCAGTTTCAATCCACGCCCCCCGTTGCCGGGGGACGATGCAACCATCATCGCCGGCCAGATCACCAGCATCCCCGTTTCAATCCACGCCCCCCGTTGCCGGGGGACGATGCAGTCGACCACGATCAGGTCTAGGCCGTACTTACGGGTTTCAATCCACGCCCCCCGTTGCCGGGGGACGATGCCAAGGAGATTAAAATGACCAACTTCACGAATTTCGTTTCAATCCACGCCCCCCGTTGCCGGGGGACGATGCGGTTGTAGCCAAAGTCTGTAACCTGATCGGCGGACGTTTCAATCCACGCCCCCCGTTGCCGGGGGACGATGCCGGCAAGCCGCACATTGTCCGCAATCTCATTGAGGTTTCAATCCACGCCCCCCGTTGCCGGGGGACGATGCCCCTTCCCACAATCGCTGCATGACTAGCACGTTGTTTCAATCCACGCCCCCCGTTGCCGGGGGACGATGCGCTTTGAGTTTGCGAACAGTCCAAAGTTCTAAAGCGTTTCAATCCACGCCCCCCGTTGCCGGGGGACGATGCTGATGCCGCTGCTGCTTGGGATGCTTGGCCTCGGTTTCAATCCACGCCCCCCGTTGCCGGGGGACGATGCACCGGCAAGGTCGCGCTGGCGATGGCGCTGTTCGGTTTCAATCCACGCCCCCCGTTGCCGGGGGACGATGCCTATTCAACCCGACCGCCGGAGCGCCAGCGCAATGTTTCAATCCACGCCCCCCGTTGCCGGGGGACGATGCCTCGACTGACCACGAGGGTAGCGCCCAGCCACGACGTTTCAATCCACGCCCCCCGTTGCCGGGGGACGATGCTTGCAGGCATTCGGCCTCGACAATATCTGAGAGTGGTTTCAATCCACGCCCCCCGTTGCCGGGGGACGATGCAGGCTGCCGACGAGGCAAAAAACAAGGATGCCATGTTTCAATCCACGCCCCCCGTTGCCGGGGGACGATGCCTTGTCGGGTGGCGAATCAGTCCGACCTGTTCAACGTTTCAATCCACGCCCCCCGTTGCCGGGGGACGATGCGCCTTTTAGGAAGATGTCGAGGGCGTCGGATTCAGTTTCAATCCACGCCCCCCGTTGCCGGGGGACGATGCTACATGCCCGAGATGCAGACTTGTACAGTAGTCAGTTTCAATCCACGCCCCCCGTTGCCGGGGGACGATGCTTCGTTGATTGCCTTTTGTGATTTCTTCTTGAGAGTTTCAATCCACGCCCCCCGTTGCCGGGGGACGATGCAACCCCAACCACGGCCTCACGCTGAGCGCTGAGCAGTTTCAATCCACGCCCCCCGTTGCCGGGGGACGATGCCTTGAGCTGCTCTTCCAGCTGGCCGCGCTTGCGGGCGGTTTCAATCCACGCCCCCCGTTGCCGGGGGACGATGCACGGGTATTCACCCGCGCCGCGCTGTCTTTCGGAGTTTCAATCCACGCCCCCCGTTGCCGGGGGACGATGCGCTGGAGACGGTGCCGGGCGCCACGGCAATCGATGCGTTTCAATCCACGCCCCCCGTTGCCGGGGGACGATGCCGTCAAGGAGTTCGCAGTATGAGCAAGGATCTGACTGTTTCAATCCACGCCCCCCGTTGCCGGGGGACGATGCGGGGCGCTGGCGACGGCAGTTGGCGGGCAGGCGCTGTTTCAATCCACGCCCCCCGTTGCCGGGGGACGATGCCAGCGTCAGGTTGTTGCCGCTGCCGGCCGTTTCGCCGTTTCAATCCACGCCCCCCGTTGCCGGGGGACGATGCTTGGCGCTTTGTGTGCGGTAGCCGGTGGCCTCGCTGTTTCAATCCACGCCCCCCGTTGCCGGGGGACGATGCAGGCGCTCTTCGCTTGCTTCGTGGAGGCTGTTTAGTTTCAATCCACGCCCCCCGTTGCCGGGGGACGATGCAATGCTCTGTAGCAGTTGCCGAGATCGTCGCTGCGTTTCAATCCACGCCCCCCGTTGCCGGGGGACGATGCATTGTGACAATTACATCGTAACTGGGTGCTCTTTTGTTTCAATCCACGCCCCCCGTTGCCGGGGGACGATGCTTATCTCCTGCAAGTTCCGGAAGCATCGGAACAAAAACCCCGCGTTGCGCGAACCTCTTTATTCCTGAGCAGAAAACATCTTACGCGAACAGCGCTCCCTCTGGAAAGGTGCACCAAATCAAGTAAATGCACAGTGCGCGAACCTCCCGGGGAAAGCATGTTCACTTGGGGTGCGCGCAAACTCACAGGATTAGCGGCGCGTCGAAGTCGGTGGCACGAAAACAGCCGTGCTCGCGGACTTCGTAACCTTTCAATTCGGCAATACGGTAGAAGCGCAAATTATCTTCTCCGTCCTTGATTTCGGCGACCAGGTCGCGTTCCAGCGCTTCGAAACGGGCGCGGTCGACCTGGCATTCGAATACCGACTTCTGCACCCGCTGGCCGACGCTTTCGCAGAGTTTGGCAACACGGCGCAGGCGCCGCCGGCCTTCGCGGGTTTCGGTGTTGACGTCGTAGCAGACAATGACCAGCATGATCAGCGCACCAGATAGGGTAGATATTCGGCCGTATCGCCGCGCAGCGTGCGCGCCAGCAGGCGGGCCTGGAGATGTGGCAGCAGACCGAAAGGCACGGTTTCGCTGAGCAGCGGATGACTCAGGTTTTCCTGCTTGCGCTCCTGATAGGCGACCAGCACCGTCTTGCGCGCATCGCCTTCGAGCAGTACGGCGCCGCCCTCGCGTTCGACGAAATCGTCCGGGCCGATCTGGCCGCGATTGATCAGTGAGAGAACCAAGCGGTCGGCAAAGGCACGAAATTCTTCCATCAGATCCAGTGCCAGCGCTGCCCGGCCCGGACGCACGACATGCAGGAAGCCGATCTGCGGATCGAGGCCGCAGGCCTCAACGGCCGAGCGGCAATCGTTCATCAACAGCGAATAGACGAAGGACAGCAAGGCGTTGATCCTGTCCCGTGGCGGGCGCCGGCTGCGCCCATCCATGCGAAAGCTCTCCCGCACCGAAGCGCGGATCAGGGCATTGAGCGCGGCGAAATACTGCCGCGCTGCTTCGCCTTCCACGCCACGCAAAGTATCCGCATCGTCGGCGCCGGGCAGCGCCCGCAAGGCCGCCGCCAGATCGGCCGCGCCTCGCGTCAGGAGCGCCGCATCCTCTGGCGCTTTCGCTTCGCGGGCGCCGCGCAGCAAGACTTGGCGGCTATTGCGCAACTTCCCAGCGATGCAGTTGCGCGCCACGTTCAGGGCAAAAGCCGGGTCGCCGGCCAGCCGGTGCTGCGCCTGGCGCAGCAGCACGTTGCCGGAAACCGGCCCTTCCAGGCGCGCCTTGAAGCGCCCATGCGTGTCGAGCAGAACCAGGCTGATGCCAGTATCGGCCAGCTTGTGCATCAAGGGCAGCGACACCGACACATGCCCGAAGCAGACGACCGCGCTCAGGTGATGCAGCGGCACGCGCAGCCGCGTTTCCTTCTCCACCTCGACGCGCAGGGTTTCGTTGTCGAGATGCACGTAGCTCTCGGGCGTGGTCACGTAAAGCGTATTGAGCAGTTGCATGTCAATCATCCACTTCGAACAAGGAATGCCGGACAGCCAAGTGCGTCGGCGTTTTCGCCAGGGCTTCCGGCTGGCACAGGTCGCGCAAAGAACAGGCGCGGCAGTGATCGTCATTGAGCGGCGGCGGCATTTCGCCGGATTGCAGCAGTTGGCGGACGGCTGTTACGGTCAACTCGGTTTTTGCCCTTAAATTCGAGTCGACCGCAACAATGCGCCGACGACGTGAAGTGGCGTAATACAGAGCACCTTCCGGCACCGGCTTGCCGAACATCTCTTCCAGACACAGCGCCTGCGCCGCCAGTTGTAGATCGTCACAAGCCGCAATATCTGCCCGCTTGTGCCGCGAACCGTGTTTGTACTCAACCGGATACGGCGTACCGTCCGGCAAAAACTCCACCACATCCGCCTTGCCGACCAGCCCGAGCCGGTCGCAAAACAGAGGTAGTGCACGCTCGATGCGCAAGCCGTCGCGTAACTCGAAGCCTGGGTCATCGACCCGCTTGTGCAAGGCCTGGCCACGCTGGGTAAAAATGTTCTCTTCGAACACCTGCTCAACGTGGATCAGAGCGCACTGACGCGGGCAGTAAGCCCAGTGCTGGAGGGCGGAAAGAGGAATGGGATCGAGGGGTTCGGTGCTCATCTCGCCACCCCGGCAATGGCGTTCGCAACTTCCTTGGGGTAGCATTGCCCAAGGATCAAAGGAGGTCGCACCATGATCAATTCCCCGCTCGAAGACATTGAAGCCGCCGCATTGCAACTGACACTGGCCGAGCGCGCCAAACTGGCGGAGCGCCTGCTGGTCAGTCTGGATGAGGACGATGAAATTCTGGCCTCTTGGGTCGCAGAGGCCGAGCGGCGCGGCGAGGCATACGAACGCGGCGAAATGGGCGCTATCGATTTCGACGAGTCGATTGCCCGCCTAAAAGCCAAACTCACCGCCGCCGCATGAAACTGATCGTCCTCGACGCCGCGCAAGCGGAACTTGAGGAGGCGCAGGCCTATTACCTTCAATACGCCGCACCCGCTATTGCAGCTGGCTTTGTCGCCGATTACGAGCATGGCGCAAAACGGCTGCTCCAGCATCCTCTGACGGGAACAGCGATTTCTCAACGCCTGCGCGCTCTGCCAATGCGCCATTTTCCGTACTCAATCATTTACCAGGTAAGCGCCGACACCATCACCATTCGCGCCGTTGCCCACCAGCGCCGCCGGTTTGGGTATTGGACCGGGCGGCGCTGAGCGCAATTACGCCCGTTTGATCAGCGTCACCCCGGTCGGCAAGCCCGCCTCATCGACACTGACTTCGTAATCGCCAAAGCTGCGGGCCACTTCAACGTCGGGCTTGCGCGCGATCTTGATGCGGTCGAACAGCGAGTGCGCATGGGCATTGCCCAGTTCCGAGTCGTGCTTGAATACATACAGCCCGCGCGTCGCCATTTCGCCGCGTGCCGCCGAGCGATCATGCTCGAACATCTGCTCCAGCGCCTGCCAGAGCAGTTCCAGGTCTTTTTCGCCAAAGCCGGTCTGCTTGGCGAGGAAGGATGAAACGAAACCGTGGGCGACGTAGATGCCGTAAGGCACGGTGTGCTTGCGGCCCATGGTGCGGTTGTCGCCCTGCTGCTTTTCGGCTTCGGCTTCGGTCGCCACGGCCATGCGGGTAATCGAATGTTCCTGAGCGATGACGGGATCGACGGAGCGGGCAAAGGTCAGTTGCACCGGGCCGCGAACTTGACCGCAGTTGATGCCGAGTCCCATGACTGCGCCGAAAGTCCGTACATCAAAGAAGTTCTTGCACATCCACTGCCGCGCCCTATCCACGGTGTCGCCGCTGCCCTTGCGCTTCTTGTCACCCTTGAGTTCATCTTCGGCACCGATAGCGATATAAGCCTTTTCGTGGGCCTGATTGAGAACGGCCTTTTCCTTGACGTAGATGTCAAACGGCGGCGTTTCGCCCTTCACCAGCCCGACGAAGTTACGCACCTTGCGCTTCAGCGAAACGTCGGTGACCAGCCCGTGACCGGATTCGGCATCGAGGCGCGGCAGGTTGCCGGCGTCCGGGTCGCCATTGGGATTGCCGTCGCGCGCATCGAAGACCAGCACGAAGTCATAGCGGTTGTTCAAGGTCATTTGGATTCTCCCTGAGTGGATTCGTCGGATGGGGTGGTTTTGCTGAAAAAATCCTGGCGCTGGTGGTAGTAGCCGAGCGCGAAACGGCCCTGCTCCGGCAGGCTCAGATGTTTCGGGAAGTCGCTCAAGCCACCCATGATTTCACCGAGCAGGCGCTCGAAATTAAAGGCGCGACCACGATTGGTCAGCTTCGCTAAATGGTGATTCTTCAAGCGCAGCAGCGTCGTAAAGACGGCGACCGGCGTACTTGAGGCGGCGCCGTAATAGCGATCTCGAATGGTCGCGTTCAGGCCGGGGCTGGCCTCTTCCTGAATTTTCTCCAAGGCCGCAAAAAGGCGACCGAGCCGGTAGGCCGGGCTGGTGTTAGCTGGATCAAGCATCTCAAAAAACTCCTGGATAAAAGAGGAATCGGGATTACGACGGGAACGGTTGAGGCAGGCCTTGATCGCTGCCGCCCGCAGGTAGGTGACGTTCTGCTCGGCGCGGCAGCGTTGCACCGCCGCGTTGAGCCAGCTTGCCGGGAATGGACTACCGGCAAGAATCGCCCGCATGATGTCGCCGCCCAGGTTGGGCGGAATGTTGTCGGCTTTGCCCTGCTGGGCACAGGCGGCAAGCAGGCGGAAGAGGCTGGGAAACTCCGGGTCTTTGCCGCTACGCGTCATCTTTAGGTCGGCAAACCACTGCCGGATGCGCTGGGCGATTTCGTGCAGCGGCGCGGCATGCCAAAAGCGGATGGAAATCCGTGCCGCATTGGGCGCCAGACCCAGCACGAAAAAGCGGTTTTCGCCCCGGCCACCGTCGAACTGCCCAGACTGCACCGCAGCCATGACGCCGCGCACCAGTTCAGTTCGGGCATCGGGATCGTCCTGCTCACCGAAGATGGCAGCAAAACCCGATTCGGCTTCGGCATCTTCCTTTTGCAACCAGAACACCGTCGACGTATCGCCCACCTGGAAACGCTGGCGGGAATTGCGGTCGAGCAGGTGGTTAAGCGCCGTGGTGTAGGCAAAAGCAGCTAATGGACTGACCGGGGCATTGTCGCCTTGCACTTTGTTGAAGGACGTAAATGCGTCAAGGTTGAACGAAACAATATTCGCCCCAACGCTTTGTGCGCCCCAAACCCCTTTGATCGCCGTGTGTAAGCGTTCGGTGGGTGCCGCAATGCCGGTTACCAGACACATGGATTTTGCTCCGCCAGCCTCTTCGTCACGTTGCCAACCGGCAACGACGGCAGGTCGCTGGCAGATCAAATCACCATCGTTATGCAGGCGAAAAGTCAGTACCGGATTGCCTTCGAGGATTTCCGGCCAAGCCGGGTCGTCGACCAGAGCCGCCTGCCCGTAATTGGCGTAAAAGCGCTCCAGTGCCTGAATGCCCGCATCCAATCGTGAGCTTTCCGGCAACTCGGCGATGCGCTGGCGAAAAACCGCATGTTGCTCGACCACCCGTTCTGGCTTACCACGCGTATCAACACCGAGCGCGTATTCAGCAGTATCCCAAAGCAAATTGGCAGAAATATTGACTGCTCGTTTCACCCCTTTGGGCACCTGATAACGCCGGGCAAGCTTCTTCTTGCCATCCCCTTGCCGGGTATCGACGATGCCCAAGGGGCGACCATCAGCGGCCAATTCGACGATGAAGGGAATTTCCTTGTCCTCCAGTCCGAAAGCCGGCAGACGACGGGCCGGATCGGGATCGGCGGCTTTGCGCTGGTAATAGTCGTAAAGGGCTTGAAGAATCATCCCATCACCTGCGCAGTCGACAGATCAATGACGCCACGCTGCATGTCGGCGCGGAAAAATCGTGGTTTGGGATCGTCGACCGCAGCAAAATCCATGTCGTAGAGCATCCAGCCCAGATCACGGCTTTCGTCGAGGGCAGCGGCCTCGCTCTCGGGATCGCTCACCAGCCGGAAGCGGGCGGCAAATTCGCGACAACCGAGATAAGGCTGATTGATACATTGCCCCTTCTCGGCCCGACGCAAGAACATCTCCCGGTACTTGGCCGGATTGGCGCGGGCGTCGTCGCCTACCGGCAGCAACTCGGCATGCAGTCGATAAGCCACGTCGCGCAGGAAAAGCCCGGCCCGCTGCTGACGGTCGTCCTCGATGTACAGGCCCAGATTGCCCTGGCCGGCATTCATCGCCGTCTGGGCATTGCGCACCGAAACCTTGGAAGCCACCTCGTTACGCCGCACGCTGATCCACTTGATCGGCTTCAGTACCTCTATGCGCTTGACCTCCCAGCGAATCGCCGGCTTCCACAAAATGGCCTCGAACACCGAACGCGCCGCCGAAGGCGTCATCACGTCGTAGGAAACCCGCTCGACCTTCATTTCCGGGCGGGTGAAGCAGGCAAAGTCACCCGACACCTCAAGACAAAACTTATCCACGTTTGACTCCTTTCTTCCTAGAAGAAATGTGAAAGCAACTTCATCATTACCGCCGGATTGATCACATAGCCTCCGCTGACAAGCAACAGGATCAATACGAAACCTCTACCAACAAACAACAAGATCAGAAGCCATGCCGCGTAGAAACGATGAGAAGGCTGATCCTTCATCAATCGCAGTTCGCGCAGGAGTCCAATTAAGTTGTTCATGGGAATCGTCCGGGCCAGAAAACGACCCTAACGGTAACAAACTTCTTAACTGGAGCACAGTAAACTTTACTCCACTCACTCTGCTACAATGTCAATTCGTTGGGCTAGTCCAACGTGGATTGAAACTTAACAGGTGCAAAAACTGTTCAGAAGGGCCGGGCTAGTCCCGGCCCTTTTCATACTCTGTCTCAAGAAATCAAACTCGCCGGATCACCCGGCACTCCATCGACATTGATGCCCAACACATTGTCGTAGAGCAGATCGTTATTGGCTGGCTGCACGTACAGCCCCGGAAAATCGCCGCCCAGCGGCTCGACATCGCCTTGATCGATCAAGCGGCGCAGGTCGTTCTGGTAGATGGTTACGCCGTAGCGTTGCAACTTGCGCAGCAGCCAGCGTTGCGGACCTTCCTTTTTCAGGGTGTTCAGCCACATGTCGATTTCGTCGTCGTTCTGGTCGCGCCGGTAGCGGACAAAGACCGTGGCGCCTTCCTGCTCGTCGATCAGGCGGAATTTTTCGGCGGCGGTGCGAAAAGCCACATCGGCATCCTTGCCGACGCGCAGCAACTGGCAGATGCCTTTCTCGTCCAGCCGCGCATCGCCGTACAACCGGCGGAAAAACTCGCCGAAACGTTCGACATCCATCGGCTCGGCGCCGGTCGGCAAGCCGGCCCAAAGTATTCGCGTCGCTTGCTCGGCCATGCGCAGCAGTCCTGGCGGCGGCGCCTTGGGCGGCACAAAGACATGCACCTCGCCTTTTTCCAGCCGTCCCTCGCGGTTACAACGCCCGGCAGCCTGGGCGATGGAATCCAGTCCGGCCAGGGCGCGATAGACCACGGGGAAATCGATGTCGACACCGGCTTCGACCAGTTGCGTGCTGACGACACGAATTGGCCCGGTTTCCCGCCCGGCCGACAAGGCGGCACGCCGCTCCTGCAAGGCTTTCTTGATGGTTTCGATGGTGTCGCTACGGTGCTGGGCGCACATCAGGCCGGAGAGGTGCCACAGGCCGTCGCGGCTTTCGGCCTTGAGCCGGGAGTAAAGGTCGCGGGCGTCGGCGCGGCGACCGACTATGGCGAGCACGGCGTCGTGCCCGGCAATCTCGGGGGCCAGGTCATCCCAACTGCGCGGTGTATTCAGGTTGCCCGGCAGATGCACGCGTACCCGCTCCAGGTCGGCGTAAAGCGCAGGTACGTCGTCGACTATTTCGCGCACTTCGCCGGGCGCAAAGCCGCGCAGGGCTTGGGCCTGGTCGAAGCTGTTGCGGCTTTCCAGCGTTGGCTGGGTGGCGGTGCACAGCACCAGCGTGACGCCGTAATCCTTGACCAGCAGGCGCAGCACGTCGACCACCGGTTGCAGGTAGGCAACCGGCAGCAGTTGCGCCTCGTCAAGCACGATGACACTGCCGACCAGGTTGTGCAGTTTGCGGCAGCGCGAGGTGCGATTGGCGAACAGGCTTTCGAGCAATTGCACGTTGGTGGTGACGATCAGCGGCGCATCCCAGTTTTCGCAGGCCAGCCGCGAGCGGGCGGTTTCCTGCGTTTCGTCCACTTCGACGTTGCTGTGGTGTTCGATGACGTTTTCGTCGCCGAAGATGCCCCGGAAGATGCCGGCCGTCTGTTCGATGATGCTGGTGTAGGGAATGGCGTAAACGACCCGGCGCTTTTTGTTGCGAATCGCGTGGCGTAACGCGAAAGCCAGGCTGGACAGCGTCTTGCCGCCACCGGTTGGCACCGTCAGGCTGAAGACGCCGGGGTCCAGTTCGGCCTTGGCGCGGCAGGCGCGCAAAACTTCGGCACGTTTGCGATTGACCTTGCTGTTGGTCTCGCCACGTTCGGCAACGTCCGTCGCCATCGTGTTGAAGCGTTCGGCCAGCAGGGTTTCCATCGACTCCAGGTTCAGAAAGCCTTGCCGTGCATCGGCTTTTGGCGGCGACATGAAGGCTTCGGTATCGAGAAAGTCGGCATCGATCAGACAGGAGAACAGCATGCGCACCCAGAGCGCGAAGCGACCGGGGATTTCATCGTCGCGGTAGCGCATGAGGTCGTTGATGTTGGGCAACGCCGCCACGGGTTTCAGAAGAGCCGCCGGAATTTCAGCCGCCAGCGCGGTTGCCAATTCCTTACCGGCGTTGTCCTGGGCAAAGCGGTTGTGCAGGCTTTTGTTTTCACCCGCCCAATCGGAAAGTCCCGCGTGGTGGCCGGCAATCAGGTAGGAAAGAACACGGGCGATGACCGGCCCGGAACGTTTATCGACTTCCTGCAAATACCGTTGCGCCCACAGCGCCCCGGCGGCCGAATGGCTTTTATCAGGATCGGCAACACGGCCTTCGATATGTGCATTGGGGTCGCCGCACTGGCGGATGTAACGCTGAAAACCTTCGCGGAATTTGCCGAGGTCATGCCAGATGCCGGATAGTGCCGCCCAGGGTGCGGCGCCGAATTCAGCGGCGAAGTCGGCTGCCAGACGCGAAACTTCTTGCAAATGTTCTTCCAGCGGATGCGCAATCAAGCGCTCGCCAACTTTGCGAATGTGCGCGATGAATTCGCACTCGTTGATTTCGATTTCGTCACTCATCCCCATACCTTCCCACTGCCGCCTTCAACAAGCCAATCACCTTCTCCCGCAACCCCGCCGGCGCCACCACCTCACAATCCGGCCCGTATTTCAATATATCCATGATCAATTCCGGGTCGTTGCTGTAGGGCAGGCGCAGTTGGTAGTGGCCGTCAGTGAGAAATTCGCCTTGCTGTTCCGGATGCCAGTGTTCGGCGGCGACCCAGCGGGCGCGGTCGGGGGTGAAGCGCAGCGTTGCCCACTGGATGTCACGGCCGGCGAAGATGCCGTAGCCGGCGCCGAGCGCGGCGGTGAGTTCTGCATCGGGAATGTCGACGGCGTGCTCCGATTTCGTTTTTGCCTCAAAAACCGCGTCGACCGCGAAACTCCGCAGTTCGTCGCGCAGGTGGCACCAGGCGTCGAGATACCAGTTATCGCGGTAGTGGGTGAGGCGCTGCGGCGAGATTTCGCGTTGGCTGCTGGTGCCGTTGCTGCGGGCACGGTAGCGGATGACCAGGCGCTGGCGTTCCATCAGCGCGGCGGCGATGGTCTGGAAGTGTTGCGGTGCGTAATGGCGGGCGGCGGCGCTGACGATATGGATGCGACGGGCAATTTCTTCGGCCGAATCGGTCGCACTTTCAAGCATGCTGGAGAGGCGTTCGCGCAAAGGCGCAATGTGTTCGGCCAGAATACCGCCTGGGTCGAAGCCGGCAAGCAGGCGCTGCATGCTGAGCAAGGCGTGGATTTCGCTGGCCGAGAACCAGACACCGGGCAGTTCGTAGCGTTCTACATTGCGGTCGATGCGGTAAAGCCCGTTGGGTCGGTCAAGGACAATGGGGGCGCCCATTCTTTCCTTGAGATCGCGCAGATCGCGATGGAGGGTGGCGCGCGAAACTTCGAGGCGCTCCTTGAGTTCTGCAAAGCTGGCGCCTCGGCGCACCAGCAGCATGCGCTCGATTTTGCCGAAACGTTCGGATTGGGTCATGTTTGTCCTGTTTTGCCATCATCATATCCCGATGTCACCATGCGCGTCATGGCGGACGACTTCGGATTACGGCAGCCAGAGCGCGAACGAGCAGACCAGGATGGTCAGCATGACAAGGCGGTCGGGGTGGCTTGGAACGAACATGGGTTTCTCCGGAAAGTTGGTTTTCGGAGACTTTGCCAGCGTGGAGTCTCAGGGCGTGAGACTCTTTGGCGCACGATAAAAAATTGTCGGCGTGCGGTGGTTTTGCAAGTTGGTTCAGTCCGTGAACTTCGGCGCCCGCCGTTCGCGCTGGGCGGCGATGGCTTCGTTCAAATCGCCGGAAAGCAGCAGCGCCGAATTCCATGTGGCTACGAAATTTAGGCCGTCGGCGACGGCGTGGTCGCGGCTGTAGTTCATCACTTCCTTCAGGCCGCGTATGGCGAGGGGGGATTTGGCGGCGATGGTTTGGGCGATTTCGCGGACGGTTGCGGTCAACGCTTCCGGAGAGGCAAAAACGCGGTTGACCAGGCCAAGCGCGGCCGCTTCTTCGGCACCGACGTTGCGGCCGGTGTAGGCCAGTTCGCGGGCCATGCCTTCGCCGATCAGGCGCGGCAGGCGTTGCAGGGTGCCGACGTCGGCGACGAAGGCGAGGTCGATTTCGCGCACCGAAAAGACGGCGTCCGGCGCCGCGTAGCGCATGTCGCAACAGGTGACGAGGTCGAGCGCGCCGCCGACGCAGGCGCCCTGGATGGCGGCGAGCACAGGTTTGCGGCAGCGTTCGATGCTGCTCAGGCAGTCCTGCAGATCAAGGATCAGCCGGCGCAGCATTTCGCGGCTGCGCGCGCCGTCGGGGTGGGCGATGCGTTGCTGGATGCCGCCGAGCATGGCGAGGTCGATGCCGGCGCAGAAGTTCCGGCCTTCGCCGCTGAGGATGGCGACGCGGGCTTCCGGGGTGGCATCGACCCAGTCGGCGGCCTGGCGGATTTCCTGCCACATGGCGTCGTTCATCGCGTTTGATTTGTCCGGCCGGTTGAGGCGGATTTCGGCGATGCCCTGGTCGAGGCTGAGCGCCAGGGTGGAATAGATTGGCAGGTTCATGGGGCAGCTCCGGGCATGGATGCCGGAAAGCTTACCCGGGACGGCGCGCTTCCGGGTAGAGGGCGCTGCCCAAACGGCGTTTCAATCGCTGAAGACGACGAGGTCGAGGTCGGCGGCTTGCTGGCGTAGCGGGATCAGCGCCTGGTATTCCGGGGAGTTGTACCAGGCGTTGACGGTGTCGGCATCGGGAAAGCGGATGACGACGGTGTCGAGGTGGGCGTGATTGCCGGCGAGGATGCCGGCGCGCTGCCCGCGAAAGAGCAGTTCGGCGCCCCACGGGGCGAGCGTGACCGGCACCTGGGCGCGGTATTGCGCCCATTTTTCTGCATCCTTGACGGTGATGTGACCGATGACGCAGGCGCTCATGCGGCGGTCTTCCCTTTTTGCCACAGCACGTCGCCACGGCCGCCGGCGCGATTGAGAACGCGGCCGAGGATGAACAGCAGGTCGGAGAGGCGGTTGATGTAGCGGCGGCCGGCCTCGGGGATGGGTTCGGCGTTGTGCAGCTTGACCATCGCGCGCTCGGCGCGGCGGCAGACGGTGCGGCTGAGGTGGGCCAGCGCGGCGGCGCGGGTGCCGCCGGGCAGGATGAATTCCTTGAGCATCGGCAGGTTGGTGTTGAATTCCTCGGCCAGCGCTTCGAGGCGGTTGACCTGAACGTCCTTGATGATTTCGTAGCCCGGCATGCAAAGTTCGCCGCCGAGATCGAAGAGGTCGTTCTGGATGTCGAGCAGCGCGGCATGCACCGAATGCGGCAGGTCTTCGCAGAGCAGCACGCCGAGGCCGGAATTCAGCTCGTCGACTTCGCCAATGGCGTCGATGCGCAGGCTGTCCTTGGTGGTACGGCTGCCGTCGCCGAGGCCGGTGGTGCCGGCGTCGCCGGTGCGGGTGACGATTTTGGACAGGCGGTTGCCCTTGCGTTCGCTGTCTTGTTGCGTTTCGCTCATGTTGCTCTCCTCCTTGAAGTGCGCGGATTATACTGACGAGTCCAACTTGCAGACTGTCGTTGCCATGCCAAAGTTCGCCGCCAATCTCAGTTTTCTGTTTACCGACGTGCCGTTTCCCGAGCGCTTCGCGCGGGCGGCGGCGGGATTCAAGGGGGTCGAATATCTTTTTCCCTATGAGCATGCGGTGGCCGACATCGCGGACTGGCTGCGCACCAACGATCTCGAGCAGGTGTTGTTCAACCTGTCGGCGGGCGACTGGGCGGCGGGCGAGCGCGGCCTGGCCTGTCTGCCGCACCGTCAGGGCGAGTTCGCCGAGAGCGTCGAGCAAGCCCTGGACTACGCGATGGTGCTCGACTGCCCGCGCGTGCATTGCCTGTCCGGGTTGCGGCCGGCGGGAGTTGATGAGGCCGAGCTGGAGGCGACCTACATCGCCAACCTGCGCTTCGCCGCCGACCGCTTCGCCACTATCGGCGCGACGGTGATGATCGAGCCGATCAACAGTCGTATCGACATGCCGGGCTACTGGCTGGACGATGTGGCCAAGGGATTTCGCCTGCTGGAAGCGGTCGACCGCAACAACGTGAAACTGCAATACGACATCTACCACGCGCAGATCATCGCCGGCGATCTGGCGCGCACGCTGGAGGCCAACCTCCCGCGCATCGGCCACATCCAGATCGCCGACAACCCGGGTCGCCATGAGCCGGGCAGCGGCGAAATCAATTACCCCTTCCTGTTCGACCTGCTCGACCGGCTCGGCTACGACGGCTGGATCGGCTGCGAATACAAGCCGCTGACGACGACCGAGGCCGGTCTCGGCTGGCTACCGCAATGACTCCGCGCGAAGTGCTGCGCCGCCTGTTCGACGCTGCCATCGCGGCCGCCGACCCGGCTTCGTGCGTGCCAGCGCACCTGCCGCCGGACGATGGCGGGCGACTGATCGTGATCGGCGCCGGCAAGGCCTCGGCGGCGATGGCGCGGGCGGTCGAGGATCATTGGTCGGGGCCGCTCGACGGGCTGGTGGTGACGCGCTACGGCCACGGCGTGCCCTGCCAGCGCATCGAGATCGTCGAGGCCGCGCACCCGGTGCCGGATGCGGCAGGCGAAGCGGCGGCGGCGCGCATTTTGGGCAAGATTTCCGGGTTGACCGCAAGCGACCGGGTATTGGCGCTGATTTCCGGCGGCGGCTCGGCGCTGCTGGCGGCACCGGCTGCAGGCGTCACGCTGGCCGAGAAGCGGGCGCTTACGGCGGCGCTGCTCCGCTCGGGGGCGAGCATCGGCGAGATCAACTGCGTGCGCAAACACTTGTCGGCGATCAAGGGCGGGCAGTTGGCGCTTGCCGCCTGGCCGGCTTCGGTGCTGACGCTGGCGATCTCGGACGTGCCGGGCGACGACCCGGCGGTCATCGCTTCCGGCCCGACCGTGGCTGACCCGACGACGGCGGTCGACGCGCTGAAAGTGCTCGGTTTCTACGGCATCGCCATTCCCGATGTGCTGCGCGCGCGGCTGGCTTCGGGCGAACTGGAAACGCCGAAGCCGGGCGACCCGCATCTGGCGAACAGCGAATTCCGTCTGGTCGCCAGCCCTCGGCAAATGCTCGAAGCGGCCGCCGCCGAAGCGATCAGGCTCGGCATCACGCCGCTGATCCTCGGCGACGCCATCGAAGGCGAGGCGCGCGAAGTCGGCAAGGTGCTGGCCGGCATGGCGGTCAGTTGCGGTCGACACGGTTTTCCGGCCCAAAAGCCTTGTGTGCTGTTGTCGGGCGGCGAAACGACGGTGACCCTGAATGGCTCGGGCCGTGGTGGGCGCAATACGGAATTCCTGCTCGGCCTGGCGCTGGCGCTTGACGGTGCGCCGGGCGTCCATGCGCTGGCTGCCGACACCGACGGTATCGACGGTTCCGAAGACAACGCCGGCGCTTTCGTGGGGCCGGACAGCCTGCGCCGCGCGCGCGCACTGGGCCTCGACATTCGCCAGTGCATGGCCGCCAACGACGCCTGGGGCTACTTTTCGGCGCTCGGCGACCTGCTGGTCACCGGCCCGACGCGCACCAACGTGAACGACTTCCGCGCCATTCTCGTCGGTTTAGAATGAAGGCCAACATGACGACTCCCGAACCCGAATTTCGCACCGACCGTCAGGCGCTGGCCACGCGCCTCGCGCTGATCCTGCCGGCGCACTGCCTGCTGGTCGACGACGAAGATCTGCGTCCCTACGAGTGCGATGGCCTCACCGCCTACCGCGAACTGCCGCTGGCCGTCTGCCTGCCGGAAAGCGAGGGGCAGGTGATCGACGTGCTGCGTACCTGTCATCAGCTCGGCGTGCCGGTGGTGGCGCGCGGTGCCGGCACCGGGCTGTCGGGCGGTGCGATGCCGCACGCGCAGGGCGTGGTGCTGTCGCTGGCCCGTTTTAACCGTATTTTGCAGGTCGACCGCAACAGCCGCACCGCCATCGTCCAGCCCGGCGTGCGCAACCTGGCGGTGTCGGAAGCGGCGGCGCCCTTCGGCCTCTACTACGCGCCCGACCCCTCGTCGCAGATCGCCTGCACGCTGGGCGGCAACGTCGCCGAAAACTCGGGCGGCGTGCATTGCCTGAAATACGGACTGACCGTGCACAACGTGCTGCGCATCCGCGTCGTCAGCATCGAGGGCGAGGTCTTCGAGATCGGCTCGGCGGCGCCGGATGCGCCGGGCTACGACCTGCTGGCATTGCTCATCGGCTCGGAAGGCATGCTCGGCGTCATTACCGAAGTCACCGTCAAGCTGGTGCCGAAGCCGGAACTGGCGCAGGTGGTGATGGCGTCCTTCGACGAGGTCGCCAGGGCCGGCGACGCGGTGGCGGCAATCATTGCCGCCGGTATCATCCCGGCCGGGCTGGAGATGATGGACAAGCCGGCCACCGCTGCCGTCGAGCCTTATGTGAAAGCCGGCTACGATCTGGAGGCGGCGGCCATTCTGCTTTGCGAGGCGGACGGCACGCCGGAGGAGGTGGCTGAGGAGATCGCCCGCGTCACCGAGGTGCTGACAACTGCCGGCGCGCGTGACATCCGCGTCTCGCAATCCGAAGCCGAGCGCCTGCGTTTCTGGGCCGGGCGCAAGGCGGCGTTTCCGGCGGTCGGCCGCATTACACCGGACTATTACTGCATGGACGGCACCATTCCGCGCAAGCGGCTGGCCGAAATGCTGTCCACAATTACCGAAATGGAAAAGAAATTCGGCTTGCGCTGCGCCAACGTCTTCCATGCCGGCGACGGCAACCTGCACCCGCTGATCATGTACGATGCCGCCAAACCCGGCGAATGGGAACGCGCCGAGGCTTTCGGCGCCGAGATTCTCGAACTCTCGGTGGCGCTCGGCGGTTCGATCACCGGCGAGCACGGCGTCGGCATCGAGAAGATCAACCAGATGTGCGTGCAGTACAAGACGCCGGAACTGGAAGCCTTCCGCCGCATCAAGGCGGCCTTTGACGAAACCGGCCTGCTCAACCCCGGCAAGGCAGTGCCCAGCTTGCATCGCTGCGCCGAATACGGGCGCATGCATGTGCATCATGGCGACGTGAAATTTCCGGAACTGGAGCGCTTCTGATGACGCTTGATCAACTCGCGGCGGCCATTCGCAGCGCGCACGACAGCCACACGCCACTGCGTATTCGCGGCACCGGCAGCAAGGATTTTTACGGCGGCATGCTGGCGGGCGAAGTGCTCGATGTGTCGGGTTACAAAGGCATCGTCGCCTACGAACCGACCGAGCTTTACATCACGGCGAAATGCGGCACGCCGCTCGCCGAGATCGAGTCGGCACTGGCCGACAAGGGCCAGATGCTGGCTTTTGAGCCGCCGCATTTCGCCGGGGCCACGTTGGGCGGCTGCGTCGCCGCCGGCTTGTCCGGCCCGCGCCGACAGCAGGCAGGCGCCGTGCGTGACTTCATGCTGGGCGCCAAGGTAATCGACGGCAGCGGCCAGGAGCTCGATTTCGGTGGCCAGGTGATGAAGAACGTCGCCGGCTACGATGTCTCGCGACTGCTGGCCGGCAGCATGGGTACGCTCGGCGTGCTGGCCGAAGTCACGCTGAAGGTGTTGCCGAAACCGGTAGCCGAGCAGACGCTGGTCTTTGAACTCGACGAACGTGCGGCGCTTGCCCGGCTCAACCAGTGGGGCGGCTTGCCGCTGCCGATTTCCGCCTCGCTCTGGCACGCCGGGCGGCTCTGGCTGCGCTTGTCGGGCGCGCGGGCGGCCGTCGACGCGGCGCGCGACAAGCTGGGCGGGGCGCTTGCGGTCGACGCCGAAAAACACTGGATTTCCGTACGCGAGCAGACGCATCCGGCCTTTGCCGGTCAGCCGCTGTGGCGTCTGGCGCTGCCACCGACGGCAGCGCCCCCTGGGCTGGATAATTTGCGTGCCATCGAGTGGGGCGGCGCACTGCGCTGGTACGCCGGCGAGTCGGACGGTAAATCGGACGGCGCCAGCAAAATTCACGCTGCTGTGCGTGGCGCGGCGGCGCGGCTTGGTGGTCATGCCGTGCTGTACCGGGCGCCTGAGTCCTTACGTTGCCTGGAAGGCACTTTCGCGCCGCTGTCGCCGCCCTTGCTGGCCCTGCATCGGCGCTTGAAGAAAAGCTTCGACCCGCGCGGCATCCTCAACCCCGGCCGCCTTTACGCGGAGTTTTAATGGATACCCGACTCGCCGATTTCATCCGCGACACGCCGGCCGGCCAGGAAGCCGAGGCGATCCTGCGCAGCTGCGTGCATTGCGGTTTCTGCACCGCTACCTGCCCGACCTACCAGTTGCTCGGCGACGAACTCGACGGGCCGCGCGGGCGCATCTACCTGATCAAGCAGGTGCTGGAAGGCAAGCCGGTCACCGAGAAAACGCGTCTGCATCTCGACCGCTGCCTGACCTGCCGTTCCTGCGAAAACACCTGTCCGTCGGGTGTCAAATACAGCCATCTGCTCGACATCGGCCGCCGGGTCGTCGAGGAAAAACTGCCGCGCCAGGGCGGCGACGCGCTGAGGCGCTGGGTCTTGCGCGAAACGGTCACGCGCCCCGGCGTTTTCGGCCCGGCCGTCAAGCTTGGCCAGTTGTTGCGTCCCTTGCTGCCCTCGGGGCTGGCCGACAAGCTGCCGCCGGAAGCGGCCGGAGTCGTCCGGCCGTGGCCGGCCAAGGGCGCTCATTCCCGCCGCATGCTGGCGCTCGCCGGTTGCGTGCAGCCGGCGCTGGCGCCCAATATCAACGCCGCCACGGCGCGCGTGCTGGACAGGCTGGGCATCGAACTGTTCGAGGAAAGCAAAGCCGGCTGCTGCGGCGCCGTGCGTTTTCACCTGAACGACCAGGATACAGCACGCAACGATATGCGGCACAACATCGACGCCTGGTGGCCGCATGTCGAAGCCGGCATCGAGGCAATCGTCGTCACCGCTTCCGGCTGCGGCGTGCAGGTCAGGGACTACGGGCATGCGCTGGCTTCGGATGCGGTCTACGCCGAAAAAGCGGCCAAAATCAGCGCCCTGTGCAGTGATCCATCGGAGGTTCTGGCCGCCGAGCGCGAGCGCTTGCTGGCCCAGCTCGCCGTAGCCCCGGTCGCATGCGGCAAGCTTGCCTTTCATGCACCCTGTACGCTCCAGCATGGCCTGAAGATTCGCGGTGTGATCGAGGAACTGCTGGTCGCCGCCGGATTTGCCCTGGTGCCGGTCGCCGACGGGCATCTGTGCTG
>Ga0209507_1001205_pt1 | contig 21445 bp, 17 predicted proteins | sample AD_UKC028_MetaG_FD_184414 | JGI IMG/M metagenome (GOLD analysis project Ga0209507, IMG submission 184414) | Active sludge microbial communities of municipal wastewater-treating anaerobic digesters from USA - AD_UKC028_MetaG (SPAdes) (version 2) | ecosystem: Engineered > Bioreactor > Anaerobic >...
AGTCGATGCCGTTGAAGCCGCACATCCACGTCTACGCCCGGGTCGACCCGGTGACGCCGAAGGTGGTGAAGTGGCGGCTGGAGTACAAGGTCTACGAGCGCGGCAAGCAAGTGCCCTCGGCGTGGACCACGGTCAACGTGGACCAGACCATCACCAGCGCGGACTACGACAAGAGCGCGACAGTGGAATTCGGCACGATCGACATCTCGGCGATCGCTGGCTACGCCGGCTTCATCAAGTGCAAGCTGTCGCGCATCGTGTCCGGCCAAACCTACAACAGCCCGGTCTTCCTCGACGAGTTCGACCACCACGCGGTGTGGAACTCGAACGGAAGCTCGGCGGAGTTCCCAGGATGACCTGGCGTATCGACGATCCACAAGGCAGCGAAGCGCTGAAGGTGCGCTATGCCGTGGTGCCGTACACCCGCGGCGCGGTGCTCGACATGGGCTGCGGCCCGTCGAAGGCGTTCGGCCACTTCATCGGCGTGGACTCGGGCAAGGACACCGAGTTGTTCGGCATCGAGATGAAGCCGGACGTGGTCTGCGACGTCGCCGACCCGGAGGCGATCGAGCGCACCTTCAACGCTGGCTCGGTCGACGCGATCTTCTCCTCGCACTGCCTGGAGCACGTCGAGGACTACCAGGCCGCGCTGAAGGCCTGGTGGCCGCTGATCAAGGACGGCGGGCACCTGTGCCTGTACCTGCCGCACGCCGACCTGTACCCACGCATCGGCCAGCATGGGGCGAACCCCGACCACAAGCACGACTTCCTGCCGGAAGACATCGAGCGCGCCATGCTGGAGATCGGCGAGTGGGATCTGGTCGTCAACGAGACCCGTGCCGGCGGCATGGAGTACTCGTTCCTCCAGGTCTACCGCAAGGGCGGCGAGGGCCACCGGCGCAGCTACCAGAACCCGCGGCCGCCGAAGAAGGCGTGCGTCGTGCGCTACGGCGCGATCGGCGACATGATCCAAGCCGCGGCGATCTTCGCCGGGCTCAAGGCCGAGGGGTTCCACGTCACCGCGATGGTCGAGACCAAGAACGCGGACCTCGTGCGCCTCGACCCGAACATCGACGCCTTCATCTTGCAGGACAAGGATCAGGTGCCGAACCACTGCCTGCACGACTACTGGAACGAGCACAAGCGGCACTACGATCGCTTTGTGAACCTGTGCGAGTCGGTCGAGGGCACGCTGCTGGCGCTGCCGTCGCGCGCGAATCACTCGTGGCCGTGGGCCATGCGCCACCGGCACATGAACCACAACTACATCGACTTCTCGGCCGAGATCGCCGGGCTCGAAGGCGCGCACCTGACGCACCGCTTCTACCCGTCGCAGGAAGAAATCGAGCGCGCCGAGGCGATCGTCGATGGCATGGGATTGACGGTCAACAAGGGCTGGCGTCTGGGGCAGCGGTGGAAGCGCCCGTTCGTGGTCATGTGGTGCCTGTCCGGGTCGAGCGTCCACAAGTTCTACCCGCACCAGGACGCGATCATGGCGCGCATCCTGCTCGACATCCCGGAGGCCGTGATCATCACCGTCGGAGACGAGGTGTCGGCGCTGCTGGAGGCCGGCTGGGAGGAAGAGCCGCGCGTGCGCCGCACCGCCGGAGAGATGGCCATCCGCGACACGCTGGCGCTGGCGCAGCGCTGCGACCTCGTGATCGGCCCCGAGACCGGGGTGCTGAACTCGGTGGCGTTCGAGGGCAACGGCAAGGTCGTGCTGCTCTCCCACTCCAGCCACGAGAACCTCACCAAGCACTGGGTGAACACGATCGGGCTGGGCGCGAACGAGACCTCGTGCTACCCGTGCCACCAGCTGCACTTCGACCACGAGCACTGCCCGCAGCACGAGCAGTCCGGCGCGGCGCTGTGCCAGTGGCAGCTGTCCCCGACGCGCGTGTGGGCCGCCGTCGAATCGATCTACGAGCGGTGGGCCGCCGTGGCCAAGCTCGTCGCCGCCTGAAGGGAGCGCCATGAACGTCGCTGACATCCTCGCCGCCTTCGGCGACCTGGCCGACGACCTCGGCACGCCGCCGCTGTGGTCGGACGCCGTCCGCCTGCGCTTCCTCCGCGAAGCCCAGCTGGAGGCCTGCCGGCGCGCGCGGCTGTTCCAGGACCAGTCGACCGACGAGATCTGCAAGATCGACATCATCGCCGGCCAGGCGACCTACGACGTCGACCCGCGGATCATCTTCATCCGCCGGGTGAAGCTCGCGTCCCAGGACAACCCGGTGCAGAAGGCCGACATCCGGGCGCTGGACAACGTCTTCCCGGGGTGGGAGGGCCACCCGGCCAGCTGGCCGTCCTACTGGACGCCGGTCGGGAACCACCAGATCACGTTCTACCCGACGCCCGAGGCCAACGATACCTGCCGGCTGACGGTCATCCGGGAGCCGCTGGGCGCCCCGGCGCTCGAAGATCTGACCCCCAGGGGTATCTCGATCCTCACCTCGGTCGCCGGCCTCGCCACAGCCGTTCTGGCGGCTCCTGCGAGCCTGTCCACGCGGCAGTCGATCGTCATCTCCGGCGCCGCCCAGCCCGAATACAACGGAGCCCACGCGATCACCGTGGTCAGCCCGAGCATCGCGACCTTCGCGGTGCCGGACACCACGGTCTCGCCGGCCACCGGAACCATCACCTTCGCCATCGCCGAGCGCGGGGTGGAAGTGGAAGAGCGCCACCAGGACAAGCTGGTGGACTGGATGCTGTACCGCGCACTGTCCATGCGCGACAAGGAAGAGAAGTACGACCCGAAGGCGGCCAAGTACCATCTGGACGTTTTCGAGAGCGAGTTCGGGAAGCGTAGCTCCGCCATCGATGAGACGTGGATCGCGCGCCAGCACGGTTACGACCAAGACGAAGGCCTTTTCTAGGAGCAGCACATGGCTAACACCCTCTACGACAAGGGGCGCGAGCGCTTCCTCGCCGCCAACCTCAACTGGTCTTCGGACACGATCAAGGCGATCCTGGTCGACACCGGCGCGTACACGGCCAACTTCACGACGCACGAGTTCCTGTCCGACGTCTCGGCGGGCGCGCGCATCGCCGGCCCGGTCACGCTGGGCTCGAAGACGACCACAGGCGGCGCGGCCGACGCGGCGGACATCACGTTCTCCGCGGTGAGCGGCACCTCGATCGAGGCGATCATCCTGTACAAGGACACCGGCGCCGAGGGCACGTCACCGCTGATCGCGTACATCGACACGGCCACCGGCCTGCCGATTACGCCCAACGGCGGCGACATCATCGTGACCTGGGACAACGGGACCAACAAAATTTTTAAGCTGTAAGGGCGGGCGATGAGCACCACCTTCAGCTTCATGTCGTCGGACGCTGACGCACCGCGTCTGTCGGGCACGGTTGGCGACTTCACCAACCTGCTCGACAAGATCTTGGTGGATGGGTACAACTCCAAGACCGTCACGATCACGCGCACTGGAACCACGGCGACAATCAACTGCACGTCGCACGGGTTCCGCGATGGTCAGATCCTCGCCGTGTCAGGAGCGAACGAGTCGGACTACAACATCACGGCTCGCTGCACCTATGTCGACGCGAACAACGTAACGATACAAGTCGCCAATTCGCCGGCCACTCCAGCGACCGGGACGATCACCTGTAAGGTCGCGCCGGCCGGATGGTCGATCGCCTACACCGGGACCAACCTTCGCTCGTACCGGCAGCCGGCCGGTACGTCGCAACTTTACCTTGGCGTTGACGACACCGGGACGACGAATGCTCGGTATCGCGGGTTCGAGACAATGACCGCGGCGGGCGTTGCGGTTGGGAGCGGGACCAATCCGTTCCCGACTGACGCTCAAGTTTCCGGCGGCGGGTACTACTACAAGTCGAACTCGGCAAGCACAACCGCTCGCGATTGGATCGCGATCGTCAACAATGGGCTCATCTTGTTGTTCGGCGGCGGCGGAGCGTCGGACTATTCGGGCCAGATGGTCTTCGGAGACGCGATCCCTAACGATGCGGCCGATGTATGGCCGACCATTTGCTACTGCGCTGAGTCATCAAACAAATCGAATCCGGTTCACCTTACAGCGTCACCGATTTTCCCGTACACCACCAGCAATTTGGCCGGATGTTTCATCGTCAGAAACAAGGCGGGAGCGGCCGGGTGCGTCAGGGCAATGAACTACTCGGAAGCGATCCAAAACTCCGGGGCCACTTCATATCCTCCGGGGTCTTATGGGTGGATGACCTACCCGTCTCCGGTGTATGGCGGGCTGCTCATGTCACCGTGGGAAATCGTAGCAAGCGCAGACTACTTGCATGGGCCACGCTTTTTGCTGCCTGGGCTTTGGTCTCCGTGGCACTCAGCCACCAACTTCGGCCAGAAGGACACGTTTACTGGCGCGGCAGGAACGCCGCTCGCCGACAAGAAATTCATCATCATCAAGGCTTACAACTCCGATTACGGAACGCTTGGCGCCTACATTTTAGAATTGACGGACTTCTGATGGCTGACCTCGGACTAGTGGGCAGGACGCGGCGGTTCCGCAAATCAACCCCGTTTCCTCCTTACGCTACTGCGTCGATTTCGACTCGGCTTAATGCCGACGGAAACCTCGGCGGAACCATCAGCGAGTCAGGCAACCCGATCAATGGCGTGGTCGTGTTCCTGCATTGGCGACAGACCATGCAAGTCATCGCAAAGACGTACACCGACGCCAATGGCGAATACTCGTTCTCGGGCCTGGACCCAGCAATGTCCGAGAAGTATGTCGTAGTGATTCAGGACCGCCCCGGCGGAACGGTCTACAACGACGCGATCTACGCGCTGGCGTCCGCAACCTAAAAGGCAGTCATGGCCGCACCTAACATTGCTGCGCTGACGACGATCACCGGCAAGACCGCGGTGCAGGCCGTCGGCAATACCGCAACCGCGATCGTCACCAACTCGGCTGCCAGCGGCAAGGTGCTGAAGATCAACTCCCTGTACGCCGCCAACATCCACGCCGCGAACAGCGGGACGATCACCGTTGACGTGTACCGCTCATCGACGGCCTACAAGATCGCGAACGCGATCAACGTGCCGATCAACTCGGTCTACATGGCAATTCAGAAGGACAGCCCGATCTATCTGGAGGAGGGCGACTCCCTGCGCTTGACCGCGAGCGCGGCGTCGGTGTTCGAGGCGGTCTGCTCGTATGAGGATCTGTCGTGAGGACCAATGGGTCGATTCGCGGCGTAAGGCGATCGACCTCTCTCGGGGCGGCTGTTGGGGCGTGGGGGCCTGACGACGTTCTGATCGCGCGACAGAACAGTCTTTGGCCCGTTCCGCCGCTCGGGTCCGTTGCCGCTCTGTATCACTTCGATAGCGACCTCACTTCTACCCACGGAGGTCCGACGCTTGTCGCTTCTGGAGTAACCCCGCCAGCCGTGGACAGCGGGTCAGCGAAGTTCGGGGCCGGCGGCCTGTTGGCGCAAACAAGCGGCCTTCTGCTCTCTGCGACCAGCAGTCAACTGGTATTCAATACGCAAGACTTCTGCGTCGAGTTGTGGCTCAAGCTCGCTGCGTACCAGAGTGGCGGGCTGGTGTGCCTGTCCACGACCGGGAACTACGATGTCGGGATGCTTTACTTCAACTCAGGATACCTTGCGTGGTATGCGCCAACGTCTAGCTTCGATGGCCTGTACGACGGATGGGTCGGAGGCGATAACACATGGCACCACGTCGCCCTGGTCAGACATAGCGGAGTGATGAAGATTTACTTGGATGGCGTTAAGCTCGCCAATCAAGCGAACGACTCGACCAACTGGTCTAGTGCCGCAAGAATCTCGGTGTGCTCATACCCCGACGCATCGCAGAGAATCTCTGCGCGTATCGACGAGCTTCGCGTAACGACCGGGCATTGCGTCTACGACGCTAACTTCACCCCTCCGACAGAGGCGTTCTCGGACTGACGCATGGCCCTCCGCTACAACAAGTGGTGGGCGACAGACTACGCCTTCGACCCGATCGAGGTCGAGTTCGGCCCGCTGATCTTCCCCGGCGAGGACGGCTACGTCCCGCCTACCGGAACCGTCGATCACGAATTCGACACCCCGATCCAGTATTCGGGGCCGCAGGGAAGTTTCGTCCATGACTTCGCCGACCCCCCGGGCACGCAGCGGATTGTCACGCGCAGCGCCGGGGAGCCGCTGTCGATGCCGGCGGTGTCGACCGTCAGCTGGCGGCAGTATGCTGCGGACGTCACCTTGGGGGAGCAGGGCGAATTCGGCGTCCCGAGCCAGATCATCCGGCGCTGGACGGTGGCCTATGAGTTCACTACGGCCTACACGGTTCCGTCTCCGATCAGCCACAACTTTGGCGGCGCGGCCGGCGAGCTACTCGTTGACGGGTGGGATTCGCTGACGTTCGGCGCGGCCGAGGTTAGCCTCAAGAACCGGACCATCTATCCGGCGTCGTTCAACAACTTCTACTCCGGCCAGCACGCGCTGATCTATCGGCAGATCGCGTACACGTTCGCGATCGATGCTGAAAGCTGGGGGACGCCGTCTGTCGTCAACCGCAACCGCTACCTGCTGGCGTCAGGATTCGACGCCAGCGCGATCGGCAATCCGACCGTCGAGAACCTGCTCAAGTTCGTCTACCCGACGGGCGCCAGCGACGGATCGATCGGCACGCCAAGCCTGCTCAACCGGAACCGCTACGTCATCCCGGTCGGGCTGGACGCCTTCAAGGGCTTCGGGTTCGCTGGCGATGGCGAGGGATGGGTCTCGTTCCTCGATCGCTCCCTGTCCCCCGACGGGATCTTCGCGATCAACTTCGGCGCGCCGCTGGTCGCGAACTCGATCCGCGTCATCGACCAGGCCGGGCAAAGCATCACGGCGAGCTACGGCGCGCCGCTGGTCGCGTACAAGGAACGCTTCATCTACCCGTCGTACATCGTGCAGTGGGCGTTCGGCTATCCGAACATCGACAAGACCCACTACGTCGAGACGACGGGGTTCGATGCCTCGTCATTCGGCCTGCACTGGGCGCACGACAACCGGCAGTACCCGGAGCCGCAGGGGTTCGACGCAGCGCTCTACGGGCAGGCCGAGGTTACGCGCTCGCCGCGCATCGTCGCTCCGGCCGGGTTCCCGAGCACCATCGAGACATGGCCGTCCACGCGATGGGGCATCCAGACCGTCTGGAACCTGCGCCAGGTCGTGACCATGATCGACGAGCGCACGCCGTTCGACGGTGGCGTGTTCGGCAACCCCATCTGGATGACGGTCGAGAACCGCAACCGGGTGATCCAGACCTACGGGCACAAGGACAGCGTGTTCAGCCCGTTCAACGCGCTGGACAACAAGGCCGTGCCGTTGCTGGCCTCTGGGATCGACGGCCCGCTGTGGGGCTCGAACATGGTCTCGCACCGGATCCGCAGCGTGTACCCGGAGGCGCTCGACGCACTGCTGATGGGGCGCTGGAACGAGGTCGCGAACGACGCGCGCGTGCTCTCGCCGACCGGGTTCCGCGATGACGGCATGGGCCAGCCGGCGGTCGTCAATACGCGCCGGTACTACCAGCTGTACGGCTGGGACTCGCAGGAATTCGGGACCGCCTTCGTGGCGCCGCGTGTGCGCACGATCACCCTCGGGCTGGGGCCGGAGGGCTTCTTCGGCTACCACGATGTCCAGCTGAAGACGCGCTACCTCTCGCCTCCCGGGATGGACCCGCTGCCGCAATTCGGAGCGGCCTCCTTCGAGGAGCGCTTCACCATCTTCCGGCCGAGTTCGATCCTGCCCAAGGCGGTGGGCGAGCCGTTCGTGCGCAACGCAACGCCGGAGGTCGCGCCCTACGGCTACGAGCAGACGCTGTGGGGTGACACGCTGGTGCGGCACCAGTACCGCTTCGTGCTGGCCGAGGGCTACTTGCAGACCATCTGGGGGTCGACCGAAATCGCCGACCGCACCAAGACCCTGCGGACGGCCAGCATCAACGCCATGCGCATGGGGACCGGGCACGAGGTGCGCAACAACGACCCGGATCCGCCGTCGCCGCGCGAGATCCTCCCCGCGACCTTCATCGCGACCTTGACCGGGACGCCGGTGGTGCGCTCGAACGACATCGTGCCGGGCGGCTTCGACGCCATTCGCTGGGGCAATGCGGTCGTCACGATGATGGGCTGCTACCCGTCCAGCATTCTGCCGCCGGACATCCCTGCACCCTGGGTCAGGGGGCCACAGTACGTCGTGCCGGACACCATCTACGCCCCCGACGACAGCAGAAGCTCTCAGCCGAAGACCAAGCACGAGGTCTCGCCGTTCACGATCTGGGCGACCTTCGAGGCGACAGAACAGGCGTTGGCCAACCACGAGGGCGCGTGGAAGCTCATGGACCACGCCGTCCACAACGACGAGCACCCGGAGCGCCCGGTGTTCGGGACGGCCGAGGTGACGCTCTACTACCGCGGGGTCGCGCCTTACACCTTCGGCCAGGGAGCCGTCGGCGAGCCGCAGATCGAACTCAGGAACCGCAGGATCTACCCAACCGGGCTGCGCGCGGTGCGCTGGGGCTACCCCATCATCCCCCACACGCAGACCGTGGAGCCAGGAGGGTTCGTCAACGAAGGCTTCGGCCAGCCGGCGCTCGAACTGAAGAACCGCGCCATCCTGCCGCCAAGCCTGGAGACGCCCGAGATCTCCGAGGACCACTACGTCGACTTCTTCCACCGCACGCTGCGGCCGAACGGGATCGACGCTTTCACTTCGACCGAAGACCACCGGCTGCACCCGCCAGAGCCGCTGGTCCCGGTCGGCCTCGACGCAACGCTGTGGGGGACCACCTGGGTCAGCAACTGGCTGCGCACGATCGAGGCCGAGGGCTTCGACGGGCTCGACATGACCTCGACGCCGGGGCAATTCTCCGAGCGGATGCGCGTCACGCGACGCGGATTCGCCATTGTGCCGCGCGGCACCAGAATGACGGGGTACGGCACGCCGACGGTGGCGATCGCCGCCACCGCCCCGCCGGCCCAGCTGGTCGATCTCGTAACCGAACTGTGAGGAACGCATGGCAGATATTCCGCTGGGCCCGTGGCTGACGGGCATGGACAACGTCTCCCCCGACGCTTCCCGCGACCCTGGGACGCCGGTCGACGCGGTCAACGTGATCTTCGACAAAACTGGAGGCGCCGCGCGGCGGCGAGGCTTCTCGCTACTCAACGCCGGCCCGGGGTGGCACTCGCTCTGGACGTCGCCCAAGGGCAGGACGTTCTGCGTCCACCTCGACCAGCTGTGCTCGGTCACCTTCAACGGCGCGATGACGGCGACGCCGCTGTACACCCTGGCCGCGAAGACGCCGCTGTCCTACACCGAGATCAACGGTGACGTGATCTGCACCAACCCGTCCGAGATCCTGCGCATCGACCTGGATAACGTGGTCTCCAGGCTCGGCATGGCGCGCCCGGCGCCTCCCGCGGTATCGGTCGTCGACTACGGTGGGCTGGACGCCGGCCGCTACGCGGTGGCCATCTCCCCGATGCGCTGGGACGAGGAGGGGCCGCTGTCCTACGCCGCCTTCGTGGACGTGCCCCAGAACGGCGGCATCCGCGTCACCGTCCCCGGGGTCGAGGCCGGATACCGGATCTACCGCACGCAGGCCAACGGCGAGCAGCTGCACGCGGTCTCCGGGGCCACGCCGGGCGCAACGCACTCGCTGGGGGCCCAGCCCATCGGCCGTGCCGCGGACTCGATCTACCTGGAGTCCTTGCCTCCTGGCAGCATCGTTCGGCACTGGCGCGGCCTTGCCTTAGTGGCCCGTGGGCGCATCATTTTCTGGTCTGAGCCGATGCGCTACGGGTTGTATGACCCGCGCCACAACTTCGTGCAGATGGCGCACACGGTGACTCTGATGGAGCCGGTCGAGGGAGGGGTCTATGTAGGGGACCGCGACGGAGTGAAGTTCTTGGCCGGGCCGAGCCCGAAGGAGTGGGCCGTCAAGGCGAAGAGCGGAGTCACCCCGGTGGCGGGAACCGGCACGACCATCCAAGGATCGATTCTCGGCGGCGATCTCGCCACCGACGAACGGGTTGCTGTGTGGTTGTCGGAGAAGGGATTCATGGTGGGCACCGCGAGCGGGCAGATCGCCGAGGTGCAGGCCAAGCGGATCCGCCTCCCCGACGAGCAAGTAGAAGCTGGGGTAGGTGCGGTGGTGGTCCATGACCGCCAGATCATTGCGTCAATCAACTGAGGAGCGGAACATGGGTCTGATGAAATACGCACGCGATTTCGCGCGGCAACTGAAGGGCGGCGACTTCGACGTCGACAACGGCGTCATCCTGCTCAACCGTGGCGCCGTGCGGCTGCGCGGCTTCTACGTCGAGGGCGTGCGCGGGCAGCCGCTGCGCCGGCACGAGAACCTGCTGGTCGATCAGGGGGTCTTGAACATCCTCAACATCGCCCTGGGCGGGACGGCGAAGAACGCCGGGTACTACCTGGCTCCGTTCTCCGGGTCGTCTGCGGTGGCGGCCAACTGGACGGCGGCCAACTTCGCCGCGAACGCGAGCGAGATCACGTCGCTGACCGAAGGCTTCTCCAACGTCACCCGTCCGGCGTGGACGCCTGGCGCTGCGGCGGCGGGCGCGATCGACAACTACGCCGGCCTGGCGGCGTTCGCGGTGGTCTGCACTACCCAGATCACGGTGACCGGCCTTGGCCTGCTGACGTTGGATACGCGCGGCGGCACGAGCGGCGTCCTGGTCTCGGCGGTGAAGTTCGGCGTGTCCCGCGTGCTCAACAACGGCGACACCTGGGACGCCGGCTATCAGGTCCAGCTGACCGATAGCTAATGCGCCTCGCCCTTGAGGGCGACCGGACTAAGGCGACGTTCTACGTCGGAAAGGCAACGCAGGAACTCGATCGTCTCCAGGCAAGGATGGATTCGATCGGGCTCGACCGGGGCTCGTTCCACGTCGTCCTCGACGATACCTCCTACGCCTACGGCTACATCCTCCCGGGCGGACTTCGGTTCGCCCGCATCGTCGCGACCGGAGGGGCCGAGGTTCCGTTCGAGACCCAGTATGTGACCACCTCGACCATGCCAGACTTCCTGTCCGGCATGGTGCTCGACGGCCGTATGGACCCGGCGGAGCCCGACGACGGGAACCCGGAGACGCAGGAGGCGCCGCGACTGCTGCGGCAGTTCACGCCGTCGGTCGAGACGCGCGCGCTGATGCAGAAGGATCTGACCTATGATCCACGCAACCAGCGCCTCGCGGTCAACGCCTGGTCGGCCTTCGATACGCCGCCGGGGCTCTTGGAGTCGTCGCAGTACGACGTCCTGCACGCGACGCTCTACACCGGGCGGATGCGCAAGCTGGTGCAGGCCCTGATGGGCTTCGGCAAGCAGATCACCGAGACCTCGATCTTCGACGACATCGACGAGGACTTCGAGGTCACCGAAGAACAGCAGGAGGAGGCCGAACTCACCCAGTACCAGACCCAGGTCCGAGATGACGGACTTCAGATCCGGTATGACTACCGATTCATGCGCACGCACGGCCTGGTGACGGCGAGCGACGGCAAGCTGTGGGTGGTCGAGATCGGGATGAACAGGGGCATCATCGCGATGCCGCTACTGCTGCACGAGCGCACGACGGAGCCGGAGTTCCGCGACCTCGTGAACCGCGTGGGCAGGCTCGAAGCGATCACCATGCTGGACGAGTTCGGCGGCTTCCCGACCGGCGAGGCCTTCCCAGGAACCCCTGAAGGGCTGGACTCGTGGATCCGCGCCGGCCGCGTGCTGCGCCTGAAGCAGGCCTCCGACATGGCCGAGTTCTACGCCCACTCTGCCTATTCGAGCACGATGGGGTGGGCGTTCAACCTCGACGGTTCTGAGGCCCACAATACCGCCTGGCGCTTCGGCGACGACGGCGTGCAGCGCGGCGTGCATTACGCTATCTCGCTGACGATCGGCGACACCGCGGCCTATACGGCGTCCGAGAACGCGGTCGTCCTCCAGGGGTTGCTTGGCGGCGTGGCCAACAGGTCGCAGCAGATGGAAGCGGTGATGTGGAAGATCCCGCGGCTGTCGGAGCAGCAGATCAACGAGTTTCTCGATCGCCTGGCCGACGAGAAAGCGGAGGTCGTGTTCGACGCTGTCGACGCGGTTGAGCTTGGAGGGATTGCTCCAGGCACGGCCGGAGTGAGCAAGGCCGGCGAGGGCAAGATCTACTGGCCCACGCCGCTGGGTCAGCCGCAGATCAAGTTCCCGGAGCCGCTGGTCGGAGGCCTGCTGTCGCACGACATGAGGCCAAGCACGATCGTTGATCGTACGGCGCAATTGTGCGACACCACGATGCTCGTGTTTTTCTCCGGCAACGAACTGAAGTGGGTGAAGCTGTACATCGACGGCCGCAGCCAGTGGACTGATGGGTGGAGGTTCGAGGGCGACGACGACTACGACATCGCGAACACCCCGGTGGGCGACTTCTACAAGGCCTACGTCCTGTACCCGAAGAAGGTTCCCCCGATGTTCTACAGCAACGATTTCGATCCGCGCGAAGAGTTGCCGGTGAGCAAGTTCGAGTGGTTCTATCGGCGCCGGAAGATCGGCCCCACCGAGCCGTGGAACTTCAGCAACGCAATCGCTTACCCGCCAACGCATTTGCTTCAGCCCCCGGCGGGACCGTTCATGACCGTCACCGCAACGATTCTCTACTCGACCTGTTGGTTCAAGGCCGACTACGATTTTCACTACTCGACCTCTACCACGCTGGCGTCCGCGGTCGTGTCGCCGTTCCATGATCGAGAGGCGTACTACTTCGCCACTCTACGGAAAAAGACCGGAGGCGACATCCAGTACAACCGAGGATTCGACAGCGTCAATTCCCCGCACGTTACCTGGCGCGAAGAAGCGGTCGACACTATTCTCGACACCGAGTCCGTCTATCCGGGCGGCGGCGCTGGGTATGAAATTTACGACTACCGCATGAGCTTCGCTGACGACGGGCCGCTTGGTCACGTCGGAGAGGACATCTACAACTTCCGAACCACAAACAACGACGACCCATACCACCAGTACGGCGGGCTGTGGAGAAGCTGGATCGTCAACAACCCGGCCCAAGGAACGCTGGCCGTCGACTTGGTGACGTCGTCCTACTTCGGCAACATCCGCGTGCTGGAGGAATCGCGCAGCGGAGACGAGAATGTGGGGTTGTGGGAGCCGCTGTGGTTCCTGCCGTCTCCTGACGAATTCGGCGACTACCAGTTCATCGGCGAGTCGCACAACGTGCTCGGCGGAGTCGACTGCATCGTGTACGGGATTCATCTGCTCAACGGCGAGCGACTGCACAAGGGCGTTTACCCGGAGGCGGCCAACTGGTTGAGCCCCGGCGTGTATCGCTATCCAACCTTCATCGGAGTATTCGATGGCTAATTACAGCGACAACGCGGTCGAGGCCGCGACACTGAACGACGACTACCAGCTGAAGGTCCACGGTGTGGGGCACGTCGATGCCGCCACGCTGAACGACGACACGCTCAACATCATCTCCACGCAGGACGTGGAGGTCGCCGTTCTCGATGACTCATTCTTCGAGCGCAACCCGACTCGTGTGGTCGATTCCGCGGTGCTGGACGACGAGGCGCAGATTTTCTCGACGTTGCAGAACCTGGCGCGCGAAGTGGCCAAGCTGAACGATGTTAGCCGCTCGCTGATGACGAACGCCGTCTCCGACTCCGCCGTGCTCAACGATGCGGTGATGGTGCGGCCGACGTCGCTGATTGTCGAGGCCGGGGTCTTCAGTGACCTCGGAGATCACGCCCAGGCCTTCACCGGGCTGGCCGCGGAGTCCGGCGTCCTGAACGACGACACCAAGGCCAATACCTCGAACAAGGTGGTCGAGACCGGGGTCATCAACGACCTGGCTGGAATCGCCATCACGATCGCCGACCGAGCGCATGAGGTTGCGATCCTCGATGACGCCGTGTCGGCGGCGGCGGTGAAGACGATACTGGTGGTTGAGTCCGGCGTTCTGCACGACGTGACGACCCAGCTGCTGGCCGGCGTCAACAAGGTGGTCGAGGTCGGATACCTCAACGATGTCGCTCAGGGCGGAGCCGGAGTGGCGTGGACCGTCCCGTCAGAGACGATGGCGATGTCCAGGTTCTCGGACTACGAGTTCACGTCGATGGCGGTGGTCAACGGCCATCTGCTCGGGACCAGCGCCAACGGGGTCTTCCTGCTGGAGGGGGACACCGACGCCGGAGCCCTGATCAGTGCAGCAATCGAACAGGACTGGACCGACGCCATCCTCGGGCAAAAGGGCCCCGAGCCCGACCCGAACTTCAAGCGCCCGCGGTACGTCTACGTCAACGGACGCTTCTCGGGCGCCCTTGTGTTTGTTCTGGGGTACGTCGATCATGGCGTCGAGGTCGAGCAAGACTACTCGCTACCCTCCACCGCGGCTTCCGGGTTCGTCAACGTCCGGGCCCCGCTTGGGCGCGGGATCCGCTCGCGGCACTTGCGTCCGAGCATCCAGAATGCAGACGGCGCCGACTTCGAGATCAACGACGGGCGCGTGGTCGTCGATGTGCTGGAGAGAAGCGTATGAGCGGCGAAACTGACTGGTCTTTCTTCGACCGGCCTGCGGATCAGGTCGAAGCCAATATGTCCTTCATGTTGGCCCGCGCAGAGCAGGCGTCCCAGGTCTGCTATGACGTCATCGAGCAATTGCAGAACCTGCAATTCGAGCCCGAAGGACCGCCGCCGAGGATCACCCTCGATCCCGTCGAGCCCATCTCTCCGGTGGGCGTGAACGCGCCGCAGGAACTCGACTTCGGCGACGTCTACACCCCCAACAAGCCGGACAACTACGACGCCTGGGGTCAGATGGGCGTGTCCGAGCAGGACTTCGGGCTCGACATCGATCCGTTCAATCCGAAGTCGCCGACGATGAAGAACATCAACGACCCGGACCCCCTGGACATATCGGGGAAGCCGGAGCGTGGCGAATTCGGCGAGGTCACCATCCCGTCCACGGTTACGGTCGTCGACCCGCTCATGGGCAACTTGGTGGACATCTCGGTCCCCGAGTTCAGCTTCCCGGAGATCCTCCCGTTCGACGGCGTTGAGCCGACGTTCGACGAGGCGCGCCCGAACACCAACCTCGTGTGGACCGAGCCTGAGTACGCCAGCGAGCTTCTAGACGACACCACGACGCGCGTGCGGGCGTGGCTTCAGGGCGGGACCGGGCTGCCGGCAGCGGTGCAGCAGGCGCTGTTCGACAAGGCGCGATCGCGCGAGGTCGACACCGCCAAGGAAGCGACCGAGGCCGCCTTCGACACCTGGGCTGCGCGCGGCTTCTCCATGCCCCCAGGGATGCTGGTCGAGCAAGTCAACGTCGCGCAGGAGAAGTCCCGGCTGGCGCAGAACACGCTCGAACGCGAGATCCTGATCAAGTCCGCCGAGTGGGAGATCGAGAACCTCCGCGTCGCCGTGGAGCGCGGCATCGCGCTGGAGACGGTGCTGATCAACAAGTTCTCGAACAGCGCGCAGCGCACCTTCGAGGCGGCGAAGTACCGGGTCGAGGCCGACATCGCCCTGTTCAATGCGATGGTCTCGCTGTACAACGCCGCGTCGTCTGCGTATCAGGTCAAGGCCAACGTCTTCAAGGTTCAGGTCGACGCGCAGCTGGCGGAGCTTGAGGCCTACAAGGCGCAGATCGAGGGGGAGAAGGCCAAGGCCCAGCTGAACGAGCAGACAGTGCGCGTCTACGAGGCGCGGATCAAAGCCGTGGCCAGCAGGATCGAGATCTACAAGACCCAGATGGAGGCGGCCAAGATCGAAAGCGACGTCATCCGAGGGAAGATCGAGGCCTACCGCTCCGACGTCGAGGCGTACTCGTCCAAGATCGACGCGGAGAAGGCTCGCTTCAACGCCTACGAGGCGCAGCTGAGAGGCGAGGCGGCCAAGGCCAACTCCCTGGAAGCGGAAGCGAACGCCTACGCCGCGACGGTTCGTGCGCACGAGGCCAAAGCCAACCTCAAGGTGAAGTACGTCGAGGCCAGGGTGTCGGCCATCAATGCCGACGTGTCGCGAGCAAACTCCGACATCGAGCTTGAGCGCGCGCGCGTCACTGCGTCTGCGGCCACTGTTTCCAGCCGGGCTCAAGCCTACTCGGCTGACGTCGCTCGGTACTCTGAGGAGATCAAGGCCTCCGGTATCGCGGCGGAGTCTGCCACCAGGATCCTGGAGCTTCGTCTGCGCAACAACCTTGCCTACTACGAGACCCAGATCAAAGAGTACGACGCGAAGCTGGGCCGCCTGCTCGAACAGTCGAAGCTGGTGGTCGAGTCGTTGCGTTCCGCTGGCCAGTTCACCGCGGCGCTGGCGCAAGGCGCAATGTCGGCGATCCACCTGAATGCATCGATGCAGGCCACCGGCAGCGCGCAGTCGAGCAATACCTACGGCCAGCACTACAACGAGAACCACAACTACAACCACGGCGGGTAACTATGGCACAGAACATCGACGAAGAACTTGCCCGGTCAACCGCCGCGCAGCGCGCGTATCAGAGCGCGAATCCGACCTACTCGCGCGGGGCCGGGGGGCCCATCACCGAGGCCACCGGGGCGATCGACTACAACACGACCGCGCCGGACCCCACGGCGCGCGCCGCCACGATCCAGCGCTCGATCTACGACGCCAACCCGGTCACGCCGCGCGCCCCGGCAGGGCCGATGATCGCCGACCAGTCAAACGCTGGCGGCTTCGGCGTGCAGCCGGGGACCGACCTCAATGCTCCCGGTCGCGGGCTCGGCGGGATGATCAGCGACGCGATCGACGCTCGTGCTCAGGCACGCCTCGCCGAGCGCAGCCCGGCGGTGGACCAGTCCGCCACGGTCGTCCGCCCGCCGTCGGCGCCGGCCGCCTCCGCTCCGAGGGTGATGTACGGCAACGAGGGGCGCGGCAACGGGGCGCCGAACGTCCCGGTCCAGCCGAATGTGGGAGAGACGCGCAGCGTGCCCATCCCCGGCTCCGGCCCGGTGTCGCAGGCCGCGGCAGGCGTCGACCCCTACAACGCGCCGCGTACCGTGGAGTCGATGCGGCGCGAACTCGACATGAGGAATGCGGCCGAACTCAAGGCCCTGATGGAGTCGCGCGCGGCCAACAACCGCTTGGCCACGACGATGACCAACGACTACCAGCGCGACATCAACATCGGCAACGCGATGCGCACGCTGTCGGCGCAGCAAAACAGCATCGTGAACCGCAACAAGTATGGCGGCCAGGTGAAGGACTACACGCCACAGATCGCCGCGCTCGCGATGCAGAAGGGTATGAGCACCCCGCCAGACGAGTTCAAGGGCACGCCCATCCAGGACCAGATCGCCGTTGGCGAAGCGGTGAACAAGCAGGGGCTCTCCGAGGACGCGCGCACCCGCGTGACCAACGAGAAGCTGCTGGCGGCGTCGAAGATCCGCGGTGACGCCAATACCGCGCAGATCGAGGAGTACAAGCTGAAGGCGGCGAAGCGGATGGACGACATCCACTCCAAGCTGGCCGACCCGAAGCTCGATCCGAAGGAGCATCAGCGTCTGTCGCAGACCCTGCTGGCGATGATGGGCAAGGACAAGCCGGAGGAGTTCAAGGTGCTCCCGCTCGAATTGCCGGACAGCGTCGACCCGACCACCGGCGCCGTGCTCAAGGGCGGCAAGGCGGCGGTGGTGCTGAACATCGCCACCGGCGCGCGCGAGATCGTGCGGCTGGACGACCTGGCGAAGCAGGCCGGCGGCCAGAAGGGCGCCCCGCCGGGCAAGGACTACAAGCCCGGAGCGACGCTGCGCGACGCCAGCGGCAAGATCATCCAGTTGCAGAAGGACGGCCAGTGGAAGGCGATCGATGGCTGAAGCACCTCCCGGCGCTCGCCCGGTAGACGAGTTCGACTGGTCCACCGCGAAACCCATCGGCTCGCCGGGGGTGATCGCGCGCGCGCGCGACGCGGCGATCTCGGCCGGGAAGGGCGTCATCGGGGTCGGGGAAGCGGCGCTCGGGCTGGCCGACATCGTCACCCTGGGGCGCGCCGGCAAGGCGGCGGAAGCGCTCGGCGTCGACCCGAAGGCGGCCAAGGAGTTCCTGTCCGAGGGCTACAGCGCAGAGCAGAAGGCGGCGAACCGGGCGGTGCAGGACGCGGAAGGCGTCGGCGGCACACTGTCGGCGCTGGCGCAGAACCCGTCGACCCTTGTCCAGGGTCTCATCGAATCCGCCCCATCGATGCTGGCCGGCGGCGCCATCTCGCGCGCCATCCCGGCGGCTCAGGCTGCCACCGCGACGGCCGCGGCGACTCGCGGGCTGTCGCCGGTGATCCGCGGCGCCATCGGCGAAGCCTCGGTGACTGCCGGCGCCACGGCGGAACAGGTGCGGCAGGAAACCGGGGACGGCTTGCTCACCCCGCAGCAGGCGGCGATCGCGGCCGGCTCCGGCGCGCTCACCGGCGGGCTGTCGATGGGCAGCGGCGCCATCGCGAAGAAGCTGGGCCTGGCCGACCTCGAAACCTGGATGGCCGGCGGCGGGGCCGGGTCGTCGGCGCGCGGCAGGCTGGCGCGAGGGGCCGGCGGAGCGTTGAGCGAGGGCGTGCTGGAAGAGGCTCCGCAGTCGTTCCAGGAACAGGTCGCCCAGAACCTGGCGCTGGGCAAGCCGTGGGCCGAGGACGCCCCGGAGGCGGCGGCGTTCGGCGGCGTGCTGGGCGCGGTCCTGGGCGGAGGCCTGGGGGCCGTCTCGCGCGGCGAGAAGCCCAAGATCACCCCCGAAGAGCACGCGATCGAGGCCGCGCGCCGGGCCGAGAAGGCCGTCGCCGACGGCAAAGAAGTACCTGAAATCAAGCGCTTGCTTGGTCCAGGCAAGACTGCGCTCCAGATGGGCGAGGGCAACGAGCCGTTCGACCTGTCGCAGCAGCACGCCACTCAGAACGCCATCGACCATGCGGCCCAGGTCGAGCAGGCGCGCGCCGACGAAGAGGCGCGGCTGGCGCGGTTCGCCGCCAACGGCCCCATCTCCGCCGCCGCCGCCACCGCGATGGGCAACGGCGCCGCGGAGCAGGCCGCCGCCAAGCGCATGGAGCAACCCGAGGCCGAGAGCGCGATGGCCATGCCGGTCGCCGCGACCGAAGAGGGCAAGGCCAAGGAATCCAACCTGACCGCCCTGCTGCTGCAATCCCCGAGCATGGCGCTCGCGCAGGCCCAAACGGCTGCGCAGATGGCCGCAGAGCGAGGCCTGAAGGCCACAGTGGTGCCTCACCCCTCCGGCGGCTTTACGATCGCTCCTACGTCGTTCCTGGGCCGCGAGGCGCGGGAGCGCTTCTCCACCATCCAGACCCAGCGCCAGCTGCCGGCGCCGGACGCCGAGATGCCGGGGCGGTTCACCGCCGGCCCGCAGGGGGTCGCGCCCACAACCTTCGGCCAGAACAACCCCGAGCAGCGCAACGCATTCGCCGAGATGCGCCGGGTGAACGACACGCCGGTCCCGCGGCAGATGCCCATCGACACCTTCGAGGCGGCCAAGGCCAAGGCCGACCGCGCCACCCTGTCGACCGGGGTCGAGCACGAGGTCGCGCCGCACCCGTTGTCGAGCACCAAGTTCGCGATCCGGCCGGTTGCCGCGCCGGCCCAGTCGCCGGCCCAGTCGCCGCCCATCGGCAGCCCCGAAGGCACGGGCGCGCCCACTGCTGCCGGCGGGCGGCTGGGCAAGTTTGCCTCCGGCCTGCGCCGGATGTCCGAGCGCCTGGCCGCCGGGCCTACCCAAGATGGGAACGAGCCTACCCAGGCCGGGGCGCCTGCCGCCCGCGAGGAACTTCAAGTCGCGCCCACAAGTGCGGCTGCCGAACAATCCCCGGTTGACGCTCGGGCGCACGAGGCCGCGTCATCGCTGCTCAACGATCGCCCCCAGCCGACGGCGGCGCAGGTTCTGGCCGGGAACTACAAGAAGGCCAAGCTGACCTCGAAGGAGGATCCGCGCCTGGCCGGGATGAACATCACGATCGAGACCCCTGCCGGCGCGCCGCGCGTCGCCGCGGACGGGTCGTGGGCCAGCGTGGCGCCGAGCCACTACGGCTACATCAACCGCACGGTGGGCGAGGACGGAGACCCCATCGACGTCCACGTCGGGAAGGGCAAGAACGTCTACCTCATCGATCAGGTGAAGGAAGACGGGAAGCTCGACGAGCACAAGGTCATGGCGTTCTTCGACACCGCGGCCGAGGCCGAGGCGGCGTACCGCGCGGCCTACCCGAAGGACTGGAACGGCTTCGGGCGCATCGTCGATCTGGGCGGCGTGGACGGGCTGAAGCGGTGGATCAAAGACCGCCAGGCGCCGAAGGCCGATCTCAGCGCTGGCGCGCTCAAAGGCCTGGTCGTCGAGACCGAGGTCGAGATCTCGGAGACCGGGGAAAAGGTCAAGGTGCAGCAGGACGCGAAAGAGGCGCTGGTCGAGGCTCGCTCCAAGGTCCGTATGCTGGAGCAGCTGTCCCGGTGCCTCGCGTCGTGATGAGCCCCAAAGCCCTCGCAGACTGGTTGCATGACACCGCCAAGACGGCAGCGGTATCGGCGAGAGCGGTCGAGTCGATGCACAGCGAGCACATGAACCTGCGCAACCTGACGCAGCGAGCGTTCGAGTGGAGAGTGGCCAGGATGATGATGGATACAATGCCGCCCGGGGTCAGCAAAGATCGCGCGGAAGCGATGCTGTTGCGCGCCGAAAAGCAGCTGGCCCAAGCCATTGACTCCATGCTGAACGAAACGCTGCACCCGGAGGCGAAGAAATGAAGAAGCTCTCGCTTGCCGACCTCCAGAAGGCGAAGGAGCGTGGCCTCTCCGTCGTCGACCAGGACGGCATCGAGGTCCGCCTCCCGAAGCCGAGGCCCGAGCCAAAGGTCGAACCGAAGCCCGAGCCCAAAGCTCCCCCGCCGCAGAAGGATCACCAGGCGGAGATCGCCGCCGTCGTCGATCGCATGGCGGAAGCGGTGCTGGCGATGGTCAAGGCCAACCAGCTGACGGCGGAGAACATCGCCGCTCTGGCGTCGACCATGAAGGTCGAGCCAGCGAAGCCCGTGAAGCCGAGAAGCTGGAGCTTCGACGTCGAGTACGATGAGCGCGGTCGCACGAAAACCATCAACGCCACACCGAAGATGTAATGGCCACCTTCACCATCACCACCGCGAAGAACATCGACGAGTTGACCGGCAAGGCCGGCACCGACACCTACAACATCGATGGCGGCACGCTCACCATCGACCAGAATTCATACTTCGGGCAGAACGGGGCGACGGGCTCGCTGGGAGTTCTGGGCAACATCACCATCTCCGCTTCGCTTGGTGGGACGGTGGAGATCGACGCCCGCTACGTTCGCGCAATTCCGTACGATGGCGGCAGCGGCAACGTGCCCGCGTACAACACGGTCATCTCCGGTGGCGGGGCGAGCGGAAAGATGATCGGCGTGGTC
>Ga0209507_1001207_pt1 | contig 21422 bp, 22 predicted proteins | sample AD_UKC028_MetaG_FD_184414 | JGI IMG/M metagenome (GOLD analysis project Ga0209507, IMG submission 184414) | Active sludge microbial communities of municipal wastewater-treating anaerobic digesters from USA - AD_UKC028_MetaG (SPAdes) (version 2) | ecosystem: Engineered > Bioreactor > Anaerobic >...
GCTGCTCGATGCGGTGGCCGCTCAACTCATCCTTCAAACCTGGTTCGAAAGCCCGCACCATGTCACCCCTGCCCAACCCTTTGCCTGACGCCGAGGCGCAGTGTCGCCAGCTGGCCGACCTGATTCGCCCCCAACTGCACCATCAGCCGGCGCTGCTCGGCATCTACAGTGGCGGCGCCTGGATCGCCGAGCGCCTGAAGGAGTTGCTCGGTTTGCCGGAAGATATCGGCCTGATCGACGTTTCTTTCTACCGCGACGATTTTGCCGAGAAGGGCCTGCACCCCCAGGTCAAGCCGACGGTGATTCCCTTCGATGTCGAAGGGCGTCACATCATCCTAGTCGATGACGTACTCTACACCGGCCGCACGACCCGCGCGGCGATCAACGAGCTGTTCGACTACGGGCGCCCGGCGTCGGTCGCCATGGCGGTGCTGGCGGACCGCGGCGGACGCGAGTTGCCGATCGGGGCGACCTACTGCGTCTGGGATGTCGACCTGCAGGACGGCCAGAGCCTGGTGCTCGGCAAGCAGGACGACGGCCGACTCGTCTGGAGGCTGGAACATGCATAACCCGCAACTGAACAAGGATGGCGAACTGATCCATCTGCTCTCCATCGAGGGTTTGCCGCAGCGCATCCTGACCCAGATTCTCGATACCGCGGCCTCCTTCATGGAAGTCTCGGCGCGCGAGGTCAAGAAGGTGCCGTTGCTGCGCGGCAAGAGCGTTTTCAACCTGTTCTTCGAGAACTCGACACGCACCCGTACCACCTTCGAGATCGCCGCCAAGCGCCTGTCGGCCGATGTCATCAATCTCGACATCAACAAGTCGTCGGCCAGCAAGGGTGAGACCCTGCTCGATACCATCGACAACCTGTGCGCCATGCACGCCAACCTGTTCGTTGTTCGCCATGCGTCGAGCGGCGCGCCTTACCTGATTGCCGAGCACCTGCAGAGTATCGGGCGCGACGACGTGCATGTGGTTAACGCCGGTGACGGGCGGCATGCCCACCCGACGCAGGGCCTGCTCGACATGTACACGATCCGTCATTACAAGAAGGACTTCACGCAGTTGCGCGTGGCCATCGTCGGCGACATCCTGCATTCGCGTGTCGCCCGTTCCGACATCCATGCGCTGACTACGCTCGGTGTGCCGGAAGTCCGCGCCATCGGGCCGGAAACGCTGTTGCCCAAGCATCTCGACAAGCTTGGCGTCCATGTTTTCCACGACATGGAGGAGGGACTCAAGGACGTCGACGTGATCATCATGCTGCGCCTGCAGAACGAACGTATGACCGGCGCCCTGCTGCCATCCGCGGGCGAGTATTTCCGCCACTACGGCCTGACGCCGCAAAAGCTGGCGCTCGCCAAGCCGGACGCCATCGTCATGCACCCGGGGCCAATGAACCGCGGCGTCGAGATCCACTCGGCAGTGGCCGACGGCTCGCAGGCCGTCATCTTGCCCCAGGTCACCTTCGGCATTGCCGTGCGCATGGCCGTCATGAGCATCGTTGCAGGGAACTGAGATGAACATCGTTATAGAAAATGGCCGCGTAATTGACCCGAAAAACGGCGTTGACCGCAACTGCTCGTTGTTCATTGCCGATGGCAAGGTCGCCGGGTTGGGCGACGCGCCCGCCGGCTTTGTCGCCGACCAGACCATCGATGCCACCGGCTGCGTCGTCTGCCCCGGCCTGATCGACCTCGGCGCCCGCCTCAACAGCATCGAGGCCGAACTCGCCGCTGCGGTAGCCGGCGGTGTGACCAGCGTCGTCGTGCCGCCCGATGCCGATCCGCCGCTCGACGAGCCCGAGTTGGCCGACCGCCTCGTGCATCGTGGCGCCGAAATCGGCAAGGCGCGCGTCTTGCCGCTCGGGGCGCTGACCCTGGGCCTCAAGGGCGAACGCCTGTCCGAACTGGCCGGGCTCAAGAAGGCCGGTTGCGTCGCCTTCTCGCAGGCCAACAAGACGGTCGTCGATACCGAAGCCCTGCTGCGCGCGATGGAGTACGCCGCCACCTTCGGTTTTGCCATCTGGCTGCAGCCGCAGGACTACTGGCTGGCGCGCAACGGCATCGCGCACGAAGGCGAAGTGGCCAGTCGCCTGGGCCTGGCCGGGATTCCGGTGGCGGCTGAAACCATCGCCATCGGAACGATCATCCAGCTCGTGCGCGACACCGGTTGCCGCGTGCATCTGACCCGCATTTCCTCGGCCGCCGGCATGGCGCTGATCCAGCGCGCGCGGCATGACCATCTGCCGATCACCTGCGACGTTGGCGTTCATCACCTGTTGTTGACCGAGAACGACATCGGCTATTTCAACCCGCATGCCCGCTTCAGCCCGCCGCTACGCGCGCAGAACGATCGACTGGCGCTCTCGGCCGCTGCCGCGTCCGGGCTGGCCGCCGTCTGCTCCGACCACACCCCGGTCGGCGCCGATGACAAGCTGCTGCCCTTCGGCGAAGCCAAGCCGGGTGCCACCGGCCTCGAAGTCCTGCTGCCCCTGACCCTGAAATGGGCCGAAGCGGCCAAGGTCGATCTGCCCACCGCGTTGGCGCGGATTACCGCTTCCCCTGCCGAAGTGCTTGGCCTGCCGAGTGGTCAATTGGCCGTCGGCGCGGTTGCCGATATCTGTGTCTTCGATCCGGAAGCGACCTGGCAACTGACACCGGATGCCCTGAAGAGCCGCGGCAAGAACTCGCCGTGGCTGGGCTACATGATGACGGGTAAAGTCAGGACCACGCTGGTCGCGGGTCGGGTCGTGTTCTGAAGACGTTGTGGCGCCGGTTCGCCGCCTGCTGCGGTCGACCGGCAAAAATGGCCTAAATTGGTGCCATCCATACCGTCCGGATGGCATCCCGGGCGTGTCGCCTATCGCCCTCGTTGCTGAATTAACGAGCAATATCGCTGGAGTGTTTCCACGAAGAACGCTTGCTCTTCGTCGCTCAGCGAGAGCATCAAGGCCGTGAATACCTTTGCCTTATCGTCAGCCGTTTTGGAAGGGCTATCCACCAGCTCGGCCATCGTTATGCCAAATACCGCCGAGATTTTCTGGAGTGTCAGTAGCGATGGTAGCGTGACGCCGCGCTCGAAGCGGGAAACGGTCATCGGGTCGACATCGAGCGCGATTGCCAATCCTTCCTGGGTCAGGTTGTGGGCTGTGCGCCAGCGGGCGATGGCCTGCCCTATTGTTTTCGCGAGTTCATTGCGCACGACAAACCTAATTTGATTGGAAATACCGGTGCCAATGATTGGTCTGTCAGAAAAATTATGATAGGCTGCAATCTGCCTATGATGTATAGGTTATTAGTGTCTATTCAGCGGATGATTTCCACGGGGCAGGGGCACCAAGCGAAAAGCGCGGTGGTTGGCCTGAGCAATAACAGGAGGGGTTGAATATGAGAAAGCGCAACATTTCCGCCGCATTGGCGCTCGCGGTAATTCTTGCCGGGTGCACATCCGCGCCAGTGGCGACCTATTTTCCGCCAAGTGAGCAACTCAAGTTTCAGGCTGCGGCCAACTGGGATGTGATTGCGAACGATGTCGCGAAGCAATTGGCATCCAGCTTCAAGGGAAAACCGGCATTGCCGCCGTTATTCGTTAACCAGGCGGGCAAAAAGACGGAATTCGAAAGGGCATTCAACAATCAGCTGGTTACGGCGCTGGTTGCCGAAGGGTTCGCCGTTCATAAGAGTCCGGCCAGCGCGTTGATTGTCGACGTCGATACGCAGGTGGTTTGGTCGTCTACTGCCAATCCTCAAACCGAGATCGTGATTACATCGAGTGTTAGTGACACCAATCAATTCATTGCTCGGATCACCTCGGTCTATTACTTCAATAGTTCGGACTCGACGCTCTACCGCGCACCCGCAGCAGCGCCGGTTAGAACCATTGGCGTCATTGGAGACTGATCATGTTTTCAAAATTTCCGTTGATCGCGCTTTCCAGTGTGGCTGTTTTCGGCTTTGCCGCTTGTGCGGACAGCCAGGTAAGAAAGGTTGAGCCAACCTGGGAACAGGCCGCCAACAATCCGCTCGTTCCCGCCAATTACCGGGCTGCCGATGCCCTGCTCGCGCAAATCAGACCCACCGTGAGTAACGCCCAGCCGTTGATCATGGCAACCGTGGTCAGCATCGATGCGCTGGAAAAGTCTTCAACGCTGGGGCGGCTGATTTCGGAGCAAGTGGCGGGCCGCTTTACGCAAGCCGGCTACCGGATGATCGAAATGAAGTTCGGTAACGCCGTCTATATGAAGCGTGACCAGGGTGAATTGATGCTGACCCGTGAGATCGGCAACCTGGCCAGGAGTCATGACGCCCAGGCGGTTATTGTCGGCACCTACGGCGAAAGCAACGATTACGTATTCGTCAATCTCAAGGTCATTCAGCCAACAACCAACGTGGTGATCGCCGTGCACGATTACGTGATGCCGCTGGATTCATCGATGAGATCGTTGCTGCGGCGCTACGGGCAGCAGTAAGCTGACGCCGCGCTCAGATCAGGGCGGCGAGCGCCAAAGGATCGGCGCCGCTGATCTCCAGCACCTTGCGCCGTGACGTCTGCCCGCTTTTCAGGGTGACCGCAGCCCTCGGCAGCCCGACTGTCTCGGCGATGAAGCCGATCAGCGCTTCGTTGGCCTTCCCATCAACCGGCGGGGCGGCGAGGCGGATTTTCAGCGCGTCGCCATGCAATCCGGCAATTTCGGTTTTCTTGGCGCCGGGCTGGATGTGCAGGGTCAGCGTGACACGGCCATCGGCCGCAACGCGAAACCAGTCGCTCACAGGAAAATCAGCACTGCCTGCAGCAACAGGATGGCGACCAATGGCGACAGGTCGATACCCGAAATCAGCGGAATGAAACGGCGCAGCGGGTCGAGCAGCGGCCGCGTCAGCTGATGGGCCGGGGCCGCCAGCGGCGAGTAGGGGTTGATCCACGACAGCACGGCTTGCAGGATCAGCGCGCCGATCAGGATATAGACGGCCAGCCGCAACAGGCCGCGGACGGCGAACCAGCCGACCATCAAGGCGATCGTCGGGCCGTCGGCAGCGAGCGGTTGGCCGGTGGCGCCGATGAGCAATCCGGCTAGCAGCAGTTGCAGCGCGAGGGCTGCGAACAGGCTCGACCAGTCCAGCCCGCCGATGTCCGGAATGATCCGGCGCAGCGGCTTTACCGCCCAGTTGGTCAGCGTCATGACGAAACTCCCCAGCTGGCCGCCGAAGGGAACGCGCATGGCCTGCATCATGAAGCGCAGCAGGAACAGCGTGACGAAAAAACCGACGAACGCGTCGAGCAGGAAAACGACAGCCTGCATGATCAGCCGGCCCCGAGCAGCTTGCCAAGCTCCCGGCCGCGTGCCTCGGCCGCCTTGACGCCGGCGATGATGCCCTCCTTGACGCCATTTTCCGCCATCGTGTTCAGCGCCGCTTCCGTGGTCCCGCCTTTCGAGGTGACGCGTTCGCGCAGTACCGCGGCCGGTTCGCTCGATTGGGCAGCCAGTGCGGCGGCGCCCTGTACCGTTTCGATGGCCAGCTGGCGGCCCTGCTCCGGCGTGAAACCGAGATCGGCGGCGGCCTGCTGCAACGCCTCGATGAACAGGAAAACGTAGGCCGGGCCGCTGCCGGAGAGGGCGGTGACGCCGTCCATCTTGTCTTCGTCGGCGATCCAGACGGTGCTGCCGACGGCACTCAGCACACGCTCGGCAGCGGCGTGTTCCACCTCATTCACTTCGGGCAGCGGGCACAGGCCGGTGATGCCGGCGCCGATCAGGGCCGGCGTGTTGGGCATGCAGCGGACAATCTTGCGATGGCCGCCGAGGAAGCGCGCCAGGGTGGCCAGATCGAGGCCGGCGGCGATGCTGACGACGACAGCGTTGCCCAGCTTGCCGACGAGCGGGGCGACCGCCTCCTTCATCTGCTGCGGCTTGACCGCCAGCATCAGCAGGTCGCCGACGTTGTCGAGCATTTTGGCCGTTTCCAGGCAGTTGACCGCATAAGTCTGCTCCAGCTTGTCGCGTGCGGCGCTGCCCGGATCGATGACGGTGATGTCGGCGGCGGCAAAGCCCTGTTTCAACATGCCGCCAATCAGGGCATTGGCCATGTTGCCGCCGCCAAGGAAGGTAATTTTCATGCGTGGTTTCTTTCACCAAAAATGGCCGTGCCGATGCGGACGATGGTCGCGCCTTCGGTCACGGCAGCTTCAAGATCGTGGGACATGCCCATGGACAGGGTATCGAGCGGAATACCGGCCGCCCGGGCCTGCTCGAAAATTTCCCGCAACTGGCGAAAAGGCGCGCGCTGGGCGGCGAAATCGTCGGTCGGCTCGGGTATCGCCATCAGGCCGCGCAAGGTCAGTCGCGGCAGGGCAGCGACTGCCTGGCACAGGGCCACGGCTTCTTCGGGAGCACAGCCGCTCTTGCTCGCCTCGCCGGAGACATTGACCTGAACGCAGACCTGCAGCGGCGGCAGGTATGCCGGACGCTGCGCCGACAGGCGTTCGGCGATCTTCAGTCGCTCGATCGAATGCACCCAAGCAAAATGTTCGGCCACCTGCCGTGTCTTGTTGCTTTGCAGCGGGCCGATGAAATGCCATGCCAGATCAAGGTTGACCGTAGCCAGCGCCTTGTCGACACCTTCCTGCACATAGTTTTCGCCGAACGCCCGCTGCCCGGCGCGGGCGGCGGCAATCACGCAGTCTGCCGGCCAGGTTTTGCTGACGGCCAGCAACTCGACTCCCTCCGGCGAACGGCCGGCATCGCTCGCTGCCTTGACGATACGTGCCCTGACGGCTTGCAGGTTGGAGGCGATTGCACTCATAATTGTTTGGAATTCTTTGTGTTTTCAGTATACACGCGCCCTGAGGACGATCCGTATGGACATCACCGAACTGCTGGCCTTTGGAGTCAAGAACAAGGCCTCCGACTTACACCTGTCTGCGGGGTTACCTCCGATGATCCGCGTCCATGGCGACGTGCGGCGCATCAACTTGCCGCCGATGGAGCACAAGGACGTGCACGGCATGGTGTACGACATCATGAGCGATACCCAGCGGAAAATTTATGAAGAAACGCTGGAATGCGATTTTTCCTTCGAAATTCCCAATCTGGCGCGTTTCCGGGTCAATGCCTTCAACCAGAACCGCGGTGCCGGCGCGGTGTTTCGGACCATTCCCTCGAAGATCCTGACTCTGGAAGACCTGAACTGTCCGAAAATCTTCAAGGATATTTCAGAATACCCGCGCGGCATTGTTCTGGTGACCGGGCCGACCGGTTCCGGCAAGTCGACGACGTTGGCGGCGATGGTCAATCACGTTAACGAGAACGACTACGCCCACATCCTGACGGTCGAAGACCCGATCGAATTCGTGCATGAGGCGAAAAAGTGCCTGATCAACCAGCGCGAAGTCGGACCGCATACCCTGTCCTTCGCCAATGCACTGCGTTCCGCGCTGCGAGAAGATCCGGACGTCATCCTGGTCGGTGAAATGCGCGACCTCGAAACCATCCGCCTGGCACTGACGGCGGCGGAAACCGGCCACCTGGTGTTCGCCACGCTGCACACCTCGTCGGCCGCCAAGACCATTGACCGTATCGTCGACGTCTTTCCGGCGGCGGAGAAGGAAATGGTCCGCTCGATGCTTTCTGAATCGCTGCGCGCCGTCATTTCGCAGACTCTGCTCAAGACCAAGGATGGCAACGGCCGCGTTGCGGCGCACGAAATCATGATTGGCACCCCGGCCATCCGCAACCTGATCCGCGAGAACAAGGTGGCGCAGATGTATTCGGCGATCCAGACCGGCCAGAACTTCGGCATGCAGACGCTCGATCAGAACCTGCTCGAACTGGTGCGGCGCAACGTAGTGTCCGCTGCTGAAGCGCGGGCCCGGGCGACCAACAAGGACAACTTCCCCGGCTGAGCCGGCCGGATATCAGGGAAAGAGGGAAAGTTATGGAACGCGATCAGGCAATGAAATTCATGCACGATCTCCTGCGCCTGTTGGTGCAAAAGAAGGGCTCCGACTTGTTCATCACCGCCAGTTTCCCGCCGGCGATCAAGGTGGACGGCAAGATCATGCCGGTTTCCAACCAGATTCTGACGCCGCAGCACACGGCCGAACTGGCCCGTTCGATCATGAACGACCGGCAGTCGGCCGAGTTCGAGGCGACCAAGGAATGCAACTTCGCTATTTCGCCGGCCGGCATCGGCCGCTTCCGGGTCAATACCTTCATCCAGCAGGGGCGCGTCGGCGTCGTCTGCCGGACCATCAACCAGACCATTCCGACCCTCGATGAACTGGGCCTGCCGCCGGTGCTCAAGGATGTCGCGATGACCAAGCGCGGCCTGGTCATCTTCGTCGGTGGTACCGGTACCGGCAAGACGACCTCGCTCGCCGCGCTGGTCGATTACCGCAACGAGAACACCTACGGCCACATCATCACCATCGAGGACCCGATCGAATTCGTCCACGAGCACAAGAACTGCATCGTCACCCAGCGCGAAGTCGGGGTCGATACCGATGACTGGAAGCCGGCGCTGAAGAACACCCTGCGCCAGGCGCCCGACGTCATCCTGATGGGCGAAATCCGTGACCGCGAGACGATGGACTACGCCATCGCCTTTGCTGAAACCGGCCACCTTTGTCTCGCCACGCTGCACGCCAACAGCTCCAACCAGGCCATCGACCGCATCATCAACTTCTTCCCGGAAGAGCGTCGCCATCAATTGCTGATGGATCTCTCGCTCAACCTGCGCGCCATGATCTCGCAGCGCCTGCTGCCCAAGAAGGACGGCAAGGGCCGACTGGCCGCCATCGAGGTGATGCTCAACTCGCCCTACATTTCCGACCTGATCTTCAAGGGCGAGGTGGGCGAGATCAAGGAGGCCATGAAGAAATCCCGGGAGCTTGGCATGCAGACCTTCGACCAGGCGCTATTCGATCTCTACGACGAGGGCAAGATTACCTACGAGGATGCGTTGCGCAACGCCGACTCGCTGAATGACCTGCGCCTCAACATCAAGCTACATGGCAAGGATTCCAAGGACCGTGACCTGACTACCGGCATCGGCCACCTCGACATCGTCTGACCGAGAGGCCCCGGAACGGACGATCCGGGATGCCTTGAGTTAAAATCGCAACACCCAGTTACCGCGCCCCGGACCTCCGGGGCGCTGCCTTTTCCGATCCCCTTTTCTGCCCATGTCCGGCCTCAATCCCCAGCAGCGCGAAGCGATCCATTACCTCGACGGCCCCTTGCTGGTGCTGGCCGGCGCCGGCTCGGGCAAGACGCGGGTGATCACGCAGAAGATCGCCTATCTGGTCCAGGACTGCGGTTTCCAGCCGCGCAACGTGGCGGCCATCACCTTCACCAACAAGGCGGCGAAGGAGATGCAGGAACGGATCGGCAAGCTCCTGTCGCGGTCGACCGCCGACGAACTGCAGATTTCGACCTTCCATTCCCTCGGTGTCCGTATCCTGCGCGAGGAGGCCAAGGCCCTGGGCTACAAGCCGCGTTTCTCGATTTTCGATGCGGCCGATTGCGCCGGCATCATCGGCGACATCGCCAAGACTGTCGACAAGGCGACGCTGCGCCGTCTGCAATCGATCATCTCCAACTGGAAAAATGCGCTGGTCACGCCCGAAGCGGCGCGGCAGCTTGCCGGCAACGAGCACGAAGCGCTGGCCGCCCACGCCTACTTGTCCTACGAGGCGACGCTGAAAGCCTACCAGGCGGTCGATTTCGACGACCTGATCGGCCTGCCGGTGGTCCTGTTCCAGAAGCATCCGGAGATCGCCGAAAAGTGGCAGAACCGCTTGCGCTACCTGCTGGTCGATGAATACCAGGACACCAACGCCTGCCAGTATCAGCTGCTCAAGCTGCTGACCGGCGTCCGCGCCCAGTTTACCGCGGTGGGCGACGACGACCAGGCGATTTACGGCTGGCGTGGCGCCGACATCGATAACCTGAAGAAGCTACCGGCCGAGTTCCCGGCGCTCAAGGTCATCAAATTGGAGCAAAATTACCGGTCGACCGTGCGCATTCTCAAGGCGGCTAACAACGTCATCGCCCACAACGAAAAACTCTTCGACAAGAAGCTGTGGTCCGAGCTGGGCCACGGCGACCCGATTACCGTCACCGCCTGTCGCGACAATGATGCCGAGGCTGAAGGTGTGATCATGAAGCTGCAGGCACACCGTTTCGAGCAGCGCGGCAAGTTCAAGGACTACGCGATCCTCTATCGCTCAAACCATCAGGCACGCGGCTTCGAGCAGCAATTGCGGGAGGCACGAATTCCCTACGCGATTTCCGGTGGAAAGTCGTTTTTCGACAAGGCGGAAATCAAGGACATCATCGCCTACCTGCGCCTGCTGGCCAATGAGGATGACGATCCGGCCTTCATCCGCGCCGCGACGACGCCCAAGCGCGGCATCGGCGCGGCGACCTTGCAGGTGCTTGGTACCTATGCTGGCGAGCGCCACGTCTCGCTGTTCCATGCGGCTTTTGAGGAAGGCTTCGCGCACCGCGTGCAGCAGCGGCAATTGGAACCGCTGCTCGAATTCTGCCAGTTCATCAACCGCATCCAGCAGCGGGCGACGCGCGAGCCCGCGCAACAGGTTCTCCCCGACCTGCTGAAGGCCATCGACTACGAAACCTTTCTCTACGATCATGAGGAAGAGCGCACGGCGCAGACACGCTGGGCCAATGTCTGTGAATTCACCAACTGGCTGAACGGCAAGGGCGAGGAAGAAGGCAAGACGCTGATCGACCTGACGCAAAGCATCGCGCTGATCAACATGCTCGACAAGCAGGATGACGACAGGGATGAGGTTCAGCTGTCCACCCTGCACGCCGCCAAGGGGCTGGAATACAAGCACGTGTTCCTGGTCGGCATTGAGGAAGGCATCCTGCCGCACCGCGAATCGCTCGAACCGGCGAAGATCGAGGAGGAGCGCCGCTTGATGTATGTCGGCATCACGCGCGCCCAGCGCTCGCTGCATCTCTCCTACTGCGAACGGCGCAAGCAGGCGCGCGAGTTCATTCCCAGCGAACCCTCGCGCTTCATTGCCGAAATGGGCGAAGACATGCGCTTCTCCGGCGGCAAGCAGGCCGCCGAGCCGGACAAGGCGACCGGCAGCGCCCGGCTCGATGCGCTGAAGGCCATGCTGGCCGGCAACAAGCGCTAACCGCTTGGTCACTCCGCGTTACAGCGGGTTACCTTCCTTATGACATCCGGGCTGTAACCGCCCGCGTTATTCGGCACAAGGCAGCGCGATTTCGCAAAGCCGGATGAAATTCCGAATAAACCACGTAAGGAGAATCAATATGACCAAGCAACTTATCGCCATCGCCATCGCCGCCGCTTTCGGTATCGCTCACGCTGCGGACGTCAAGCCGGCTACCGAAGTCAAACCTGCTGCCGCCCCGACCGCCGCTGTCGTCAAGGCCGAAGCGCCGAAGGCTGAAGTGAAGGCCCCGGAAGCCAAGCCGGCGGTCGCCGCACCGGAAGTCAAGGCGGATGCCAAGGTCGCCGAGCCGAAGGCGGTCAAGCACGCCAAGCAGGTGAAGAAGATTCCGGAAACTCCCACGGCCGAAGCAGCGGTGAAAGCCGAACCGGCGAAGAAGTAAGTTCCCTTGCAGCAACCCGCGGCCAGCCCTCCAAAAGCCGGCCCGGAGAGGGAGGCGCCCATGAGGCGCCTTTTTTGTGTCCACGAAAAAGGGAGGCCGCAGCCTCCCTGTCTTGGGCGTCTGGCCGCTTACTTGACCTTGGTCAGTACGTAATCGACGGCACCCTTGATTTCGTCGTCGGACAAATCGGCCGCGCCACCCTTCGCCGGCATCGCACCCTTGCCAGCGATGGCGCTCTTGTAAAGCGCTTCCTTGCCCAGCGCGACACGCGGTGCCCAGGCAGCCTTGTCGTCGACCTTCGGGGCACCTGCGGCGCCGGTGTTGTGGCAGGCGCCGCAAACCGAGTTGAAAACCGTGGCGCCATCCTTTGGACCCGCGGCAACGGCCGGGGCGGCCTTGGCCAGTTCGAACCTGGCTACCGGCTGGATGCGGACATCTGCCGAATCGTTGCTACCGGCTGCGTCGGCTGCAGACGTGGATTGCTTGACGGTAAGTGGGTAAATAATGGCGATCAGGACGATTGCAACGATGATCGTTGCCCACATGATGCCCTTGGAGGAGTGTTGCTCGGCCATGCTGATTACCTCAATCCGCAAAAAATATAATTGCGTAATTATAACGGCTTATGCAAAAACCGGAAGGCGGCGAGCGGCCAAAAAAAACCCCGCCGGACGGCGGGGTGGGAAGTTCTCGAAAGGGGGAATTTCGAGAGGAGGGGTTCAATGCACAGACGCAGTGTATGCCCACCCCCACCCCTCGTCTGTCGTGCTTTCGTAGCCTTGTGTAACAGAATGTTGCGTTGCGGCATGACACTTTTCCGTCTTTGTTGGATCATGCAAAAACGTGCCTATTTACAAAACACGAAATCAGCTTTTCGGCGACACCATAGACAATCATGGAGGAGACACCATGCAAAAGTCGCTTCACATCGATCCGGCCAAATGTACCGGATGCCTGCAGTGCGAAATGGCCTGTTCCTATGAGCATACCGGGACCATCAATCCATCCAAGTCGCGCATCAAGGTCTTCGATTTCGAACACGAAGGCCGCAAGGTGCCCTACACCTGCACGCAATGCGCCGACGCCTGGTGCATGAACGCCTGTCCGGTCGACGCCATCGTCATCGATGCGGCGACCGGCGCCAAGGTGGTCATGGAAGCGACCTGCGTCGGCTGCAAGGTATGCACCATCGCCTGTCCGTTTGGCACGGTCAATTACATGGCCGATGTCGGCAAGGTGCAGAAATGCGACCTCTGCGGCGGCGATCCGAAGTGTGTGACGGCCTGCCCGACGGCGGCCATCACTTACGTAGATGCCGACTGGACCGGGCTGGATCGCATGCGCGCCTGGGCCGCCAAGGCCAATACCGCCGCTGTTGCAGCGTAAGGAGGAGAGATCATGGGATGGAATCGAAAAGTCCTGCGCGTGAACCTCGCCGCCGGCACCTGCACGCCCGAGCCGCTGAACATGGCCTGGGCCAACGATTATCTGGGGTCGCGCGGCCTCGCGTCGAAATATCTGGTTTCGGAAATCGACCCCAAGGTCGATCCGCTGTCGCCCGACAACAAGATGATCATGTCTACCGGTCCGCTGACCGGCACCATGGCATCGACCGGCGGTCGCTACACGGTGGTGACCAAGGGTGCGCTGACCAACGCCATCGCCTGCTCGAATTCAGGTGGCTTCTTCGGTGCCGAGATGAAATTCGCCGGCTGGGACATGATCATTTTCGAGGGCAAGTCGCCGAAGCCGGTCTATCTCTACGTCGAGAACGACAAGGCCGAACTGCGCGATGCGTCTCACCTGTGGGGCAAGACCTGCTGGGAAACCGAGGCGACGATCAAGAGTTCGCATCAGGACCCGCTGATCCGTGTTTCGTCGATCGGCGGCGCCGGCGAGAACGGCGTACTCTATGCCGCCATCGTCAATGATCTGCACCGTGCGGCGGGGCGCTCCGGCGTCGGTGCCGTGATGGGTTCGAAGAACCTCAAGGCGGTCGCCATTCGCGGCACCAAGGGCGTTTCCGGGATCAAGGATTTCCCGGCCTTCCTCGCTGCGACGAACGCCGGCAAGAAGGTGCTGGCCGACAACGCGGTGACCAGTCAGGGGCTGCCCAAGTACGGCACGCAGGTGCTGATGAACGTTATCAACGAAATGGGCGCCCTGCCGACGCGCAACCACCGCGACGTGCAGTTCGAGGATGCCGGGAAGATCTCGGCCGAAGCGATGCACGAGAAGCGGCCGACCGACGGCAAGCCGCATCTGGTGACCAATGCCGCCTGCTTCGGGTGCACCATCGCCTGCGGGCGCATCTCGAAGATCGACGAGACGCATTTCAGCGTCAAGAACAGCCCGAAATACTGGGGTGCTTCCGGCGGCCTGGAGTACGAGGCCGCATGGGCGCTTGGCGCGGCGAATGGGGTGGGCGATCTGGAGGCCTTGCAGTACGCCAATCTGCTGTGCAACGAGCACGGCATGGATCCGATTTCCTTCGGTGCTACGGTCGGCGCGGCGATGGAATTGTACGACCTGGGCATCCTGAGCAAGGAGCAGATCGGTGTCGACGCCAAATTCGGCTCGGCCGAGGCCTTGTGCAAGCTGGTCGAGATGACTGCCAAGGGTGAAGGTTTCGGCAAGGAGCTTGGCCTGGGCAGCGCCCGCATGTGTGCCAAGTACGGCCGGCCGGAGTTGTCGATGAGTGTCAAGGGCCAGGAATTCCCGGCCTACGATTCGCGCGGCATTCAGGGCATGGGGCTGGCGTATGCCACCTCCAACCGCGGCGCCTGCCACCTGCGCGGCTATACCGTTGCTTCCGAAGTGCTCGGCATTCCGGTCAAGACCGATCCGCTGGTTACCGAGGGCAAGCCGGAGCTGGTCAAGGCCTTTCAGGATGCGACCGGTGTCTTCGATTCAGCCGGCATCTGCATCTTCACCAGCTTCGCGTGGACGCTGGCCGACGTGCAGCCGCAGATTCAGGCAGCCTGCGAGGGCGACTGGTCGATGGACAAGCTGAACGAGGTCGGCGAGCGCATCTGGAACATGGAGCGCCAGTTCAACCTCGCCGCCGGATTTGCCGCCAAGGACGACGACCTGCCGCCGCGCCTGAAGACCGAACCGGCCAAGACCGGCCCGGCCAAGGGCCTGGTCAATGGTCTCGACAAGATGAAGCCGGAATACTACAAGGTGCGCGGCTGGACGCCGGACGGCGTGCCGGAAAAGGGAACGCTCGAACGGCTGGGGTTGTAGCCGGTCGAAATGCGTACGGGCGGGGTCGTGCCGGAGGGCCGCCCCGCTTTTCTTTCCCGATCGGAGAGGAAAACGATGAAACACATCATTCTCGGCAATGGCCCGGCCGGTGTCGTCGCCGCTGAAACTCTGCGTCGCGCAGCGCCCGGAGACGACATCCTGCTGGTCGGCAACGAGGACGCACCACCGTATTCGCGGATGGCGATCCCCTACCTGCTGGAAGGCAATATCGACGAATCCGGTACTTACCTGCGCAAGTCGGCCGACCACTTCGACCAGCTCTGCATCCGCCAGCGCCGTGGCCGGGCAGTTGCGGTCAACAGCGAAAAACGCACGGTTTTGTTCGACGACGGGCATTTCGAGGATTACGACCGGTTGCTGGTCGCCACCGGTTCGCACCCGGTGCGGCCGCCGATTCCCGGCATCGACCTGCCGGAAGTCCAGACCTGCTGGACGCTCGACGACGCCCGCGCCATCGCGCAGCTGGCGAAGCCCGGCTCGCGCGTGCTGCAACTGGGGGCGGGTTTCATCGGCTGCATCATCATGGAAGCCTTGGTCAAACGCGGGGTACAACTGACCGTGGTCGAAATGGGCGACCGCATGGTGCCGCGCATGATGACGCCGGAAGCCGGCACCATGATCAAGCGCTGGGTCGAGAAACAGGGGGTGCGGGTGGTGACGAAGGCCGGTGTCGAGCGCATCGAAAACGGCGAAAAATCGCCGTTGACCGTGACCTTGTCGACCGGCGAACAGCTTGATTGCGACCTGCTGATCGTCGCCGCCGGCGTTGCGCCCAATGTCGCTTTCCTCGAAGGCACGCCGGTGCATGTCGCCAAGGGCGTGCTGGTCGACGACACGATGCAGACTTCGGTGCCCGGTATCTACGCCGCCGGCGACGTCGCCGAGGCGCCCGACCTGTTCTCCGGGCGCCACCTGGTGGCGGCGATCCAGCCCAACGCCGCAGATCAGGCGCGTGTCGCGGCGCTCAACATGGCTGGGCAGCCAGCGCGGATGAAGGGTGTGCTGGCGATCAACGTGCTCGATTCGATGGGCATGATTTCCTCGTCCTTCGGCGAGTGGCAGGGCGTGGCCGACGGTGACGGCGTCGAGCTGGCCGACGAGGCCAGCGGCCGCTACATCAGCCTGCAGTTCGACGGCGATGTGCTGGTCGGTGCGACGTCGATCGGCCTGACCCAGCACGTCGGCGTCCTGCGCGGCCTGATTCAGGGCAGGACGCGGCTCGGGGCGTGGAAGGGGCGGTTACTGGAAAGTCCGACGCGTTTCGTCGAGGCCTATCTCGCCTCGCAGCAGGTGGTCCGCTAGCGCCGTGCTGGTCACCGTCAAGCTCTACGCCACACTGGCCGACTACCTGCCGCCGGGCAGCAAGGGCAACAGGGTCGAGGTCGATGCGGCTGAGTCTGCTGCGGTCGACGCCGTTTTAAGGCCATTTTCGTTGCCGCCGAAACTGACCCATCTGGTTCTCGTAAACGGCGTTTTCATCCCGCCCGAGGCGCGTGCTTCCACCTGTCTCGCCGACGGCGATACCCTGGCTGTCTGGCCGCCGATCGCCGGTGGCTGAACGGCCGTTTCCGTGGAGTGCCAGTCGGGTACGGCTGATGAACAGCACGCCGGAGGAGTTCAGCCGGGCGCTGCTTCAGGCCTTCGGGCCGGCGGTCATCGAGACGGCTGCCGGCGTGCAGTTGGCCGTCGATGGCGTACAACTCCACTTCGCGCTAAAGCGTGAAGAATCGCACCGGATTGGTGCGCTGCACCTTGCGATGTTGCGCGTCGAGATCAGCATTCTGGAAGGCGACCAAGACGCAGCGGCAAAGCTAATTGCCCGTGTCGACCGGGCAACCCAGCGCGGTGGCGGTTAACCCTCGATGCGGCAGATCTCGACGGCCGTCAGCGGCACCTGATAGTCCGCTGCCAGCTGGGCTTTCGCCAGATCCTCGACGGCCTGACCGTCGACCGCGACGAAGTGGCGGGCGCCAGTGTAATCCTGCGGAATACCGGCGCGATCCTGCGTGATGCGATAGTGAATCTTGACCTTCATTGCTGTTTCCTTTTATGTCTTTTATTTATTCCTGCTGAACTAGTATAGTCAAATTTGCTGCGCTGCAACAATAAATCTTTCACGGCTGGCGCCAAGGAGTGTTGCTGGAAATGTGGATAATTGGCGCCGTTCCAACACTGCACGAAGTCTGCGCATCCTCATGAAACTCATCGGCTTTGCCGGCTGGTCGGGCAGCGGCAAGACAACCCTCGTCGAACAAGTCATCGCCCTGCTGGAGGCGCGCGGCCTGGTTGTCTCGCTGATCAAGCACGCCCATCACGAATTCGATATTGACTATCCGGGCAAGGATTCGCACCGCCACCGCCATGCCGGTTGTCGCGAGGTGCTGGTGACCTCGGCCAATCGCTGGGCGGTCATGCACGAACTGCGGGGGCGGCCGGAACTGACGCTGGATGAGGCGTTGAGCCAGCTGTCGCCGTGCGACCTGGTGCTGGTCGAAGGCTTCAAGCACGCGCCAATTCCCAAGATCGAGATTTATCGACCGGCGATCGGCAAGCCGGCGCTTTATCCGGATGATCCGCACGTCATCGCTGTCGCCAGCGATGTGCAGCTGGACACCGCTCTGCCGCAACTCGATCTGAACGATCCGGTGGCCATTGTCGCCTTCCTGCTCGCACAGCTGGCGCTGCTTTAGCCGGCGACAGCGGCCGGGCTGTCCAGGTAAGCTGCAAGATCGACGCTGTCGATCTGCTCCGGCTTCATGTACTGCTCGGCATACTCGCGATAGACCCCGGAGCGCAGGAAGAGATCGAACAGCTCGGGGTCGATGTGGTGGTCCTTTTTCATGAAGGACATGATCCTGATCGCTTCCGAAAGCGTCTTGCCCTTCTTATAGGGGCGGTCGACGGCGGTCAGGGCCTCGAAAATGTCGGCGATCGCCATCATGCGCGCGACCGGGCTCATCTCGTCGCGGGTCAGGCGGCGCGGATAGCCGGTGCCGTCCATCTTTTCGTGGTGGCCGGCGGCGATTTCCGGGACATTACGCAGGTGTTTGGGGAAAGGCAGCTGGGTCAGCATGATCAGGGTCTGCACGATGTGCTCGTTGATCTTGTAGCGCTCCTCTTCCGATAGCGTGCCGCGGGCGACGCCAAGGTTGTACAGCTCGCCCTTGTTGAAGAGGACCTCGGGCACCGGCATGCGGAAGCCACACTTGTTGTCGGGTGGCATGCGGTCGCGCGCCTGGCGCTCGAAAATATGCTCCGGTTTGTCGGCCAGCAGCGCTTCCTCAACCGGCAGTGCGGGGGCCGGCGTGCGTTCCTTGCGCGCCTTTTCCTCGTGCGAAATACCGATGCGGTCATCGAGGGTACGCGTCCAAGTCCGGGCGGCGATGACCTGCAGCCGCTCGAGTTTTTCGGGGGCCATGAATTCGCCGCCCTCGTTGCATTCGGCGATGAAGGCGAAGTCGTCATCGAGCCCGGCCAGTGTTTCCGCCAGCCGGGTACGCGCCGCCGCTTCGGGTTCGCCGGCGGCGACGGCCTTGAGACAGGCGATCTCGGCGTCGCGCTTCAACACCTCGAAGCGCATGCGCACTTCGTGGATGCGGTCGTAGAGCGTTTCCAGCTTGGTCGCCTTGTCGACCACGTATTCCGGCGTCGTCACCTTGCCGCAGTCGTGCAGCCAGGCGGCGACGTGCACCGCTTCCCATTCCTCGTCGTCGAGCCGGAAATCCTTGTACGGGCCGCTGGCTTCGGCGCAGGCAGCGCGCGCCAGCATCTTGGTGAGTTCCGGCACGCGGGCGCAGTGGCCGCCGGTGTAGGGGCTCTTGGCATCGATGGCGCTGGCGATCAGCTGGATGAAGGATTCGAACAGCACCTTCTGGGCGTGGATCAGTTCCTTGCTTTCGAGCGATACCGCCGATGATCCGGAAAGCGCCTCGATGAAACTGATTTGCGCCGGGTCGCAGGCCTCGGCACGGATCAGCAGCATGACGCCGACCAGCACATCGCTGCGGTTGAGCAAGGGAACAGCGACCGCGTGGTCGGTCGCCTCGTCGCCGACCGGCAGGCGCAAGGCAGCGATGTCGGCGGCCGAGAGGCGGCCGCCGAGCGCACTGCGCGAAGCCAGGGCGGAGGTAAGCAGCGGGCCGCAGTCGGCGACGGCTAGCGAGGTGTCGTCGGTAGTCAATGCGCTGCCGTCGGAACGCAGTGCCGCTGCCGGGCGCAGTTGGGCGTTGTCGGCCAGGTAGAGCACGCCGGCTTCGGCGCCGGCTGCGGCCATCGTCTCGCTGAGCAGGCGCGGCAGCAGGCGGTCGAAGTCCTTCTCGTCGGCGATGGCGTGCGTTACGTCGAGAAAGCGGCGGATCGTCCGCTTCATGCTGTCCATTGTTACCGTCAGCTCATTGACTTCGAGGACCAGCGAATCGACCTTGACCGGCTGCGAGAACTCGAAGTGGCGAATTGCTTCCGCCTCGTGCGCCAGCTGGCGCAAGGGGCCGGAAATGGCGCGGGCGAGCAGCCAGGTGATCGGGATCGCCAGCAGGATGACCAGCACCGTGGCCAGCGCGGCGTGGCGCATCAGCCGCTCGGCGGCGACCATCAGCTCGGCGTCGGGGATCGCGGTGATCAGGTACAGCGGCTTGGCGCCTTCCAGTTGCACCGGGCGCAGCGAGGCATGCCAGCCGGCGCCGTCGACGGTCAGAGCGAGGTCGCGGCCGTTGCTCGTGTCATCGAGCATCGGCAGCAGTTCGGCCAGACGGGCGAGCACCGGGATGCCGAGGTCGTTCAGGCGGGGCAGCGCTGGTTTGCCGTCGGGTGCGGTCAACGACTTGATCGCCTGCGCCATGTTTTCGTCGGCGATGGTCTGCCCTTCCCGGTTGGCCAGCACGACATGGCTGCCCGGCGTCACTTTCTGCCTGGCCAGCGACTGGTCGAGGGTTTCCAGACGAATGTCGGCGCCAACCACGGCATCGGCGTTGTTGGCGCGGTTGGCGATGGTCGTGCCGACCGTCTGGCTGGTGAAGAAGACATAGGGCGGCGTCTTGATCTGGCCGGCGGATGCCTGCGCCGCCTGGTACCAGCCACGGGTGCGCGGATCGTAGGCCATCGCGTAGTCCGGCAGATCGTCGCTGCGCAGGTGCTTGAGCGCGGCGTCGAAAAAGATGAAGTTGCCACGCCCCTGTTCCCCGCTGTGCTCGATGCTCTGCACCATGTAGACGGCCTGCGGCGGGGCATTGAAGGACTGGCCTTCGGCGGCGCTGTGGAAGCGGCGCAGCATGAAGAAATCGCCGTTGCCGTAGCCGACGTAGAGCGAGGTCAGGGCCGCCGAGTTGTCGAGCGCCGCGCGCATGAAGCCGAGGTAGTTCAGGCGTTCCGCCAGCGAGTTGGTACGCGTGATGCCGTCATGGCTGACCAGCCGCGTCGCCATTTCGGCGGGGCCGATCAGGTTGGTGAATTCGCTCAGGGTTTCGCGCCCGATGCGGGTATTCAGTTCGCCGACGGTCGTTTCGAGGATTTCGTGGCTGCTCCGGTAGCCAAGGCCGCCGATGATGCCGCCGACCAGCAGGATGAGAACGATGAACAGCGTCGAGATGTGAACATGGAGCGGAAAGCGGCGTTTCATGGCGACGATCTCGGTCGGACGGGATAGCCCATGTTACGCGCAACGCTCGGCGGTATAAACTTTGGCATCGATTGCGGGAGAGGATTTCGCCATGCGCCAGACCATCAGCTTCATCACCCTCGGCGTTGCCGACCTGGCGCGCAGCCGCGCCTTCTACGCTGCGCTCGGCTGGCAGGAGTCTGCCGCAAGCCAGCCGGAAATCGCCTTCTTCAATGCCGGTACCGTGGTCTTCGGATTGTTCCAGCGCGACGCGCTGGCCGCGGATGCCAACGTTTCGTCCACCGGCAGCGGTTTTCCGGGTTTCACGCTGGCGCACAACGTCGCTTCGGAAGCGGAGGCCGACCGCCTGCTGGCCGAGGCGGTGGCGGCTGGTGCCCGGCTGGCGCAGCCGGCCGGCAAGGTCTTCTGGGGCGGTTACCGCGGCTACTTCGCCGACCCCGATGGCTTTCTCTGGGAAGTCTGCTGGAATCCCTTCTTCCCGCTCGACGAACACGGGCACGTCTGCCTGCCGGCGTGACCTTCGGAGCGGTCTTGCTGCGGTGTCTCGCAGGCTTTGGCCTTGCGGGCGACGGCGAGATCAATGCTTGTTGCGGTCAACGCCGAAAAAAGCCGAAAAATCAGATGGCGGGCAGAACGGGTGAATCGCCGGGCGTGGTGGCCGTCGGCGGCATGGCGTTCGCCAGTGTCGCGTCCTGGGCCATTTCTCAGTCGGTCAGCGCACTTGAATTTCGACCCGCCGATTGAGCGGTTCCGCAACGTCGTCCGCCGTCTGCACCTTCAGTTCGCGCTCGCCACGACCGCTGGCCTTGATCGACTCGGGGTCGATGCCGAGACGCTCCAGTTCGGCCTGCATCGCTTTCGCCCGGGTCTCGGCGAGGCGGTCGTTGGCGTCCTGCGATCCAACAGTATCGGTATGGCCGATCACGA
>Ga0209507_1001208_pt1 | contig 21417 bp, 22 predicted proteins | sample AD_UKC028_MetaG_FD_184414 | JGI IMG/M metagenome (GOLD analysis project Ga0209507, IMG submission 184414) | Active sludge microbial communities of municipal wastewater-treating anaerobic digesters from USA - AD_UKC028_MetaG (SPAdes) (version 2) | ecosystem: Engineered > Bioreactor > Anaerobic >...
ATGATGATCGCCCGTTCCGCCGTGCCGTCAGAACGCAATATGCCGTATTGGGAAGCGACGACTCCGTGCGGCCAAAAATCGGAAAGGACATCAAACCACAGGTTACCCATCTGTTTAGTCCAGGAATATAGCGTCGGTATGTTATCCACGGAAATGCCCAGTAAGGTAGCATCATTCTCGTCAAACAGATCCTTGACAATATTATAGCCAGGCCACTGGTCCGAGCACACCGGTGTCCAGGCGGCGGGAACAAAGGAGAGCACGACATTTTTTTTGCCTCTGAAATTCTTAAGGGACACTTTCTTACCGCTGACGGCCTTAAGTTTAAATTCCGGCGCTTTCTGACCGACTTTTACCTTTAAAACACTATCCAGAGGCTTGAGCTTTCCCACCTGATAAATATTTTCCTTATAGACTTCAGACAGGGCAAATGCATTTGATGCAAAAACAACAGCAACAAATATCGCCAGGAGAATCTGCTTTTTCATAACCGTCTCCTATTTAATATCAGCCAGTTTGACGACTTCAGCCAGAAAAGCTTCGACATTTTCATGCCCGCCCAGTCTAGAATAAACCACGTTCAATTTCTTGGGACCATTCAACTTCACCACCATAAAATACGGGGTGCGGACTTCGCCGACAATTTTATGAATTTTAAAATCCGGGTCGGGAATCAGTGGAAATTCCACCTTATATTTCTTTTTGAATGTAGCGACTTCAAACTGGGTATTTCCGGCACCAATGCCCAAAATCTTTATTTTACTTTTCAGATTGGGATTTTTTTCCATCAATCCATACAGGCGATTTACATTGGGGGCATCCTTCTGACAATAAGGACAATACATACTGAAGATCTGGACAATCACAGCCTGTGCTCTCACCTGGTCCACTGAAAATGTTCCGGAACCGGACAGTCCCAGATAATTAAGGTCACCGGAATCACCCGGTTTGGACAATTTCATCTCGGGCAACGTGCTGCCCACCTCTGGCGGTTGAGCGGTTGCGGCCATCGCAGCCGTAGATACTAAAGTAATCATCATGACGATAATGAAAACAAATCTCTTTTTCATGACTCTTGCCTCCTATCAATTACGGGACATCAAATAATGCACCGCTTTTTCCAATCCATCAAGCGACAGTTCGAACATGGGAAAGATACCAGCAATAGTTTTTACTGTCCAGGTATAAAACCAGTGATCCTGCGACTGCGGATTGAGCCAGACGGCGTGACGAAACGTTCTGGCCAGAAACTTCAAATATTCCAACGACGGCCGTGATTCATTCTGGCCGACATAAATCGCCCCGTGCTGATCAGCCAGTTCGTAAGGCGCCATGGATGCATCGCCGACAATAATCAGCCGTGTTTCCGGATCCGAGCGGAGCAATTCATCCACTTGCACCGGTTTTTTGAAACGGTTCGGGTCCAGCCAGACCTTGGAATAAATGGTATTATGGAAGTAGTAAATTTCGAGTTCCTTGAACTGAAAATTCGCATAGTGAAAGAGTATCTGCACAATATCCACATACTGATCCATCGACCAGCCGCCGTTATCAATAAGCAGTTTGACTTTCAGGCGATCGGCCAGACGGCGGTCAAAAATGATTTCGATTTCACCGGCATTACGCATGGTTTGACGGATCGTTTCATTGATATTGACCAAATCCTTGGGTCCTGCTGGTTGAAGGTGCTTAAGTCGCTTGAGCGCTTCACCGATCTGAGAAGTTGTGATAGGGCCGGATTGCGAATAATCGCGGTAGCGGCGTTCCATCGCGACTTTGATGGCGGATTTGTTGCGCGATTCGCCGCCCACGCGCATGCCGCCCGGATGGATACCGGAATGGCCGGTGGGTGATGTGCCGTGCGTGCCGATCCAGTAATTGCCGCCGTGGTGGGCTTCAGTCTGTTCCTTCAGGCGTTTCAAGAAATGCTGCACCAATTCGTCGGGCGTCATCTGCTTAACTTGTTCTTCGGGAAGGCCCAGTGCGGCGGCCATCGCGCCCGGATCTTTGAGCCAATCAGAAAGCATCGCCCGGACCATCTCGGAGAGTTCAGCGTCCGTTGGCTCAACATCCGTCATGCCGCGAAATGCCACGGAAAACGCTTGATCGTAAATATCGAAATAGCGTTCGCTTTTTACCAACAGGCTGCGCGTAACGCTGTAGAAATCTTCCAACGATGTTATCAATCCCATCCCGAGGGCTTTTTGAAGGCGAAGAAAAGACGTGGGGGTTACGGGAACACCTTTATCGCGCAGCGTATAGAAAAAATTAACAAACATTTTTATTCACTTTATTGATGCGATGCCAGATAAAGATCAGTACTTTTTTTAAACAGAACACCCAGAAAAGGCACATTGGCCGATTTCAGACTTTTGATCTGAAAATCAGCATCAGCTTGCAAGGCGCGCATCCAGTTAATCAACTCGCGTGTTGCGGGTTTCTTCTCGATACCGCGCACCTCCCGTAAGCGATAAAACGCATCCATACAGACGGACGTCAAATCCTTGTTCAAATCCGGAAAGTGAACGTTGATGATCCTGCGCATCATATCTCGGTCGGGAAACGCAATATGATGGAAATTGCAGCGCCCCAGAAAGGGATCGGAAAGATCTTTTTTCGCATTGGAGGTAATGACAATCACCGGCCGGTTTTTCGCCTTGACGGTGCGGTCGATTTCCATGATATCAAACTGCATTTGATCGAGAATATCGAGCATGTCATCCTGAAAGTCGGTATCGGCCTTATCGATTTCGTCAATGAGCAAAACAACTTTTTTGTCCGCCACAAACGCCTGGCCGATTTTACCCATCTTAATATATTCTTCGATATTGCTTACATTACGCCCGGAATCGGCAAAGCGGCTGTCATTGAGACGCGTGAGCGTATCATACTGATACAGGGCATCGATCAGTTTCATGCTGGATTTTACATTCAAAACAATCAGCGGCATGCGCAAATTCTCCGCAATGGCATGCGCCAGCATGGTTTTGCCGGTGCCCGGCTCGCCTTTCAGCAGGAGCGGCATTTCCAACGCCATCGAAATATTCACAATTTTAGCCAATTCATCATCCAGAACATAACGCGATGCCCCGCTGAATTTGGCGGGACGGTTTTCAGACATCAACATGTAGGTACTCCTTCAATATTTTTAAAATCGGGCAATAATTTTCTTCAATATAATGTTTGAGAGCATATCGTCAACTTTTGGGAAACGGTCTGGTGACCTTGGGCGCCCTCGCATCATCTTCGGGTAATTAAGGCATTAGATTATTCAATCCTTTCTCAAAATGCATAACACGATTCCTTCAAAAAATTAAGCACAACAAATTATTAAAAAATAACTCTTGACTATTCCAGACAATTACTCTAGGGTGCGTTCAACTTCGCGGGTCATCATTGAAAAAAAGCGAAGGAATAAGTTGAATGTTGTCATAGTAAAGCGCAAGGTCGACCGCCAAGTACTTTAAAATTTGGCGGTCTTTGTGTTTCTGCCACAGTGATAATTCGACTTAGGAAATTTTGAGAAAGGAGGATTAGCATTATGTCAGAAGGTAAAGTAAAGTGGTTCAACGAACGCAAGGGCTTCGGCTTCATCGAACAAGAGGGCGGCACGGATATATTTGTGCATTTCAGTGCGATTCAGTCCAGCGGTTTCAAGACGCTGAATGAAGGCCAGCAGGTCAGTTTTGACGTTGTCCAGGGCAAAAAAGGCCTGGAAGCGGAAAATGTCAGAGCTATCTAGCCGTTCATTTAAAACTAAAGAAAAGCGCTCTGAGGGCTCTATGTCCCGGAGCGCTTTTTGTTTTTTGTAAGCATCTCAACCCTTAATATTCCTTGACATAAACATAACATGTGAGTTAGCTTTCATCGGTTTTTTTGGTTGGCGGTCCTGTGGTAATTTTGCCATAAAAGACTATTTTCAAAGCAGAAAACCGTCGTGACCGTTTCTTACCGCTAGCCGAAAAGGACGATCGTCTGTTTGATTCTTTAAAACAACAGGGGGTTAGATTGTATTTCTCGGACGAAACACAAAAGGCATCCCGGAAGCTTACCGAACAATGGCAGGCTGATGTACAGAATACTTTAAAAACTAATCCTGACTGGAAAAACCGCTTTTCAACCGTTTCCGACCTCGACATAAAAAGACTCTACACTCCTGAAGACTTGCAAAACATGGATTTTTCCAGCCACATCGGGACGCCCGGGGAATTTCCCTATTTGCGCGGCAACCAGGTCACCGGTTATCGCGGACAGCCCTGGACCTTCCGTATGTTCTCCGGCATGGGCAGCGCGCAGGATACCAACGCGCGCTGGCACATGCTTTTGCGCGAAGGGCAAACCGGCCTCAGCACCGCCTTCGATTTTCCAACACTGATGGGCTATGATAGTGACTCGCCAAAAGCCTTGGGCGAAGTGGGTAAATGCGGGGTCGCCATCGACACACTGGAAGATTTTCTGGCGCTAATTGACGGCATTCCACTGAATCAGGTCACAACATCCATGACGATCAACCCCCCGGCCACCGTGCTGTGGGCTATGTATTGTGCGGCAGCCGAAATTAAAGGCGTCCCTCTTACCGAAATCGGCGGCACCATTCAAAATGACATGCTCAAGGAATTCATTGCGCAAAAGACGTTCATGTGTCCACCGGAGCCTTCCGTCAAACTCATCAGCGACACGGTTGAATTCGGCACGAAATATGTTCCGCGATGGAATACCATCAGCATCAGCGGCTATCACATCCGGGAAGCGGGCGCCACCGCCGTGCAGGAACTGGCCTTCACGCTGCGAGACGGTATCGAATATGTCGAAGACATTATCCGCCGCAAAAAAATGGACGTGGACGATTTCGCGCCTCGCTTGTCATTCTTTTTCAATTCTCATATCGACCTTTTCGAGGAAATCTGCAAACTCCGCGCCGCGCGCCGCATCTGGGCCAAAGTGATGCGCAACCGCTTCGGCGCGAAAAACCCGCGTTCGCTGTGGATGCGCTTTCACGTCCAGACCGCCGGCTGTTCGCTTACCGCTCAGCAGCCTTACAACAATGTTATCCGGACCACCGTCGAGGCGCTGGCCGCCGTTTTGGGCGGAACCCAGTCACTGCACACCAATTCGCTGGATGAAGTGCTTTGCCTGCCGTCCGAACAGGCCGTGGAAATCGCACTACGCACCCAGCAGATTCTGGCTGAAGAAACAGGCGTAGTGAACACAATCGATCCGCTGGCCGGCTCTTACTTTGTCGAATCTCTCACCAATGAAATGGAGGAAAAAGTCTGGGAATATATCGAAAAAATCGACGCCATGGGCGGTATGATCGCTGCCATTGAAAAAGGTTTCCCCCAGATGGAAATCGCGGATGCGGCCTATAAATTCCAAAGGCAGATTGATGCCAAAGAAAAAATCATGGTAGGCGTCAATAAATATATCACCGAGGCACAGCACGCGGTGCCGTTGGTGGAAATCGATGAAAAAGTAGGCGAAGATCAGATTAAAAGACTTCAGGACATCCGCCGTAAACGCGATAACCGCGCCGTGAAACAGTCACTTCTCGATATACGTTCGGCATGCAAATCCGGTGCGAACGTGATGCCCTATTGCATTGCGGCGGTAAAAAACCTGGCCACCCAACAAGAAATCTGCGACGTTTATCGCGAAGTTTACGGGGAGTATCGGGACCCAGGTTTATATTAAGGAGTTGTTTATGTCGGAAAGAAAAATTCGAGTGATGGTGGCGAAACCTGGTCTGGACGGTCATGACCGTGGCGCGCGCATACTGGCTCGCTGCTTTCGCGATGCCGGTTTTGAAGTGATTTATACCGGCTGTCATCAAACGCCGGAGCAGGTTGCTGCTGCAGCCGTTCAAGAGGATGTGGATCTTGTGGGGCTGAGCTGTCTGTCGGGTGCGCACCGCGTTTTGTTTCCGCGCGTGGTAGAATTACTGCGGGAAAAGAACGCTTCGGATATCATGGTAATCGGCGGTGGCATTATTCCCGAGCAAGATTTCCCTATGCTCTATGATGCAGGCATTCAAGCGATCTTCACGCCCGGCGCATCCCTGGACTCCATTGTGGAGTGGATTCGCACGAACGTCCAAACCAGAGATTAACGATTACTCCGCAATCAAGAATGATGGAAACCACTAAAAAAATATGTGCCGGAGACGTTCGCTCGGCTTCGCGCCTGATCCGGGATCTGGAAGATAAGCTGCCCGGAGCTCGTCCCCGGCTCAAACAACTCTTCCCCTACACAGGCAAATCCTTTATCATTGGCATTACCGGCGCCCCCGGCGCGGGCAAAAGTACGCTCACCGATGCGCTCATCAGTAAATTGCGCAAACAAAATAAAACCGTGGGCGTACTGGCGGTTGACCCGAGCAGTCCTTTCTCCGGCGGCGCCCTGCTGGGCGATCGGGTTCGAATGTTGCGCCACGCGGAAGACGAGGCCGTCTTCATACGGTCGCTTGCCACGCGCGGCGCATTAGGCGGGCTTGCGCAGGCCGCGGGCGACGCGATACACGTTATGGAAGCCATGGGCAAGGATGTCATCCTTGTGGAAACGGTCGGCATCGGCCAGCAGGAACTCGATATTATTCACCACGCACATAGCATCGTCGTGGTGCTGGTCCCGGGCATGGGCGATGAAATTCAGACCATGAAAGCCGGCATCATGGAAATTGCCGACGTGTTTGTCATCAACAAAGCGGACCGGCCCGGCGCAAAACAACTGCAAACAGAATTGACGTCGTTGCTGAACGCCTCGCCCCTGACTGAGGATTCGTGGCGTCCGCCCATTGTAAGCATCGGCAATCTGTATGAACCGGAAGGCTTCGCCGAAAAAACGGCCGAGCTTATAAAAACCATTTTGGAACATCACACACACCTGATTGTCAGCGGGCAGTTGGCCCTGCGTATGGAGCGCATGGCCATCATGGAAATCAATGATGCCCTGCGCACCTGTATTCTGGAGCCGGTGCTCGGTCGCCTCATCGCCAGCGGCGAATTAAAAAAAATCACACAGAGAATCAGGAAACGGGAAACGGACCCTTATACCGAAGCGGAGGCTATCGCATACCGTTTTCTCAAGTCAGGAGATTCGCTATGATACGGGCAGGCAAGAAACCCTTTGTGAAAGTTAAACCGGCAAATCCCAAAAAAACAACGGCTGTCGCCGGCTTGGCAAACCGCGGCCTGGTCATTGTCATTACCGGCAATGGCAAGGGCAAAACCACCTCTGCTTTCGGCCAGGCCCTGCGTGCCATAGGACAGGGATACAAGGTTTTCATCATGCAATTTATGAAAGGCCGCGATTATGGCGAGTTTGTGGCCGCCAAAAAATATTTGCCGCGCCTGACGGTCCGCCGTTCGGGCCTGGACAGTTTCGTCATGCGCGATAAGCCCGCTCCTGTGGATGTTGAACTCGCCCGGCAGGGCTTTGAACTGGTAAAAAAAGTGATCGCCTCCGGCAAATATAATATGGTCATCCTCGATGAAATCAATGTGGCGATTGACTTTAATCTGATTCCGCTGGACGAGATGATTCGTTTGATTAAAAACAAGCCGCCCGGGCTCGATCTGATTCTCACCGGCCGATATGCAGCTAAAGAGATTATTAAACTTGCCGACACCGTCAGTGAAGTCAAAGAAATAAAACACCACTATACCGCCGGCATAAAAGACCGGGCGGGAATCGAATACTAATTTTTTCGGAGAAAGAGTATGTTCACATGGATCGCCAGCCCTGAAGCCTGGATTGCCCTTGCCATCCTGACCGCCCTCGAAATTGTTCTGGGCATCGACAATATCATTTTCATTTCCATTCTGGTCGGGCGTCTGCCCGCCGCAAAAAGAAACTTTGCCCGAAATCTGGGACTGATGCTGGCAATGCTGACCCGGCTGGCGCTGCTTTTTTCCATTGTCTGGGTGGCCAATCTGATCGAGCCCTGGTTTACCATTTTCGGCCAGGAGATTTCCGGACGCGACATTATTTTAATCGGAGGCGGGCTATTCCTCCTGGCCAAAGCAACCCATGAAATTCACAGCAGCCTGGAGGGAATTGAGGAAGAAAAACCAAAACTCAAAACCGTATCTACGGCCGCAGTGCTTTTTCAGATTGCCATTCTTGATATCGTTTTTTCACTGGACTCCGTCATCACAGCGGTGGGACTGGCGCAGCATATTTCCATCATGGCCATCGCGATTGTCATGGCTGTGGGCGTTATGCTGTTTGCCGCCAAACCGATCGCCGACTTTGTGGACGCGCACCCGACCATCAAAATTCTGGCGCTGTCCTTTCTGATTCTGGTGGGTGTCACGCTGATTGTTGAAGGATTCGACGTGCATGTTCCGAAAGGCTACATTTACTTTGCGATGGCTTTTTCCGTGGCGGTGGAAATGATCAATATTCGTATGCGCAAAAAACAGGTAAACCCCGTCCAACTGCGAAAAGAAATCACGGAGTAGTTCCATGCATCGCAAATTTATTTGGGCGTCATGCGCAGCGCGCCGTCGAGACGAATGCAGCAGCCGTTCAGCATGGTATTTTCAATCACATGCAAAACCATCCGGGCAAATTCCACCGGCCGGCCCAGCCGCCTGGGAAAGGGAACCCCGCTGGCCATGCCCTCTTTAACCGCCGCAGGCAAACCGGCCATGAGCGGCGTTTCAAAAAGCCCCGGTGCAATCGTGGCCACCCGAATGCCATAGTTGGCGCATTCCCGCGCGATGGGCAATGTCATGCCTACAATGCCGCCTTTGGACGCGGCATAAGCCGCCTGACCGATCTGCCCGTCAAATGCGGCGATGGATGCCGTATTGACAATCACGCCCTTCTCGTCCTCATCGTTGGGGGTATTATTGATCATCTGCTCGACAGCCAGGCGAATCACATTCATCGTTCCCACCAGATTGATCTGGAGAACCTTATTAAATAATGACAGTGGCAGAGGGCCTTTTTTGCCCAGAACTCTGGCTGCATCAGGCACGCCTGCGCAGTTAACCACAACATTCACCTTCCCGAATTGATCAATGGTTTTTTTGACGGCCTGACGAACGGAATCCTCGCCTGTCACATCGGCATGAGCAAAAATAACATGATTCGGAGCCGAAGCCGCCAACTTTTCACCTTTGGCGGCATCCATATCGACAACAGCGACTTTTGCTCCATGACGCGCCAATTCCAGCACCGTCGCTTCCCCCAGTCCTGACGCTCCACCGGTGACCAGAGCGACAACTTCCGTTATATTCATAATTCCTCCCTCTCTTGAAACACTGATAATGTTTTACGAATCAAAATACTTCGTCCCGCAAGAAGTCAGCATCCCTAAACGATCTCCCGTCCGATAATCATGTTCTGCACTTCGCGGACACCTTCATAAATATCAATGATGTGCGCGTCACGCACCAGTTTCGATATTTCGTATTCCACGGTAAAACCATAACCGCCATGCAGATGCAGACCCTCGGTCGCACAAAAAACGGCCGCTTCCGCGCAGGTGTTCTTTGCCAGCGACGCGTAGATGCCGGCATCTTTGGCTTTTTCTTGAATTTTGCAACAGGCTTTTATCAGGGATAACTCCGCCAATTCGACTTTTTTCCACATGGTGATGAGCATATCCCGGGCTACGGGCAGATCGCAGATGCGCTGACCAAATTGTTTGCGTTCGCGGGTGTAGGCGATCGTCACGTCCAGCGCTCTCTTGGCCAGTCCCAGGCCGATGGCTGCAACCATCGGACGCGCAAAATCGAGCACGTCGATGATATATTTAAAACCGAAACGCCGGTCTCCAATGATCTGATCGGGCTGAATGATAACATCCTCAAAGGTAACACTGGCTGTATTGGACAACCTTTGCCCCAGTTTTTCTTCCGGTTTGCCAATAATAATTTTACCGCCTCCAGGCAGCTTAATTTCCCGGGTGGCGTTTCCGACATCGGGAAGATCGCTGGATGTCGTATGCTCCACCGGAATGACCACACAGGCCATGAAGTTACCGGTGGGCTTGCCGTTTTTGCATAAAACAGTGAATTGAGACGCATAAGATGCATTGGTAATAAAACACTTGGAACCGTTCAAAACATAAGAACCGTCATCACGCTTGGCGATAAAGCTGGTCATCAGGGAATTGTCGGAACCCGCACCCGGTTCGGTCAGACAAAAAGACGCCAGAAGCGGTTTTTCTACAAAAGGACGCAGAAACCGTTCTTTTTGTTCTTCTGTTCCATGCCGGCTGATCACAACATTGGCCAGATCATTGCACATGGCGGACGTGGAAATGCCCGTATCGCCGTAGGATATTTCTTTGATGATCAGCGCTGATGAGAACACATCGACATCAAACCCCTTGATCGATTCCGGAATACACAAATTGATCACACCCATTTCCCAGGCTTTATTGATGATTGGCCACGGAAAGTGATGTGCCTTTTCCAGTTCCAGAACATGGGGTGTAATGTCATTTTTCACCAACTTGCGCACGGTTTCCCCATACAACAATTGATTCTCACTGAAACTTAGATCCATAAACTGCCTTTCGTTTACCTTGGTCAGAAATTGTTGTTTGTTAATTGCTTTGCTTAAGCTTTGGTCAAGATTTTTTCCGCCGCCGCAAGACTGATAATGGACTCGCAGGTAACTCCGATGGTTTTAAAAAAGTCGCGCAGCGGACGTCCCGGACCGATTTCATAAACTCCAGTCGCGCGGGAAGCCAATGCCTGCATGTTATCCCGCCATAATACAGAATGAGAAAGCTGACTGACCAGGTTGCTGATCACGGCGTCAACGCTTGCGGCGTGAAAGGATCCCCGATAGTTGGAAGTCACATGAGAAGCGTTCTGGACATGAAATGATTGGCTGAAATCTTTCAGGGTTCCGGCAAAAGGCTCTTCAATCTTTTTCATAAAACGGCTGTGAAAAGGTGCGCTGACGTTGAGTTGAATGAACCGGTATGTTTTCGGAGCCGGAAATAATTCCTTGCATCGTTTCTCCGCTTCCGGCAAAGCGGCGGCTTCGCCGCTGATCACCACCTGATTGTCGGAATTGATATTGGCGACATCAACCGGCAAATCCGCAAGTCTGGCCTTCAAAGCCACGATGTCTATTCCTTCGGATATCACCGCAGCCATGGAGCCCACTCCCACCGGAACAGCTTCCTGCATCAATTTGCCACGCTGACGGACAATTTGTACCGCGTCGGCAAAGGGCATGACACCCGCGGCGACCAGCGCTGTGAACTCGCCCAATGAATGGCCGCCGAAATAGTCGGCTTTAAATCCGTACTTTTCAACAAGTCCTCGAAACATGGCCACTTCGGTGGTCACAATGCAGGGCTGCGTGTATTCAGTCAGGTTCAATCTAGCGTCTTCCTGAAAACAAATCGCCGCTAAATCTAATCCCAGGGTGTCTGCCGCTTCTTCATAGGTTTGACGACATACAGAAATTGAATCATGAAAATCTTTTCCCATTCCTTGCCTTTGGGAACCCTGTCCGGGAAAAACGGCCACTGTGCCTTTCATTTCGCTCATGTTTATTCCTCAAAATAACTTTTAAATGGAAGAAGTCACGCATTCTGTAAACTGAAGTTGACATTACAACGCTTCATGGTAAAAAAATATTAAAATGAAGATCAGGCTAAGTCAAGTTGAAATTATGCTGCATTTTTCAAGAAATAATTCATGATGATACTGGATAGAGAATTTTATAATCGTCCCACTTTGGAAGTAGCACGCGACCTTTTGGGGAAAAAACTAATCCGGCGGATTGGCGGCACGGAGTTATCAGGGATTATTATTGAGACGGAAGCCTATTGCGGAAAAGAAGACAGCGCCTGTCATGCACACCGCGGCCAAACCCTTCGCAATTCGGTCATGTTCGGCCCGCCGGGCTGCGCTTACGTATATTTTAGTTACGGCATGCACTATCTATTGAATTTGGTGACAGAAGATGAAGGCAACCCCTGCGCAGTGTTGTTACGGGCCATTGAACCACTTTTGGGTCTTACCGAAATGAAGGTGCGCAGAAAGCGTCACGGAAAAGAGCTGACCAATGGCCCCGCCAAACTGTGTCAGGCGCTGGCCATTGATAAATTTTTCAACGGCTGGGATTTGACAAAAGGCTCGCAGTTGTGGGTGGAAAACTACCAAAGGGTTGAATCTCAGGCTATCTTATCCAAGCCCAGAGTCGGCATTGATTACGCTTGCAAGAAAGATCGGGAATCCCTCTGGCGGTTTCTGATTAAATCCTAACCATCCTCAGCCTGTTTTTGATTTTTTTCCTCCAGATACAGTTCTAGAAATAATTTCCAACTGGCCAGGAAGAATGAGGCAATCACCGGACCGAGAACGAATCCGGAAAATCCAAAAACCGCGATACCTCCCAGCGTGGCCAGAAAGATTAACAGCGAATGCATTTGTATATCATTGCCCAACAAAATCGGGCGCAATAGATTGTCCACCAAGCTGATCACGATCGCTCCAAAAAGCAAAATAGTAATTCCCTGCCAGATATGCCCCAAAAGCAACATAATGATTCCCGCCGGCGCCCAAATGATCGCAGAGCCGATTGCCGGAACAATGGAAAAACCAACCATCAGCACACCCCAGACCACTGGATTTTCAATGCCGGTAATATAGAAAATCAGGCCACCCAGCAATCCCTGAATACCACCGATCACGAACGTAAACTTCAGGGTGGCCTTCGCGGTAACCAGAAATTCGGAAATAAACGTATTGATGTGACGTTGAGCGACCGGAATATAATGGCTGATGGTGTCAATCAGATGAGCTCCATCGCGCAGAAAGTAAAACAGGCAATAGAGCATCACCGCAAATTCAACGAGAAAAAGAATTGTATTCTCCGTGAAGGCGGAAAGATTCTTAACAATGAAATTGGTCACAGCTTTCAAAAGCTCGACGGATTTATCGGTTATGAATTGTTCATCCAGGTCAAAACGCGCCAGAAGCGGGTGCTGCCCCAAAGCGTTGAGCATTCCGGTAACCGAATCCATCCAGGAACTGCTGCTGGTATTGATCGAGTTATATATTTCAAGAGATTCGCCGACCAGCAAGGCGAGAATTAGACCGGTCGGCAAAATCAAGACGACCAACACCGCGCCAAGCGTGAGACAAGCGCACAGATTGGGACTTTTAAATTTTCGATGCAACCGTTCATATAACGGAGCAAAAATTGCGGCCAGTAAAACCGCCCAAAAAAGCGCAAAGAAAAAAGGCTTCAGAATATAACCGAAAAGGAGCGTAATGGTTCCCAGCAATAGAAATAGTATCATATTGGGAAACCTGGCAAACGGTTTATCAAACATGAGTCGCCTCCTAAGCGATCAGACACCCTTAAAAAAGCCGATGAAGTTTATTGCCCCTACGGTAAAAACGCAACCGCAACTGCTGGCGGATGAATATGGATTTCACATGAATCACGCGGTAGCTGTAACGGATATTTTTACCCAACCGTTCGGGATAAGCGGATGCCGGAATATTGAGTTTTGCGCTACTCGCAGCCACCTTTCGAAACAGGTTGATTTCTTTTCCGACGACACAAGCCCTGCCGTCTTTGACAGCATCCAGCATTGCCGGGCCTGATTTCTCACAGGCCGCATACGTCACGACCTTGCCCATGTGGTAGAGAGAATGACCGTCGCTGCCGCCGGTTATCGCTTTTTTGAGATTCACCCCCAAAAGCGCGCACCGTAAATTCCAACGATGAATATTCCCGGCATTTATGACTTCTATACCGTCAACGGATTCCAGAAGGCGTTCCAAACGGGCCTGTTCAAAATTCAGGTTGCAGATACCGGTGTAGGCCACACAGTAGGGGTGCGGGAATATCGTAACGGAAGGAAAAAGCTTTGCGCAATGAACAATCTCCTCCATGCTCAGCCGGGTTGAGCTCATGATATCGGATCCCAGCAAAGGTTTGATGTATTTGGAATAAAATTTTTTCAAATGCTGGGTTTGGTCAAAATACACCAGAATATGCGTGCCCTCGCGGGACGTAATTTCTATACCGGGAATACTTGGCACATCCTTGTATTTATTCATTTCCAGAGCGCCCCGGATATCATTATGATCCGTGATGGCGATACCGATCCCTAGAGCGCGCGCCCGCGCGGCAATCATCTTGACCGTGTCGCGGCCATCGGTGTAACAGGTATGAAAATGCATATCAAAAACGGCATGGTCTCTGCGCAAAAGAAGGATATCCGGTTTTTCAAAAAATATTTTGTTGTTCTCCGGCATGAAGGTGTCTTTTCTCTTTCATCTTGATCAATTGAAAAAACTTTGCAAATGTTTAGCACAGATCCACGACAATCTCAAACAGCGGCTGATAACCATTTGCGTGCAAAACCCTGACTGTGCTATGGGGAAAAGGTCAAGGAGGCTTGCTTGAAAAAAGATTTGACCTTGTTTTTAAAAGCCCTGAATTTTTCCGCAGAGAAGCATCGCCATCAAAGAAGAAAAGACACAGCGGCCTCGCCCTACATCAACCACCCGATACAAGTTGCCAACCTTTTATGGACCATTGGCGGGGTTTGCGACATGCTCACCATTATTGCCGCCATTCTTCACGATACGATTGAAGACACAGATACAACCCCTGAAGAAATCCGCGCCAATTTCGGCGACGAGGTTCTGGGATTGGTGCTGGAGGTAAGTGATGATAAAAATCTGCCCAAAAAGGAAAGAAAACAAAACCAGATAACTCATTCACCCCATTTGTCACGGCGCGCCAAACACATTAAGCTGGCGGATAAAATATGCAATGTCCGTGACGTCGCTTACGCGCCACCGGATCATTGGCCGCTGCGAAGAAGGAAGGAATACCTGCAATGGTCACAGGAAGTGATTGACGGTTTGCGGGGCGCCAATAAAAAACTGGAACAACACTTTGATGACACACTGGCTTCAGCCATCCGGAAGCTTTCCGAGGAAAATAACGACGATCAATAAGCAGCTATTTGACCGTCATGCCCGCAACTTTATAGTGAAATTCGTAATCTTAACCGTCACCGTTAAAATTATAATTGACAACTGTCCAATTATGGATAAGTTACGAAAAAGATTGATGCCGAAAAGGCATCGCCGGAAGGAGACTATAAAATGCTGACAGTTACAGACAAGGCCCTGGAGGTCATTAAGGATTTTCTCAAGGATAAAAGTGGTGATGCAGCCATCCGTATCACCATGGCGATGGGTTGATCCGGGCCCTCTTTGGGCATGGCTCTGGATGAGCCTAGAAATGAAGACGAAGTGGTTGAGGAAAAAGGAACGAAGTTTGTTATTGAAAAAGATCTTTTTAGTCAGGCAAAACCGATTAACATTGATTTTATTACAACCTCCGGGGGCGCAGGCTTTAAGTTAACTTCAAACCTCTCTGCGGCAGGCGGCGGTTGCGGTTCTTGCAGCTGTTGAAAACTCTCGGGGGAGAATTTTCTCCCCCATTTTTTTGCATGATGATTGAAAGCGACCAAATTACAGAAAAGCTCGATGAAGCCGACGATCTGCTGAAGCAAGGAAAATACGAAGAAGCCATCACCTGCCTGGAGAATATTCATAAAACGTATCCCCGGGAAGAATCGATACTGCTCCGTCTGGCCTGGGCATCCTGGGACAAGGGGGATAAGGAACGTTCCATGGAATGCTGGGAAATCCTTGTGGATCGTGAACTCCAACGCAATGTTTTTACCGGCTTTGCGTATGATGAACTGGTGCGGATTTACAAGCAGGAATCTGCAATCGGGAAACTGGTTGCACTTTGCGAAAAAGCCGCTTTCGTTCAGCTACAGGATGTCGGATTGCTGGAAGAATTGGGGAAAGCTTATCTTCTGTCCGGCCAAAACGAAAAAGCCTGCGATGTCTTTAAAAAACTCACTTCGCTGGAGGCGGATAATCCTGTTTTTTACTGCCGGCTGGGTGAAGCCCTTTTGGCCACCGGGAAAACCGATGCGTGCGAAGAAGCCTATCGGCAGGCAAGCCTTATTGATCCTGACGAAGAGGACCGCTACCTTTTTCAGGCCGCTGATTTATACCGGAAGGGAGGCTATTTCGAAGCGGCCAAAAGACTGCTGAAAAAGTGCCTTGAAATTGCTCCATCCAATAGCTTTTACCATTGCGCCCTGGGAGATATCCTGGTCGCTCTGAAGCGGCCGGAAGACGCATTCATTGAGTACGAAAAGGCCTGCCGTTGCAATAACTCTCACACTGCAGCCTATTATAATCGTCTGGGAAATTCCCTGATGAAAGCGGGATTGTTTGCAGATGCGGTCAAAGCGTTTGAAGCCGCTCTTTCCTTTGACGCCTCAACGCCCTGTCGTCGAAATCTTGAGCAGGCCTATCAAGCCTCCGGTCCTTCCTCATTTCGTTCCACAAACACGTAGAGATGCCTTGCATCACGTAGGGGCGCGCCGCCAATATCACGCGGCGAAAAGATCCTGTAACCTCGCGTGCCCTATTTCATGCTTCGTGCCCTTCCTACTTACGGATTTTTTCCTTAAAGAGACGGTAGAAATCTTCATGTTCCGCCATTGCCTGGCCCAATATTTTTTCCACTCCGCCAATGTCACGCTTGTTAATAACTAAATTAACGCTTTTATTAAAAGCATGCAGATAATCCATGGTAGTCAGCTTTTGGCTGACTAAAACGACATAACTCTTCCTGCGAATATCCATGTCCAGGTTTTCCAAATAACGAAGGACGTTATTCGTTTCCCATTCCCCGGCATCAAAATCCTCATCAATAAAAATAACACTAAAAACATGAAAACCCATTTGCTTAAAAGCTTCTTTATCTGATGCCGGCGTGACCGTTAAAAATCCCATTTTTTTTAACTCGCCTTCGACCAAATCCCGAATAACAGAATCCTGTTCACAGATCATGGCGGTTTGACTGTCCGGCCTAATATAACCAAAAGGCCTTTCTGAATAGTCTATCCTGTCAGCCGCCGTCATCACATCTGGTTTTCCTTCAGTCATTTAAGTCTCCTTATTTTCGTTTTGGGGAAAGGCTTAGTTTCTGGCCCGAAAACTTATCATTTTCTTTACCATACGAACGGTCAACCTCAAGCTTGGCGAGATCGCTTGTCTTTTCACCCCGGGCGCTTTTGATGGCATCAATACCTCGGCCAACATTGGCGCGATTCGTCGCATAGGCCTTGGCCGTCTCCTCGGTAATCAGACCTTTATCGAAGAGGTCAACGATACAGTCATCAAAAGTGATCATCCCGAATGCCTTGCCCTGCTGAATAATGTCCTGAAACGTTTTGCCCTCCGCCTCGCCATGCAGAACAACGTCCTTGACTCTCATCGACGTTGACAGGGCTTCAAACGCGGCAACCCGACCGCCGCCGACTTTAGGAAGCAGTCGCTGACAAATAATCCAGCGCAGCGCATCCGATAGTCTCGTCCGAACCTGATTTTCCTCATCAACGGGAAACATACCCAGAATACGATTTAGAGTCTGACCGGCATCGGCCGTGTGCAGTGTGCTCAAAACTAAATGCCCTGTTTCTGCCGCGCTTAATGCAATCTCAACGGATTCTCGGTCGCGCATCTCGCCCACCAGGATGACTTTGGGCGCCTGACGCAACGCCGCCCGCAAACCATTGGCAAATGAATTGAAGTCTTTTCCAAGTTCCCGCTGATTGATCGTTGCCCTTTTCTGCGTGTGTGTATATTCGATAGGATCTTCCAACGTGACAATGTGCACCGGATTTTTCTCGTTGATGTCATTGATCACTGCGGCAAGGGATGTCGTCTTACCGGATCCCGTTGCGCCGGTGACCAGAACAATGCCGTTTTTCTCACGAGCCACTCGGAGGTAAGCCTCCGGCAGACCCAGCTCGGCAAACGTGGGAATCGGCGTTTCGAGTTTCCTCAAAACAATGGAATACTGACCACGCTGCGAAAAAATATTCACGCGGAAACGCGCGACACCTGGTATTGCGTAAGATAAGTCGCAGGATCCCTCTTCAATCAAAGCATTCATCAGCCGGTGATCCTGATTAACCAGATTCAGGGCAAATATTTCCGTCTGAAACGGTGTCAGTTTCTCAAAGTGAGGTTCGAGTTCAACCGGCACCAGAATACCGGACGCCTCCACTTGAAAAGGTTTATCCACAGTCAGGATAACATCGGAAATGTTGGTATTGGATTCCAGCATTTTGGTCAGGATATAATCGATTTCCGGTTTTCTCATAAAGTATCCTCTCTAGGCCTCAGTAAAATCTGTCGGTGGATATTTTAAAAGCGGACGGAATCTGACCTTGTCGTTCGCTTTCAGATACGCGTCTTCGCCGCTGATCCAGCCCCTGTTGTATAGATCCATAATGCCGTCATCCAGAAGCTGCATGCCATATTTTTTACCGGTTTGCATCATCGACGGAATCTGATAAGTTTTCTGCTCGCGAATCAGGTTGCGCACCGCCGCATTGGCAATGAGAATCTCCAATGCGACACAGCGCGTTTTAATGTCGATTCTTTTGAAAATAACCTGAGAGATAACTGCGCGCAGACTGTCGGCCAGCGTGGAACGAATCTGCAATTGCTCCGCCTCAGGAAAAACTTCAATCACACGGTCCACCGTTTTTGCAGCGCTTGTGGTATGCAGCGTAGCAAAAACCAGATGACCGGTGGAGGCCGCTTCCACCGCGAGCGAGATCGTTTCCAGGTCGCGCATTTCACCCACCATGATGATGTCCGGGTCTTCACGCAGCGCACCGCGTAAAGCTGCGGCAAAGCTTTTCGTGTGAATGCCTACCTCACGATGATTGATAATACAACTCTGGCTTTTGTGGACAAATTCGATCGGATCTTCGATGGTGACAATATGATCTTTGCGCAGGCGGTTTGCTTCATCGATAATGGCCGCAAGCGTCGTCGATTTGCCACTGCCGGTTGGTCCGGTCACCAATACCAACCCCCGCGGAAGCATCGCCAGTTTGGCCACAACTGAAGGCATGCCCAGTTCTGCGCACGTGGCAATTTTGGTGGGAATCTCACGAAACACAGCGGCAATGCCGTATTTCTGCCGGAAGTAGTTGGCGCGGTATCGCGCGAGTTTTGGAACTTCATAGGCGAAATCAACATCACCAGTTTCTTCAAACTGCTTGATTTTGTGTTCCGGCGTTATTTCATAAAGAAGAACTTTTAAGGCCTCATCGTTCAGGACGTCATACTTGACCCGTTCGATTTCGCCGCGAATGCGAATAGCAGGCTGTTGGCCGGACACAAGATGAAGGTCGGATGCTTTATTGTCATGCATTAACTGGAAAAAAGCGTCGATTTCTGCCATGGATATCTCCCGTGTATTTTATTATTGTCTAAAAAAGGCTGCGTCGCAAAGATTTCTATCTCGAACAGTCAATCAATCTTATCCTTAAAATCCAATGGCCTCTGATATTGGTGCGAGTATAGGGAAAACGAATCTGTTTTGTCAAGACAAGATTGGCACTACGCATGGGGCTTGCTTTTTCGATATCTCCCCTCTTTCACCAACTAATTCTTGACACTGGGATAAACTATAATATATGCTCGCCACGTTTTTCTTAAGGGTGGGGATGTAGCTCAGCTGGGAGAGCGCGGCGTTCGCAACGCCGAGGCCAGGAGTTCGATCCTCCTCATCTCCACCAATCCATTATGAATCAATAATATCAACCAGTTAAGACAATGATGGGGTCAAACTAGGGGGTCAAATTTTTGGCCTTTATGTGGCCATCCAGATTGGTCAGTCCCCCTTTTGCCTCAAAATAATTTCCCCTCCTCACAGTCACCTCAATCACTGACCACCCTTCCTATTTAGCAGGCAAATACAGTTTGTCCTCATACAAATTCTTTTGCTTTTTGGTAAATACATTTCCTTGCGGAGCATAGCGGCACACAAAAATATCGTGATCTCCAGAAGTAGCTTTTGCACATCCGACTTCAGTTGTGTTGCGCCAGATGATCTGTGTGTAGTGCCCAACGTCTGACCAGCTTCCTGACGTGCTGACATCGGGGAATATTCCGCTTTTGAAATATCTTTTTTCCTTTACCCAGTGCTCCACTTTTTGGGCGTATGAAAATTTCTCTGTCTTCCCCATCCACAAGTTCTCACCTTCACCTAAAACTTTGCTATGACGTAGTTGCCCCCCTGACTGTGCTAAGTGATTTGCCCATTGCATAGCGTGGGCTGCCAGTGTTTCTGACCACACCAGTGGAGGACTTCCTTCTTCTGCTCTGTGTTTGTTATGAACTGCTAGCACTTCCTCCATCATCAGGTCATTAGTATTTCCCTTGCCACTAATGTTCGCATCTGGAAAAAAAGCAAACGCAAGAGTAGGCATAAGAATTATTAATGATAGTGCGACTATAACATCTCTCACGTCCATTCTCCTTTGCAACAACATACAGCAAGTAATATGCCCAATGCCAATTCACGCTAGACTTCAGCCCCAATTATATCACTTTGTTTTTAATTATTGGATACTTAGCTTTTTAAAGACGCAGATTACATAATGCCTCATTCTCCTTCTCATTGTCCGTGATTCTCACCATCCATCCGTAAATTTGAACCGATATGTTCATTAAAGTGACATCATCCTGGCGGAAGTGGACGGCAACTAGACGATGAATTAAACAGTATATAATAAGATGAAAATAAATCCCAACCTGCTTGAATTTATTAGGCCAAGAAAAATACAGACCTTCTAAGGCGTTCCAAAGACCAGCCGGAAACAGCCGGTTTTTTATTGTCACTAACACTTGCCAGATTATAAATTTGATCGCTGACTTCAGAAGCTATTGGTGAGTTGACTCTGTTTTAAAAACGGGAAACATCTTGGAATTGCGACCGATGTGCAAAACCACACCGCTGACACAGAACACTTGCGCTCATATCCAAGAAAAAGCGGGCCCGATCGGGTCCGCTTTTTCTAAAATTACTTCTTCTTCTTTTTGACAGCAGGTTTTTGATCGCCGTCAAATATTTTGGCAAGCTCCCACTTTTTGCGCGTCTTCCAGCTCCCCTTATGATAGGCGTAACTGGCCAGAAGCGGCAGCACCGTTGTGGCTTCGGCGTAAACCATCTGCTCGCATGATGAATCCACCTTGCCCCAGGAATTAGCTTCTTTGAGCGTTGAACTGGAACAGGCGCCGTCGCGTACATCGGCCACGGTAATCTGCACCGCGTATTTGTGCATGGGGACTTCCCTACCCAGAATTTCAGCGCAAACAACGGTATCCTGCGCAAAGTTTTTCGGTACGCCACCGCCGATCATCAGCAAACCGGTCGTCCCCGCTTTAATTTTTATCATGGTCAATTCCAGAAAATCCTTGACCGAATCGATGGACAGATGATTGTCAGGACGCTCGTACTGATGCATGACAAGGCCGAAACCGGCGGAGCTGTCCGAAAAAGCGGGACAGAAAATCGGCA